>Ga0256839_1002552_pt1 | contig 20081 bp, 12 predicted proteins | sample 354166metaG_FD_185968 | JGI IMG/M metagenome (GOLD analysis project Ga0256839, IMG submission 185968) | Hydrothermal vent microbial communities from Mid Atlantic Ridge, Atlantic Ocean - 354-166 | ecosystem: Environmental > Aquatic > Marine > Hydrothermal vents | place: Atlantic Ocean: Mid... | reverse complement strand
ACCAGGCGACTGTCGTGAAACCGAGCGTTATCGCAGATGACGTGAATGCGCCGATAGCGACGCAGCCAACGACGCAGGTCATGCAGATGCTCAACAAACAATCGGGCGTCCCGCCGGGTGCCCGGCCGGCTGACCAGCAGGCGGCCTGTCCGCCAGTGCAGGCTCCCGGCCAGATGCCGCTTGATGTTGTCGCCTGGGGTTTCCACCTCGGCCTGCTGGCCTTGACGCATCCACATCGAGCCGATCTTCGGATTGATGTTGATATTGATATTGGTATTGACATTTAGTCTGATATTTATATTAAGACTTATGTTGAGAGTGAAATTAGGACTGACCTCATCTTGAAAGACGGCCGTCTCCTCAGGCGGCAGCGAGGCCAACAACTGCCGAATTTCCTGCAGTTTTTGCTCATATTCCGGATCACGCTGACCCACGACCGGCCGCGGCCGCGGCCAGACGATCCGCTCCGCGTGCAGCCAGCGGCGAACCGTCTCGGCGCTGACCGAGAAGCGAAATTGCGGTTCATGGCTTGGTGCTCCTAAAGGGTTTCCTGGAAAAACAACTGCGAACCCTACACCAAGCCATGTTTTTGTTTCCAGATCAATTGCCCTCCGCTTCCGGATGGGTGTGGAGTTATTTAGTTTACGCTGAAAAAGAATTCGGAAGATGGAAGTATTACGGCATCCATTCTCTTGTCGATTTTTTTAATCCATTTCCTGAACTTAACGACATATAAATCTTTTCCTATAGCTCTTTTTCTGGAAAACATCCGTAACCTTCGACAAAATATGAAGGTGTTGGGAGCCGCGTTCCAGCCGGGAGATTATGCTCACCGCCCCTCCCCGGCACGCATTCGCTGGCGGCCAGAGGGCGAGCCTCGCCTTGGGATGGCGCACTCTCCAATCTCTTGCGAGTTCTGGAGCATCTTGCCACGAGGTTCCCTTCAGCTATCACCGCCAGCTTGCTCCATGCCGCCTGAACATGTGGCACTTGGTTTTCCTGGGACATCGGTTTACCTGACAGACAGTTTCGGGACCAGGATTGGCACCTCCGGCTGGCCCGGGGCGGCCCCCGTGCCCAGCACCACCAGGTAGCGCTGGCGCTGGATGATCTGGTAGGGGCGGCCCGTAAACGGAGAAAGCACCACCTGCGGTCCCTCCCGACCCAGGGCCTGTTGCAAGCCCAGAATCCACCCCTGAAGTCGGGCTCGATCCAAGGCCTGTTGAGCCATGCCCGGCAGCACGTCGGGCAGCAACAGCACGGCCGCGGCCGGGTAGCGTTGGGCATCGGCACGCCACTTTTTCTCCAGCCGGGTAAGGTCGGCTCGCCGCTGGTGATAAGGCCTGGCCGCCAAGGCAATCAGTTGCTCCATCGCGTCCAGGTAATAGGCCTCGTCCTGCTGAAGTGTGGCCTGGGTGGCGAAGCGGAGCCGCTGGGCCAGTTGAGTACCCAGGCGGTCCAGGTCCTTTGGCGTAATGATCTGGTTCCACGCCCCGGCCCGCAGCAGCTCGTAAAAGTGCAACCCCAGCGTGCGATCCACCACCCAGGCTTGGGCATCGCTGGGTAAGTCGGCTTTGGCCCGTTGCAGCACATCCAGCACCCGCCCCAGCTGGCCCGACGACCAGGAAAAGCGACTCAGCACGCCCTGAAGCGCTTCGAGGGCTTCGGCTCGGGCCAGGGCCGCTTGCAGCTGCACCACGGGATGCTTGTGCCCTTGCAGCGCGGCGGCCAGGCGCAGGGCCAGCAGCAGGTGGTCCAGGGCTTCCTCGGGACGCTGGCCCGCTGCAGCCTCCACGGCTTGCAATACCGCCAGGCGAGCCGCCGCCCGGACGCGATAAATAAAACTCAACTCCGCCTCCAGGCACTTATCGTATGGGATGGCAAACACGCAGCGGGGCCGAAGCATGGCCCGCCGGGCACGCTGCAACTGCTCTTGCCAGCGGCGTACCTGAGCGGCCGCCTGCTCCAGCCGCAAGGCGTCTTCCAGCAGCGGCGAGGCCGGAAAGAAACCCGCCAGGGAATCGAACACTTGCTGGGGTTTTTGGGTGGGGAACAACTGGGCCAGCTCCTCGGCGGCGTTCTCGGCCGGAGGCACCGGCACATCACGCAGTTGCCAGGGGAGCTCGCCCCGGCGGCTTAGACGCTGAAAATGCTCCCGCAGCTTGGGATCGCGGCTCTGCTTCAGCAGCGGCAAGTGGTAAAGCGGCTCCGGCTCCGGCGAAGAGGCCGACGGCCGCCGGCAGCCGCCGGCCAGCAGCAAAACCAGCACCATCCCGCAGGCAATCGACCTGTTCACCACACCCCCCTCGGCAGCAAGCGGATCGGCAGCGGAAAGCCCCTGTTTGTTTCATCGACCAGCAGGGTCCGCAGCTCTTGCCTGATTTGACACGGGGGAGAGAGTCTTGGGTCGTGGGAGGGTGCTTCCGCACCGGGAGCGTGGAGGCTTGGGGGCTTGGAGGGCGTGGCGAGCCGGGGGTGTAAGCTTCCGGAGGAAAATCGGCAAAATCATGTCGATTTACGAACTTGCTCCGCGAGTTGACACTCGCGGCTCGCTTGTGCGAGAACAAACGTCGATTTTTGTTCGCAACCGGCCAGCCGCCGGCCTCAGCTCCCGCAGGACAGCACATCCACCGGCCAGCCACAGTGGCGAAGATGCTCCAGTCCTTCGCGCAGTTCCGCTTCCCACTGCTGGGGCGTAAGCTCTCGCCGCCAGCCGCGGCGACGCCCCTGGATCACGCTGGCCAGCCCCTGGAACCCTCCGGCGGAAAGAATCTGCCAGCAGCGGGCAAAGTCGATCTCCCCGCCCTGGCCCGGCGAAGGCGTCCAGGCAAGCGGCATCTCCGGCACCGCATCCCGCAGCCCCACCCCGCCCAGCTGCCCAAACCACCGCTGCAGGGCTACCTCCACCTGCGAATAAGGAAACCGCAGGGCTTGGGCCCCCAGGTCCAGCCACAGCCGCACTTTGGGGTTGTTCCAGCGGGCCAGGACACCGGCTGTGGCCTTGGGGTTTTCAGTCAGGGGATGGGCCACGTCCAGCAGCACCTCCACCTTCTGGCTACAGAAAAGCTCCTCCAGGCGGTCCAGCGCGGCTTGAGCCGGGCCGGACCACGCCGGGGCCGCTGCCTCCTGTTCCACCTGTTCCCAGCCAGGCAGCACCCCGGCCGGAAGCACCAGCCACCGCACCTGCTGCCGAAGCAGTTCGAGTAACCGGGCCAGCTCTCCGGGGGTAAGAGGAGGAACCCCCTCGTCCGGTTTGAGCCACAAGGAAACAGGCCGCAAGCCTTGCTGTTGCAGAAGCTGCATGCAGGAAAACGCCCGGTCCCAGGACGCAACGCCCCCTCCCCAACCCACCAGCAGCTGCACGTTTTCCAGGCCCAGGCGCCGGGGCACGCAGGCCCACTGGGATGATTGTTCCAGCCATCGGGCAGGCAAGGTGCAAGCCAGCACGGGGGGCATGGGCGAGGCTCCGGCAGGGGGGAAACGGCCGGGGATTCTACATTCGGGTGGGTGGCATTCCCGGCATCGTTTTTACATACTAGAGGCCAGAAGAAGATCTTGCTATCCATCCCCCCGCCGGGTTCCTGCCTGACGGTATTCGCACCGACGGATAGACTCCACACCAGGGGAGTGGAAACCATGGCCAAACGCACCAGCAGCCGAACCGCCGCCCAGGAAACCGAAACCACCCCGCGCCGTATCCTGGTCGTGGACGACGACCCGGAGATCGTCGAGTCGATCCGCATGGCTCTCCAGGCTCGTGGCTACGAAGTGCTGGTGGCCCGAGACGGTAACCAGGGACTGGCCATGGCCGAGCGGGAATCGCCCGACCTGGTCATCCTGGACATGATGATGCCCAAACGCAGCGGCTTCCTGGTGCTGGAGCGCCTGCGGCGGAACCAACCGGATGACCGCATCCTGCCGGTGATTATGATCACGGCCAACGAGGGCAGCCGCCACAAGGCCTACGCCGAGATGCTCAGCGTGTCGGACTACATCCGCAAACCCTTTGCCATGGACCGGCTGCTGGAGAGCGTGAAGCGGGCCTTGGGCCAGGAGGCGGCCGAGGAGTGAACACGGGTTTCCCCCCAGGCGTGGGGAGTATGCCTCAGCAGCAGGCATTCGGGAGTGTTTTTTCCAACCTCTTGATAACAAAAGGGTTGCAAACGCACTTTCTCCTACTCCCGACTCCCCTTCCTCAAGTTGGTCTTGCCTGGGGCCCCCCTGCGAACGATACTTGAATAGTGGGACCCCCCGGGGAGCAGACACCAGGGGCACCCGAGGCAACTGTCCTCCCCCCAGCTCTTTGCTCTTTGGCAACAGATCCCTGGCGGAAACGCCAGCCAAGGCCGTTGCTTGTTGGATCCTCTGTCGATGACTTCCGGTGCTCCAGCGCCCGGGGATGACGCTGCGCCGGGGACACCGGACCCGTGGAGAAAGCGCCGTGGGCTAGCGTTTCTGCCGCCATGGGCATTCTGAGAAACACCCCAGGCCGTTCGGGAAAGGGCTGCGCGCAAGCCATGCCCCTTAAACTCTACCCGGACAGCCTAGTTCCTTTTGCTTGCGAGGTTTACCATGCGCGGTTCGGACATCATCGAGCTGATCGCCCAACAACAGGACCTGGAACAATTCCGCAAAAAAAACTGGCAGGGCTCCTTCCAGGAGTACCTGGATATCGTGGCTGCGCGCCCGGAAGTGACCCGAAACGCTTTCCAGCGCGTCTATGACATGATCCTTTCCTACGGCGTGGAGGAGTACAAGCGCGGCCGAGAGAAAAAATATCACTACCGCTTCTTCGACGATCCCGACGGCGGCGGCCAGGACGCCGTCTTTGGCCTGGACGACCCCCTGGCCGTGCTGGTCAACACGCTCAAAAGCGCCGCCAAGGGCTACGGCGTGGAACGCCGCGTGCTGCTGCTGCACGGGCCCGTAGGGAGCAGCAAAAGCACCATCGTCCGCCTGCTCAAAAAGGGACTGGAACGCTATTCCCAGACCGACGCCGGGGCGCTGTTCACCCTGGGCTGGGTCGATCCGGACGACCCGCAACAGATCCACTGGTGCCCCATGCACGAAGAGCCGCTGAACCTGGTGCCGCATCGGTTCCGAAAGCAGGTGGAGGACCGCCTCAACGCCGACCGCAACGGCGACCAGTTCCGCGTGAAGATCCAACGGGAGCTGTGCCCTTTTTGCCGCTTCATGTACAACGAGCGTCTGCAGCGCTACGGGGGCGACTGGTCGCGGGTGGTGCAGGACGTGCGCGTCAAGCGGCTCATCCTTTCCGAAAAAGACCGCATCGGCATCGGCACTTTCCAGCCCAAGGACGAAAAGAACCAGGATTCCACCGAGCTGACCGGCGATCTCAACTACCGCAAGATCGCCGAGTACGGCCGCGACAGCGACCCGCGGGCGTTCAACTTCGACGGCGAATTCAACGTGGCCAACCGCGGCATCATCGAGTTTATCGAGGTGCTCAAGCTCGATGTGGCCTTCCTCTACGACCTGCTGGGAGCCAGCCAGGAGCACAAGATCAAGCCCAAGAAGTTCCCCCAGACCGACATCGACGAGGTGATCATCGGTCACACCAACGAGCCGGAGTACCGCCGCTTGCAGAACAACGAGTTCATGGAGGCGCTGCGCGACCGGACGATCAAGATCGACATCCCCTACGTAACCCGGCTGGACGATGAGATCAAGATTTATGAAAAGGACTTCAACAATCAAAAAGTGCAAGGCAAGCACATCGCCCCGCACACGATTGAGATGGCCGCCATGTGGGCAGTGCTCACCCGGCTGGAAGAGCCTAAGAACGCCAACTTGACCTTGATGCAAAAACTCAAACTCTACAACGGCAAGACGCTTCCTGGATTTACCGAAGACAACATCAAGGAACTCAAGGACGAAGCGGCCAACGAGGGCATGCACGGCATTTCGCCGCGTTACGTGCAGGACAAAATCTCAAACGCCCTGGTGGCCCACCCGGAGGCCAAAAGCGTCAACCCCTTCATGGTGCTCAACGAACTGGAGGCCGGTTTGAAACACCACAGTCTCATCAACGACGAGGAAACCCGTGCCCACTACCGGGAGTTGATCAACGTGGTACGCGAAGAATACGAAAATATTGTCAAGAACGAGGTGCAGCGGGCCATTGCCGCCGACGAGGAGGCCCTGGCCCGGCTCTGCGCCAACTACATCGACAACGTCAAGGCCTACACGCAGCACGAGAAGGTGAAGAACCCGTTCACCGGCCAGTACGAGGAGCCGGACGAGCGGCTGATGCGCTCCATCGAGGAGAAGATCGACATTCCCGAAAGTCGCAAGGACGACTTCCGCCGGGAGATTATGAACTACATCGGCGCCCTGGCCCTGGAAGGCAAACGGTTCGACTACAAGACCAACGAACGGCTGCACAAGGCCCTGGAGCTGAAGCTGTTCGAGGACCAGAAGGACACGATCAAGCTCACTTCGCTGGTGTCCAACGTGGTGGACGCGGAGACCCAGGCCAAGATCGACGTGGTCAAGGCCCGCTTGATCCGCGACTACGGCTACGACGAAGAAAGCGCCACCGACGTGCTGCACTACGTGGCCAGCATCTTCGCTCGCGGCGACAGCAAGTCGTCCGACTAGCCCCCCGGCCTCGGCCCCACAGAGGGCCGCCCCCCGGTTCATGCTGCGCGCCGCGGCGGTTCCGGGCAACACCGGCACAGCAGCCAACCCCAAGGAGTCCGCCCGTGCTCCAGATCGAACAGGACCATCACCGGTTTCGCCAGATCGTGCGGGGGAAGATCCGCCAGAACCTGCGCAAGTACATGTCGCAGGGGGAGCTGATCGGCCGCAAGGGGAAGCAGCTGATCAGCATTCCCGTGCCGCAGCTGGACGTGCCACACTTCCGCTACGGGGAGAAAGGCTCCGGCGGCGTGGGCCAGGGCGAGGGCGAAGTGGGCACGCCGCTGGGCCCCGGCCAGGGACAACAGGATGGCCCCGGCCAGGCCGGAAGCGAGCCGGGCGAACACATGCTGGAGGTGGAAGTCACGCTGGAGGAACTGGCCCAGATCATGGCCGAAGAACTGGAACTACCCCGCATCCAGCCCAAGGGGCAGGACTCCATTCACGAGGAGAAGTACCGCTACAACACCATCCGGGGGACCGGGCCGGAGTCGCTGCGGCACTTCAAGCGTACGTACTTGCAGGCGCTGCGGCGGCAGATCGCTTCGGGCACCTACGACCCACGCCGCCCCCGGGTGATCCCCTTCCGCGAGGATCGCCGCTACCGCTCCTGGACCGTCACCCGGGAGCCGATCGCCAACGCGGCCATCATCTACATGATGGACGTTTCCGGCTCGATGACCGACGACCAGAAGCGGATCGTCCGCACCGAGGCGTTCTGGATCGACACCTGGATCAAGTCGCAATACGAGGGGGTGCAGCGGCGTTACATCATCCACGACGCCCTGGCCCGCGAAGTCGATGAAGAAACCTTCTACCGCACCCGCGAAAGCGGCGGCACGCGGATCAGCACCGCTTATGAAGTGTGCCTGCAACTGATCCGGCAGCATTACCCGCCGGAACAGTGGAACATCTACTGCTTCCAGTTTTCCGACGGGGACAACTGGGGCGAAGACAACCGCCGCAGCATCCGCCTGCTGCGGGAGCAGATCGCCCCGCTGGTGAACCTGTTCTGCTACGGGCAGGTGGAAAGCCCCTACGGCAGCGGCGACTACCTGCGGGCGCTGGAAAGCGCCGTGGTCCCCTACCACGACAACGTGATCACTTCGCAGATTCCCGACGAAGAGGCCATTTACGATTCGATCCGCACGTTTTTAGGAAAGGGGAAGTAACTAAAATCTCAATGTATCATTTACATCAAGCACGCACGAAGGAGGTTCCGTGATGAACGCCCCGATCTCAGCAAAACGAAAATTAAAATCTAAAAAGTTCTGCGTCCGCTTAGGTTTTATGAAAATTGTCGTCGAGGCGTCCGACCCGGGCCATGCCGTGCAGCAGGCGCGGCGACAACTGGCCCTGGAGCTGCCCCGGCACTGGGACATGATCTACTCGGCCCAGCCCGGCCGGTTCCAGGTGGAGCCGCTGGAAGGCTGATCCGATCGCGGGGCACAGGCCCTTCAAGGAGAGCGACCTCCATGACGCTGGCCACCTTCGGCAAAACCCTGCCGGCAGAGCTGCACAAGGAGCAGCGCCGCCTGGAAGAAGTGGCCCGAGGGTACGGGCTGGACTTCTTCCCCACCATTTTCGAGATGGTCGATTACGATCAAATGAACGCCATTGCCGCTTACGGCGGGTTTCCCAAGCGCTACCCCCACTGGCGGTTCGGCATGGAGTACGAGCGGCTGAGCAAGAGCTACCGCTACGGGCTGCACAAGATTTACGAGATGGTCATCAACAACGATCCCTGCTACGCCTACCTGTTGCAGTCCAACACGCTGACCGATCACAAGCTGGTGATGGCGCACGTGTTCGGCCACTGCGATTTCTTCAAGAACAACCAGTGGTTCGCCCACACCAACCGCAAGATGATGGACGAGATGGCCAACCACGGCAACCGCATCCGCCGCTACATGGACCGCTTCGGCGTGGAGACGGTGGAGACGTTCATCGACGCCTGCCTGAGTATTGAGAATCTCATTGATATTTACTCTCCTCATATTAAGAGACGCAAGGAACAGCCGCGCCGGAAAACCTCGGCCACCGAGGAGGAAGAGACGCCGCCGGAGCCGGGGCGATTCCAGGCCAAGGAGTACATGGACCGCTACATCAACCCGCCGGAGGCCCTGGAGGCCGAACGCCGCCGGTTGCAGCAGAAACACACCGAGGAGCGTTTTCCCCCGCAGCCGGAACGGGACGTGATGCTCTTTCTGCTGGAGCACGCCCCGCTGAAAGCCTGGCAACTGGACGTGCTGGCCATCATCCGCGAGGAGGCCTACTACTTCGCCCCGCAAGGGCAGACCAAGATCATGAACGAGGGCTGGGCCACCTACTGGCACACCACCCTCATGACCCGACACGGCCTGGAGCCCAGCGAGGTGATCTGCTACGCCGATCACACGGCCGGTACGCTGGCCAGCTACGGGGGGCGGCTCAACCCCTACAAGCTGGGTCTGGAGCTGTTCCGCCACATCGAGGACCGCTGGAACCGCGGCTGCTTCGGCCCGGAGTACGAAGCCTGCGACGACTGGCAAACCCGGCTCCACTGGAACACCGAGGCGGGTCTGGGCCGGGAGAAGATCTTCCAGGTGCGCCGCATCCACAACGACATCACCTTCATCGACGAATTCCTCACTCCGGAGTTCGTCCACCAGCAGCGCCTCTTCTCCTACCGGTACAACGACCACACCGACTACTACGAGATCGAAAGCCGCGAGTTCAAAAAGGTGAAGCAACGGCTGCTGTTCCAGTTGACGAACCTGGGCCGCCCGCACATCCAGGTGATCGACGCCAACTTCAAGAACCGCGGCGAGCTGTTCCTGGAACACGTGTATCACGGCGTGCCGCTGGATTTGCGCGAGGCCCGCGACACGCTGCAAAACCTGCACACGCTCTGGCGACGCCCGGTGCACATCCAGACCGTGGTGGACGACCGCCTCTGCGTGCTTTCCTACGACGGGCACGAGCACCGCATGAGCAAGGGCAAAAACAAAATCCGCCGCGACGAAGAGGACGACTAACACGCATCCATGAATAAGCATCCAAGTCGCCCCGGGAAAAAGCCGATTGCGCCTCCCAGGGGGCATCGTTCCCGAGGCGGCACGTCCTGACAGGGAGGAGGTGCTATGAGCCTGAAACACGCCGTGGAAAAACAGCTGGCCGCCTTGGCGCTGCCGCTTGTCGGTCCCGTGGTGGTGCAGGCAAGCGATGCCCGAGAGCAGGCCGAGTTGGAACTTGCCGAGCTGGATCGGCTGGGGGCGTCTGTGGCGCGGCTGGTGGTCTCTTCCACCTGCCTGGCCGGCGTGGAGCTGGAACGGCTGCGTGCCCTGGGAGAACAACTGGCCCGGCAGCTCACCTACCTGCTGGAGCCGCTGCGGGTGATCGAGTGCGACGGGGAATCCTGTGCGGTGCAGATGCGTTCCAGCCAGCCGCACCGGGAAGGGGACGACCGCTTCTTCTACGAGCTGTGGCTGCGCCGCGGCGGGCAAATGGAACTGGTCCGCTGGCACACCGTGCCGGGGGCGGTGAAAGAGCAGGTGCCCATGCAACTGACCCGCGAAATCTTGCTGCGGCTGGTGGATGACTTGCAGCAGGCGGCCTGGGACCTGAGGGAGGCCGAAAAAATCTGAGTACATCGCCCGCGGGGATTCGTTCCAGTAGTGATAGGGGACTTGCATCGCAGGGGGACCGCCAGATTGCAAGTCCCGGATGCACTGCGGATACGAACCCCGGGAGCAAGGGCAGCATGGCGTATCGCTTGGTTTTCGTTGGGTTGTTGTGTCTTGGCAGCGTTGCGACGGCGCGGGCCGGAACAGGTTGGCAGCAGGTGGCTCCCCCGCTCCCGGACCTGCTGGGCCGGGAGCTTCCGCCAGGAGTTGGTGCGGCGTTTTGCTATGTGCCCCCGTGGAAGGGCTTTTTGATCTACGGCGGCTACTGGCCCACCTATACCAACGCCGGCTGGCTCTACCGGCCGCAAAGCGGCCAGTTGGAGCTGCTGTGGCCCTGCGACCAGTGGGGCTGGGATGCCAAGAGGAAACGCTATTTTGTGCGGCTTCCACGCCAGGTGCGGTGGTCGCCGGATCGGCCCGGGCCGGCCCGAGGAATGGCCGCGGTGTACTATCCGCCCACGGGCAAGGTTTACTTGATCGGCGGGCACCCGGGAGGGAATCGGGAGTGGTTCGGCAACACGCGCCTGGGCACCTGGGAGCTGGATCCCCGGACGCGGCGTTTTCGATTCGTTTCGGCCCAAGGGCCGCAGGGGCTCACCCGGGCCGTGTACGCCTCGGGGGTGAAGCGGATCGTGGCTGCTCCCCAGCCGGGACGGCGCAAGGGGGAAAGCGTGCTGTGGCAATTCGATCCCCGCTCCCGGCGTTGGGTCGCCCGAGTGCACTCGGGGGGACCGCGCCCCACGCCCCATGCCGCTTTTGCCTACGACGAACAAACGGGACTGTGCGTTTACTTCAATGCATTGGGCGAGACTTGGGTTTACGATCCCCGCAGTGATCGCTGGCAACAGCGGCGGCCGCAGCCGGCCCCGCCGGCCCGATGGCACGCCGCGTTTGCCTATCATCCCGGGCAGAAGCGGCTGATTCTCTACGGCGGGGTGGCTCTCAGTGGCGGCAAGTCCATCACCGAGCGTTCCGGCTACGGCCAACTGGCCTGGCACGACCGCCACGGCACGAGTCTGCGCGACACCTGGGCCTACGACGCCAAACGCGACCGCTGGGAACGGCTTTCCGCCGGCCAGAGCGACGCTCCCCGCAGCGTGCAAGAAGTGTGCGCCTGGGACCCCGAGGCCCAAACGCTGGTGTGCTTCGACCCGGTGGAAGGGATTTTGACGCTGGGCCAGGGCCGGGCGTATCGCCGGGCGCAGCGGGGAGTGCAACTGGTGGTTTCTCCGGAACAAAAGAAACAAATGGCCCGGCAGGGACGCCCCCCGGCCGATCCGGCCCTGCGCTCCTGGCAGCGCACCCTGGTTCAACTGCCGGAAGACGCATGGGCCGATCCGCGTATCCGCACGCCTTCTTTTGGCGATACCAGTTTCGACTACCACTCGGAGGCCGATTGCCTTTACTGGATCGGGGGCTGCCTGGGCGCAGTGGCAGCAACCTACGAGGACTACAGCTACACCAACCAGGTGGTGGTGTTCGACATGGAGGTGGGCCGGTGGCAGTTGCGTCGGGCCAACCATCCGTGGATGCCGCCGCAGGCCGAAAAGCTCCGCCCCGGCAACGGCTGCGGTCGCGGGTTCTGCTACGATTCGAAGCGGCAGGTCGTGTGGATCGTCGGCGGCGTGACCGGCGTGGGCCTGGCCGGTACCCGCGGCATGCAACCCTACGATCTGCTGGCGGATCGTTTCCAGCCGGCCGCCCGGGGCACCCGGGGTTGGGGGTCCAACTGCGGGCTGGTTTATCTGCCCCAGGCCGATTGGCTGCTGGCCGTAAGCGGCGGCTACCAGCCGGTGGATACGTTTGCGTTTCATCCCGGCAAGCGTCTCTGGGCTCCGCGAGCCCCCCATCCGCCCAAGCGGTCCCAGTACACCCGCGTGGTCTATGACGAGCAGTTGGGCGTGCTGCTGGTGGCCCAGGTGCCCAAGCAGGGATGGCGGCCGGGCCAGTCGCTTGGCCGTGAACGCATGCTGGAGCTGATGAAGCAATACGGCTGGCACAACCGGGTGTATCGTTACGATCCCCGGACCAACGCCTGGCAGGAGTTGCCAGCCCAAAACGGCGAGCTGCTCCAGGGGGTCGTTGCGGAAGGGGTTGCGCTGGATACCCGCCATCGCACGCTGCTTCTGTTTGCCCAGGAGGGAAGAAGGCGGCCGATCCGCGTCTGGGCCCTGGACCTGCAACGGCTCCGCTGGCAGCGAGGCACGAGCAGTCCTCCGGTAGGGGCGCTTCATGCCGGGTCGGCCGTGTACGTGCCGCGGCACAACGTGGTGGCCGTGGCCGCCGGGCGGCAACTTTACCTGTACCGCTGGCGGGGCGGGCATCCGGGGCCCCCGGCCAGGTGAACCGAAGCCCCGGCGGTTTTCCTTTCCCCGGGCATACGATACGATGGGGGCATAGTGGGACGGATCGCATCCGGTTCAAAGGGATTTCCATGCCATGCCCCCTTCTTCCCCCGCAGAGCGCCTGCTGCAAGAGCTCAATCCGGCCCAACGCCAGGCCGTCTGCACGACCGAAGGCCCGCTGCTCATCCTGGCCGGTCCCGGTAGCGGCAAAACGCGGGTGATCTCGCACCGCATCGCCTACTTGTTGCAGCAAGGGGTGCCGGATCGGGCCATCGCCGCACTGACCTTCACCAACAAGGCGGCCGACGAGCTGGCCGCCCGCGTGGAGCGGCTCGCCCCGGGCCGGCGCGTGTGGACCAGCACGTTTCATCGCTTCTGCGCGCATCTGCTGCGGCTCTACGGGGAGCGGATCGGGCTGCCGCGGCCGTTTGTCATCTACGATGCCGACGATGCCCGGCGGGTGCTCAAGCAGGTGTTGGAGGACTACTCCGGGCCGCTGTTCCAGGTCACGGTGCAGCAGGTGGCCTGGCGTATTTCCCGGGCCAAAAACGCGCTGGTGCTGCCCGAGGAGTACCACGACGACCGCACTCCCCTGGATCGCGTGGCCGGCGAGCTTTACCCGCTGTACCAGCAGCGGCTGCTGGAGTGTGCCGCAGTGGATTTCGACGATCTTCTGGTCTATACCGTGCGGCTGCTGCAACAGGACGAAGAACTACGCCAGCGGCTGGACCGCACCTATCGCTACCTGATGGTGGACGAGTACCAGGACACGAACCTGGCCCAGTACCGGATCGTGCGCCTGCTCAGCCGCCAGGAGCCCAACCTGGCTGTGACTGGCGATCCGGACCAGTCGATCTACGGCTGGCGGGGGGCCGATATTCGCAACATCCTGGAGTTTGAGCGGGATTTTCCCCAGGCTCGGGTCGTCCGCCTGGAGCAAAACTACCGTTCCACGAGGCGGATTCTCCAGGCGGCCGATTCCTTGATCGCCCACAACCGCTTCCGCAAACCCAAGCGCCTGAAGACCGACAACCCCCCCGGAGAGCCGGTGCGGGTGTTCCGCCTGCCGGATCAACAGGCCGAGGCCGAAGCGGTGGCCCAATGGGTGCAGTGCCAGGTGGAGTCGGGCCGGCGGCGGTATCGGGACTTTGCCGTCTTTTACCGCGTGAACGCTCTGTCCCGCACGCTGGAACACGCACTGCGGCAGCGGGGGGTGCCGTACCAGGTGGTCAACGGGCTGGAGTTCTACCAGCGCCGCGAGGTCAAGGACGTGCTGGCCTACCTGGCCTTGCTGTGGAACCCTCGGGACGACGTGGCTTTTCTGCGGGTGGTGAACACGCCGCCGCGGGGCATCGGCCGGCGAACGCTCCAGGTGTTGCAGCAAGCGGCTCGGCAACGCCACCTGCCGCTGCTGCAAGCGGCCCAGGAAGCCCAGCAGCTGCCCGAACTTTCCACCCGGGGGCGCAAGGCCCTGGAGGGCTTTGCCGCGTTGATCCAGCGCCTGAGCCAGTACGCCTCCCAGGAGGTGGAGACGATCATCCGCCAGGTGTTGCAACAGACCGGCTACAAGGACCTCTACGCCACCGGAAGCGAAGAGGACCAGCAGCGCCGTTCCAACATCGAGGAGTTGATCACGGCCGCCCGGGAGTTCGACCGCCTGCACGGGGCCGGCAGTCTGGGCCAGTTCCTGGAACAGACGGCCCTGGTCAACGACACCGACCGCTGGCAGGCCGAGGCCGATTACGTCTCGCTGATGACGCTGCATGCGGCCAAGGGGCTGGAATTCCCCGCGGTGTGGATTCTGGCCGTGGAACAGGGGCTGCTGCCGCACGAGTTTTCCCAGCACGAGGAAGAGCAACTGGAGGAAGAGCGGCGGCTGTTGTTCGTGGGCATGACCCGGGCCAAGGAGCAACTGTGCTTGTCGCTGGTGGACCGGCGGGAGTTTCGCGGCCGCACGGCCACTGCGGTGCCCAGCACGTTTTTGCAAGAGTTGCCGCTGGAGGAGGTGGAGGTGTGGGGGCACAGTGCCGATTCCTGGGAAGCCGAGCCGCTGAGCATGCAGACTCTCCGTGATGTGTTCCACGGCCGGATAAGCCGGCAGGAGGAGGCGTTCCCGGCAGGCGAGCCGGAGGAGCCGCAAGCCCCGACGCCCGCCGATCCCCCCGAGGCAACCGCAGCCGCAGAGGATGGCTTTGCCCGGGGCGACTCTCCCCCCGGCCCGGCTTCGTCCTTGCCGCTGGCCACGGCCGCCCAATTGCTCCAGCGGCAAGAGGGGGACGGCTCGGTTGCATTGCCGGAAGGGTTTTCCGTGGGCCAGATGGTGCTGCACCCGCAGTACGGCCTGGGCCGGATCGTGGAACTGGAGGGCCAGGGTCGGCGGCGGCGAGCCACGGTGGACTTCGGCCCGCGGCAGGGCCAGCGCCGCTTTGTGCTGGCCCAGGCCCCCCTGGTGCCGCTGCCGGGTGGAGCCTCTCCCTCTCCGTGATCTTTTCCCAGGCGGTTTTCTCCGGCAGGGAGAAGCAGGCTACCTGCCGGAAGGCGGGGGATCAATTCTTTTGCCGTTGCTTTTCTTCGGCGGGGGACTTGGCCTCCAGCTGGGCAAGCAAAGCCTGGAAATCTTTCCGCTGGCGAAGTGCGTCCAGAGCCGGATCCCGTTCCAGCATGCGCAGGTTGGCATAGCCCTGTTGTATGGCCTGGCGGAGATAGACCATTGCCCGATCGGCATACTTTTCGGCAAGCTTGTCTTGGGCCTGTTCGTCCAGTTGTTCGTGCGAGCTGCTCACTTGGGCGGCCAAGGCCAGCACGCAGGCGGCGTGGTAGAGCTGATCGGCCCGGTCCCCCGGGGATTGGGCAATCTGGCGCGCCACGTTCATCGTCTCTTTTTCCTGGAGCAGACCGGCGCAGGCGACCCCGTGGAAAAACAGGGCCGTTTGGCGAAGGGTTTGGTATTCCGGTTTTTGGGGGGATCGGGCCAGCAGGCGCTGGCTTGCATCCAGGGCTTGTTGGGTCAATTGACGGAGTTGTTGGTACTTTTTCTCCTCGATCAGCCTGCGGCAGACCCGGTTCAGGGAAACCCGCAGCAACCTCATTTTTCGAGTATCCAGTCTTTCGGCGGCTGCAAGCCAGTGGCGGGTGGCTTGCTGGAGTTCCTGGGCGGCTTCCTGTTCCCGACCGGCACGCCGGCACATCATGGACCAGAAAAAACGCGTCGAGGCCAGCTCTTGGTGGAGATCGATCCGTTCGGGAGATCGTTGCACCATTGCTTCTCGCAGTTGGATGGCTTGCTGGTAGTGTTTGTGGGCTTGGGGGAAACGCCCCGTGGCAAAATACAGCTTTGCCAGCTCGTAGTGGCTGCTGGCCAGAGCCTTCTGAAGGGTTTCCTGCAAGGGGAATCGCGCGGCCAGTTCTTCTCGCAGTCGCAGCGCAGCGTGGAATTGCTGTTCGGCCTCCTCGGGCCGGCCGAGTCGAAGGAGCACGTTGCCCAAGTTGCTGTAGCCGGAGGCCAGGGCATTCTGATACTGCTGCACACCAGGGAACTGCTGCACCAGGCCCTTTAGCAGCTTGACGGCTTGCTGGTAGTGCTGCTCCGCTTCCGGGTAGCGTCGGGTCTCCAGGTAAAGGTTGCCCAGGTTGTTATGGTTGCCCGAGAGGTTGAAAAGGTACTCCGGCACGTCCGGGAACTTGCGGATCAGTTCCTCCCGTAACTGGATAGCCTGGCGGTAGTGCCGTTCGGCTTCCTCGTGGCGGCGGGTGCTGCGATAGACCATGCCCAGGTTGTTGTGACTGCCGGCCAAGCTGCTGCGGTATTCGGGCACCTGAGGGTATTGCTCCGCCAGTTTTTCTCGCAGATGGAGCGCCTCGCGGTAGTGCCGCTCCGCTTCCGGGTAGCGGCCCATGCTGCGGTACACGTTGCCCAGGTTGTTGTGGCTGTTGGCCAGCGAGCTTTGATACTGGGGGGCCTGGGGGAACAGTTGGGCCAGCGTCTCTTTCAGCTCGATGGCCTTCAGGAACTGCTGTTGTGCCTGGGCGTAGCGTCGGGTTTGCTGGTACACGTTGCCCAGGTTGTTACGACTGGCGGCCAGCAGGTTACGGTACAGGGGCACATCCGGCGCCTCCTGCACCAGCCCCTGCCATAGCTGGATGGCCTGCTGGTAATGGTGTTGGGCCTCGGCATACTGCCGGGTGCTGCGGTAGGCGTTGCCCAGGTTGTTGTGGCTGCTGGCCAGGTTGTTGCGGTACTCGGGCACCTTGGGGAACTTCTGCACCAGTTGTTGCCGGTACTGGATCGCTTGCTGGTAGTGCCGTTGGGCTTCGGCGTACCGGTTGGTGTTGTGATAGACGAGGGCCAGCGTGTTATGGGCCGAAGCGATGCTTTCCTGGTACTTGGGTTCTTCGGGGAACTTGCGTACCAGCTGGGTGGCCACTTGCAGGGTTTCCTGGGCCAGCTTTTCGGCCTGGGCGAACCGCCCCGCCCCCTGCGAAAGCATCCAGCTAAGACGGTCCAGCACGTTGACCAGCCGGACTTGGTACAGGGCCTTTTGGGGATGATCGCGAACCAGTTGCCGGTACAGCTCGGCCGCCCGGTTGAGATGCTCCAGGGCTTGCCGGTTTTCGCCCAGATAGAACTGCAGCTCGGCCACGCGATGAAGTCCTTCGGCGCGAATGGCCCGCGCCTCTTCCCGTTCTCCGCGCACCCGGGCAAAGCCCTCGTAGTATTCCAGCACTTTTTCCAGGTAGCGCCGCCGGGAAGTCGGCAGTCGTCCCCCGGAGGCCATCTCGTCCCGGATCGCGTCGTCGGTCATGAACCGCAGCGCGGCCATCGCCTGGCGCCTGGCCTGGCGCTCGGCGGCCAAGGCGGCTTCCGCCTGGCGGCGGTTCCGTTGGGCCTGGAGCATGCCCAGGGTGGTGCCGATCACTCCCACCAGCAACACCAGCACCACCACGGCGGCGGCCCAAAACAACTGCCGGCGGCGCTTGCGTTGCTCGGCCTCGCGGACCAGGGCCTCGGTCTTTTCCAGCTCCGCTTCGCGGGCGCGCTGTTCGGCTCGCTGGCGGATGCGTTCCACGGCTTGAGCCACCTGGTTGCCGTCCTGCGGGCGGTCCTGCTTGTTGGGAGCCAGGCACCGGCGGCACAGCTCCACCAGTTCCGGCTCGGCGCTGCAAGCTTCCAGCCGCTCAAACGCATCGTCCAGTTCCGCGCGGTACGCCTTGAACAGCACCTGGTGCATATCCTCCCCGGTGTAGGGGGGCGAACCGGTGAGGATTTCGCACAAAATGGCTCCCAGGCCGAACACGTCGCAGCGAGCGTCCAAGGCGTGAATCTCGCCGCCTGCTTGCTCCGGGGCCATGTAGGCCGGGGTGCCCAGCGTTTGCCCGGTCCGCGTGGCCGAGTCGCCTCGCTCGGGGGTTTCCGCACTTCCGGGGAGGTGCGTGATGGTGGGCTGGAGGTGTTCCGGCATCCCCGCTTCGGCCGAATCCTCCTGCGAGGCGGTGAGGTTTTCCACCAAGGGATCGCCGTCCCCCGGGGGGAACAGCTCCGACGAGCCCCCCTGGAAAACCTTGGCCAGGCCCCAGTCCATCACTTGCACTTCCCCATGACTGCCTACCATCACGTTAGCCGGCTTCAGGTCGCGGTGGATGATCCCTTGACTGTGCGCATAGCCCACTGCATGGCACACTTGTTCAAAGATGGCCACGAATCGGGCCAGGTCTTCCGACGGGGCGCTTCGCCGCCGCAGCAACTCCCGCAGCGTTTCCCCCTGCACCAGCTTCATAGCCAGGAAAGGGCGGCCGTCGGAAAGCACGCCCAACTCGTGCACCGGGGGGATGCCCGGATGTTGCAGCTGCCCGGTGATGCGGGCTTCGGTTACAAAGCGGCGGTATCCCTGCGAGCCCTGCTTGGCCTCGCGCCCCGGCTTCAGCACCTTGATGGCCACCCTGCGCTGCAGCCGAGTATCCAAAGCCCGGAAAACCACGCCCATCCCCCCCTGGCCGATGACCTCCTGCAACTGGTAGTGGTCCACCTCCTGGAAAGCCGCCGTTTCCCGTGCCGAACTTGTCTCCTGTCCGGCAAGGGTCTCCTCCGGTACCTGGGTGGGTTTTCGGCCACCGGATTGGGGATCGTGCCCGGCCATCTCCAGCCCCTTGCAACAACGAAAGAGGACCGCTCTCACTCCTTCCCATTGTACGGCAAAGCCGCATCAAAAGCACCACCGGCGGAAAAGTCTCCGGTAGGAGGCCGCCGGGCAGCAGAGCGCCGTCCCTCGTGCACACGTTGCGGAAAACCTCAGTCCTCTTTCCGTTCCGGGATCGGCAGGCCCATCTCCCGCAGCAGCAGTTTCATGTCTTCCCAAGTCTGCCGCTTGGCGTTGGGATTGCGGAGCAGGTAGGCCGGGTGGTAGGTGACCACCACCTTGATCCCCTGGAACAGGTGCACTTTGCCCCGCAGGCGGCCCATGGGGGCCTTGGTGTTCAGCAGCGTGCGTGCGGCCACAGCCCCCAGGCAGCAGATGAACTCGGGCCGGATGATCTGCAACTGTCGCAGGAGGAAAGGCCAGCAGTTGGCCGCTTCGGATTCGGTGGGCGTGCGGTTTCCCGGCGGGCGGCACTTGAGCACGTTGAAGATATAGACGTCCTCCCGCTTCATGCCGCAGGCCTGGATGATGCGGTTGAGCAACTGCCCGGCCCGGCCCACGAACGGCTCCCCCAGCCGGTCTTCGTCCGCTCCCGGCGCTTCGCCCAGAAAGCACAGCCGGGCGTTGGGATTGCCTACCCCGGGCACCGTCTGGGTGCGGGTGGCCACCGGTTCAGGGCAGCGAGTGCAGCGGGCGATTTGCTGGGCCAGCTCTTGCAGAGCCTGGGGGCGTTTTTCCGGCGGCAGGGGGGGCTCCTCCCACAGCCCTCCGCTTGCACCTGGCGCGGGAGTGCTCCCTAAGAGCGAAAGCTGCACCGCGGCCTGCGAGCCGGAGGAGGCGGCTTGAGAAGAACCGGAAGAGACCGAAGAAGGCTTATTCACGACGGTTTCCTCTGCAGGGGTGGAATGAAGCGACGCACCGGGGGAGGCAGCCGCGTGGGCTTGCGGCTGGGGCTGCACAGGCGAGGCAGCCCCGGCCTGGGGCAACTGGCTTACGCCCCAGCCTTGCAGCAGGCGCAAGAACTGGGCCAGTTGCTGGGGATCCGGTTGCGAAGGTTCCATGCGAGCGGCTTTCCTGCCAAAGCGATTGCCTGGTACAAGACGCTGTCCGATCCGGTCCCCAGTGTAGCAGATTAAGCGGGGGTGTTGAGCCACTGTTTCGCGGGATCCGAGCAACCACCGGAGCATGCAATGTCAACGGCCAGCCGCGTGCGTGAGCACGCGGTTTTTCGGAACAGCAGCAGCCGTTGCTCCGGTTCCGGGCAACCGGGAGCTCGT
>Ga0256839_1002551_pt1 | contig 20081 bp, 18 predicted proteins | sample 354166metaG_FD_185968 | JGI IMG/M metagenome (GOLD analysis project Ga0256839, IMG submission 185968) | Hydrothermal vent microbial communities from Mid Atlantic Ridge, Atlantic Ocean - 354-166 | ecosystem: Environmental > Aquatic > Marine > Hydrothermal vents | place: Atlantic Ocean: Mid... | reverse complement strand
CTCTGACAATTGGGACACTTTTTTTAACTTCTTTACAGCCATTTGTAGATAAGCCCTCTTTTATGCCTACTATACCGTACTTTGATTAGGTTTTCAGCCTCACGTTTTTTGCATTACATCTAAATTTAAAAAATATCTTGCCAGATTATATAAACCGTAAATGTATAAAGGGATCATTTTTGAAAGCGGATTTTTAAAATCGTGTATCCATCTTGCACGACGATAATATTTTATCAGATCACTTAAATGAACAGATACTTGCTTCATATCTTTGTTAACCAAGGCAAGTAAATATTGAATTAGTGCGATTTCAAAATTTCCATTTTTACTGTTTAAACACCTTTTGCATCATCTTTTCCCTTTTTTAGTATGGCATCATTACCCTGTACCATTCCTAATAAAAGATTAGAAACCGCTTGTGGAAATGCCTTCTGTTTTCCTGAAAAGGCTTGTTTGTTTTTGGGATAGAGTTGCTCAATAGTTGCTAGATCATTTCCTGCGAATGCTTCTAAAACATAATTAAAATGGCTTAATCCTGCTGAACCATCAGGTATTTTAATATTGTGTTTTATATTAATGCGATTATATAAAATTAAGGCATTGTTAAAAATATGAGGGTTGTTGTTTTTTACAGCATCTACAAACGAAATATTTAAAAAATCGTATTGGTAATAGGAACATAAATTTAATAATTCATCATAATCCTTAACTTGCTCATCTTCTGCCCATTTAGTTAAACTTACAAGTGCTTCATTAAGTGTTTTATACTTTAATTGCTGGCTTGCTTTTTCAATATTTTTATTAAATTTTGCATTCATTTTGTCTCACTTTAAGGTGTTTTTCTGTTCAATTCCAACCAACTTATTTGATATTCTTGTTCGTAAGTTGCTTTGTATTTGCTTGTTTGATCTATATAATCGGAAAGTCCGACTTCGCCTTTATCTACATCTAAATTCGGGCTATTGCTTTGTTTTACCAAGGCTTTCATTTTTGCAATGACTTGTGGTTTGTTTCTTTCTTCTTCACTTAAACAATCGGAATAATCTAAGGTGAGTAATTTTTCGGCATTTTCTTTATTTGTCATAATGAAAGCATCAAAATTGAAAAACATAAAATCGTTTATGTATAACAATTTCTTGTCTGCCGAAGTTAAATCGCCCCATTTTTTGGTTGTATCGAAAAGATAAGCATTCGATAGGCTACTTTTCGATACAGAAATCTCAAAATCGGTTATACTACCTGCTTTTTTACGAATGCACTCTTCTAGTGTTTTTGTCCATTTTTTATCAAATTCTGTTTCTTTTTTCATTGTCCAAGTGTTATAATCTATTCCATTTACTGTAAATATTCTGGCATATCCTAAACTATCAACCCCTCTGGTAACAGGAACTGCAATACTGGGAAAGTAAATTCTAAAACTATAAGCTCTATTATCTTTAACAAAATCGGGTTGATAGGTTATAAAAGCATTTTTATCGTTCTTTAAACTGTCTAATTTTTGCTGCATTTCACTTTTTGTTCCCCAAAAGTTTTTTTGCTCAACGGGAATGCCAAAATCTTTTAAATTTCCTATTTCAAAATCTGTAAATATGGCTCCAAGAGCACTTTTTATTCGTTTTTTATTTTTAAAAAGGATAACACCAAAGTTACGATCCCCCTCTCCCGGAAGGTAGTTTAACCAACTTGATTTTACTTTTAGTTTGTTTTTGTTGTCGATAAGTGCCTGCTCATCTAAAACCATAAATGTGCCTTGTTTTTTATCTCTTATGTATAAAGCATAATCGGCATCTGAAAAATCAATATTTTTCAATAGATATTTGCTTTCACTTAACACTTTTAACTTTTGTTCTAATAACTCTTTCTTTTCTTTTTTTTCCTTTGCATTAATTGATTGATTTATTAAAAAACCGATGATAATTAAACTAATGATTATAAGAATATATAGGAACATTTTTTTCATCATAATTTGGTTTTATCTCGGATCAAAATAAACGGCTTGAAGTATGTCATTTTTAAATTCAAATTTATAATTATTTTTTCTTAAAACATCTGTACCTTCTTTTGTTTTATAGAAATTTTGATATTTTATATTAGGAATAATTTTCAAAATATCTCCTTTTGATTTATGTAGCAAGGCATTTTCAAAAACTTCTACTGAAAATAAATTATTATTTTCACAAATACCTATTGCAGACTTTAAAATATTATTATCATTTTTTACTAATGTTATTTTGTAAATGAGATAACTGTTTAAAATTAACGAGATTGCTAACACTATTTTATAACTGCTTTTCATATTTATCCTCTTTATCCTCTTTTTTTATTATTCACCAAGAGTTCTAATAACCCAATTTTCAAAAGATTTATCTTCTAGATTTATAATTTCAGTTCCTTTCTTTGGAATTTTTACTCGAAATGTATCTTTTATCCAAGTTCTTAATTTGTAATTAATACCATATATTTCTTGCTCTTTAGAAGCGTCTTTAAATGTAACTTTAAATTGAGCATCATCCATTTTTTGTAATCTACCAATCTCATTTTCTAAATATTTTTTAACATTTGACATCATTTTTCCATCAATAAAATTTGTAATTCCATCAAGATTATCTAATTGCTTTTTATAATCGTTTATTATAGATTTTCTGCTTACTGAATTATAATCTACAGTATTTTCTTGTTCTAATTCTTTCAATGTTTTATTAAGATTATTGGCGTCAGGGTAATCATAACCTATGGCTAAATATTGTAAAAATTCTATAAAATTATTACCCAACACCAATAAATCATAGGCATCAAAATCTAAATGTACTATTTTTTGGTTTCCTGTATCGTCTATCCAAAAACAGTATATATTATCTATGGAACAACCATTCCCAAATACCCCCAATCTTTCGGATATTTTATAGTCTGAATAATTTTCTTTTCCGAACCAACTTTCAAGTGTTTCGCCATCTACCCATTCATTGCCAAAATACCATTCAAAAGACCCCGAAATTATATTTCCTCTGATTAGGTTATCTTTATTTTGTGTCCATTCAAAAAATAAATCAAATTCTTTTGGAATGATTATTTTTGAAGGCATACTATTTTTTATTTCTGATAATTTCATTTATTCTCCTTATAAATATTTTTCATCTAAAATATATTTATTACTTATCTTGATAAGACCTAATAAAATATAATAAGAAATTGTAGATATTATTAGTATTAATTTTGTTTGTTTATAGTTTATTACTAGTTCTGATCTAATTTCTGTTAATGTCCAAGTTGTACCGAACTCCGATTGTAAATTATTAGAAACTATTGCAACGAACATTTCTTGTAGTAGGGTTGCGTAGCAAAGTACAACTAAAATTAATAGCCAGTTTTTCTGAATGATTTTTTTTAAAAATGTAACTGTTATTGTTAAAAAAATAAGCAAGTAAATACTCGCTACAAGCAGACTATTTTGCAAATCGTATTTATTATAATAATCAAGTGAGTTTAAAATAGAAATTGTATATAAATACAATGCAATATTAGATATTAGTAGCGTTGCTGATATGTATATGATATATTTTGTTTTAGAAAATGTCATATTTTATATTGGTGATAGCATTACATGTAATAGTGCTTTTTTATAAATACTTGCTAAATTTAGTATTTCAATTGTTTGAATTCTTTGTCTGTAATGTTCTTTATAGTATTCAGTTAGCAAATTATACCCTTTGAGGCATACAGTGAAACTATTTTATCTGTATCTATCTCGTATGGTATTACATTATAATTCATGGTGTTCCTTTAAATAATAGGGGATAAACTACTTTAGAGGAGATTTTCTGAAGATTTTTAATAATAATTTGTATAAAGCTTCACCTCTATTATTGAATCTAAATTCACACTCTTTAAAGTGTAACTTAAAGGTCTTTTTATTTATCCTCTGAACTTTTACTAATCTTATTTTAGCATAACTCCAAAAAGATTCTATCTCACAATATGAGAATTACCAACTAAATGTGATATTTTTGTGGCTAATAAATCTTCTGAAAATAACTTTACTAGCGCTCTAAATTTTGACGATGCAATATGGTTAATTTTTACATACTTATTTCTTATCGGAATATTCTATCTTTCTGTACTTTAAATACCTCTAAACTAGTCTACTCCCTTATTTTTCTAAAAAATATTCCTTTTAAAGGTAACATCAAAGTAACAATAGCATCTTATAATTCAACATGTCCAAAGAAGATAAACTTCTTGGCAAAATTTTATACTTAAAGGATACACAATGACAAAAATGATTTTAGCAACAACGCTTATGAGCATAAGTCTATTTGCAGTAGATTTTACACAAATGACAACAGAAGAACTTAACGAGATGAGAGGCACAGTAGCTGCTGAAGATAGAGATGCATTTAGAGCAGAGATGCAAAGTAGAATGCAAGCGATGACTACTGAAGAAAGAGAAGCATTCATTGCACAAAGACAAGCATCTGGACAGAGTATGGGTCAAGGACAACGTTTAAGAGATGGTTCTGGTGCAGGGCAGATGAAACGTGGTGGACAAGGTATGGGGAAAAGATAGACTTCTCTAATCCTTTCCTCAAAAGAGTTTCACGGCTCTTGGTCCGTGATTATCGCTTAACTACATCTTCTCAGAGACTATAAAGTATAATGCAAGTACTATTTTAGCAATGAAAAACAATAGACTAATAGAATTAGACATATTTAAAGGGTATGCCATTGTATTGATGGTGTTGTTCCATTTATTTTATGATTTGAATTATTTTAAATATATAAGCATAAATCAAAACCAAGATGTATTTTGGAGAATTTTGCGTTATATTATAGTGACGATGTTTTTGTTCTCAGCTGGCATAAGTTTAGCAATGGCGCACAAAGACAAGATTCAATGGTATAAAGTGAAAAAACGCCTTTTTGTACTTGGCGGAGCTTCTATACTCATAACACTGATTACTTATGTTATATTTCCACAGTCATGGGTTTATTTTGGCATTTTACATTTTATACTTGTTGCCTCATTGGTGGGACTCTTTTTTTTGCCTTATCCACTTTTTTCTCTTATCGTCGCACTTACTATACTCATAGGAACTCAAATTGGATGGTTGGATATGCAATGGCTTTTTTCTTTGCTGCAAAAACCTTTGTATCTCCCTCATCATACGGAAGATTTAGTTCCTTTTGTTCCTTGGTTTGCTGTGGTATTGATAGGTATTGCATTGACGAGATATGGCTATCATGAAAAAATGTTACGTAACAGACTCTTTATCCCCACATTTGTACACAATAAAATATTGGCAGTTTTTGGAAGAAATGCTTTGATGATCTATTTGTTACACCAACCAGTCTTTTTTGGATTACTTTTTTTACTTAGTTCTCTTTGATTCTAGTTGGATTAACTAGTATTAGTGTAAGAAAGGCAATGAGAATAAATATCCACAAATATATTATTTCAGTTGAAAGTTTATAAGAAAGAAACCCAAAAACAATAGAACCTTGAGGAACTAAAAAGAAAAATCGTTTTGCATTTATTTTAAATTTTTCTTCAAAGTGCGTATGAAATTTAGTTTTTAAAAGATTTTTGTATGGTTTATGATAAAAGAGAAGATAAAATATAACTAGTTCTATAATTTTATAGCCAATAAGAAAGTAGACTAAAGGCATACGCCATCGTAGAGACACATAGCTAGGTGGCACAAAGGGGTAATATATATGTATTATATACCCTAGTACCGCAACAAGTGAGAGAATAATAAACCCAATCCTTCTACGCTGCTTAAGGGTATGTTTTATTTTTTTCATGGAGCTATTTTTCTTCACACTTTTTATCGATGTATTCTTGTACAAATTGACGTACATCTGCATAGACAAAAGAGTCTTTATAGCCTTCTATTTTCCCCCCACTGGCATTGACATGTCCGCCACCATTTCCTATGTGTGCTGCCATGGCTGAAACATCTAGTTTATTGTTGCTTCTAAGTGAAAAATTTCCTCTGAAGTTAACATCCATGTAGAAGTCATAGTCTTCGTTAGCAACCATAGAGGCGTTACCAATGATAGAGGCATTACCTACGTTGTAACCCAAGATACCCTTATGACCTTTGTATTCTATGGTGAGACGTTGTTTATCTAGGGTTAGTAAGTTTGTGACATAATTTGCTACGAGGTTGTCTTTTGTGTCATTTTTTTCTTTGATGAAAAAGGCTTTTTTTGTAGAGTGGAGGACATCATCAAGCTTGATAGGGGCATCTTTTTCATCTACTAAATCTTTTGCAGCCTCAATCATAGAGAGTTTAAAGGCTCTATCCTCAGCAGGGAACAAGATACGTCCTATCTCTCTCGCACCTGAAATCATCCCTAGCATCACTTTACCATACTCAAAGAGAGCATCATCACTTACCCAAATATCTATGGCATTAATGGCTTGGACGATACGGGCTAAATCGTTGTTAGCATCAAAGTTATAGTGTTTTTGTAGCCACTCATAGGTGATAAGCGTTGCACAACGTTTAGTATCTAGGTAGTACCATACAAAACGTTCAGCCGCACTCGCACCCGTGGCATGGTGGTCAAGGAGTTGGAGTTTAGCTCCTATGCGGATAGCCTCTTTTTCTATCCAGTTTCCCTCTTTTGTAGTCAGATTGAGATCTGTAATGAGGATAAGGCGTTCTATCTCATCACTATGAATAAATTTGTCTTGTTCTATTTTTTTCACTATTTCTTCTAGGCGTGCAGGTACTTCTGGTCCATAGTTTGCGTTGTAGCAATCAATAGTCTCAAAACATTGTTGAGATAGGTATTGGCAGCCGTATCCATCTAAATCGATGTGGGATAAGTGGTAGATATGTTGTTTCATTAAATTGTGCCTTAGTATAAAAGTAAAATCTGACTATTTTTATGAGCCATCTGCTGAAAATGACATAGTGTCAACGTAGGAAGAAAGATGGGCTTTATTTATGTTTACGTCCTATTAGGTGATAAAAGAATTAATGTATTATACTATGTTGAACTTTTAGAGTTGGTTTATAATATATCACTTAACATTAAACCGTTAAGAAAATCGTCTATTTTAGTTTGAAAATTTAGAAGAAATGGTGATATGGCACATGTGCCTATCGCTCCATTAGGACATGTTTCAAGGTAAGAGGTGCAATCAAATACAGCAGGTTTTTTACCTTCAGCTGCAAAGATAATCTCATTAATAGATATCTCATCAATGGGTTTAGCTAATATAAATCCACCATGTGCACCTTTACGTGATTCAAGTATCTCTTTCTTGGCCAGACTTTGTAAAATTTTGGCTAGAAAGCTTTTTGGAATACCAAGTTTATTTGCAAGTTGTTCTGAACCAAGAGGTACTTCTGAATTTCGTAATACATCTAAAGAGAGTAGAGCATACTCACTTGCACGTGTTAATAACATAGCTTAGCCTTTTATAAATTAAGACTATTCTACTCTAGTTTGCATTAAAAGTGAATGATAAGGTATCAATTAAGATTATTGTGGTAAGATTGCAAACTCAATTTTGAGAATTTATACCAATCAGGAGGTCATTATGGCTTTAGATCAGGCGAAAAAAGCAGAAATTATTGCTAAATACGCAAGAGGCGAAAACGATACAGGTTCAACTGAAATACAAGTAGCACTTCTTACAGAAAGAATTACTTACCTTACTGAACACCTGCAAACAAATAAAAAAGATCACTCTTCAAGACTTGGGTTACTTAAGCTAGTTGGACAAAGAAGAAGGCTTATGAGATACTTGAAAAAAGTCGATCTTGCTAGATGGAACAAAATTAAATCAGACTTGGGTATTCGTAACTAAACTTAGACTATCTTCACATGCACCAGTTTTAGGTGTATGTTCTCTACATATTTTCTTAATGTGTTACTTCTCCTGTGCAAGTAATAGTTCTTCCATGACACTAGGCATTAGTGGTCTAGAGTATAAATACCCTTGTATTGTATCACAACCAAAAAGTTTAAGAAGGTTAGCCTGTTCAATGGTTTCTACTCCTTCAGCAATAACTTTGAGTCCCAATTTTTTTGCCATAGTAATGGTTGCTGAAACAATAACTTGGTCTTCTTTTTCACTAGTAAGGTTGTCTATAAAAGATTTGTCAATTTTTAATTTATCAAAACTAAACGTTTTTATATTTGAAAGAGAGGAAAAACCAGTACCATAGTCATCAATTGAAAAGGTATGTCCTAGTTTTTGTAAAATGTGAATATTTTCTTGGACAGCATTATCTTCATGTAAAAAGGCACTTTCTGTAATCTCTAATTCTATATGTGTTGCATCTAAGTTATATCGTGTCAATGCTTCATGAATAGTATAGACAAGTTTCTTCTCATGGAGTTCTTTACGCGATAGATTAATAGCAATAGGAGGTACATTAAGTCCTAGCATCCCCCATTTATAGAGTTGGATACATACCATATTTAAGACGATATTGCTTATGTTATGAATGATACCTGTCTCTTCAGCGATATTTATTAGACGCTGAATAGGCACATTTTTTATTGAGGGGTGTGCGCATCGTAATAGCACTTCTATACCTGTGATAGTATTGTTTTTGGTTGAAAATTGAGGCTGATAGACAAGAGAAAAGTTTTGTGTGGCAATGGCGTCTTTGAGTGCAGTATGCATGGAGAAATATTCATTGGCAATCTCTGACATACGTTGCGTATAAAAGGCATAATTATTTCGTCCACTCTTTTTCACAGAGTACATAGCTTGATCAGCTGCATTAATCAGTGCTTCAGGGGTATTACCATCCTTTGGATACAGAGCAATACCAATACTTAGACTTATATTTAGCAAGTAATTATCAATTTCTTGTAGTGGCTTAAAACTATTAAATATCTTATGTATCATGGTATAGATAGCATACTGGTCATGCATATTATCACAGATAACTAAAAACTCGTCACCGCTGAGGCGCCCAACTATATCTTCTTCTCTGCATTTAGATTGGATTTTTTTTGCGACATGTTGTAAAACTTTATCTCCTGTTTGGTGCCCATAGTTATCATTGAATTCTTTGAAATGGTCAATATCAATAAAAAGTAACATCCCAGCACTTTTTATGCGTTCCATGGAGGAAATAGATTGTTTTAGTCGCTTAAAAAGAAGGGCTCTATTTGGAATGTCTGTAAGTTTGTCATAAGAATCAATATATTTCATTTTTTCTTTAGAATCATACATTTTACTCATATCGTTGACACGAATAATAGTATTTTTAATGTGCCCTTTTTCATCTCTAATTATATTAAATGAGAGCCATATATAGATGGGTTTTGATTTTGTTGGTATTTTTATATCAACCTCTCCTTGCCAAGAGCCTTTTTGGTGAAGTGTACGGTTAATTTCTCTTTTTATTTTTGAAGAAAGTAGATCCGAAAAGAAAGTTACATTTTTACCAAGATAGTTTTTCCTAGATATATTTAAAATACTTTCCATTGCCTTGTTTATGCGGATTACATTATTTTGGGAGTCTTGAATAATAATGCCCTCAATAGCCTCATTAAAAAGAGATTCTAAGAGAGTGTCATCAGTTGTCTCATAGGTATTTTCTATAAGAGCAAGAAACTTTTTAAATTGTTTTGATTCTAAACAAGGATCAGTTTTCTTTATAGATGATCTCTTAAGCTGGTCTTTTAATAATTTATGCATATGATATTTTTTAATAAGTCCCTTATAGATTTAATATGAGAAGTATAGCATAACATAGATTATTTAAGGAATAAAATCTAACTTTAGTCAAATTGGCTCAATTAATACTTGACAAATATTCACTCAATGTTGTATAATGCATACAAGCATTTAAAGGATAGATGCAATAAATCATACAAAAGGAGGTCTGTTTATGAGTCAAGAAGATGTAAAAAATGAAAATCTTGAAGAGACCCAAGACGTTGTAGAAGAACAAGTTGATACTGCGGAAGAAGAAACGGTTGACCCTTTAGAAGCTGCACTTGCAGAAGCTGCAGAGTATAAAGACAAATACTTAAGAGCACACGCAGACTTTGAAAACTCTAAACGACGTTTAGAGAAAGATAAGACGAATGCCGTCTCTTATGCAAATGAAAGTTTTGCTAAAGATATACTAGCAGTGATAGATTCATTTGAAAATGCATTGGCATCTATAGAAAGTGCTGATGAAGAAAACGCTTCAGAAGTACTCGATCAAATGAAAGAGGGTGTGAATCTTACCTATGAACAACTCAAGAAGATATTGGAAAAGAACCATATAAAAGAGGTAGACTGTTCAGGTGGGTTTGACCCAGAAGTACATCAAGCTATTATGCAAGTTGAAAGTGATGAGCATAATGAAGGTGATGTAGTACAAGTCATGCAAAAAGGGTACACGATAAAAGATCGTATTTTGAGACCAGCAATGGTGAGTACTTGTAAATAGTGTGACTAAATGTCACGCTATTTCAATACGAAACCGAGCATAACGCTAGGCTAGAGAGTACCTGTAAGAAAAATGACTAGATGTCAAGTATCTCAGGTATTTGATATATAATAAGTTGAGTCAATGCAACTAAAGTTGCATTGACTCAAGTAAGATTTAGTGTATAATACATACAGAAATAAATAATTTAACTCCAAAGGATAATAATATGGCAAAAGTATTAGGAATAGATTTAGGAACAACAAACTCTGCTATGGCAGTGTATGAAAATGGTGAAGCAAAGATTATTGCAAACAAAGAGGGTAAAAACACCACACCTTCTATCGTTGCATTTACAGACAAAGGTGAGATTTTAGTAGGTGAGTCTGCTAAACGTCAAGCGGTTACAAACCCTGAAAAAACGATTTACTCTATCAAAAGAATTATGGGGCTTATGTGTGATGAAGATAAGGCAGCAGAGGCAAAAGAGAGACTTCCTTACCATATCATAGATAGAAATGGTGCCTGTGCGATTGAAGTAGCAGAAAAAACATATACACCACAAGAGATTTCTGCAAAAGTACTCATGAAAATGAAAGAGGATGCAGAAGCATACCTTGGTGAGACTGTAACGGACGCGGTTATTACTGTACCAGCATACTTCAATGATGCACAAAGAAAAGCAACAAAAGAAGCAGGAACCATTGCAGGACTTAATGTACTTAGAATCATCAACGAGCCAACATCAGCAGCACTTGCTTATGGTCTTGACAAAAAAGACTCAGAGCAAATTGTTGTTTACGATTTAGGTGGTGGTACATTTGATGTGACTGCACTAGAAACGGGTGATGGTGTGGTTGAAGTTATGGCTACAGGTGGGGATGCGTTCCTTGGTGGTGATGACTTTGACAACCGTATCATTGACTTTGTAGCAGATGAATTTAAAGCAGAGTCAGGCATAGACATCAAAGCAGATGTAATGGCACTACAACGTGTAAAAGATGCAGCAGAAGCAGCGAAAAAAGAACTTTCAAGTTCTACTGAAACGGAAATTAACCTTCCGTTTATTACAGCAGATGCATCTGGACCTAAACACTTGGTGACCAAAATCACTAGAGCAAAGTTTGAGTCACTTATTGGTGATTTGGTAGCATCTACTATTAAAACAGTAGAGTCTGTACTCAAAGATGCAGGACTTTCCAAGTCTGATATCAATGAAGTGGTGATGGTTGGTGGATCAACAAGAGTACCATTGGTGCAAGAAGAGATGAAAAAGTTCTTCAACAAAGAGCTTAACAAATCTGTAAACCCAGATGAGGTTGTTGCACTTGGTGCAGCAATACAGGGTGGAGTTCTAGCAGGTGATGTGAAAGATGTGCTTTTACTAGATGTGACACCACTTTCTCTTGGAATAGAGACTTTAGGTGGAGTAACGACTAAAGTTATCGAAAAAGGCACAACAATTCCTGCGAAGAAGTCGCAAGTATTCTCAACAGCAGAAGACAACCAACCAGCAGTAAGTATCCACGTACTTCAAGGTGAAAGAGAGTTCTCTAAAGACAACAAATCACTTGGTATGTTCGAGCTTAGAGATATCCCAGCAGCACCACGTGGTGTACCACAAATTGAAGTAACCTTTGACATTGATGCCAACGGAATACTTACTGTATCAGCGGTAGATAAAGGTACTGGTAAATCTCAAGAGATTAAGATTACTGGTTCGAGCGGACTTTCAGATGAAGAGATCGAAAAAATGGTACAAGACGCTGAAGCAAACAAAGCCGAAGATGAAAAAAGAAAAGAAGTAGTAGAAGCTAGAAACCAAGCAGATGCACTAGTACACCAAACACGTAAGTCATTGAGTGACCTTGGTGAAAACTTTGACGTGACAGAAAAAGAGGCTATTGAAGCGGCTATTACTGACCTTGAAGAGACACTTAAAGATGATTCTGCAACAAAAGAGCAGATAGAAGAAAAAGTAAAAGTTTTGACTGAAAAGTCGCACAAACTAGCGGAAGCAATGTATGCCAAAGAACAAGGTGATGCAAAGCCAGAAGCTAAAAAAGCAGACGATGATGATGTTATCGATGCAGAGGTAGAGTAAGAGTTTACGCTAACTCTATAACTTTAGGCTTTTCACTATATAGTGAAAAGCCTTTTTTTGCTCTATTTTATAGGGATCTATGTTAGATTACTTTAAAAAATTATGCCTAATTTACAACTACAGCAACTTCTCAATCTTTTATTTTTACTGATTATAGGTTATTTTACTGCAAATATTTATCTCTCATGGATAGAACTTTTTTTCATATTATCCTTTACTGTATTATTAGAACAGTTTCTGATATTTTTTAAAAAAAATAAGCTAAATTATTTCTCTTATTCTTCTAGTATTACTGCCATAGGGGTGATACTTATGATGATAAGTACGCAATATTGGATATATTACATAGTCATAGCCTTTGCACTTTTACAAAAACATTTTTTGATTTCTAAAACACAACATATGTTTAACCCATCCAATTTTGCACTCATTATAGCATTACTTTTTTTTTATGATGAAGCACATATTGTACTAGGACAGCTTGGAGATGATGTCTGGCTTTTGTATGGGGTACTTTTTATAGGTATGGTTATCTTATGGAAGGTAAAACGTTGGGTGATATCTATCGTTTTTGTACTGAGCTATTTAGGATTTCAGTATTTGTTCATTGCATCATTAGACCCACTAATTATTTTTGAAGATATTTATGAACGTTTTTATTCTATCTCTTTTATCGTATTTATATTATTTATGCTCACTGATCCAAGAACCACACCATCTAAAGTATGTCTACAAGGATTTTTTGCATTTTTTGTTGCACTTATGGCTACAGTGATGGATTATTTGTATGGATTTCGAGTACAACATCTTTTTATGGCACTCTTTGTACTTTCATCTTTTTATGGACTCTTTGTAAGGCAAAATTTTTTTGGTGCGAAGGATAAAACAAAGAGATTAATACTCTTTGTTTTAGTTCTAAGTGTTATACTCTTTATTCAAAATAAAGAACCTTATTACTTTGAGATGGATGGATAATGACTAAAGAGATAAAACTAAGTATTGGTATAGTTACCATAGCAACATTTGTAATGTTGGTTTATTGGTTTATGCCTATAGAGAATGAGATTGATTTTAGGGAGAACAGAGCCTCGGCTAAAGAAGAAAAAGTAATTCTTCCTCAATACGAAAAGAGTGACTATCAAAATATCCCAAGTGTAAAAGCATATTTATCTGAGTTAAAAGGGTTAATCAAAGAGGGTAAAAGTATATTACCGTTGCCCTCAAAAGAGCTAGATAGTAATGCACAAAAAGTACAAGACCTATTGCTTGAAAATACTGAATTTTTAAAAGACACAAAACAAGGGGAGACTCTTTTACATAATGATATGATGCGTATTTTACCTGCTATTATTTCCAGTATGGATGCAAAAACACAAAAAGTATGCCAAAAAAGTAACTGTTACCAAGCTGAGAAATACAACTTTGTGACCAATGTTACCACAAGGGCTATTGTTGATGTAAAAAATATGAAAGTTTTGACCATAGAGCAGTACCCAAATATGCAACCAGATATTTCTTTACGTCTCACACGCATAGCACAAGACATTGCACTATATGCACCAGAGGTAAAAAAAGAACTTGGGTTTACTCCACGTAAAAAAGACATAACTATGGCAAATGTAAGAGGAAGCATGAAAGAGTCTCCTTGTGAAAATACCACACATCTTTGTGTGGCACCTACTTTTACAGACCATAAAAAAGAGCAGGCACTTTGGGCAGTTGTTGACTTAACAGAACTTCGTTTTGCTGCGGCAAAATGGGCAGGCTTGGGTAAGACGACAACCCCAGCATGTATTTCTGAAAGGTCATTACAAAATCGTCATATCATGAAAAACTATTGTCAAAAAGACACGGTATTGGAAAAAGATGATTGGAAAATAACCTATAGACTTACAGGTTCAGACGGTCTTGAGATACGAGATGTAACCTTTAGGGGCAAAAAGGTACTCAAATCAGCAAAAATAGTAGATTGGCATGTAAGCTACAAGCAAAAAGGTGCTCAAAATTTAGATACTACCACGCAAACTTACATAGAAGGTAGAGAGGTAGAATATATAAGAGGAGAAAATGACACCTTTATGTTTGGCTACAATGATGCAATGGGTTGTCCGATGTTTTCTACTTCAGTGGTTCTTCCTTTTAATGGTCCACAAGTAAAAGAGCTTTATACTTCCAATGGATTTATGCTCACCCAAGACTTTAGGAACCCCAAATGGCCTATGGCTTGTAACTACCGTTATGAGAACCGTTTTGAGTTTTATGATGATGGCTCTTTTCGTGTAATCGGTGTAAATAAAGGCAGGGGATGTGGAGATAATGCACTCTACAGACCTGTGATGCGAATAGATATGGATATAGATAAAAAAGAGAGGTTTTGGAATATGAAGGATGGTTCATGGCAGGCTAAAATAGAGGAGTTTAAAGAAAAAGTACCAAACATTAAACCCTATGCTTATAAGATATCCTCATCTCAGTCAGAGAACAAAGGCTATTATATAGAGTCAAATTATGGGCAGTTTCATGACAACAGCAGGGGAGACAATGCGAGGATTTTTGTCACCAAATTTGCCAAAAATGAAGGCGACCAAGATTTTCTTACTCTGGGTTCTTGTTGTGAAGTAGAAGAGGAGGGTGTGGAGCGCTATATAGATGAGAATGTCTCCATAGAAGCAGAAGATTTAGTTGTATGGTATGTCCCTCATATATATAATGATACCAAAGAGGGGCATGAGTACTGCTGGGCAGATACCTTCATTGGGGATGATGGCAATGCAAGGATAAAAGTATGGCCGTGTACCGTAGGACCAAGGTTTATACCTATAAAAGGAGAAGAATAGTGCGTAAATATCTACCCGTTGTTGTATCACTTATATTTGTAGGCATTGCAGCATATGTTGTAGTGAATAAAAAAAGCGAACATAAACAGATAAAAGAATCTTCTATTCAAGAAAAGAGGACAAATATTATAGGGAGATTTTCCAAGCAAAAGTCATGTGCCACTTCACCTAGGTTTTTAAAAGAGAAGAAGATACCCCAGCCTGTTATCATAGATCTTTCACAAAAACACTATAAGGGTATCGCCTTACATTATGGAAAAGGTTTCAAACAGACACTACACCTCAAGCAGTGGGAACAGTTCGAACACTTTTCTACCTATGCTGTAGATAAAAAAGGCAACATGTATCTAGTGCCCACACCGTTTATATCTATCATTCCTACAACGTTTAATTTACAAAAAAACCTTTATAAACTAGACAGCAACACAGGAAAAGTCTCTATTTTTATGCATTTTTATGATGTCTACCCCTCTGCGAGTAACCCTTATGGACTTACAGCTATCACTTATGATTGTGATGATGATACACTTTGGATAGCAACCATTGACGAATCTGATTATACAAGTCAAAAGGGAGTTGTCTATCATATTGACCCAAAAACAAAAGAGATATTGCAAAAAGTAGAAGGTTTTGATGTGTTGAGTATGACATTACTAAAAAGTGATAAAGGCAAATTTTTACTTGTAGGATCTGCACGAGACAATGGACTTTATGCATATCCTATACTAAATAATATATTAGAAGATAAAGTTATAAAACTTTTAGAACTACCCAATGCTAACGAACATATACGTAAAATAAAAATAATAGCCAATAATCAACTTGAACTACAGAGTATCCCCTTTTCCTATACGCTTATAGCCCAAACAGCAAAACAAGACCGTTTAATTTATAATGTTACTTGGAATCCTAATCTAAGGAAATGGTTATCAACAACTCTTTAGGTTTTTGGATTGAAAAATCTTAAAAAACGTATTTCGGTTTTATTATATATTTTAATATTTTAAAATATATATAATATATACTATGATAGTATCTAGTATTCTATTTTAAAGAAGGAAAAGGAATGTCAAAAGATACTTTACAATATAGAGGGCTGAAACTTCTATTTTTGTCTGTAGTTACATCATCTTGTGTGACAGCAGATATTATAGGTACAGTCTATAAAGACTTTAACTTTAATGGTACACAAGATGGTGGCGATACTTCGGTCATTGGTGCATCTATCAAAGCTACATGTGATGATGGTAATGTCTATACTTCTACTACAGACAGCAGTGGTGTCTATACACTCACAGGGTTTCCAGCAGGGAGCAAATGTCGTGTTGAGGTAGATGCGAGCAGTCAAGGTGTTGGTTCGGGTACTAACGCCAATGGTTCAGATGCACCATTGGTAGCAATGGTAGCAGATGGTTCTGTACACAACATCTCTACTGGATCGCCTGCTACATATTGTCAGGAAAATCCGGAGGTAGTCATGGCAGCAATGCCAGGCTATTATACCGATGGAAGTATAGCAGGGGGAGGAACGCCTCCGTTTAATAAAAACTTCGGTTCTGTATTTAAAATACCGGCACCGCAAAACGGTACCTTTAACAACAATGGTACCATTACAGCCAATCGTACCACTTTGGCACTGGTAGATCAAACTGGTGCAGTATGGGGAGCTGCCTGGAAAAAAAGAAGCAAAGAGCTTTTTGTCTCTGCAGCACTCAAACGATATGTACCGCTTAAAGACGAGTCCTCCGCTACAGCAGTGGCCACATCCGCGGGAACTATTTATAAGATAGACAGTGCAAATAACCTCTCTGTATTTGCAACGATTCCCAATGTTTTGTCAACTACAGCGAAAAATGAGCTAAGCGATAGAAATTATGGGCTTAATCAAGACTTGGATATGACAAAATATACAGCAAGAGAGGGGCTTGGTGATTTGGAAATCTCTGAAGATGAGACCAAACTCTACACAGTTAATATGTATACTAAAGAGTTGGTCGTTCTTGATGCCTTAAGCGGTAATATTCTCAACACAGTTGCAATTCCAAACCCCTATGGTGCATTGTGTCCTACAGAAGATATACGCCCATGGGCACTAAAGGTAAGGGGAAGCGATGTCTTTATAGGTTCGGTATGTGAATCAAAGATCAATGATGATGTAGGCGCTGCAATTCAAAAATATAATGGTGCTATTTTTCAGACAATCACTCAAACAAATTCACTTAGATACTTAAGAGCAAGAGCCTATGATCCTGCAAACAAAGCACTTGGTGATGGTAACCGTTTTGCAAACTGGACAGATCAGTCGTATAGTAATGGACCAATTCTAAGTGATATTGAGTTTACCAATACAGGTGATTTGGTACTTGGCTATACGGCGAGATCTTCATACAACAGAATCAGCTCTTTGTATGGCGATATTAGAAAAATGTGTCTCAATGTAGATGGAAGCTATACTGATGAGAGTTCAGATGTGGTCCCAACCAATTGTGCAACGCATACAGTGAATTATAGTGGAAATCCTACAGATTATCTAGAGTTTTATACGGGTGATTTCTTTGGAGCAAACCTGGGAGAAAACGGTCATCCAGAGACTGCTTCAGGTGCATTAGCACAAGCACCAGGAGCACCCAATATCATCGTAGGTATGATAGACGGAACTGATTGGTGGCAACCAGGGGCCATAGGTAACTATGATAATATCACAGGTGAAAAAGTAAGTGCACAGGCGGTCATTGACAATACAACTTCAGGGGAGCGATGGCCCTATGGGCATAAAGCAGGTGGTATGGGAGATGTAGAGCTTCTTTGTGACCCAGCACCTATAGAAGTAGGGAACTATGTATGGATGGATATCAACCAAGATGGCATACAAGATGCCAATGAACCTGCTATGGCAAATGTGCCTGTAAGGCTTACATGTGATGGTACGCAAATAGGTACAGCAGTTACCGATGAAAATGGATACTATTACTTTGGTGGAGTAAACAATACGAATCTTACGGGAGGCAATACTATAGGAGCAGGTCAAGCGTGTGAACTTAGCATCGCTCAAGCAGATGTAAACGGAAAACCACCTACAACGGCAAACCCAGCAAATGTTGATGATGGCATAGACAATGACGCAGTAGCAAGTGGAACAGATAATGTTATAAGCTTTACTACCACAGCGTCTAATGACCACTCTTTAGACTTTGGTATATCACCAGCACTTGGGTGTGTGACGGGTACATTGTTTGAAGATGTCAATACAGACGGATTGAATAATGGTACGGATGCAACAGCACCTGCAGGTATAAAACTGTTGATTACAGATACTTATGGTAACAGCTATGAAACTACAACAGATGCAAACGGAGCATTTACTGTGTCTAACATCCCAGCAGGGAATGTAACAGTGAAGGTAGATACCACAGATACAGATATTCCTGAGGGTGCAGTATGGACAAGTGCTGTGTTAAATAATGTTACAGTCAGTGAAGGAACAGCACCTAACTGTGCAACAGCACTCTTTCCTTTCGCACTTCCAGCACCAATTAATCAAGACCCTAAAGACGTAGCCGTGTGTGCGAATCCAACCTCTCTTACTTGGACAGGTGCAACGGTGAGTAGTATATCAACTTGGACAAACCCAGTGGTAGATACACCAACTACATTTACTACAGCAGGTGGTGCAACAGTAGATGTGACTATGCAAATTATCAATGACAATGATACAGAATACAATGCAGCTGAATCAGGAACATCTGTTACATTTGGAGAACCATACCTTAGTCTTTATCTTGGTGATCAAGATGCAGCAGGTAACGGAACATGGAATGATGCAGGAAACTGTGAAGCCAATGGCTATGATCTTGAAGCAGGTGAATCGTATGATTTAGAAGTTACTTTTTCAGAACCGGTCATCTTAGATAACTGGCGTATACGTGATGTGGATTCTGGCGATGACAGAAATGGAGCAGCAAACTGGAACTGGCAAGATGGTATCAAAGTACAAGGTTTTGATGCCAATGGTGACCCTGTAGAGGTAGAACCTAAAATCGGTTCAGCAGGTCTAGGACTCATAGTAGATGCTAACGGCATCGTACACACAGATCCTATTACCTATAATAACGGAAATGTAGCAACGGGAACTGGTTCGACAGCAAATGCAACCAATGGGCATATCGTTCTTAGTTCAAACATGGTGCCTTTAAGCAAAATAACTATTACCCATGTAGCAGGTCCTGATGTCCCATGTCAGACACGTTCAGCACTTGCGATGGCAGGACTTGCAGTATGTAAACCACTGCATATTAGCGGACATGTCTACAACGATGAAGATGGTGTAAATCCTACATCAGCATGTGATACCAGTAATAACACAGTAGATGGAACGCTCATAAACGATATCAATGGTACATCATTAAATGCATGTTTGATTGATAATATGGGTAAAGTACTAGATACACAAGCCATCGCTAACGGGGCGTACGACTTCGACAAGTATATCTTACCAAATATGAGTTATAAAGTACTGCTTACGACAGCTACATGTACCAAAGGAGAGGATGCACCTACAGCAGTGTTATCCCAAGATTGGTACTATGAAGGTGAGCAGATAGATCCTGCAAACACTATAGGGCATGATGGTATGCCTGATGGAGTGATTGATGTGAATGTAGTAAATGCTGATATATCAAATATTGACTTTGCTATTAACAAATCCCCAATGGCACTTAACTATACACGTCCAGGAGAGCT
>Ga0256839_1002550_pt1 | contig 20082 bp, 15 predicted proteins | sample 354166metaG_FD_185968 | JGI IMG/M metagenome (GOLD analysis project Ga0256839, IMG submission 185968) | Hydrothermal vent microbial communities from Mid Atlantic Ridge, Atlantic Ocean - 354-166 | ecosystem: Environmental > Aquatic > Marine > Hydrothermal vents | place: Atlantic Ocean: Mid... | reverse complement strand
CAGGGAAAGCTAGTGTTAGGCTTTGGCCGTCGGATGTGCTACAATGGAAGAGAACCTCGAACCTCAATGACTGAGCCGCGGGAATGAGTCCAACGCTGTTGCGCAAAGGGCCATATCGGATTTACATGTATTCTTATGACTGCCAGGAGCCGCGACACGTACACGCTGATCGCGAAAATAAAAGTGCGAAGTTCTGGCTGGACCCCGTGGTCATCCTAGCAGACAATTACGGGTATGGCCGAGCCGAATTGCGCCGTATTGAGCGCCTATTAGAAGAACATGTAGAGTTGCTTCGGGAGCGGTGGGATGAATTCTGCGGTCATCACGGTCGCCTTGCCTAAGATTGTAGGGGTACAAGTGACAGAGGATACCCTCAGTGTGGACCTGGAAGATGGGCGCACCATCGCGGTGCCTCTGAGTTGGTACCCGCGTTTGATCTATGCCACACCAGAAGAACGGCAGAACTTTCGGATTGCGGGAGCCGGGTATAGCATACACTGGCCGGACTTGGATGAAGATATTGGGGTGGAGGGGCTGCTTTGGGGAAAGCGCTCCACGGAAAGCCCGGAGTCTCTAGCAAAATGGCTAGCGGTTCGGAGTGAGAAGGCCAAGTAGGGCCCAACAGTGTGTGCAGCGGACGGGCTTCGCCTCGCTCCGCTCGGCCCCGCCCGCCGCTGACGCCATCGTTCGCGTCTCCGCATGGCCGCCCATGGCCATTGGGGTGGCAGTCCTGACCATTGCCCTGGTCGGGCTGATCCTGCTCGCCTTGAACCGGAGCGTGCCCAAACCGGAGCGCTGGGGCTTCTGGGGCTTTCAGTCCATGCTGGCCGTCATGACCGTGACGCCAGGTCTGCTCATCACCTGGCGCTATCCCCGCCATCCCATCGGCTGGCTGCTCCTCCTTACTGGGCTGTTTGCGGCGCTGACGGGGTTCAGCGAGGAGTTCGCCCGCTGGGCGGTCTATCGCCAGCCCGCAGCCGTCGAGGCCGCGATTTGGATTTCGGGCCTGCTGAGCTGGCTGTGGCTCCCCGGCTATGCCACCATCGCCATTTTCGTGCCCCTGCTCTTCCCCAACGGTCAATTCCTCACCCCGCGCTGGCGCATCGTTGCCTGGCTGGGCGCGGCGTGGGTGCTCCTGGGCGCGGCCTGGATGATCCTGCTGCCCGGGCCCCTCTCCAACAACGCGGGCCTCATGAATCCCTTTGGGGTTGTCGCGTTGGAGGGATCGTACAGATCCGGCCTGAACCCTCGAGATCTGCTTCCTCTGGTGGGGATGTTTCTCATGCTCGCGGCCAGCGCCTCCCTGCTCCTGCGCTACCGTCGCTCGCAGGACGCCACGGTTCGCCAGCAGGTGAAATGGTTCGCGTATGCGGCGGTGCTGATAGCCTTCGCGGGCATGGTGGGGCAGATCCCCGGCGCGTGGGCCGATATCGTGCTCTTTCTGTTGGTGTCGGCGCTGCCCACGGCCATCGCCATCGCCATCCTGCGCCATCGCTTGTATGACATCGACATCCTCATCAATCGCACGCTGGTGTTTGGTGCACTCACCGGGATCATCGTGGGGCTTTATGTCCTTATCCTGGGCGCGGTGGGGCTGTTGGTGCAGAACCGCGCCAACCAGATTGCAGCCCTCATCGCGGTGGTCCTGGTCGCCATTCTCTTCCATCCGTTGCGCGCGCGGCTGCAGCGCGGCGTGAATCGCTTCCTTTACGGCGCTCGGGATACGCCGTTGGAGGTGTTGTCGGCCCTGGGCCAGCACATGGAATCCACCGCTGCGCCCGCAGAAATGCTGCCCGCGTTGGCGGAAACTGTGGCCAAGGCCCTCAAACTGCCCTACGTGGCCGTGGGGCTGCACAGCGACGGGGGCCTGTCCACGGCCGCGGAATATGGCAAGCCCACCCAGGAAGTGAAAGCCTTTCCGCTGACGTTTCGAGGCGCGACTGTGGGGCAATTGCTCGTGGCCCCGCGCCAGCCAGGCGATGCCTTCAGCCAATCCGATATCGGCCTTCTGGAAAACATCGCCCGGCAGGCCGGCGCGGCCGCGCATGCCGCACGGCTTACGGCCGATCTGCGTCGCTCCCGTCAACGGCTGGTCACGGCCCGGGAGGAGGAGCGTCGTCGCCTGCGCCGGGACCTGCACGACGGCCTGGGCCCCCATCTGGCCAGCATGACCCTGACCATCGACGCGGTGGTCCGCCTTATCGACAGCGATCCCCAGGGAGCGGCCGCCATCCTGAAGGAGCTCAAGAACCAGGCTCAGGCCGCGGTGCAGGAGATCCGTCGTCTGGTCTATGACCTGCGGCCGCCCACCCTGGACGATCTGGGCCTGACCGCGGCCCTGCGGGAGAACGCGGCCCGGTACGCCCAAAGCGGTGTGCGCATCGCCATCGACGCACCCGACCCCATGCCGCCCCTGCCCGCGGCCGTGGAGGTGGCGGCCTTCCGCATTGCGCAGGAGGGCATGACCAACGCGGTGCGCCATGCCCAGGCCCGCACCTGCCGCGTTGCCCTGAAGTTGGGACGGGATTGCCTCTGCGTCATTGTCGAGGACGACGGCCGCGGCCTGCCCCTACACCTGCAGCCAGGCGTGGGGCTTCGTTCCATGCAGGAGCGGGTGGCCGAGCTGGAAGGCCGCCTCACCTTGGGGAGCAGCCCGGACGGGGGCGCGTGCATCACCGCCTGGCTGCCCATCATGGAGGCCTCATGAAAGCATCCCATTCCATTCGCATCCTCATCGCCGATGACCACCCTGTGTTTCGCTTTGGCCTGCGCGCGCTGCTGCAGGGCGAGCCGGATATGGAGGTGGTGGGCGAGGCGACCACGGGCCAGGAGGCGGTGGAAATGGCTTTGGCTCTGCGGCCCGACGTGGTGCTCATGGACCTGAACATGCCCGAGCTCAACGGCATCGAAGCGACGCGGCGCATCCGGGCCGAATCGTCCGAAATCGGCGTGCTGGTCCTCACCATGTTCGACGACGACACGGTGTTCGCGGCCATGCGCGCCGGGGCCAGGGGCTATCTTCTGAAAGGGGCGGAAGGTGAGGAGACCTTGCGCGCGGTGCGGGCTGTAGCTGGCGGCGAAGCCATCTTCAGCCCCACCATCGCCGACCGCATCATGGGCTACTTCGCGCAGGCGCCCGCCCAGCCTGCGGCCCGCGCCTTCCCCGAGCTGACCGCGCGGGAACGGGAGGTGCTGACCCTCATTGCCCGGGGTCTTACCAACCAGGCCATCGCCGCCCGGCTGGTACTCAGCGAGAAGACCGTCCGCAACCACGTCTCCAGTATCTTCAGCAAGCTGCAGGTGGCCGACCGGGCCGAGGCCATCATCCGGGCGCGGGAGGCGGGGCTGGGGAGATGAACGCTCCACGGCCTGCGGGGGCCCTTTGGTGGGGGCTCGCGGCCTGTGGTATGATGGAACCGGCGCCGTGCGTCTGTGTGCGATTTGGAAGGAGGCCCACCATGAAGCGTGTGTTCAAGCTCCTCTTCTTCCTGGGTTTCGTGGCCGGAGTGGCCTATCTGGTCCAGAAGGCCCTGAGCCCCCAGGAGACCTCGGACCAGGGGAGCGGCTCCGGCACCCTGCCCGAGACACCTCCCCAGCCCCTGGAGGAGGCCCCCCTGGGCGGTGAGGTCAGCCCGGAGCTCCTGAAGATCCTGGTGGATCCGGTGGACAAGGGGCCCCTGGAGCTCACCGAGGACGGGAAGTTCCTCCTCAACCCCCGTACGGGCTACCGCTACCCCATCCGCAACGGCATCCCGGTGATGCTGGTGGAGGAGGGGAAGAAGTACCAGGATCCCAGCCTGGTCCGCAACAATGGCAAGGGCGAAGCGCAGGAGAGCGGCGAGACCGCCCGGGAATAGGGCCGGAGACCTCCGGTTCGGAGTCGATGGTCTGGTGGCCGCGGAGCATCCGGAGCTCCGCGGCTGTCGTCTGGGGCTGGTGACCAACCCGGGGGCCACCACCGGGCTCCAGGGGCCCCATCCCCTGAGCCCAACCCGGGTGGCCTTGTTGGAGGCCGGCTACCGGGTGGCGCGCCTCTTCGGGCCGGAACACGGCCTGGCCGGCGCCGCGGGGGACGGCGTGGCCGTGGGGGATGGGGTGGATCCCCTCACCGGCCTGCCTGTGGTCAGCCTGTACGGCGGCCGCCTGGGCCCGGAACCCCACCATCTGGCCGATCTGGAGGGCCTCCTCTTCGACGTGCCGGACATCGGCACCCGTTTCTACACCTACATCTGGACCCTCTCCCATGTGATGGAGGCCTGTGCCCAGGCGGGCATGCCCCTGTGGGTGCTGGACCGTCCCAACCCCTTGGGCGGCGACCTGGCCGTGGCCGAAGGGCCCCTGCTGGACGAGGCCCAGGTCTCCTCCTTCGTGGGGCGCTGGTCCATCCCCGTGCGCCACAGCCTGACCGTGGGGGAGCTGGCCCGGCTGTGGCAGCGGGAACGTTTCCCCGAACTGGAGCTCGCCGTGGTCCCCGTGGAGGGCTGGCGCCGGGAACAGCATTGGCCGGAACTGGGGATGCCCTTTGTCCCGCCGTCGCCGGCCATGCCCTCCTACGAGGCCGCGCTCCTCTATCCAGGCACCTGTCTGTTGGAGGGAACGAACGTGAGTGAGGGCCGGGGCACGGCCATGCCTTTCCGCCAGTGCGGGGCCCCCTGGGTGGACGGCCCGGCCCTGGCGGACCGGTTCAACGGGCTGGATCTGCCCGGGGTTGTGGCCCGAGCGGTGCGCTTCACCCCGAGCCTGGGCAAGCACGCGGGGAGCGTCTGCCAGGGCGTCATGCTCCATGTGGTGGACCCCGCGGCCTTTCGGCCGGTGCGCACGGGCCTGCATCTGGTGGCCCTGCTGCGCCACCTCCATCCGGACCATTTTGCCTGGCTGCCCTACCCCGCGCCGGGGGCCGGCCCTGGGTATGGCCATTTCGACCGCCTGGTGGGCCGCTTGGACGTGCGTCCTGGCCTGGAGGCCCAGCCCGCGGAGCTCCAGGGCCACATCTCCCGTTGGACCGCGGTCCCCGATTGGGGCACCCGGGTGGCCGGGGTTCTCCTCTACTGACCCCAGGGCCCTCGTTTCGGCCGGGCCCTGTTTCTGCCCGGTTGTGCCCGGTGGTGTCCTCTGCTATAATCCTGCCAGTTCCCCCGACATCCATCCTCGAAGCCTCTGAGCAGGGGCTGTCTCGTTGTCCGTTCTCGTTCGTCCATCACAGGAGGAGTGCCATGCGGAGAGGAGCTCTGTTGGTGTTGGGAGTTCTGGGGCTGGCCCTGGTGGTCGCGGCCTGTGCGGCACCGCCCGCGCCAACGGCCCAACCCCAGGCGGGGGCGCCCCAGCAGGAGGGGCCGCTGGCGGTCTTTGCCACCTATGCCACGGCTGTGGAGGAGCCCTGGGTGGGGGTGATCCACACCGCGTTGCTCAAGGCCGAGGAGGAGGGCCGCATCACCTACGAGTACACGGACGACATCGGCTACGCGGGGGACATGGAACGGGTCCTGCGGGAGGTGGCCGAGCAGCAGAAGCCGGACATCATCTTCGGCGATGCGTTCGGCAACGAGGAGGCCGTGCGTCGGGTGGCCCGGGACTACCCGGAGATCGCGTTCGTCTTCGGCTCTGGGGGCGGCCCGGCCGAGCCCAACTTCTCGGTCTTCGACAACTGGATCCATGAGCCGGGGTACCTCTCGGGCATGTTGGCCGGCGGCCTGACCCAGTCGAACATCATCGGTGTGGTGGGGGGCTATCCGGTGCCCGAGGTGAACCGGATCGTCAACGCGTTCATCGCGGGCGCGGAGGAGGTCAACCCCGAGGTGGACGTGAAGACCACTTTCATCAACAGCTGGTTTGACCCGGCCGCGGCCAAGGAGGCGGCCCTGGCCCAGATCGATGCCGGCGCGGACATCCTCTTCGCGGAGCGTTTCGGCGTCATCGAGGCCGCGGCGGAGAACGGCCTGTGCGTCTTCGGGAACATGAGCGACCAGCGGGAGCTGGCCCCGGACTACGTGGTCAGCGGCCCTGTGTGGCACATGGAGCCCACGGTGGACTACATCATCACCCAGGTGAAGGCCGGTACCTATACCTCCCAGGATCTGAAGGACTTCAGCATGATGGCCAAGGGCGGGGCCAGCCTGGCACCCATCAACATGGAGGCCAAGTGTGGGGTCTCCCAGGAGCTGGTGGACCGGGTGAAGGCCCGGGAGCAGGAGATCCTGCAAGGGCTCTTCCGGGTGCCCATCATCGAGGACCAGCCGCCTGCGTCCTCCAAGGCCGCAAAGGAATAGGTCGTCGTCCCAGGTGGGAGCGGGAGAGCCATCCCCTCGGCGGGGCTCTCCCGCCCCGGACCATCCGGGGCGCTCTCCGTTTCCGCCCGTCCCCGTTGCCTGTGAACCCATCCATGGACACATCCCGCTCGGCCTCTGTCCCCGCGGTGGAGATGCGGGGGATCGTCAAGCGCTTCCAGGACGTGGTGGCCAACGACCGGGTGGACTTCACCCTTCTCCCCGGCGAGATCCACGCGCTGTTGGGGGAGAACGGCGCGGGCAAGACCACCCTGATGCGCATCCTCTACGGCCTCTACCACGCGGACCAAGGCGAGATCTGGGTCCGCGGCCAGCCGGCCACCATCCGTTCGCCCAAGGACGCCATCGCCCGGGGCATCGGCATGGTGACCCAGCACTTCGCCCTGGTGCCTCCCCTCACCGTGGCGGAGAACGTGATCCTGGGCCACACCTCCGGGATCCGGGTGGACCTGGCCGAGGCCCGGAGACGGGTGGCGGCCGCGGCCCAGCGCCTCCGCATCCCGGTGGACCCCGGGGCCCGGGTGCGGGATCTCTCTGTGGGGGAACGCCAGCGGGTGGAGATCCTCAAGGCCCTCTACCGGGGTGCCCAGGTGCTGATCCTGGACGAGCCCACCGCGGTCCTGGTGCCCCAGGAGGTGGAGGCGCTCTTTGCCAGCCTGCGCCGCCTGCGGGACTCCGGCCTCTCTGTGGTCTTCATCAGCCACAAGCTCCACGAGGTGATGGCCCTGTGCGACCGGGTGACGGTGCTGCGCCAGGGCCGGGTGGTGGGCACCGTGTCCGTGGCGGAGACGGATCGCAACACGCTGGCCCGGATGATGGTGGGCCGGCTGATCCAGCCGGTGAGCCGTCCTGCCCACCCGGCCGGCCACCGGGTGTTGCTGCGGCTGGATCGGCTCTCGGCCCGGGACGACCGGGGCCTGCTGGCCGTGAAGGAGGTCTCCCTGGCCGTCCGGGCCGGGGAGATCCTGGGACTGGCCGGGGTGTCGGGCAACGGCCAGACCGAGCTGGCCCAGGTGTTGGACGGCACCCGCCCCGCGGAGAGCGGCCGAGTCCTGGTGGACGGCCAGGAGGTGCCCACCGGCGATCCGGTGGCCCTGATGGCCGCGGGGATCGGGCGCATCCCCGAGGATCGGCACGAGAGCGTGGTGGCCGAGCTCACCGTGGCCGAGAACATGGTCCTGGAGCATCTGGACGAGTTCGTCCGCAACGGGACCCTGGACCGGGAGGCCATCCATCGCCACGCGGCCCGGCTCATCCAGCAGTACCAGATCCGGGCCCGGCCCGAGGATCCCATCCGTACCCTCTCCGGGGGCAACATGCAGAAGGTCATCCTGGCCCGGGTGCTGGAGCGGGCGCCCAAGGTCCTGGTGGTGGCCCAGCCCACCCGGGGGCTGGACGTGGGCGCGACGGAGTATGTCCGGGGCAAGCTGGTGGAGCAGCGGGAGCGAGGCGCGGCCATCCTGTTGATCTCCGAGGACCTGGACGAGATCCTGGAGCTGTCAGACCGCATCGCGGTGATCTACGAAGGGCACATCGTGGCCATCCTCTCCGGGGAGGAGGCGGATCCCGAGCGGTTGGGCCTGCTCATGTCGGGGGCGGCCCTGCGGGCAGAGGCCCGGCCTCCCGGGGGGATGTAGGTGGGAGGCAGTCGTCTGGCCTGTGGAGATGGGCCCGGGGACACCGACCGCTGCCCGGAGCGGGGGCGAGTCCTGTGCGGGGCCCCGAGTGGTGGTATGGAGGCGATCGGGCAATGGGCATTCGTGTGGAACGGGCGCCGGCCCCCCTGTGGATCCGGCCCCTGTTGCCCCTGCTGGCGGTGTTGCTGACCTTTGTCATCACCGCGGGCCTGGTGATGGCCGTGGGGGTGAACCCGTTCACGGCCTACTACTACTTCATCGTGGAGCCCCTGGCCGGCCGGGTGAGCGCCATCGAGGTGCTGGTGAAGGCCACTCCCCTGCTGCTCACCGGTGCGGCGGTGACCTTCGCCTTCGTGGGCGGCTACTGGAACATCGGCGCGGAGGGCCAGCTCTACGCGGGGGCCACCGCGGCCACGGCCGTGGGCCTGTTGATGGAGGGCGTGCCATCCTGGCTGGCCATCCCCGCGGTGGTCCTCGCGGGCTTCGTGGCCGGGGTGTTGTGGGCCCTGCCACCGGCCCTCATGAAGGTCAAGCTGGCCATCGACGAGGTGGTGACCACCCTGCTCCTCAACTCGGTGGCCCTCTTCGGGGTCAGTGCGCTGCTCAACGGCCCCTGGCGCAACCCCATCTCCCAGTGGCCCCAGTCCCCGGAGATCGCGGCCAGCGCGATCTTCCCCAGGCTGATCCCCCGGACCCGGCTCCACCTGGGCTTTCTGCTGGCCATTGCCATCATCCTGGTGCTCTGGTTCGTCATCAACCGAACGGCCTTTGGCCTGCGCATGCGGGCTGTGGGCCTGGGGCCTCGGGCGGCCCGGTTCGCGGGCATTCGGGTGGAGCGGACCGTGCTCACCGCGGCCCTGGTCAGCGGCGGCATTGCGGGGGTGGCCGGGGCCAGCCAGCTCGCGGGCATCCACTACTCCCTGATCGAGGCCATCTCGCCGGGCTACGGCTACACCGGGATCATCGTGGCCACCCTGGGCACCCTGAACATGGTGGGGGTGGCCCTGGCCGCGCTCTTCATCGGCCTCATCGACACCGGGGCCCAGACGGTGAGCCGGGCCCTGGGGGTGCCGGTCTACCTGGGGGATGTGATCCAGGCCACCCTGCTCCTGGTGACCCTGTCCGTGCTGTTGTTCCAGTTCTATCGCATCCGTTGGGGGAGGAGAGCCGGGTGAGTGGAGAGCTGTTGCTGACCTTTGCCGTGGGGCTGTTGGCCGCGACCCTGCGGGTGGCCACCCCCCTCCTCTACGCCACCATCGGCGAAGTGCTCACGGAACGGGCCGGGATCCTGAACCTGGGGATCGAGGGGATCATGTTCCTGGGCGCGTTCGTGGGCTTTGCGGCCGCGGCCCAGGCGGTGGAGGCGGGCCTGGCCGGTCACCTCTGGGTGGGGTTGGCCGCGGCGGTGTTGGCCGGTGTCCTCATGGGGCTCCTGATGGCCTTTCTCACCGTGACCCTGGGCCTGAACCAGCATGTCTCGGGGCTGGGCATCACCCTGTTGGCCACCGCCCTCTCCCTGTATGGCTTTCGGCTGGTCTTCGGCGAGAGCTCTGTGTTGCCCTCCATCGAGCCCTTCGGCCAGTTCTCCGTCTTCGGCGACCTGCCGGTGTTGGGGCCCATCTTCCGCCAGTATGGCCTGACCTATCTGGCCTTCCTGGTGTTGGTCCCCCTCTCCTGGTGGGTCCTCTACCGTTCCACCTTTGGGCTGAACATCCGGGCGGTGGGGGAGAACCCCGAGGCGGCCGATGCCGCGGGCGTCTCCGTCTTTCGGGTCCGCTATGCCGCGGTGATCCTGGGCGCGGCGCTCATGGCCGTCGGAGGGGCCTTCCTCTCCCTGGCCCAGTTGGGGGCCTTCTCCCCGGGCCTCATCGCCGGCCGGGGGTGGGTCTGCATCGCCCTGGTCATCTTTGCCCGCTGGGACCCGGTGCGGGCCATGTGGGGCGCGCTGCTGTTCGGGGGCGTCTTCGCCCTCCAGCTCCGTCTCCAGACCCTGGGGCTGGAGCTGCCCTTCGAGGCCTTCCTCGCGCTGCCCTACCTGGTGACCATTGGGGTCCTGGCCCTGGCCGGCCGGCAGGTGGAGTACCCCGGTGCCTATCTCAAGCCCTATCGGCGGGAATAGCCGAACCACTCTGGATATCCAGGAGGAGGTCATGGACGAGTTCATGCAGGCGGCCATCCAGGAGGCGAGGAAGGGGCTGGCCGAGGGGGGCATACCCATTGGCTCGGTCCTGGTCATCGACGGCAAGATCGTGGGCCGGGGACACAACCGGCGGGTCCAGAAGGGCAGCGCCATCCTCCACGCGGAGATGGACGCGCTGGAGAACGCGGGCCGTCTCAAGGCCGCGGACTACCGCCGGGCTGTGCTCTACTCCACCCTCTCCCCCTGCGACATGTGCAGCGGAGCGGTCCTGCTCTACAAGATCCCCAAGGTGGTGGTGGGCGAGAACGTCACCTTCCGGGGGCCTGAGGACTATGTCCGTTCCCGGGGGGTGGAGCTGGTGGTGTTGAACGACCCCGAGTGTATTCGGCTGATGGAGGAGTTCATCGCGGCCCGCCCCGAGCTGTGGAACGAGGACATCGGCGAGTGAGGAGGTTGGCCCAGGGTTTGGGGCATCCGTGGGGAGGCCGGGCCAGAGTCGGCCCGGCCTCTGTCGCGTTCGCGGTGTCTCTTGGGGCTGTGGGGAGCCGCCTGGGGGCGCGTCAGGCGGCCTGATCCAGGGAGGGTTCCAGCTCCACCGGCAGGCCCTGGGCGTCGTAGAGCAGGGGTTGTCGCCCTTCGGTGAAGACCTCTCGGGTCACCACACAGCGGACGATGTCCTCCCGGCCCGGGATCTCGTACATCACGTCCAACAGGGCGTCCTCCACGATGGAGCGCAGACCCCGGGCACCGGTACGGCGCAGGAAGGCCTCGGTGGCCGCGGCCTCCAGGGCCTCGGGCGTGAACTCCAGCTCCACCCCGTCCATGGCGAAGAGGTGCTGGAACTGGCGGACGATGCTGTTCTTCGGCCGGACCAGGATCTCCACCAGGGCTTCCCGGTCCAGGGCCTCCAGGCTGACGAGCACCGGAAGGCGGCCGATGAACTCGGGGATGAGGCCGAAGGCCAACAGGTCGTCGGGCATCACCTGGCGCAGGAGTCGGCTCTCGTCCCGTCCCTCCTTCTCCAGGCGGCGGAGGCGCAGCTCCCGCTCCCGTTCCGTGAGGTCCTCCGGCAGAGGGGGGTCGTCGGCCGAGGACTCGTCGCGAGCCCGCCGGTGTTCTCGGGGGATCAGGGGGTCGTCGGCCACGAAGCCCAGACCGGCCCGGCGCTGGATCCGCCGGCGCACCCGCTCCGCCAGGCCCACGAAGGCCCCTCCGCAGATGAAGAGGATGTTGCGGGTGTCCACTTGGATGAACTCCTGCTGGGGGTGCTTCCGCCCTCCGGCAGGAGGGACGTTCACCACCGCGCCCTCGATGATCTTGAGCAGGGCCTGTTGCACCCCCTCGCCGCTCACGTCCCGGGTGATGCTGGGGTTGTCGCCGCTCTTGCGCGCGATCTTGTCGATCTCGTCGATGTAGACGATGCCGTAGGCGGCCCGCTGGGGGTCCCAGTCTGCGGCCTGGAGGAGGCCCACCAGGATGCTCTCCACGTCCTCCCCCACGTAGCCGGCCTCGGTCAGGTTCGTCGCGTCCGCGATGGTGAAGGGGACATCCAACAGCCGGGCCAGCATCTGGGCCAGCAGGGTCTTCCCCGACCCGGTGGGGCCGATGAGGAGGACGTTGCTCTTGGACAGCTCCACGTCCCGCTCGGGATCCACGGGGGCGGCCCCGGCCTGTTTGGGCTGGCCGAACACCCGCTTGTAGTGGTTGTAGACGGCCACGGAGAGGACCTTCTTGGCCCGGCTCTGGCCGATGACGTAGCCGTCCAGATAGGCCACGATCTCCCGGGGGCTGGGCACGGAGCGGGGCGCGCGGGGGGCCTGGGCCTGGGCGGGGAGGCCGGGCATGGCGATGCCTTCCTCGGCCAGGATCTCGGCCCCCAGGCGGATGCAGTCGTCGCAGATGTACACGTCCCCGGCGCCGGGGATCAGACGCTGGACCTCGGACTCGTCCTTGCCGCAGAAGGAACAGAACCGCATGTCGGCCATGGATCGTGGATCTTCTCTTTACCGCTCGGGTCTTCTGTCGATGTCGGTTGGAAGGGGCTCCGGGCAAGGGAGACACGGCAGGGCCCTGGCCGGCGGGGCCGGGTCGGGATGGGCGCCTGGCGCTGCGCTCCTCGGAGGCGGGACGGTTCAGCCGCTGGAGGGCTCTCGGGAGTCGCCGGCCAGGGCCTTCTCGGTGCCGTTGCCCTCGGGGACCCGGATCTCCCCATCCACCACCCAGACGATGTCGCCGGTGTCCCCCAGGACCTCGTCCACGATGCCGAACTCCTTGGCCTCCAAGGAGTTCATGTAGCGATCGCGCTCGAAGACATTCTCGATCTCCTTCCAGTGGTGGCCCGTGTGCTTGCCCACGATGTAGAAGAGCTGGGTCTGGAGCCGCTCCTGTTCCCGGAAGGCGATGCGCACGTCCTCGGTGTAGCCCTGGGCAGCCGCGCTGGCCGGGTGCATGTGGACGGTGGCGTGGGGCAGGGCATAGCGCTTGCCCTTGGCCCCGGCGGCCAGGAGGACGGTGCCCATGCTGGCGGTGACGCCCACCGCGAAGGTGTGGATGGGCGCGTCGATCATCTGCATGGTGTCGTAGATGGCCAGTCCGGCGTAGATGCTCCCCCCGGGGCTGTTGATGAACATCTGGATGGGCTGGTTCGGGTCCTCGGAGTTCAGGTAGAGGAGCTGGGCCACGATCAGGTTGGCCACCTGGTCGGTGATGGGCGTGCCCAGGAAGACGATCCGCTCCTTGAGCAGCAGGCTGTAGATGTCGTAGGCTCGCTCTCCCCGGCCGGTGCTCTCGATCACCATGGGGATGACGTTGGTGGGGTGCAGTCCCGCTCTCGGCTTCATGGTCTCGCCTCTCCTTCCAAGTCCTTCAGGCCATCGATATGGGCACGGGGGCAGCGCCCCCGGCGCTGCGTCAATCGGTCTTCTCGGCCGGCGTCTCCTGGGCCGCGGCCGAGGGTTCTGGAGCGCCCTCGGAGGAGGCCGCGACGGCGCTGTCCGACACGGGGTCGGCCTCCTGGTCGGCCTCTGGGGCCTGGGATCCGGCCTCGGGGACCGTCTCGCCCCGGGCAATGGCCAACAGCCGCTCGATAGCCCGGTCCACCCGGATGTGGTGTTCGAGCTCGTTCCGTATGGGTTCCTGGGCAAACATCTCCAGGAGCCGCTCGTACTGCTCGCGCTCCTCGTCCGAGACCTCCTCGGCCAGGGGGTACCTCTCCCGGAGCTCCTTCTGGAACTCCTCCTCGTCCACGGGGATGTCCTCGGCCTCGATCACGGCGTTCAGGAGCAGGACCCGGCGCAGGGTCTTCTCGGCCTCCTCCCGTCGGCTCTCCCGGTAGGACGCGTAGTCCTGGCCGGTGAGCTCCAGGTAGTGCTCCAGCCCCCGGAGCCCCATGCGCTGGAGGGCCCGGTCCGTCTCCTCCATGATGCGGTCCAGTTGCCGTTCCACCGCGGCCGGCGGGTACTCCAGGGTGCTGATGGCCTCCAGGGCCTCCATGACCTGGTCCAGGTGCTCCCGCTCCGCCTCGTCCTCTCGCTCCTGGCGGAGGGACTCCCGGACGCTCTCCTCCAGGGCCTGGGCATCCTCGTAGCCCAGCTCCTGGGCCAGCTCATCGGTGAGCTCGGGCCGGTGGTGTTCCCGGATCTGGGTCACCTTGACCTGGAAGCGGATCCGTTTCCCCGCGTACATGCTCTCGCTGTCCTCGGGCCAGACCAGGTCGAAGGTCTTCTCCTGGCCGGGGGCCATCCCCACCAGGGCCTCCTGGAAACCCGGCGGTTCCAGGGGGTTCTCCTCGTCCAGGACCAGGTCCCAGTCCTTCTCGTCCAGGATGACCGTGTCGGTCTCGTGGCCCTCCTGGTCCAACACCACTGCGCGCACGTCCACGGTGAGCAGGTCGCCGTTCTGGGCCGGTCGGTCCACGCTGCGGTAGGAGGCCTGCCGCTCCAGGATCTGGTCGATCCGGCTCTGGACCTCCTCCTCGTCCACCTCCACCGGGGGGGGCTCGATCCGCAGGCTGCGGTAATCCCCTAGCTCCACCTTGGGCTCCAGGGGGATGGTGAGGGTGTAGCGCAGGGGATCCAGGTCGATCTCCTCGATCTGGGCCATGGTGTAGGGCTCGATGTCGCTCTGCTCCAGGGCCTCGCGGTAGACTTCCTGGCCCAGTCTGTCCAGGATCTCCTCGTACAGGCTCTCCTTGCCCACGTAGCGCAATACCACATGGTAGGGGGCTTTGCCCTTGCGGAACCCCGGGATGTTGAGCTGTTGGGCCAGTCGTCGGGCGGCCTTGCGCAGCTCCTGTTCCACCCGTTGGGGATCCACCTCGATGACCATCTTGAGCTGACGGTCTTCCTTGGGCTCGGTCGTGACTTTCAGCGTCATGGTCTCCTGTGTCCTTGCCGAGATGCGACACGGCCCACGGCCGGTGCCGGGGGTGTCTCGCCAGTTCGGTGCCTGGTCCCCTGTCCTGGGGAGGCAGGCACTGCTCCATAGTATAGCACAGCCGAGAAAGGCATCCCAAAGCGAGGTCGGGTTCAGGGCCTTGTGCGAGCTCTCGGCAGGGTAGGGCCTGTGGCCGGCCGCCCTGGGCGCGGATCTCCTCGGAACGGATGCACGGGGGGATGTCCGAGGAGTTCCCGGGAATACGCCGGCGGGGGAAGCGGTCCGGGTCCTGGACCGGCTGCCGGGGCTTCCAGGTGGCGGGGGGAGGGCTGGCCGCCCCAAGGGCTACAGGGCTGCCAGCGTGTCGATCATCTCCTGGATCACCTGATAGCCGCCGGCCCAGAAGGCCGGATCCTCCATGTCCACGCCGGCCTCGGCCAGGATGTCCTGGGGACGGGCGGAGCCGCCGTAGGCCAGGAGCTTGAAGTACCCGGGCTTGAACGCGTCCCCCTCCTGTTGGTACCGGCGGTAGAGGGAGAGGACCAGGAGCTGGCCGAAGCTGTAGGCGTAGCAGTAGAAGGGGGTGTGGAAGATGTGGGGGATGGCGACCCATTCGTACTGGAACTCCTGGGAGAGCTCCACGCTGTCGCCGAACTGCTCCTGGAGGTTCTCCAGGTAGAGGGCGTTCAGGGCCTCGGGGGAGGCGTCGGCCTGGATGGCCTGGTGGGCGGCCCGTTCGAAGAGGACGAAGTAGGCCTGGCGCATCACCGTCGCGTAGATGTCGTCCAGCGCGCTGGCCAGGAGGTCGCGTCGGGCCAGGGGGTCCTGCTCCTCCTCCAGCAGCCGGTGGGTCATCACCATCTCCGCGAAGACCGAGGCGGTCTCGGCCAGGGGAAGGGAGGGGTGGTGGGTCAGGATGGAGTGGTCGGCGGCCATCAACGCGTGGATGGCATGGCCCAGCTCGTGGGCCAGGGTGGCCACATCCCGGATCTTCCCGGTGTAGTTCAGCAGGACGTAGGGGGTGATCCGAGGGCTGAGGGAGGCGCAGAAGGCGCCCCCCCGCTTCCCCTTGCGCACCTCGCTGTCCACGTGGCGCTCCTCGAAGACCTGCCGGGCCAGGGCGCCGAAGCGGGGGTCGAACCGGTCGAAGGTCTCCAGGACCATGCGCACGGCTTCTCGGTAGTCGATGGTGCGCTCCGAGCGGGTCAGGGGGGCGTAGAGGTCGTAGCGTCGGAGCCGGTCCATGCCCAGCCACTGGGCCTTGAGCTGGAAGTAGCGCTGGAACAGGGGGGCGTGTTGCCGGGAGACCTCCAGGAGGACGTCCACGGCCCGATCGGGGATATCGTTGTGGAGGTTCCGGACCGCGATGGGGGAGGGAAAGCCCCGGAGCTCCACGTGCTCTGCGTGCCAGTCTCGCACCCGGTTCACGTAGATCTGGCCCAGCACCTGGGCCTCCTGGCCGAAGACCTGGAGCAGGGAGCGGTAGGCTGCGGCCCGCAGGTCGGGGTCGGCGGAGTAGGCGTAGGCCATGAGCTCGCTCCGGGTCAGGCGCCGTTCCTGGCCCTCCACCACCAGGGGGAACTCCAGCCGGTTGGTGAGCATGGTGTAGAGGGTGAGCACCCCCTGGATGCCGTTGGCGTTCTTGACGTTGATGATGCGCTCGGCGGTCTCGTCCAGGGTGAAGGGGGTGAAGCGCCGCAGCTCCTCCAGGTAGTGCCGGTAATCGGCCCATTCCGGCCCGGTGGGCAACAGCCGGGCTGCCTGCTCGTCCGAGAGGCCCTTCCACCAGAGCTCGAAGAAGAGGGTCCGGTTGCGCACCTGGGTGCTCCACTGCTGCATGCGGTTGCGCATGGCCAGGGCCTGGCTGGACTGGGTGTCCGCGGAGAACCAGAGGTGGGCATAGCCGGCCAGGATGTGGAGCTGCTCCACGATCCGTTCGTACAGGCGAAGGATCTCCACCAGCCGGGCCGGCTCCATCTCCGGCGACAGCTCGTCCCGCAGGCTTTCGAAGGCCTGGACGTCGGCCTCCAGGGCGGCCAGCCGTTCCTGGACGGCCGCCTCGGTGGCCTGGGGCAGCAGGTCCGACAGGTTCCAGGGCCCGGGCTGGGTCCAGCTTTCCGTGGTGTGTTCCCGAAGGACGGTCATGGGGGATCTCCTGTGCTCCACATCCCCTGGGATCCGGTCCCAGGCGACTCGGACGGGTGGATGCTCCGGGGCCGAGGCGGGCTCAGGCCTCGGCCTGGTCGAGCAGGCGGCGCAGCACCGTGTGGAGGATGCCGCCGTTTCGGTAGTAGTTCACCTCCACCGGGGTGTCGATGCGGCTGATGACCTGGAACTCCTTCACCTGGCCCGCGTCGTCCGTGGCCCGGACGGTGAACTCCTGGCCGGGCTGCATGTCGTCGCTCAGCCCCAGGATGTCGTAGCTCTCGAAGCCGGTCAGGCCCAGGGACTGGACGCTCTGGCCGGGCTTGAACTGGAGGGGCAGGATGCCCATGCCCACCAGGTTGCTGCGGTGGATGCGCTCGAAGCTCTCCGCGATGACGGCCCGGACGCCCAGCAGGTACGGTCCCTTGGCCGCCCAATCCCGGCTGGAGCCGGTGCCGTACTCCTTGCCGGCCAGCACCAGCAGGGGGGTGCCCTCTTCCTTGTAGCGCATGGCCGCGTCGTAGATGGTCATCTGTTTGCCGCTGGGCACGTGGACGGTGTACCCGCCCTCCACGCCGTCCAGCATTCGGTTGCGAATGCGGACGTTGGCGAAGGTCCCCCGCATCATCACCTCGTGGTTGCCCCGACGGCTGCCGTAGCTGTTCCACTCGGGCTGGGGGATCCCCCGTTCCTCCAGGTATCGGGCCGCGGGGCTGCCGGGCGCGATGGCCCCGGCCGGGCTGATGTGGTCCGTGGTGGTGCTGTCGGGCAGGACGGCCAGGACCCGGGCGCCGGTGATGGGCTGCACCGGGGGCACTTCCCGGGGCATGTCCACGAAGAAGGGGGGCTCCTGGATGTAGGTGCTGTGGGGGTCCCAGGGGTAGAGGACCCCGTCGGCCACCGGGATCTGGTTCCAGCGCTCGTTGCCGGTGAAGACGTTCGCGTATTCCTCCCGGAACAGCTCGGGCTTCAGCGAACGGCGGATCTCCTGTTGGATCTCCGTCTGGCTGGGCCAGATCTCCCGCAGGTAGACCGGATCGCCGTTGGGATCGTAGCCCAGGGGCTCGTTCTCCAGGTCCACGTTCATGGTGCCGGCGATGGCGTAGGCCACCACCAAGGGGGGCGAGGCCAGGAAGTTGGCCCGGATGTCCGGGTTGATCCGGGCCTCGAAGTTGCGGTTGCCGCTGAGCACCGAGGCGGTCACCAGCTTTCCGGCCTGGATGGCCTCCCGGATGGGCTCCGGCAGGGGGCCGCTGTTGCCGATACAGGTGGTGCAGCCGTATCCCACCACGTGGAAGTTCAGGGCCTCCAGGAAGGGGGTCAGCTCGCTGGCCTCCAGATATCGGGAGACCACCTTGGAGCCCGGTGCCATGGAGGTCTTCACCCAGGGTTTGACGTCCAGGCCCCGCTCCACGGCCTTCTTGGCCAGCAGCCCGGCCGCGATCATCACCGAGGGGTTGCTGGTGTTGGTGCAGGAGGTGATGGCTGCGATGACGATATCGCCGTGCTTGAGCTCGAATCGGGTGTCCCGATAGGCCACCTCCACCCTGTTGCCCAGCTCCTGGGCCTCCAGGCCGAAGCCCTGGGGGCCCACCGGTGCCGTGAGCATCTGCTGCCAGCGGGCCTTCATCTCCGAGAGCTCGATCCGGTCCTGGGGGCGCTTGGGGCCGGCCAGGCTGGGCCGGACGGTGGACATGTCCAGCTCCAGGGTGTCGCTGAACTCCGGATCCGGGGTCTCGTCCGTGCGGAAGAGGCCCTGTTCCTTGGTGTAGCGCTCCACCAGGTCCACCAGTTCCTCGTCCCGGCCGGTGCCGATGAGGTAGCGGAGGGTCTCCTCGTCCACGGGGAAGAAGCCCATGGTGGCGCCGTACTCGGGGGCCATGTTGGCGATGGTGGCCCGGTCGGGGAGGCTGAGCTTGGAGAGGCCCGGGCCGTAGAACTCCACGAACTTGCCCACCACGCCCTTCTGGCGCAGCATCTCCGTGACCCGGAGGACCAAATCCGTGGCCGTGGCCCCTTCTGGGAGCTCGCCGGTGAGCTTGAAGCCCACCACCTGGGGCAGGAGCATGTAGATGGGCTGGCCCAGCATGACGGCCTCGGCCTCGATGCCGCCCACGCCCCAGCCCACCACGCCCAGGCCGTTGATCATGGTGGTGTGGCTGTCGGTCCCCACCAGGGAGTCGGGGAAGGCCACCCGGTGGCCGTTCTCCTGCCGGGTCTGGACCACCTTGGCCAGGTACTCCAGGTTCACCTGGTGGACGATGCCGGTGGCCGGGGGCACCACCCGGAAGTTGTCGAAGGCCTGCTGCCCCCACTTCAGGAACTCGTAGCGCTCCCGGTTGCGCTCGAACTCCCGCTCCGCGTTGTAGAAGAGGGCGAAGACGCTGCCAAAGCGATCCACCTGCACGGAATGGTCGATGACCAGGTCCACGGGCACCAGGGGGTTGATCTTGCGGGGATCCCCGCCCAGACGGTCCATGGCGCTGCGGAGGGCGGCCAGGTCCACCACGCTGGGCACGCCGGTGAAGTCCTGGAGGATGACCCGGGCCGGTTTGAAGGGGATCTCCACCTTGCCGGCGCTCTCTGGACCCCAGCGGGCGATGGTCTCCACCGCCTCGGGGGTGATCTCGAAGCCGTCTGCCTGGCGCAGCGCGGCCTCCAGGAGGACTTTGATGGAGAAGGGCAGGCGGTTCAGCGAGGCCACACCGGCCCGTTCCAGGGCATCCAGACGGTAGAGGGTCAAGGGGCCCTCGTCGGTCTGGAGGGTTGCACGGGCGTTGAAGAAGTCCTGGGTCTTCATGGGACACCGCCTTTCTTCTGGATCGCGGGCGACCGCGAGGTCGTGGTGTCGCGATGGATGGCCTGGCCCTGGGTTTGGCCCCCTGTGTGACGATGCCCGGGACCTCCAGGGGCCACACCGTGCTGTCCGCCGTTCCATGGCCCTGGTCTGGCCTGTGGACCGGTTCCTCCCTCCACGGCCTCCCTGGGGGGCGCTCGTCCATGCCAGACAGGGGCCCACGGACCGCCATCGGGGGCTGTGGGCGGGCAGGGTATGGCTGTGACGGAGTATAACTATACCAGTTTTGGGCCGGAAGATCACATTCTCGGGGCCAAGTGACCGGGGCTGCAGGGGGGCGGGTGGGCCGTCTCGGCGCACGGAATTTCAGCCGGCGGGCGGTTTGACAGCCTGAGGGGATCGTGCTAGGATAGCCATGTAGTTTCCCAATAGATGCTGTCCACCTCCGGAACCGACGGGCCGGCCCCTGTGGCGGCTCGCATGGTCTCCGGCAGTGCTCTCCCCGGCCGGCCCGGAGATGCATCCGGGTCGGGGCCTGTCGAAAACGCGATGGTTGCGGATTTGACAGGGTGGGGTGCGGGGTGGTAGAGTGTATGCTTGCGTCTGGGGTTTTTCCTGGGCGTTGAGGGTGGCACATTAACAACTGGAGAGTGGCAAGGTATGCCCTGAGGGGCCCTGAGTGCACGTGCATGTCTGCTGGGGTGG
>Ga0256839_1002549_pt1 | contig 20083 bp, 17 predicted proteins | sample 354166metaG_FD_185968 | JGI IMG/M metagenome (GOLD analysis project Ga0256839, IMG submission 185968) | Hydrothermal vent microbial communities from Mid Atlantic Ridge, Atlantic Ocean - 354-166 | ecosystem: Environmental > Aquatic > Marine > Hydrothermal vents | place: Atlantic Ocean: Mid... | reverse complement strand
CTGGCTTTGCCATTCACCCCGCGAGTATTTTGCAAAGAAGAAAGATACCGGTGGAATCAGACTGCTGATTGCCCGGAAAAGACCTTGAGACCAACAACCCCGGCAACGATCAATGCGATGCTGAGAATGCGCGCCACCTCTTTGGATTCGCCGAATAAAAACATGCCCAGAATGGCAACGCCGACCGCGCCGGTGCCGGTCCAGACCGCATAAGCGGTGCCAACGGGCAGGGTTTTCATGGCCATGGCGAGAAACTGGAAACTGACAATCATGGCGGCGATGGTGAGCACCGAGGGCCAGAGCCTGGAAAAGCCGTCCGTGTATTTCAGCCCGATCGCCCAGCCCATCTCGAATGTGGCGGCGATCATCAGATAAACCCATGCCATGTTGTCTCCTCCAGTAAGTTGCCGGTTATTTCTAAAGCCAAGCGGCCTATCTGGCATTCTTTATTTGGCTACAATCCTTGCCTTTTTGGCCTGCGGCGCGAATATTGGCGCTTTGGGGTCTTGAAAAGGAATAGCCGCCATGCAGCTTGATGTAGATTTCATTCGTGATCAGTTTCCGGCATTTGCGGAGCCGAGCCTGCAGGGGCAGGGGTTTTTCGAGAATGCGGGCGGCAGCTATACCTGCGCGCCGGTGATCACACGGCTGGAGCGCTATTACAGGCAGCGCAAGGTGCAGCCATATTACCCGTTTGAGGCCAGCCGTTTGGCAGGGGAGGAGATGGACGAGGCGCGCAGCCGCTTGGCGGCGGTGCTGAATATTGAAGTGGACGAGCTGAGCTTTGGGCCATCAACCACGCAAAACACCTATGTTCTGGCGCAGGCTTTCGGACAGACGCTCAAGGCCGGTGATGCGATAATCGTCACCAACCAAGACCACGAAGCCAATTCTGGCCCGTGGCGGCGGCTGGTTGAGCGGGGCATCGAGGTGTTGGAATGGCAGGTGGATGAAGCCGGCCATCTCGACCCTGCCGTGCTGGCGGGGATGCTGGATGACAAGGTGAGGCTGGTATGCTTTCCGCATGTATCCAACCTGGTGGGCGAGATCAATCCGGTGGCGGAGATCTGCGCTATGGTCCGCGCGGCGGGGGCTTATAGCTGTGTGGATGGTGTGAGCGCTGCGCCGCACGGGCTACCGGATATCGGGGCGTTGGGGGCGGATATCTATTTGTTTTCGGCCTATAAAACCTTTGGGCCGCATCAGGGGATCATGGCGATCAACCGGAAGCTGGCCGATGCCCTCCCCAACCAGGGCCATTATTTTAATGAAAGCGCGCGCTATAAGCGCTTTACCCCGGCGGGGCCGGATCATGCGCAAGTGGCGGCCTGTGCGGGGATGGTGGATTATCTGGATGTGGTGCATGGACATCATTTTCCGCCCGAGCCGGATGCCGCCGCGCGTGGCAGGGCAATGCATCATCTGACCGCTGCGCATGAGGCAGCGCTGCTGGAACCAGTGATGGAATATCTGCGCGGGCGCAATGATATCCGGCTGCTGGGGCCGCAATCGGCCAAGGGCCGTGTAGCCACGGTTTCGCTGGTCGCGAATCGCCCGGGCTATGAACTCGCACAAGCTCTGGTGCCCGAAGGGATCATGGCGGGGGGCGGTGATTTCTATGCGGTGCGGCTGCTGAAAGCGCTGGGGGTGGAGCCGGCCCACGGCGCGCTGCGCCTCAGCTTTGTGCAATATACCAGCAAGGCCGAAGTGGAGAAGTTGATCAAAGCGCTGGACCGGATTTTGTAATTTCGCAAGAATCGGTTAACCTCGCCTTTGAAAGGGGCGGTTATGGAGATTCTATATAGCACCAAAGGAGAGCGGGGCCTGCCGCGCTGGTTTGCGCCGACCTTTCAGATATTGCAAAAATTCCGCTACGGGGCGCTGGAATTTGCCCTGCCCGATGGACGGGTTTTTCGCGCCGAAGGGCCGCAGGAGGGGCCGCTCGGGCGGGTGGATGTGAAGGATGTGCGGATGTTTGCCCGCATCATGCGCGAGGGCAAGTTGGGCTTTGCCGAGAGCTATCTGGAGGGCTGGTTTGACAGCCCCGACCTACAGGCCCTGCTGGATGTGATCTATATGAACAACCGCGAAATCACCCCTTCCTTGAAGGTGGCGGCTTTGGCGAAAAACTACGAGCGATTCCGCCATTGGCTGCACCGGAACTCACGCGGGCAGGCAAAGAAAAATATCAGCTATCATTATGATCTGGGTAATGAGTTTTACGGGTTGTGGCTGGATAAAAGCATGACCTATTCCTCGGCGCTGTTTCAGGGCGAAGAGCCGCTGGAGGTGGCGCAAAAGGCAAAATACGAGGCGATTTGTGACGGAATCGGGGTGAAGCAAGGGGATAGCCTGCTGGAAATCGGCTGCGGCTGGGGCGGTTTTGCGGAATATGCGGCCAAGGTGCGCGGGGCGCGGGTGCGCGGGCTGACGATCTCGCAAGCGCAGCATGATTTTGCCCGAAAACGGATTTTCGAGGCGGGGTTGAACGAGCGGGTCGAAATTGTGATGCAGGATTACCGCGACGAGCGCGGGCAGTTTGACGGCATTGCTTCGATCGAGATGTTCGAGGCGGTGGGCGAGCGCTATTGGCCGGTCTATTTTGATACGGTGCGGGAGCGGCTGAAGGCGGGTGGCAAGGCCGGATTGCAGATTATCACCATGGAAGACGGGCTATGGCAGACCTATCGCAAAAACGTGGATTTCATCCAGAAATATATTTTCCCGGGCGGGATGTTGCCAAGCCCGAAAGCCTTGAAAAAGGCGGTGGAAAATGCGGGGCTGAAGGTGGCGGATTCGATCGAATTCGGCCAAAGCTATTCAAAAACCCTGCGCCTGTGGAACCAGCGCTTTCAGCTGCGCTGGGGGGAGGTCGCCAATCTGGGGTTTGATATGCGATTCAAGCGGATGTGGGAGTTCTACCTGACCTCCTGCGCTGCGGGATTTTTCAGCGGCTCGATCGATGTGACGCAGGTGACGATCCGGCGCTAAGGCCGCGACCTGAAGCCAAACACCCCCGGCCTCGGTTTATTTGCTTTGCAAATATACCAAGGCCCTTGGGCCATGGCCTCGCTTCGCTCGGCAGCCTAGCCTCGCCATATACGATTGAGCGAGCCGCCGCGATCGGACATGGCGATGCGCGCGGTGCGGCCCGCGATGCTAAAGCTGCTGCCCATCCATTCAAACTCGCGATCATAATAAAGGTCGATATCCACCCCGCCACGGATCACATATCTGGTGCAAGGAATATCGCCTTCGCTGGTGGTAAAGCTGGCCGGGCCAAGCCGCCCGATGCTGGGGGTAATCACCTTGCCGTTCTGGGTGTTGATCCAGGTGGAACGCTCCAGGAAATCGGTGGTGAAATAGCTGGTCGTGGCGGGATTGCCACTCACGATGCCCTGATAACCGCTACCGTTTATCTCCAGCCCCCGCCCGGTGCGCCGCGCTGATACCTGCTCGGCTGTGCCGTTATTATCGGTGCGGGATTGCAGCTCTTGCAGCACCCCGCCCTGCCAGCTTTCGCGGTTGGACAAGGTGTAATCAAAGCGGATGAGGCCGAGTATGTTGAGGTGCAGTTCAACTTCGATTTCGGCATCCACCCGCAAGCCGCTGCGGCGCAGCGAGACCGAGGTTTCCCCCACCTGTTTGCGCCCGAGAAACACCGAATAACGGCGGGTAGCTACCGCCGCTGAAGCCGGCCCTGAGGAAAGGCTTGCAAAAGTCAGGCCCGCGCCGGTCAAGGCCAGAAAATGGCGACGATTGGGAAACATCATACAGCCTCAAAGTGAATGTGCTTAAATAACGGTTTTTCTAGCACCAATCTGCAGAGACGAATAGTCCGATTTACATCGCCGCCCGAATTGGCGATTATACGCCGAGCCTTTGCTTCTGTATTATTTTCATATTCCGAAATCCACTGCCCGAGGAACCCTACATGACTCTTTTCAATGATTTGCCCGCAACGGTAGGCCACACCCCTCTTATCCGGCTTCGTGCAGCCTCGGAGGCGACCGGCTGCGAGATATTGGGCAAAGCCGAATTTATGAATCCCGGGCAGTCGGTTAAGGATCGGGCGGCGCTGGCTATCATTAACGATGCAATCGCCAGCGGTTCTCTGCGTCCGGGCGGCACGATCGTGGAAGGCACGGCGGGCAATACGGGCATCGGGCTGGCCTTGGTGGGGGCCGCAATGGGCTTCAAGACCGTGATCGTTATTCCCGAGACCCAGAGCCGGGAAAAGAAAGATATGATACGGCTGGCGGGGGCAACCTTGGTCGAGGTCCCTGCCAAGCCCTATAAAGATCCGAACAATTTTGTGCGATATTCCGAGCGATTGGCCGTAGCCTTGAACAAATCGAACCCAAATGGCGCGATTTGGGCCAACCAGTTTGACAATGTGGCCAATCGGCAGGCGCATATAGATACCACTGCCCCAGAGATTTGGGCGCAAACGCATGGCAAGCTTGACGGCTTTATCTGCGCGGTCGGCTCTGGCGGCACCTTGGCGGGGGTGTCTATCGGCCTGCAAGAGCGCAATAAGAATATTAAGATCGGATTGGCGGATCCCGACGGAGCGGCTTTGCACAGTTATTATACCACGGGCGTGCTGGCCTCCGAAGGCAGCTCGATAATGGAGGGTATCGGGCAGGGACGGATCACCAAAAACCTTGAGGGGCTTGAAGTGGACATGTCATTCAATATCCCTGATCGCGAAGCCTTGCCGCTGGTATTCGATCTATTGCAGAATGAAGGGCTTTGTCTTGGCGGCTCGAGCGGGATCAATCTTGCGGGGGCTGTGCGCATGGCCAGAGAGATGGGGCCGGGGCACAGGATTGTGACCGTGCTGGCCGATTATGGCACGCGCTATCAATCCAAGCTTTTCAATCCGGCATTTTTGCGCGAAAAAGCGCTTCCGGTGCCGGCGTGGCTGGATCGCGGCGAAGAAGCGCTACCGGATGTGCGGGTTGGCTGATACCCTTTACACGAATCGCGTTTTCGGAGGTTGAATGTTTTATCTGCGGTCCCTTGTCCTTGTATATGCCGTGTTTTTCGCTTCGGGCTTTTCGGCGATGGCCCAAAGCGATTCCAGCCTGGCTCAGGCGGAGCAATGGGCCAATAGTGCCGCGAGGGCAGAAGAGGTGCTGGACTCCAAGCTCGCCTCGACCCCGGCGCTGGAGAACATGCGCGCCAGCCTGATCGTCCAGCGCGCTGCGGCGGCTGCCACAGAGCAAGAGGCCCGTATCCGGGTGGAGGCCCTGCAAAGCCAGCTGGAGGCGCTTGGTCCGCCGCCACAAGACGGCGGGAGCGAAGCTCCCGAGCTGGCCAGCCGGCGGCAGGAACTGACAAGCCAGATATCGGAGGCCAGCGTGCCGATGTCGGTGGCCCAGGAAGCGTTCCAGAGGCTGGACGGGTTGATCAACCAGATCAACACCCTGATACGGGATCGTTTTTCCGAGCAGCTCCTCGAGCGGGGACCAACGCCGCTAAACCCGGCTTTATGGGGCAAGGCGGCGAGCGATCTGGCGAGCTATGCCTCGCGGATGCGGGGGGAAATACAGCGCAACATCGAGAGCGAGACCAGCCGGCAAATTCTGGCACAAAAGGCGCCGATGGCTATTTTTGTGGCCTTGCTGGGGCTATGGATGCTTTTCTGGCTGCGGGCGCGGCTTTCGGGGCTGGTCTCGCGGGTGCTGCTGGCAGGAAAATCGGCTTCGAACTGGCAATTGGCACTGGTGAATCTGTCCAGACTGGTGGCTCCGGGCCTGGGGGCCACGGCGTTGATTTTTGCGGTGCAATCTGCCGAAATATTGGGGCTGCGCGGCATGGCGGTATTAAATGCCATGCCGATTGCCGCCTTTGCGTTGATCGCTGCACCTTGGCTTGGCCGCTCGGTTTTCGGCAGTAAAAGCAACCCTGTGGATATGATCGGGGTGAACGCGCCGGCTTCGGGTTATCGGATCAGCCTTGTTCTCGGTGGGGTTTTTGCCCTCGGGGTGGTCTTTGATGCCATGGCGACACACGGAAATTTTGCGCCTGAAACCCGCGCGGTTTTGTTTTTTCCGCTAGTGCTGGTGGCGAGTTTGGCGTTGTTTCGGCTGGCCAGAATCACGCGGGCCAAGCCAGAGTATTCCGGAGATCAGGCCGAACCCGCCACCCACAGCTTTGCCGCTTTTTTGGCGCAAATTCTGTTTTTAACCTCGCTTTCCGCACCGGTCCTGGCGGCGCTGGGCTATTATGCTGCTGGTCGCTATCTTACCTTTCCCACTATCACCACCATCGGATTTCTGGCGGCATTGCTGGTGGTATTCGATCTGTTCCGTGCATTTCTGGAGCGCTGGGTGGATGGCAAAAACGAGATCGGCACCGGTGCCCGGCAAGATCAGGCCCGCCTGCTGCCTATCTTTGTGGCCTTTCTGATCATTCTTGCAGCGCTGCCTGTTCTGGCGCTGATCTGGGGGGTCAGCCCTGGCGAATTGCGGCTGATATGGGAATGGCTCAACACCGGTGTTTCCATCGGGGCCAGCCGCTTTTCCCTTACCGACCTTCTGGTGTTTGTTCTGGTATTCGGTGTGGGCTATACCCTGACGCGGCTGGTGCAGAAAACCGTGCGCACCTCGGTTTTGCCGCGCACAAAAATCGATGCGGGAGGCAAAACCGCAATGCTGGCGGGGATTGGCTATATCGGGATTTTTCTGGCGGCGCTGGCGGCGATATCGGCCACGGGGCTTGACCTTTCCAGCTTGGCGATTGTGGCGGGTGCGCTTTCGGTCGGGATCGGTTTTGGCTTGCAGAACATCGTCTCGAATTTTGTGTCCGGCATCATTTTGCTGATCGAACGCCCGATCAAGGAAGGCGACTGGATTGAAGCGGGCGGGGTTGAAGGCATTGTGCGTAAAATATCGGTGCGCGCCACCCTGATCGATACCTTTGATCGCTGTGCGGTGATTGTGCCGAATTCCGACCTGATCGCCGGCGCGGTGCGAAACTGGACGGCGCCGGATATAACCGGTCGGCTAAAGATGAATGTCGGGGTAGCCTATGGAACGGATCCAGAAATGGTGCGGGACATTTTGCAAGAGATCGCCAGTGCGCACCCGCAGGCGCTGCTGTATCCGGCACCTTCGGTCGTGTTTGTGAATTTCGGGGCGAGTTCACTGGATTTTGTAGTCCGGATTTTCCTGCGTGATGTCAATAATACCCTATCGGTGCGTTCGGACCTTAATTTTGCCATTGCGAAACGGTTTGCGCAGGAGGGGATCGAGATTCCGTTTCCACAAAATGATGTAAGTTTGCGCAATATCGACGAAATCGGGGAAGCGCTAGGCAAAGCTTTACATCCACCCAAAAAAGAACACTGACCTTAATATATTCTGTAGCGGTAAGGGCTTGGAGTTCAGTTGACCCTGAAAATTGTTACAGATATCGAAATCCACAATACCAAGCCTGCCTGTGATCGTTACAAGGCTTTTTAGCCTATGCAAGTCATAGCCCTTTCGTCTGGCTGCACTGCTGCAGCTATGTTTTTGGCCCGCTTCCGGATTTTGAGCTGTCGCGCCGGAAGCTTGCCTCCATTGCTTTATCGCTGTAGTTTTTGTATCCGGTAACAGCGGGGCTAGCTGTCTTGGCTGTGGCGGAGTTGATACGCGGATTTGCGGGTCTTTTATGCTGGTGGCAGTCGGGGTTGAAATCATCCTGGCGGCTATATTTCCACTTCATGTTTTGTGCGAGGATATCGTAGGTCAAAACAAGCCCCGGATCTCCTCCTAAAATCCTCTTGCATTGTGCCTTTCAGTCGCGCTAAGAGACGCGTAACGGACAGGTGGCCGAGTGGTCGAAGGCGCACGCCTGGAAAGTGTGTAGGCGGGGAACCGTCTCCAGGGTTCGAATCCCTGTCTGTCCGCCAGATACCCATTATTGTTGATTTTGCCGAATAACCGTTAAAGGTATTTTGCGCATATTATTAGGGCAATAGTGCTGATTTCCGTATTTTTCGGTTGCTTGTGATTTTACTTGATTTATTTTATTGTGTGGGAAAGAATGTGGGAATAGCAATAGGCGGTTCCCCTCATGGCCCATATCAATGGCAAGCTGACAAAACGACAAATCGAGGCAGTTTCGAATCCGGGGCGATATTCGGACGGGTCGGGGCTATATTTGAACGTCACCCCTACCGGCGCTAAAAGCTGGGTTCTGCGAACGGTCATCAAAGGTAAGCGCCGCGATATTGGGCTGGGCGGGCTGTCCTACACTCCGCTGCAAAATGCCCGTATGAAAGCGCAGGAATACCGCACCGTGGCGCGTAATGGTGGCGACCCGCTGGCAGTGAGCCGCAAAGCTGTTCCTACCTTTCGGGTCTTGGCAATCGAGGTTCACGCCCAGCGCCTTCCTACGTGGAAAAACCCCAAACATGCACAGCAATGGATCAATACCCTGCGCGATTATGCATTCCCCCACATTGGCGATATGGATGTTGACCGGATCGGCAGCCCCGAGGTGCTGGCCGTGCTATCCCCTATCTGGACCGATAAACCGGAAACCGCCAAAAGGGTGAGCCAGCGCCTGAAAGCGGTGCTGGATGTGGCCAAAGCCAAGGGGTTTATGGCTGGCGAAAATCCGGTGGTGACAATCCGTGATGCGGGTATCTTGCCCAAGGTAGCCAAATCGCAAAAACACCATGCCGCTATGCATTGGCAGGATATTCCCGCATTTTACGAGAGCCTCAAGGCGCGCGATGCTATGGCCGCCTATGCATTGCGCTTCCTGATGCTGACAGGCGCGCGCACAGGCGAGGTGCTTGGCGCAACATGGGATGAAATTGAAGGCAACCTCTGGACTGTTCCGGCCAGTCGCATGAAGGCGGGCAAAGCTCACCGTGTGCCCCTGTGTGAGGAGGCCTTGTCTATTTTAGAGCCATTGCGCGGATTGCAAAGCAAATATGTATTCGAGGGCCAAAAGCGCCATAGGCCGCTTTCCAATATGGCCATGGAAATGTTGTTGCGCCGGATGAATATTCAGGGTGCAACGGTCCATGGCTTCCGCTCCAGCTTCAGGGATTGGGCGGGTGATGCGGCAAAAGCGCCGCGAGAGGTGGCCGAAGCTTGTTTGGCGCATAGCTTAGGCAACGCTGTAGAGCGGGCTTATGCGCGGTCAGATTTACTGGATAGGAGGCGCAGGTTGATGGGCCGCTGGTCCCAGTTTGTGAGTGGGAAAAGTGGGAAGGTGGTGAAAATTGGATAATGAAAAAAAGAAAGGTTTGGTTGATTTTGAAGAGCCAAAAAAGGCAAGGTCTCTTGCTTTCGCGGAGGCTTTTTTCGAAAATATTTCGGAATCAACCGAGCTATTGCAAACAGTCTTTTCCGATACAATTCTGACTGGCTATGAAGATTCTAATTTCACTCTTAACCTCAAAGAAATTGATGAAATCACAAAGGATGCGAGAGATGAATTTCGCCAACACTTTGGAAGTTTGATTGAATCTCATTTGGCTAAAGAAGGAATTGTTGCACCCTTTGGTGAGTTACTTGAACGGCTTACTCGTGGCGAAATTGATGAGGGTGAAGCCATTCAAAAACTTTCAAATATTTTTGGTTTTCTAAATGATTCTCCCTTTTGGAATGGCACCACGATGCAAGAGCATTGGCATTCAGCGCGGATCGAGTCTGCTTTCTATAGAATGGGGCAATTACAAGTGAAGTTCATAGATAAAATTTATGATCAGAGCCAAGAAATAATACGCCTTAAAGGCGAGGCCATGGTAGCGCAGTTTTTGAGTGGGGCTTCAGAAGTCCCAATATTAAGCGACTTTGAGCAATGTGCAGAAAAACATATGGCCATTGCAAAAGATATTTTGACGACCAAAGACGAATTAATGGAATATGCGGTAAAAGTAGGATTTTTGTTTCGCGACAATTGGTGGCTCGAAAACCATGGTGAAGCCGCTGCGGAATATTATGAAAGAGTTGCGGGGCTATTGGCGCAACAAAGTGGTCGCAAAGCCGGGGCAAAAAAAACAAAAAGTAAAGCTGCCAAATTACGTGAAGCATGTAGAATTCTGGTCGAAAAAGCGGTTTCAGAGAAGGGCTTGGCATTCGCGTATGCGCCTACAGAAATCAAGGCGCATACGATCCGAGACATAGCGAAAAGAGATAGCCGCTCTGAATTTGAATTCAAATCTGGTGAGGTCCTATCCTTAAATTGGTTCAAAGAGCGAATAGAAGAATTGTCCGCTTCTGGCGAAATAGTAAAAATTTCCGAAGCTATCCTAAAAAAGGCTTAAGCCTTTCTAAAATACAGGGTTAGGCTCAAGCGGTATATCCATTTTGCGGATAGCTTTAGCCTGTTATTTTTATGTTCCTAATTCAATAAATATGTCCATAATGCGTAGTCATCAACTAAAGCCCAATAAAGGTGAAAACGATGACAAGCCTCTTTGATAATACCCGAAACTACACCCTTGGCGATGCCGAGCTTGACCTGATCGGCACCCGCGAAAAGTTGGCGCAGTGGCGTTGCAAGGGCGTTGGCCCCGCATTTTACAAGCTGGGAAAAAAGGTCATCTATCGAGGGATAGATCTAAATGTATGGGCTGACGCCCAGCGCAAACAGCCAAGTCCCGAATAGAGAAACCCGCACAGATTGCGAACAAATGGCGCTCGTGGGAGGGGAGGCTTGGGTGTCAGCATTTCTTTCCGGCAGCCAAAAATCGGGAAGGAAATTTCCATGTCAGGCAAAAAACAGCATGTCACTACCAGCGCCAACCGGCGAAGCCAAAATCGGGAATTGTCTGGCAGGTTTTATAATGGCTAAACGCGTCAAAGCCAGCAGGATCAAAAAGAACCTGACCTATTCGATTATTGAAGCTGCTGAAGAATTAGGGCTGTCAACTGCCACCATTCGAAACTGGATCAAGCAAGGCCTGCACATTCAGAAAGACCAACGCCCATACCTGATTTATGGCTGCGACCTGCGGGATTTCGTTTCTCAAAAAAATACATCCAGAAAATTCACCCTAGCGGCAGGTGAGCTGAATTGTTTCACCTGTAAGGCAGGCCGAATGCCGCTAGGCAATGCCGTAATTTACACGCCCCAAACGGCAAAAACGGGCCGTTTAAGCGGCATATGTAGCGCCTGTGGCGGTAAATGCGCCCGCATAATCAGCAACGCTAAAATCAGCAAGCATTCCCAGATATTGAAGATTCAATTCAGCAATGGTCGCACACCCTAAACGATACCAGAAACCACAAGCTAAATTAGCACTTCAAATGGAGGATTGAGAGATGGCAAAACGTAATCCAGAAAACGAACGTATCAAGCGCGCTTATTTGAACTATCTGCGTGATGCGATGGGCAAAGACAAAACCACATTGGACAAGGTGGCGGCGGCCATTATCCGCTACGAACTGGCCACGGGCTTCAAATCATTCAAGCAGTTTCACCCAGAGCATCCCGGGCGCTTTAAGAAGCACCTTGCCAAGGCCAAAACAGAGCGAACAGGTGAGCCGCTGGCCAAAGCAACGATTGATGCGATACTGCGGATGGTTAAAAGCTTCATCAAATGGCTTGCGGGGCAGAATGGCTATAAATCGAAAATAAGCTATTCTGATGCCGCGTTCTTTAACAACAATGCCAAAGACGCCCGCATTGCTCATGCCAAGCGGCAAGCGCCTTACCCTTCCATGGAGCAATGCGCCCATGCGTTCACCCACATGCCCAGCTCCACGTTGATTGAGCAGCGCAATCGCGCGGGGTTTGCATTATTGATGCTGGCGGGCGCACGTGATAGCGCCCTGACCTCGCTGCGCCTGAAGCATGTTGATTTGATTGAAGGGCAAATATTCCAAGATGCCCGCGAGGTGCGCACCAAAAATTCCAAGACATTTTACACATGGCTTTTTCCGGTTGAAAAAATGTATCTTGATTGCTTTGTCGATTGGGTGAATACCCTGCGCAAGGAAATGCTATTTGGGCCGGATGATGCGGTGTTTCCAAAACCCAAAATCGAAGTGGTTGCAGGTGTCGGGTTTCAGGCCACAGGGCTGACGGGTGAAATATACGCCAATGCGGGCGCGTTTCGCGATATGATCAAAGGCGCGTTTGTCAGCGCCGGGCTGCACCCGTTTGTGCCGCACAGCTTTCGTAAAACGCTGGTTAAATACGGCGACAATGTTTGCACCACGCGTGAGCAATTCAAGGCGTGGTCAATGAATTTGGGGCATGACAGCATTGACACCACCCTAACCTCGTATTTGCAAATTTCGGTGGAACGGCAAGGGGAGCTGATAAAATCGCTTGGCTAATGCCCGTTTAGGGCTTGCTACACCGCCTTTGCCCTTTCCAAAACGGCAACGCTATGCAACTTTATGGCATAACTTAAAGATGTGCTCGGGGCTTTGGATGAACGTAGTTGAAATTCAGGATGCGGTTGGTCTCATCGCCGCACGGGCATTTTCCTCATCCGGGTTCTTCTTTGATTTCATGGCGGCTATAACGCCCCGCCAATGACCATTACGCGCCTGCGCAAGAATGACGGCAACCAAAGCGACCTGCCAAACGGCGTTATCTGGCGCAATTGGGTGCATTACCTGCCCAACCCGCCCGAGGGGGTTCAACTGGCGCTTGATCGAATTGAAACCTCATCCAAAACCAAGCGCGCGAAATGCCGGTATGTGCTTACCACCGATGGCACCGAAATCGCCGCACGGGATTTGAAGAGCGGCGAAACCCTGTTTTGTGACTTTGCTGAACTGGGCGACAAGTTCGGGTTTTTTCTGCCCATCGCGGGGTTTGATCGCTATACCGCTGCTGATGAAAACCCTGTGGACATCAAAGCCACCGGCAAGCTGGAAAAATTCTATGACGCCATAAAACGCGAAAACCCCGATTGGGCCACCCCCGCGCGCCACCATGAACTGAACCAGTTTATCACCCGTGTGATTTTCTGCCTGTTTGCCGAGGATACCGGCATTTTCCCCAATAACCTGTTTAGCGAAACCCTGACCAATTATGGCGGGGCCAATGGCGGCTCGGCGCAATTTGTGCTGCAAACCGCGTTTGAAACCATGAATCTGGATGGCGATGCGCGCGCGGGCAAGCCCGATTGGGCGCAGGCCTTTCCCTATGTGAATGGCGGGCTGTTTGCCGGGGCGCGGGATGCCCCCAAGCTTTCGCGCCAAGCCTTTCGCTATCTGGTGGATGCTGGCCATCTGGATTGGAAAAACATCAACCCCGATATATTCGGCTCGATGATCCAATCGATTGTCGATGATGAAATGCGCGCTGATCTGGGCATGCATTATACATCAGTGCCCAATATCCTGAAGCTGCTGGAGCCGCTGTTTCTGGATAGCTTGCGCGCCGATTTGCAAAAGGCATGGAAAAACCCCAAACGCCTGCAAGCCCTGCTTACGCGGATTAGCCGTGTTCGGGTGTTTGACCCCGCTTGCGGCTCTGGCAACTTTCTGGTGATCGCATATCGCGAATTGCGCATATTGGAAATTGCGGTGCTGGCGCGCTTGGCAGAGCTTTCGGGCAATGCCTCCAAGGCGATGTTTTCGGTGGTGGATCTGTCCAATTTCTATGGCATTGAATACGCCGATTTTGCCGCCGAAACCGCCAAGCTGTCGCTGTGGATCGCTGAATACCAGATGAACCGCCAATTCGAGGCCGCCTTTCATCAGGCCCCGCCCGCGCTGCCCTTGCATGATGGCGGGCATATCACGGCGGGCAATGCTTTGCAGGTAAGCTGGATGCAGGCCTGCCCGCCGATAGAGGGCGGCGAGACCTATCTGGTGGGCAATCCGCCTTACTTGGGGAGCACATGGCAATCAGCCGAGCAAAAGGCGGATATGAAGGCGGTGTTTGGCGCGCATATAAAGGGCTGGAAATCACTGGATTATGTGGCGGCGTGGTTTATGAAAGGGGCAGCCTATATTCAGGGGAGCACGGCGCAAGCGGCGTTTGTGACCACCAATTCGGTGGTGCAGGGGCAACAGGTGCCGCTGCTTTGGCCGCTGGTATTTGATATGGGGGTTGAAATCGGCTTTGCCTATACCTCGTTCAAATGGGCCAATCTGGCCTCGCACAAGGCGGGGGTGACGGTGGCGATTATTAGCCTGCGCAACACGGTGGAGGCCCCGAAATACCTGTTTACGGCCGGGTTCAAAACGCAAGTGAAACAGATCAACGCCTATTTGCTGGATGCGGATCAGGTGATTGTGCGCAAAAGCAGCACGCCCCTGTTTGGCTTGCCTGCCATGGAATACGGCAACAAGCCTGTGGATGGCGGCAACCTGATCCTGTCTTCGTCCGAACGCGCTGCTTTGTTGAAAAGCCACCCGCAAGCGGCACGGTTCATCCGGCGGTTTTATGGATCACAAGAATTTATCAAAGGTCTGGAGCGTTATTGCCTGTGGATCGAGGATGCGGATTTAGATGCGGCCCGCGCCATTCCCGAAATTACGCGCCGGATAGAGGCTGTCGCGGAAATGCGTCGTGGCAGCACCAAAGCGCAAACCCGCGAAATGGCCGCACAAGCCCATCGGTTTGGCGAGGTGCGGGCACCTGATGCAAAATCGGCAATTATAATCCCGCGGGTATCCTCCGAAAATAGACAGTATTTGCCAGTTGGTAGGATGGCTGAAAATCCGATTATTCAAGACCGTGCTTTCGCCATCTACGACGGCCCCATGTGGACTGTCGCCTTAATTGCTTCAAAAATGCATTGGGTCTGGATTGGCACGGTCTGTGTGCGGATGAGGACTGATTTTTCCTATTCCAACACCATGGGCTGGAACACATTCCCCGTGCCGGAGCTAAGCGAGGATGACAAAGCAGCGCTGACCGGATCGGCCAAAAACATTCTGCTGACGCGGGATCGTCATTTCCCCGATACCATCGCCAAGCTCTATGATCCCAAAAAAATGCCCGATGACCTGCGCGCCGCGCACCGTGAAAATGATGCCATGCTGGAAAGCCTCTACCGCGCCAAACCCTTCAAAACCGATGCCGAGCGGCTGGAACACTTGTTCAACCGCTATACCGCGCGCATAAGCGAGGGCAAAAATAATGGCTAAGGGGCAAAAAAGAGTGAGGGCAGCGCCCCGAAAGGCCTGCCCTCTGAATCTGTATGAAGAAGGGGTTAGGGCACAAGACCAAAACAACCTGTCAACATCTCATGCACAGAAGATAGGCGCAATATGACGGATAATCAACCCCTATCAACCACCGATCTTAGCGTTGAGGCCTTGATAATAGGTTACCTTAATGTCGCACGGGTCAACCGATTCGCGGCAGCGGCACAGGAGGATGGCGTAACTCCAGCCTCTCTTTATCTCTGGAACTGTGAAATGTCTGCCGCATTTTATTTGCCGCTGCATTTTGCGGAAATCACGTGTCGAAACACGATCCATAGCGCCTTGTGCTTCAGAGATAAGGCATGGCCGGACAACAAAACCTTTAGGGGATTATTGAGCCATACACATCTGAAGAGTTTGGATTTGGCTATCAGGGATGAGCGAGCGCAACACGGGGATGGCATGACCAATGACCATATCGTTTCCGCGTTGTCATTCGGGTTTTGGGAGCACCTGACCACCAAGCGGTTTAAAAGGCTTTTATGGTCAAAGGGATTTCAACGCTCTTTCCAGTCGGCACCATGGGAAATCAAACTGCATGATTTGCAAAGGCAAATTGAATCAGTTCGCAGGTGGCGCAACAGGATCGCCCACCACAATGCTATATTTGATAAAAAGCCATCATCCAAATTACAGGACGCGATTACACTGATTGAATGGAGTTCGCCTGACTTGAGCAAGTGGGTGGCCGCGCAATGCCAAGTGCAGTCAATAATCAATGCCCGCCCGAAAGGAAGTTAAATGACCGATATTATTGACATCACCTTTGATAAAACCGGCAAAAGCCAGCAATACTCCGATATGGGTATGCGCCCGATGCAGGCCCGCGCCTATGCCAAGCGAACGGCGCAATATCTGCTGGTCAAGGCCCCGCCCGCCTCTGGCAAATCCCGCGCGCTGATGTTTGTGGGGCTGGCCAAGCTCTATGATCAGGGCCTGCGCAAGGTGATTGTGGTGGTGCCGGAGAAATCTATCGGCAATTCGTTTCGCAGCACCGATTTGCGCGTGCACGGCTTTGCCCATGATTGGCATGTTGAAGGCAAATGGAATCTGTGCACGCCGGGCACCGATGAGGGCAGCGTGGCCAAAAGCAAGGTAAAAGCCTTGGCGGCGTTTTTGGAAAGCGACGACCGGATACTGGTTTGCACCCACGCCACCCTGCGCTTTGCTTTTGATGAAATCGAGGCGGCGGCGTTTGATAATTGCCTTGTGGCAGTGGATGAGTTTCACCATGTTTCCGCCAGCGAGGATAGCCGATTAGGCGAGGTGGTGCGCGCCCTGATGCGCCGCAACCGCGCCCATATCGTGGCCATGACCGGATCATACTTTCGCGGTGATGCGCTGGCGGTGCTGCACCCCGAAGACGAGGCGCGCTTTCAATCGGTGACCTATAGCTATTACGAGCAGCTAAATGGCTATAAATATCTGGAAACGCTGGGCATCGGGTATCATTTTTATCGCGGGCCGTATCTGGATAGTTTGATGGAGGTGTTTGACACCAGCAAAAAAACCATCCTGCACATCCCGAATGTGATTTCAGCCGCCAGCACCGGCGACAAATATGCCGAGGTCAACACGATTTTGGGCATGATGGGCGAATATGAAGGGGTGGACCCTGACACCGGATTCATCACCATTCGCACACCTGACGGGCGCGTGTTGCAGGTGGCTGATCTGGTGGATGATAGCGAGGCCCGCGAGCGGGTGGCCGGATCGCTTAAACTTAGCGAGGATCGCGATGCGGTGGACGTGATTATCGCGCTGGGCATGGCAAAAGAGGGGTTTGACTGGCCATGGTGTGAACATGCGCTGACGGTTGGTTATCGCAATTCCCTGACCGAAATCATCCAGATTATCGGTCGCGCAACCCGCGATGCGGCGGGCAAATCCCATGCGCAATTCACCAATCTGGTGGCCGAACCAGACGCAACCCAAGGCGCGGTTGTGGACGCGGTGAATGACATGCTCAAGGCGATTTCGGCATCCTTGTTGATGGAACAGGTGTTAATGCCCAAGTTTCGGTTTTATGCGCGCAAGGATGAAGAGGATGAACCGGATGGGTTTGCGGAGCCACAGGCGCTTTTCAGCTTTGATGAGGCAACCGGCGAGGTTCATGTCGGGATCAAGGGCTTGAAGGAGCCAAGCACCGATGCGGTGCGCCAGATTGTCGAGGAAGACATGAATGATCTGGTGGCGCAGGTGGTGCAGGATAACACAATCGCCCGCAACGCCACCGCCAATGAGGAACTGGCCCCCGAGGCGCTGAATACCCTGATGGTGCCGCGTATTATCAATGACCGTTACCCGCATCTGGAAGATGGCCAGCAAGAGGAAATCCGCCAACAGCTTGTGGCGCGGATGAACATTATATCCGAGGCGAAGCGATTGGCGGATAAAGACCCGTCTGCCCCCAAGGGAATTCTGGATATGGTCAAGAAATTTGTGAATGTGACCGAACTGGATATTGATTTGATTGACCGGATCAATCCGTTTCGACAGGCCTATGAAGTGATTTCCAAGAGCCTTGATGCGCCCACATTGGCGCAAATTCATTCGGCTGTGGCTTCAAACCGGATTTCGATTTCCGAGGAGGAGGTGAAAAGCCTGTTTCCCAAGCTAAAGGGGTTTATGGCCGAGCATAAGCGTAAGCCGTCATTAACAGCTGATGATCCGGTTGAGCTGCGCCTTGCCGAAGCCTTTGCCTGGATGGAGCGCAAGCGGCGTGAAAAAGCTGCCGAGGGAGGGTGAAAATGGCACAGTTTTCGCTGGATGACATCTTGGAAGACCCTAGTTTTTTGCAATATGCCACCGATTTGGAACGGTTGGAAAGGTCTGACCCTGATCAAGCGCGGCTTGAAGACGGGTTTGTGAAGGTTTTAGCTTTTTTTGAAAACAACAAGCGGGTGCCCGATGATTTGGCCTCCGAATTTGAAGAATGCCGTTTGGGGGCGCGCTTTGCCTCAATATTGAAGGATGCCTCCAAAGTGGAAAGAATCCGGCATTTGGACCATTTGAATATTCTTCCCAAGCAGGTTGAACCAAAAGATTTGTCTCTGGAAGATATGCTCAATGACGATATTTTTGGGGATGAGGGGTCAATTTTCGAATTGGTTAGCGTTAAACCCAAATCTGAAAAGGAACCGGCAGATTTTATTGCCGGACGGAAGCGATGCCGTGATTTTGAAAAATTCAAGCCGATCTTTGACGTGGTTGCAGCCGAATTGAAAGCGGGCACGAGAAAGTCCATTCGTTTCAAAAACGAACAGGAAATAGAAGTAGGTCATTTTTTTATATATCGCGGGGCAATGGTTTATGTTGCCGAAAAGGGCGATGAGACCATAAAAAACGGCAAGAGGAATGCGCGACTAAGGCTTATTTTTGACAATGGCTCCGAGAGCAATCATCTGCTACGTTCGCTTGCGCGTGAGCTGTATAAAGACCCGCAAGGGAGGCGCATAACGCAAGCTCAGGCGGGCGAACTATTTGAGCATATTGAAAACCAAAATCAAACCGGAACCATATATGTGCTTAGAAGCACCTCAGAAAATCCGAGTATTCGCCAGTATGACGGGTTCCTCCATAAAATTGGGGTCACATCTGGTGATGTAGAAAAACGCATTGCAGGTGCGAAAAGTGACGCAACCTTTTTATTGGATAATGTTGAGGTGGTTGCCACTTACAAGCTCGTAAATATCAATCGGCAGAATCTTGAAAAAATGCTGCACACGTTTTTTGTTGAGGCCAAAGCGGATATTGTTATTCAAGACCGCTTTGGAAAACCCGTATCACCTCGTGAATGGTTTTTTGTGACGATAGGCGCTATAGACAAAGCTATTGAAGCTATTCGAGCGGGAACTATTTCTCAGAAGCGGTATGACCTCGCCAATGCGCGTGTGATTGAGCGGTAATGATGGAAATAGTTTTCTATTTGGGGAAATTGGAAGGTCACCGAATAATTCGGGGTTCTAATTTTGATTGCTGCTAGGCGTGCGACAGTGTCTGGTATTTTTGAAAAAGTGCTGGAAGAACCGCTGCGTGGCCAAATTACAACTCAATAAGAGAACAAACGCCATTGCATTAAGCCTTCGGTTATCACATATATGATATACATGACTTGGACTATAGAATCGCTAGACCACAAGGTCGAAAGGGAAATCATGGCTTTGCCCGTGGATATTCGGGCCAGCTTTTTCCGTATTTCCGAACTCTTGGCCGAGCATGGGCCGGAGCAGGTAGGGATGCCTTATGTGAAATCGCTCGGCGCTGGGCTATGGGAAATACGGGCTAAGGGCAAGGATGGTATCGGGCGCGGAATTTATGTGAAGGCAGACGGGCAGCGCATTGTGGTGGTGCATGCTTTTGTAAAAAAGACGCAAAAGACACCAAAGAAGGCATTGGATTTGGCCCGCAAGCGGGCAAAGGAGGTTTAGGATGGATATGAAGGACCTGCATAAGCAATCAATGAGCGACCCAAAGTATAGGGCCGCCTATGATGCGCTGGAAGATGAATTTACGCTGGCCGGTGAGTTGATCCGCGCCCGCACCCGTGCAGGCTTAACGCAAGCCGAAGTCGCCAAGCGAATGGGAACCAGGCAAAGCGCTATTTCGAGGATAGAGGCAGGCCGGAATGTATCGGTTGAAAAATTGCGTGGATATGCCGAGGCCGTTGGCGGACAGTTGAAAATCCAGATCGGCTAGGGGCTCTGTGCGTCAATTAACGGTAGGCATTTATTCACCATGTGGGAATCAATGTGGGATCAGGTAAGATATAGAGTAAATTGATTAAGTTATATCAATCCATTATATAAATAGTTTGTAGGACTGTCTGTCCGCCACTTGCCTTCATTGAAACACGGATGTGCCCCGATGCGGGGGTGATTTTCTTTATGTTTCAAAGGGGTTTAGGTCTGGCGACCGAACCCGCGAGAATGGCGAAAGGCCCCGACCCGCTC
>Ga0256839_1002548_pt1 | contig 20097 bp, 20 predicted proteins | sample 354166metaG_FD_185968 | JGI IMG/M metagenome (GOLD analysis project Ga0256839, IMG submission 185968) | Hydrothermal vent microbial communities from Mid Atlantic Ridge, Atlantic Ocean - 354-166 | ecosystem: Environmental > Aquatic > Marine > Hydrothermal vents | place: Atlantic Ocean: Mid... | reverse complement strand
GAGCTGGCGCCGCAGGAGGCCGCGCGCATGTACCACTCGGTGGCGCTGTTGCTGCCGGACGGCCGGGTCATGTCCACGGGCGGCGGGCACCGGGGCGGCCTGGCCGAGCAGTCCAGCGTGGAGTACTTCGAGCCGCAGTACGGCCCGCCGGGCGCCGTGGCGCCGACCTTCGGCTTCGGCCCTTCGGGGTGGATGACCAACGGACCGCCGCACCTGTTCTACGGGTCGGACCTCGTCGTGTACGTGACGAACGGCGTGCCGGTGGCGGGGGCGGTGCTGATGGGGCTGGGGAGCGTGACCCACGGGTTCGACATGGGGCAGCGCCGGGTGCCCCTCGACGTGGCGCCCGTCGCGGGGCAGCCCGGGGCGTACCGGGTGCTGGGCCCCGCGGACGGCGGCCCCTGGACGGCCGCCGCCCTGGCCCCGCCGGGCTACTACATGCTGTTCTTGCTGGGGGAGGACGGGGCGGTCTCCGAGGCCCGGTACGTCTGGGTGGGGCCGGAAGGGGGTGCGCCGTGACAGCTTGGAGCCTGCCACGCGCCCGCCACGGCGCCTTCGCGCTGATCGCCCTGCTTTCCGCCTGCGGCCCCGAGGCCGCCGCCCCGGCCGAGCTGCTGCCGTGGATGCTCGGCTACAAGTCCGACCGCAACAACGTGGGCGTATGGATGGAGGAAGCCTATGCATTTTTTATCTACGTCCGCGAGGACGGCACGGGCTTCTATGCAGAAGCGAACTTTCCCACGAGCCATGAAACGGTGGACGACCAGTTCCAGATCGAGGCGATCCCGCATAGCCGGGACGAGTTTTGGGTGGTGCGCGCCGAGGAGCAGCCCGATCCGCGAAGAGAGGATATCCGAGAAGAGATCGCCTGGCGCTTTCGGCGGGGTGTCAGCGACTGTGGGCCGTTCGAGCGAGTCCGTGTGGACCGGTCCTCCGGCGAGCCGATCACCGGCGAGCAGGGCACGTGGTGGGCGGGCAAGCTGTGCGTGGAACGGATCCCGGGGTGCGAACCCGATCCGCCCGACACCGAAGGAGCCGAGTGCGACTGGTTCGTCTGGTGCGAGGACGGCCTCCCCCCCGACGGCTGCCCCGGCGGCCCGCCGGTCACCTCCCACAACGTGCCGTGACCCCCATGGCGCCCCCGACGGTGCGGTCCGGAGCCGGGATGGTTGCTTCCGACGTTCAAGCTCCCCGGAACGGCGGCGTCCCCCCCACACACCGAACCGACGACCGCAGCGACCACGCCCCCTCGTGCCACCGAAAGGCCACGCCTTCCCGGCTGCCCCCACGAGCCCCCCCTCCACCGACCGCCACGGCACCTCCGCCGGGCACCACCGCGGGAACCCTCCACCGCCCGCCATCACGAGGAGGCCGGCTCGAGGCGCACCGTGGCCCCCAGGTTCAACCGGAAGGCCGCGGGCGCAGCGCGTCGCCCCGCGGGCCCATCCGCAGGCCGACCTCCCCCGCCCGACGTCTCGACCCACCCCCGGCGGCCGAGAACCGGCCCGCGGGGCGACGCGCGAAAGCCCAGGAGGCCCGGGGGATCCTCTGCCGCCCGGTCCACCGGACGGCCGGGGCATCGAGATACCTCCAACGTTCGGGGTTTCGTGTTCGGGGATGGGGACCGGGACGGGGGCGGGGGCGTCACGGACGCCTTGCGCCACCACGAGCCCGGCCCGAAGTCCACCCGGTCGCCCCGAAGAACCTTCGAGGGCCGCGGGCGCCCGCGCGCCGGCGCCCGCGCTATGCTCCGGCCGGGGGGCCCACCAGTTCGGGGATCGAGGCGCCGTCGCCGAGGAGGACGAGGGGGCGGCCGCGGCCGGTGTGGAGTTCGAGGTCCGGAGGCAGACCGAGCAGGGTCGCCACGGAGCGCAACAGGTCCGGGACGGTGACCGGGCGCGTGTCCACGGCCATGCCGTCGGCGGTGCCGGCCCCCACGACGGAACCGGCCGGGACCCCGCCGCCGGCCACGAGGGCGGAGAACAGCGCCGGGTGATGATCGCGGCCGGCCCTGCGGTTCATGCGGGGGCTACGGCCAAACTCCCCCGCGACGACCACCACCGTGCGCGACAGACGGCCCGACGCCGCGAGGTCGTCGAGCAACGCCGAAAGTCCCCGATCCAGCGTCCGCGCAAGGGGCTCGGCCCGCGCGAGGTGGTCCTCGTGGGTGTCGTACCCACCCAGCTCGACCTCGACGTAGGGCACGCCGGCCTCCACCAGGCGCCGCGCCAGCAGACAACTTTGTCCGAACCGGTCCATGCCGTACCGGCGGCGCCGGGCGTCGGGCTCGCGGTCCAGTTCGAAGACATCGAGGGCCGGACTCTCCAACAGCGCCACGGTGCGCTCGATCACCTCCGCCCGATCGCGCAGGCGCGAATCGCCCGTGCGCGCCGCGAAGCCTTCGTCCAGGACCCGCCGCATCTCGACCACGCGCCGGCGGCGTTCGTCGCCGAAGCGACGCGGAGGGCGGATCCCCGGCACCCCGCGCCGGGGGTCGTGGATCCGAAACGGCCCGAACGCCGCCCCCAGCGGCCCGGCCGGCTGCCCGGCGCCCCCGAGGACCACGTGCCCGGGGAGCACCCCGTCGTACCCGGCGGCCAGCGCCGCACCGAGCCCGGGTGCAACCTGGCCCGCCCGCGCCGCGTGCCCCGTGCGCAGGATCGACAGGGCGCGCTCGTGGTTCGCCTCCTCGCCCGTCAGCGACCGCACCGTGGCGAGCATCTTCGCCCGGCGCGCCAGCCCCGGCAGCCACGCGCAGTAGCGCAGGCCAGCGACCGACGTCTCGACCACGGGAACCCCGGCGCCGTTCGGGTGCTCGGGCCGCGGGTCGAAGGTTTCGAGCTGGCTCGCCCCGCCGCGCAGCAGCACGAACACGCACGCGTCCGCCCGCCGCTGCTCGGCCGGCCGCCGGGGCACCTCCGGCCGGCCCCCGGCGCGCACACGTCCCCCCGCGCCCGCCGCCCAAAAGGCGACCGCGCCGCCGAGCCACCGCCGCCGCGAAAGCGACCACGGCCGCCGTGCCCCAGCCGGGTCCGTCACGTGCCCCCTCCCGTTCTCCGAATGCGGCCCCACGCTCCGCGTAGCACCGCGCCCCGGGGGAGCAGTTCCTCCGGCACGGATGCGTCTTGCGAAGGCGGCTTCATCGACACGCCCGGTCCCCAAGATCATGACCGCACCACTGCGGGCCGGCAAACCACCCCCGGTGCGCATCCCTCGCACGGGGCAGGCACCCGCCCCCCCGTCCACGCGAGCGCACGAGTCGATGATGCGAGATCGCAGCGTGGACACGGATGCGCCGCCCCGGGTCCGGTGGTGGGCGATGCCACAGGCTCTCGCCTCGGACCCCGAGCATCCGACGGGCCCCGAGCCCGGGCGCGGAGGCACTGCGTCCGCAAGCCCCTGGCCGCGGGAACAGGGGCCCTTTCGAGGCCACGCGACGCAGCGGGCGCGGATCGATCGCCGGCCTGGCCAGGAGAGCCGTGGATCGTAGACCTCAGTGCAGGGTCGAAAACTCGGCGGACAGGACGGCGGCGTGGAAGAGGTCCTCCCAGGCAGCGCGCGGGTCGTCGGCGGCCGCCAAGCGGTCGAGGAAGGCCGTCGTCTCGTCGGGCGTCGGCGAGCGGGCGAAGACCCAGGCAAACAGGGCCGCGAGGCGACGGCGCGGGTCCGGGTAGGCGCGTTCGAGCACGTCGAGACGGCTTCCGGGCCGGGCGCGGGTGGCCCGAAAGGCGACCGGGTCGTGCAGTTCGGAAAGGCGCAAGGGGATCGTGCCCGCCAGGGTCTCCGCCGCCGGATCGTCGAACACGTGCCGGTACCGCCGGCGCGCCCCCTCCACCCGCATGGCCCGCTCGGCCAGTGGGAGGAAGTGCGGCACCTTCGCCTCGGCGCTCGTGACCTGCAGCAGGGCGTCGAGACGCACGTCCGCCGGGAGGGGGCGGATCGGAAAGCGCGCGAGCAGGGCCACGGCGGGCAGGTCTCCGTCCGCGCCGCCGGCGACGTCGCGCGCGAACGCATCGGACAATACGAGCGCCCGCAGCAGCAGCCGAAGATCGTAACCGTCCCGGCGCGTCTGCTCCGCCAGCGCTCGAACGAACGGTGCCAGCGCAGGATGCGGTTTCGCACCAAAGACCTCGGCAAAGGCGCGGGCGACGAACGCCTCGGCGAAGGCCGGGTCCGCGACGATGGCCTCAGCGAGGGCTTCACGGCGCGAGGCGTCGCCGCCGGCCAGCCACGATCGGCCGTCGAGGTAGCGCGGTTCGATCACTCGCGCCTTCTCGCGCGGCACTTCGGGCCGGCGCAGCTCCCCGCGGGCCCGATCCCGCACTTCCAACACGTTCGGGCGCCCCTGCACCATCCGGCGGGGCACCCGGGTCCGCGCGAAATAGGCCGCCACGTGCCACAGGTCCTCCTGCCGCACGGATGGATCGTCCGGGTGATCGTGGCACTGGGCGCAGTAATAGGCATCCTTGCCGACGAACAGGTCGAGCGTGATCGCGGCGACTTCCTCGTAGGTCCGGCCTGGACGCTGGGAGGCGAGGAAGGTCGCCGCCGGCACCTCGACGACGGCTCCGCGGGCCGCGATGAGTTCGCGGGCGACCTCGGCGTACGACCGCGCCGTGGCCTCGCGGTAGTAGGGTTCGACGACCGTGCGAAAACCCGGCCGGCGCAGGTGGGTGCTGCGCACGAACCACGAGGCGTAGATGCGCCCCCACGTGCGGGGAAACCCGGGGTCGGCCAGCAGGCGCGTCACCGCCTCCTCCCGCGCGGCGCGATCGGTTCGCGCGACGAACGCCCGAAGCTCCCGGGGCGTCGGGACGCGCCCGGCGAGGACGAGGCTCGCGCGCCGGAGCCAGACGTTCGGGGGGGCCGGCGGCGCCGGCGTCACACCGTGGTCGGCCTGTACCCGCGCGAGCGCGCGATCCCACGCGGGGCCCGGGGCCGCGGCGACGGGTTCATCCAGAACGGCCGCAGGACGTGATTCCCGTGCCTCGCTCCCGGGGGGGCGCGCCTCGTCCCGTGGGGCGCAGGCCACCCCCAGCGCGGCGAGCACGAGCGCGCCGCGGCCCCACGAGTTCGAGACCGGGAACGGCACGGCACCGATCGTGGCACAGCCGCCCGACCGAGGCGAGCGGCCCCCTACTCGAAGGCGTGGTTTTGCGTCTTGCAGTACTGCCGCTGTGTGGTGCAGGTGTCCTCGACGAGGCTCTTTCCGAGCGCCAGGTACAGCGCGCCGGTGGCGGCGAACAAGACGGCGAAGATCGCCCAACCCCAGGGTGGAAGCAGGTCCTTCATGGTGCGGCTCCGGCGGCCCGGACCATGGCAGAGTCCCCGGCCGGCGGCAAGGCCGATGTCCGAAGACCGGCGGCAGGCACCTCGGGAGCCGGCGTGCGTGCCGCGGGTCCAGGTGCGCGCAGGAACCACGGCACCTCCGACCGCGCATACGGAGACAGGAGATCGCGGGCGCGCGCCTTTTCGTAGAGATCGCGCAACAAGGCGAGGCGGTCCGTCGTGCTTCGCGGGAACCGCCGGCCGAGGCGCGCGGGCGCGTCCGGGTCGAGCCCCCGGACCCGGGCCCGCCGCCGAAACGCCGCATCCAGCGCCGGGCGCGGGGTGCACCGGCCGCCGCTGAAACGGCGGTTGACCACCTCGTACGTGGGCTCGTACCCCAGCGCCCGGCACTCGGCCGCAGCACGACGGGCCGACCACACGGCCGTCACGGCGGCCGCGAGCCCGTCCGCGTCGCAAAAGACCCACGGCGGCGCCGTTGCGTCCCACACCGGCAGGAAATACACCGGGTTCATGCCGAACGGCCCGTACCCGAGATGCCAGCGCATCACGCGTTCCTTCGCCGTGCGGCCGTCCGGAAAGCGCACGGGGATCTCCACCACGTCCTCGTAGGTCGGGTTGTCCCGGAACGTGCGAATCCGGGAAAGCGCTGATCGCGCCTCGTAGTACGCTCTGGCGCCCCGGCGCGCCCGCGCCATGGCCCGCTCCAGCATCACCTCGCGCGCGCGCGTGTAGCGCATCCTTTCCCAGGCGCGCCGGCTGGCCGATCGATCGGGGTCGAGGACGTGGACGGCGTCGGGGCGGTAGCTGCTCTCGCGGAGCGCCCAGAGCTGGAACAACCGCGGGTCCGCGCCCATCTCGCGCGCCACGAGAGCGAGCAGCCGCCGGTACCGCACCTGATCCCGCCGCGTCCACCGCCGGCGATGCCGCCGGTACCGCCGGCGCCCCCGGTCGTCCACCTCCACGTGGAAGGTCTCGCACCGGTACGGTACCGCCGTCCCCCGCCCGGTCTCGCGGTGCACGAGCGCCGGCAGGGCCTCGATGCGCCGCCGCAGGTCGTCCAGCCGGTGCACGAGCGTCCCCTGGCGAACCGGGTGGGCAGCCCCGCGAGCCTGCCCCGGGTGGTCGGCGGCCCCATCGGCGCACGATGGCACCGCGCCGAGGAGGGCGCCGGCGAAGACCCAGCGAGCCTTCCGCCGCAGCCAGACGCCGAGGGGTCGGCGGCGTAGGAGCCGCCAGAGCCTGCGCGGTGCGAGCCAGGGGAGCACGGCGGGCGGTTGATAGCATCGGTCCGCCCCACGACAAGCCTGCGCATGAAACGCACATCACGAGCACGAACAACCGGCCCACAGGCCGGAATTACCGAAAACGCCCTTTGCGCACCTCCCCTCTCGTCGCCGCCCCCGCCCCACACCGCGCAATGCACGCCCCCGACACACCCGAAGGTCGTGTACCGGCTACGCGCGATTAGCGCCCCACACACGCCCGAAGGTCGTGCGCCCCCACCCCCACACGCCCGAAGGTCGTGCACGGGCCCACGGGCCCACGGCCCCCGCGCGATGAGCGCACCCCACACGCCCGAAGGTCGTGCGCGGGACACGCGGGCCGGCTTCCGCGGCGGCCGACCGGGCTGCGCTGGGCGTCACGGTGCCCGGCCGCGGTCGGCTCCGTCGTGTTCGACCGCGTGGGTGTCGATGACTCGGGGCATGCTGCCCCGCTCTCCATGAAACGACCGGCGCGCACGCCGCCGCAGCAGGCGGCTCGCCACGAGCGACGAACCGAACGCCCCCACGGCAACCGTCCCCCAGAGCCGACTCTCCGGGTCGGCCGCCGTACGCAACGTGCACGAAAGGCCGATTGCCCACACCACGAACGCGAGCTGGGCCAGACACGAAAGCCCTGCGACGATCCCGAACACCGCCCACAGCAGCACGAACGCCACCAGCGCCGCGAGTGCATCGAGCACCAGGGCGGAAACACTCAGCGCCGCCGGATCCGCCACGACCACGGCCACGAGCGCCGCCAGCGCCGCCAGCGCGATCGCGGCCCGCCCCCGGCGTCCGCTCGCACGCGAACCAGGTCGCCCGCGCATCACGCGGCCCCGAAGCGGCGCGCGATCCCGCGGCCCAGGACGATCCGCATGGCGTCGTTCGTCCCCTCCCCCAGGCCGCACAGCCGCGCGTCCCGCAGGTAGCGCTCCACCGGGTACTCCCGCGTGTAGCCGTAGCCCCCGTGGATCTGGATGGCGTCGTTCGCCGCGCGCACCGCCGCCTCCGCCGCGAAGACCTTGGCCCGCGCGGCCGCCTCCCGGGTCCGCGCCCCGCGATCGTGCGCCCACGCGGCGTGGTACACGAGCAGGCGCGCCGCCTCCAGCGCCGTCGCCATGTCCGCCAGCTTCCACTGGATCGCCTGGTAGTCCGCGATCGGCCGCCCGAACTGCCGGCGCTGTCGCGCATAGTCGCGGGCCGCGACGAAGCTCGCCTCGACGAGCCCGGTCGCCATCGCCGCAACGTTCATTCGGCCCCGATCGAGGACGGCCTTGAGGTGCTCCCACGCCTCGGCCGGGTCGCCGACGAGCGCCGACTTCGGCAGCGCCACGCCGTCGAACAGGACGTCCCCCACGTCGCAGGCGCACATGCCCAAGGTGGCCACCCGATCGGCGTGGATCCCCGGCCGGTCGGCCTCGACCGCGAAGACCGCCAGCGGCCCATCCGCCTGCTCCAGGCGCGCCACCACCAGGTACAGCCCCGCCACCGTGGCATGGGTGATCGTCTGTTTCCGTCCCGATAGAACGAACCCATCCGCAGCCCGGCGCGCCACCGTCTCGATGGAGCGGGCATCGGTACCCGCCCCCGCCTCGCTGAGCGCAAACGCCCCGAGCATCCGGCCTTCGGCGAGCGCCGGAAGGAAGGCCCTGCGTTGGGCGGGGTCCCCCGCGCGCCGGAGGAAGCCCGCCACCAGGGTGTTGTGCGCCGACACCGACAGCGAAAGCGCCGCGCACGCACGCCCCAGCTCCGCCACCACGGCGACACCCGCCACGGCCGAAAGGCCCACGCCACCCACCTCCTCGGGCAGTTCGAGCCCCAGCAGGCCGAGTTCCGCCAAGCGCCGCGGCAGGTCGGCCGGCATCGCGCCCTGCTCGTCCCACGCGGCCGCGTGCGGCACGATCTCGCGCTCACAAAATTCCCGCACGCCCTCGACGAGCAGCCGGTCTTCCTCGGAAAGGTGGAAGTTCATGCCCCCCCTCCGAACCGGCGCGCGATCTGGCGCGACAAGACGATGCGCTGGACCTCGCTGGTCCCCTCGTAGATCGTCGTCACCCGCACGTCCCGGAAGTATCGCTCCACCGGCCCGCCGTCCCGGCGATACCCACGCGCCCCCAACACGTCGAGCGCCAGGTTGCACGCCTCGACGGCCCGCTCCGACGCGAACAGTTTGGCCATGGACGCCTCCCGCGTAAACGATAGCCCCGCCTCCTTGCGGGAGGCCGCCTGCAGGGCCAACAGGCGCGCCGCCTCCAGGTTCGTGGCCATGTCGGCCAGGCGCCACTGCACGGTCTGGAAGTCCGCGATGGGCCGCCCAAACTGCCGCCGCTTGCGGGCGTGGGCCGTCGCCACCTCGAGCGCCGCGAGCCCGATCCCGAGCGCCTGGGAGGCGATCCCGATCCGCCCTCCGTCGAGGGCCATCATGGCCACCCGAAACCCCTTCCCCTCCTCGCCCAGCAGGGCCTCCTGGGGCACCCGGCAACCGTCGAAGGACAGCATCGTGGTGGTGCTGCCCCGCAGCCCCATCTTGCGCTCGGGCCGCCCCACGGTCAGGCCGGGCGTCTGCGCCGGCACCAGGAAGCAGGAGATCCCCCGGGTCCCCTGGCCGGGGCGGGTGCGCGCCCACACCACGAACAAGCCCGCGTCCGTGCCGCTGGTGATCCACGCCTTCGTGCCGTCGATCACCCAGCCGGACCCATCCCAGCGGGCCTGGGTGCGCATGCTCCCCGGGTCACTGCCCGCCCCCGGCTCGGACAGGGCGAACGCTCCCACCGTGTACGCCCCGGACACCAGCCTGGGCACGTGGGTGCGCACCTGCTGCTCCGTCCCGAAGGAAGCGATCACCTCGGCGACCATGTTGCTGACGCACACCGCCACCGTCGTCGCTGCGCACGCCTTCGCAAGCTCCGTGACCACGAGGCTGTAGGCGACCACCCCCGCCTCGAGGCCGCCGAGGGCCCGCGGAACGTTCACGCCGAGCAGGCCGACCTTGGCGATGGCCGCAAGCGCGTCCCGCGGAAACCGTCCCGTCCGGTCGAGGTCCTCGGCCGCAGGCGCGAGGACCTGCTGGGCGATCCGGGCGGCGGTCTCCCGCGCTGCGGTCTGGGCCGGCGAGAACGAAAGATCCATTCCCGTGCCTAGAAGGCTTCGCCGGCCTGTCCCCGGTAGGTGTGCCGAAACTCCACCTCCGGCTTGTCGTCGAACTCCCAGGTCAGGACCGCGTCGTGGATGCACTTTGCGAGTTGCTCCGTCGGCACCGCCCCGAGGTCGGCGCCCTTGGCATCCTGTTTGCGGGCCTGGAGTTCGAGGATCTTGGCCGCTTTGACCTTCCCGTCCGTCCCGATGTCGAACTCGATGGTGTACACGGCGCGCATGAAGCGGGTCTCCTGGCGGTCCATCTCCTCCTCCAGGCAACGTTCGAAGTCCCGCTCGTAGACGTTCTTGATCGCATGATCGATCGCCGTGATCGTCTTCGGACTGACCCCCTGGCCCTGGTCCTCGTGCTCCTCGTACTCCTTGGCGGTCACGATGTCCTCGGCGTACTTCGTGTCCTCGAAGTCGGCGGCGACGTTCGTCTTGTCGTCTCCGAGCTTCGGCTTGCAGGCCCCGGCGGCGAGGGGGCCGAGGAGGGCGAAGATGGCGGCGTTGCGTGACATGGGGCGGTGACCTCCCGGGTTCGGCGTTCGATTCGAGTCAGGCGCGCAGGAGGTTGGCGGCGATGACGATCCGCTGCACCTCGCTCGTGCCCTCGTAGATCTCCGTGATCTTGGCGTCGCGATAGTAGCGCTCGACCGGATACTCCGTAACGTACCCGTTTCCGCCATGGATTTGAACGGCGTTCTTCGCCACGCGATTGGCCACCTCGGACGCCATCAGCTTGGCCATGGACGAGGCCTTGGTGTGGCGCACGCCCGCGGCCTTTTCGAGCGCCGCCCGCAGGGTCAATAGCCGCGCGGCCTCGATCTGCGTCTCCATGTCGGCGAGCATGAACGCCACCGCCTGGTGCTCGATGATGGGCTTGCCGAAGGTCTTGCGGTCGCACGCATAGGATGCCGCCGCCTCGAACGCCGCCCGGGCGATCCCGAGCGCCTGCGCCGCGATCCCGATGCGCCCGCAGTCGAGCGTGGCCATGGCCACCTTGAAGCCCTCCCCCTCGCTCCCGAGGCGCTGCGAGACCGGCACGCGGTGGTCCTCGAAGAAGATCTGGCACGTGTGGCTCGCGCGGATCCCGAGTTTGTCGTCCTTCGGACCCCGGCGCACGCCCGGTGCGTGCATGTCCACGATGAAGGCGGTGATCCCCTTGTGCCCCTTCGACCGATCGGTCATCGTAAACAGGATCCCCACGTCCGCCTGGGGACCGTTCGTGATCCAGTTCTTCGTGCCGTTGACGACGTAGTGGTCCCCGTCCCGCACGGCCGTGGTGCGCTGGGCGGCCGCGTCCGTGCCCGCTTCGGGCTCGGACAGCATGAAGCACCCGAGCTTCTCCCCGCTGGCGAGCGGGGCCAGGAAGCGCGCCTTCTGTTCTGGCGTCGCGAACTTGACCAGCGGATCGCACACCAGCGAGTTGTTGACGCTCATGATGACGCCCGTCGAAGCGCAGGCGGCCGATACCTCCTCCATGGCCAGCACGTAGGAGACCGGGTCGAGCCCGCTGCCGCCGTACTCGACGTCCACTTCGATGCCCATCAGGCCCAGTTCGCCCATCCTGCGCACCAGGTCCGCCGGGAAGCGAGCCTTGCGATCGTTTTCGGCCGCGACGGGCCGCACCTCGCGCTCCGCGAACTCGCGGACCATCCGCACGAGGGCTTCTTGTTCTTCCGTGAGCTGAAAGTCCATGGCAGGTCACTTTCCGGTGAATCGGGGCGAGCGCTTGTCCAGGAAGGCGCGCATCCCCTCTTTTTGGTCGGCGGTGTCGAACAACGCGGCGAAGGCCTCGCGTTCGAGGCGGTTGGCCTCGTCCAGGGGCAAGTCCACCCCGCGATGGAGCACGTCCTTGACGCGGGCGACGGCCACGGGCCCCTGCTCGGCGATCGCCTGGGCCGTCGCCACCGCCGTCTCCAGCAACACATCCGGCTCCACCACGCGGTTGACCAGGCCGATCTCCGCGGCCCGGGCGGCGTCGATGATCGCCCCCGTCATGCACAGCTCGAGCGCATGAGCGAGCCCCACGCGCCGTGCGAGCCGTTGCGTCCCGCCGAAGCCCGGGATCACCCCGAGCTTGACCTCGGGCTGGCCGAACTTCGCCTTCGTCGAGGCGACGATGAAGTCGCACGCGAGCGCCAGTTCACAACCGCCGCCCAGCGCGAAACCACCCACGGCCGCGATGGTGCACATCGGGATCCGCGCCAGCATCTCGCCGACCGCGTGGCCCTTCTCCGCGAAGCGAAGCGCCTGCTCCGGCGTCATGTCCGCCATGGCCGCGATGTCCGCCCCGGCCGCGAACGCCTTGCCCGCGCCCGCAAGCACGAGCCCGCGCCGCCCCGAGCTGGCCGCCCGTTCGAGGCAGCGCGTAAGCTCGTCGATCACCTGCTCGTCGATGGCGTTGAGCACCTTGGGGCGGTCGAGCACGACCACGCGCACGTCGCCGCGGTCCTCGATCCGAAGGGTCTCGAATTCCTCGGCCACGCTCACCGCCCCCGGTAGTCGTAGAACCCCCGCCCGGTCTTGCGGCCGAGCCAACCCGCGGCCACGTGCATCCGCAGGATGTTGGCCGCCCGGTACTTGTCGTCGCCCAGCTCCCGGTGCAGCACGTCGGCAATCGCCAGGCACGTGTCCAGCCCGATGAGGTCCGCCAGCTCGAGCGGGCCCATGGGGTGGTTGAGCCCCAGCTTCGCCCCGGTGTCGATGTCCTCGGCCGTCCCGAGCCCCTCCTGCAGGGCGAAGCACGCCTCGTTCAGCAGCGGGATCAAGATGCGGTTGACGATGAACCCGGGCGAGTCCTTGGACGTGATGCACGTCTTGCCCATCTTCTCCGCCAGGGAGAGCGTCGTCGCGTAGGTCTCGTCGCTCGTGGGCAGCCCTCGGATCACCTCGACGAGCTTCATCACGGGCACCGGGTTCATGAAGTGCATCCCGATCACCCGCTCCGGGCGGTTCGTCTGCGCACCCAGCAGCGTGATACTGATCGACGAGGTGTTGCTCGCCAGCAGCGCCCCCGCGGGCAACACCTCGTCCAGCCGCCGAAACAGGGTCTTCTTGAGGTCGATGTTCTCGCTGGCCGCCTCGATGGCCATGTCCGCCACCGACAGCGCCTCGATCCCCGTCACCGGCTCGATCCGATCGAGCGTCGCGTTGCGCACCCCGTCGTCGATCTTGCCCTTTTCGACCAGACGTCCCAGCGCCTTGGCGATCTTCGCCTTGCCCGCCTCCGCGGTCGCCTGGTCCCGGTCGGCCAGCAGCACCCGAAAGCCGGTCGCCGCCGCCACCCGGGCGATCCCACCGCCCATTTGACCGGCGCCGAGTACACCGATGGTTTCGATCTCGCTCATCGTGTCGTTCTCCGTTTCGTTCGTCTCGTCTGCGATCGGATCAACGCTCGACCATCAGTGCCACGGCTTCGCCGCCGCCGATGCACAGCGACGCCACGCCCACGTGCTTGTCGAGCTGCTTCATGGCGTACAACAAGGTCACCAGGATGCGCGTGCCGGAGCACCCGATGGGATGGCCGAGGGAGACCGCCCCGCCGCGGACGTTGAGGCGGTCTCCCGGGATCCCGAGGCGGTCCTGGTTGACGAGGGCCACCACGGCGAAGGCCTCGTTGACCTCCCACAGGTCCACGTCGTCCACCGAGCGCCCGGTCTTGTCGAGCAGCCGCTGGATCGACACGGCCGGCGCGGTCGTGAACCACTCGGGCGCCTGCGCCGCACCAGCCTGGCCCGTGATCCGTGCGAGCGGCTCGATCCCCCGCGCCTTCGCCACCTCCTCGGCCATGACCACCACCGCCGCGGCCCCATCGTTGATCGACGAGGCATTGCCCGCCGTGATCGAGCCCTCCTTCTGGAAGGCCGGCCGCAGCTTGGGGAGCTTGTCGATCTTGCCGCGAAACGGCTCCTCGTCGCGGCGTACCACGACCGGGTCGCCCTTGCGCTGGGGCACCTCGACCGGGACGATCTCCTCGTCGAACGCCCCCTGCTCGATGGCCGCCATCGCACGGCGGTAGCTCTCCGCGGCGTAGGCGTCCTGGCGCTCCCGATCGATCTGGCATTCCCGGGCGCAAAGCTCCCCGGCGTGCCCCATGTGGTGGTCGTGGTACGGGTCCCACAGGCCGTCGAAGATCATCCCGTCGAGCAGCTCCCCGTGGCCCATGCGATAGCCCGCGCGCGCCTTCTTGAGGTAGTAGGGCGCGTTCGACATGCTCTCCATGCCGCCGGCGACCACGATGTCCGCTTCGCCGGCCATGATCTCGGTGGCCGCCATCATCACGGTCTTCAGGCCCGAACCGCACACCTTGTTGATCGTCACGCAGCCGACGTGATCGGGGATCTTGGCGCCGAGGCTCGCCTGGCGGGCCGGCGCCTGCCCCACCCCCGCCGGCAGGACGCACCCCATGAGCACCTCGTCCACGTCCGCGCCCTCGATTCCCGCGCGCTCGAGGGCGGCCGCGATGGCCGTCGCCCCGAGCTTGGGAGCGGGCACGGACGACAGGGAGCCGAGGAAGCTCCCGATGGGGGTTCGAGCGGCGGAGGCGATGACGACGTTTCGAGCCATGGCGTTCCCTTTCGAGCAGAAGGTGGCGCACGCACGGTGCGCGGCGCCGGGGCGCTCGGCGCTGTCCGGGGACTACCACGACCGCCTACGGTGTCAATGCGTTTCCTCATGCGCGCCCTGCAGGCCCCCTTGACGCCCCGCGCACGTCTTGCGACGCTCCCGCTCCCCGCCGGGGTAGCTCAGCTGGTTAGAGCGAGGGATTCATAACCCCTAGGTCGGCGGTTCAAGTCCGCCCCCCGGCACCGCGCCCGCACCGTCCGGCGGCGGCGCCCGCCCCGTCCGCAGGAAGGCCGCCGCCACCCGCAACACGGCCGGGCGCCACTGCAACAGGGCGTGGGTTCCCCCCACCAACACCAGGGGGGTTCCGGCGAGCCCCATGTCCGAGACGGCCACGACCCCGTCGTCGTCGCCGTCGAGCAGCGGATTGTGCCCCCGGTCGTGGCCGGCGCCGCCCGCCAGCACGAGCCCCGCGGCCCCCGGCGGCAGCGGTCCGAGCGCCCCCGCCACGCGGGGGTGCAGCTCGTCCAGCGCGTCGCCGTACAGCCCGCGGGCCAGCCACGAGCGCTCGAAGCGACGGGCGAGGCTGGCGCCCCGGTTCGGGGGCGAGAGCATCGCAAGGCGCACCGGCCGGGGCAGGCCGCCGCCTTCGTGCGCCCGGCGCAGCATCGCCCGCACCACCAGCGCCCCCATGCTGTGGGTCAAGAACCCGACGGCGGCCGGATCGGGCCGCCACAGGCCCGCCGCCTCCAGCCGCCACCGAAGTCGCGCCGCGTGCTGGTCCAGGGTGCCGCGGCGGGTCCGATACCCGAAGGGCACCGGCGAAAACCCCCTACGGGCGAGCCAGCCTGCGGTCGGCAGGAGTCCGGCGCGGCTGCGCAGCGCGCCGTGGACGAGCACGACCGGGATCCGAGCGCTCACCCCGGCTCACCCCTTCGCCGCCCGCCGCCGCGCGACGAGCACCGCCGCCAGCGCGAGCACGAGCACGGCCGCGGCCACCTGCCCCGGCGCCAGCGGCCCCACCACCCCTGGTGGCGCATCGGCCCGAAACCACGCCTCCACGAAGGCCCGTGCGAGCAGCCAGTAGATCGCGACCAGCAGGAACAACTCGCCGTCCGGCCGCGTCCGGCGCCCGAGGCGCCAGGCGAGCACCACCCCCAGCGCCCCGAGCGCCGCCCCGTAGAGCTGCGAGGGGTGCACGGGCAACGAAGCGGGGGCACCCTGCGGCAGCAGCATGTCCAACGTCGCCCGATGGTAGCGGTAGGCGGGCGAGTCGGGCGGGTAGCGGACCGCCAGGGGGAAGGTCGGATCGACGTAGCGGCCGAAGCCGGTGCCCGCCAGGAAGGCCCCGATGCGCTCGAGCACCACCCCGAGCATCGCGGGCGACGCGAGACAGTCGAACCAGCGCAGCACGGGGATCTTGCGCCGGCCGGCCAGCACCGCCGCCACCGCGAGCCCCACGAACGCCCCGAAGAACGGCGCAAGGCCCCCGGGGGCCAGGACGAACAGGTCGCGCACCCCCGAAAAACGGTCCGGGTGTTGCAGCAGAAACCCGGCCCGCGCCGCGAACACGGCGCTGGCCGCCGCGAGCACGTAGTTCGTACCGAGAGGCTCGACCGCAAGCCCCCGCCGGGCCGCCGCCCGCAGAGCGAGAAACCACCCCGCCACCAGGGCCGCCGCCAGCATGAAGCCGTAGGCCTGCACCTCCCAGCCGAGGCCGGGGATCGTAAAGAGAACGGGCGCCATGCCGACGTGCGCTTTTGACACGATCCCCGTGGCCCGTGCAAGCACCGGCCCGCCGATCGTAGGATGAGCGCCTTCCATGCAATCCCCGGCACCGCTTTCGCCGGGCGGGCCGGCCCCCGCCGGCGACCCGGGCCCGCGCACGGCCAAGGACGCCAGCGTGCGGCTTCGTCGCGCGCTGTCCGTGTTCGGCCTGTCGGTGCTGGCGGCCACCGCCGGCTACATGGTCATCGGCCACCTCCACGGCGTACACTGGTCGTTCTTCGACTGCCTCTACATGGTCGCGATCACCCTCTCCACCGTGGGCTACGCCGACGTGCTGGGGGTGGACCGGATCCCCGCGGCGACCGCCTGGACGATGATCGTCATCGCCACGGGCACCGGGGTGAACCTGTGGGTGATCTCGTCGCTGACGAGCTTCTTCCTCGAAGGCGACTTCTTTCAGCTCCGAAAGTACCGTAGGCTGCGCAAGAAGATGCAGGGCCTGCGCGACCACTACGTCGTCTGCGGCGCCGGGACCACCGGCAGCCACGTCGCCCGCGAGCTGGTCACCGTGGGGTACCCGGTGGTCGCCATCGACCAGGACGAGCGCCGCCTGCAGGAGGTCGTACGGGCCGGCGCCTTGCCCCTGGCGGGCGACGCCACGGAGGACGACGTCCTCGCCGAGGCCGGGATCGAGCGCGCGCGCGGGCTCGTGGCCGCCCTCGACGACGACAAGACCAACATGTTCGTCGTGGTCACGGCGCGCCAGACGAACCCACGCCTGCGGATCGTCGCCAAGGCCGTGGACCAGGCGGCCGAGACGAAGCTTCGCCGGGCGGGCGCCGACGCCGTCGTCTCACCGAGCTTCATCGGCGGCATGCGGCTGGCCTCCGAGCTGGTGCGGCCGACGGTGGTGAAGTTTCTCGACCGCATGCTGCACGCCTCCATGAGCCTTCGCATCGAGGAGGCCACCGTCCAGCCCGAAAGCCCCCTGGCCGGCACCACGCTGGCCGCCTCCGGGATCCGCGACCGCACGGGGGTGCTGGTCATCGCGATCCAGCAGACCGACGGCACCGCCGTGCACGCGCCCCCGGCCGACCACGTGATCGCTCCCGGCGAGACGCTCATCGTCATCGGCACCGTGGACCAGGTGGCAAAGCTCCACGCGCTCGCCGCGGGATCGGAGCGCCGAGTCCGACCCGTCCCGCCGCCCGCGGGCCCGTAGGTCTCCCCCCACCGAGGCGCGGTATCCTCCTCGGGCCCGTGGACCACGCGACCTTGGTGCTCTCCGAGGCGGACGGCGACCGCGTCCTGGCGAACACGGCGCCGCCGCCGGCCTCGCCGCCCGTCGTGCACGCCTGGCTGTCCGAGTGGGCGGCGCGGGCCCCCGATCGGCCGCTCGTCGTCGAGACGGCGCCCGGCGCCCCCGACCGTCCCCATGCGATCCTGCGCTACGGCGACGCGGCACGCGAGGCTCGAAGGCTCGCGTCGGCGCTTTCGCGGGTGGCGGGCCCGGCCGGCCGGCCGATCGTGATCGCGCTGCCGCCGGGGATCGAGCACCTTCGCGTGATGCTCGCGTGCATGGTCGAGGGGCGCGCCGCGGTCCCGGTGGCGCCCAGGCTCGCGCGCGCCCCGGACGCCGACCGCGACGAACTGCTCGCCGCCCTGCGGCCCGGCGCGGTCGTCGTCGAGCACGGCGAGCGCGACGGCGCCCTGGGCGCCCGGCTCGGCGCGCCGGTGATCGCCGCCCGCGGGGCCACGACCGGGCAAGCGTCGCTCGCGGACCTCGCGCGGGCGGCCGAGCCGGTTCCGCCGCCGCGGGTCCCCCCAAAGACCGTCGCCAAGCTCCTGCTCACCTCGGGATCGACGGGCCCCCCCAAGGCGGTCGAGCAGACCCACCGGATGCTCACGGTCAACCAGGCCATGCTCGCGGCGGTGCTGCCCGAGCTCGTCGAGACCCCGCCGGTCCTCGTGGACTGGCTGCCGTGGAGCCACACCTTCGGCGGCAACCACGACCTGCACCTGGTCCTCGCCCACGGCGGCACGCTCGTGATCGACGAGGGGCCCGGACCCGACCCGGCGTGCGAACGCCGCCTGGCGCGCCTGGCCGCCTTCGCGCCGACCGCCGTCTTCGACGTGCCGCGGGTGTACGATCGCCTCGTCGAGGTCTGGCAGCGGCGCCCGGACCTCGCGCGCCGGTGCCTGGCCCGGGCGCGAGTCGTCTTCTTCGCTGGGGCCGCGCTGACCCCCGACACCCACGGGCGCCTCACCCGGATCGTCGCGCGCTTCGGCCCGGCGGGGGCCTTCGTCTCCTGCGGCTACGGCGCCACGGAGACGGGGCCGCTCGTCACCGCCGTCCCACGATGCCTGGCGCGGCGCACGACGTCGCCGGCGTGCGTGGGCGTGCCGGCCCCCGGCGCCCGGGTGCGCCTGGCCCGCCGGCCCCAGGGCGTCGAGCTGTGGGTCCAAAGCCCCGCCGTCGCCCCGGCCTACCGCGACGCCACGGGCACCCGCCGCCCCGTGACCGACGGCGACGGCTGGCTCCACACCGGCGACGAGGGACGACTGTGCGACGACGACGACCCGACGGCCGGGATCGCGCTGTCCGGTCGCCTGGCGGAGAACTTCAAGCTCGGCACGGGGACGTTCGTGCCGGTCGCCTCGGTGCGCGCGGCCCTGCACGACGCCCTGCGCCCCCACGCCGCCGGCATCGTCCTCGCCGCACCAAACGCACCCTTCCTGTCCGCCATCGTCTTCCCGGCGCCGGCGACCCGCGCGGCCCTCGCCGCCGGCGGCGCCCCAGCCCGCAACGTCCTTCGGCAGGTGCAGGCGGCCCTCGGGGACCTGGCCCGCCGAGCGGGCGGGTCCAGCCGGTGCGTCGTCGCCGTGGCGCTGCTGCACCGCGCCCCCGACCCCGCGGCCGGGGAGATCACGGACAAGGGCTATCTGTGCGCCGCCCGCGTGCGCGCCCGATGTGAGGCGGCGCTGTCAGCGATCGACCGGGGGACCGACTGCGACGGCGCCTCAATCGTGCGTATCGACCACGAACCTCAATCTTCGACGTAGGTGGCCTCCTCTTTTTCCTGCGCCTCCTTGCACTGGATGCAAAGCTGGGCCTCCGGCCGTGCTCGCAGGCGCTTGATGCTGATCGGCTCCTCACACTCCTCGCACAGGCCATACGTCCCATCGTCGATCTTGCGCAGCGCGTAGTCGATCTTCTCCATGAGGTAGCGCTCCCGCCCGCGCAGCCGAAAGGCGAACTGCTGCATGTACTCGCTCGAAGCCTGGTCCACCTCGTCCATGCGCTCGGCCTCGTCGATGACCATTTCCGTCTTGAGCGTACGCTTGGCTTCTTCGACGAGGTGTTCGCGCTTCTTCATGAGGATCTCGCGAAACTCCTCGAGTTGGGCCTTCGAAAGTGCCATGGTGTCTCTCCGTGTCGAGTTGGGACGGGGCCCGAGCGAGCCGAGGCGGGGCCGCCGACGGGCGCGCGAGACTAGCCCCGAACGCCTCGCACGTAAACGGGCGCTCCAACCCGGGCGCGAGCCCGCGAATTCGACGGCCCAGACCGGTCCTCACCGCCTTTGGCGCCTTGACCGGCCATCCCACATCGTCCTACCCTCGAAGCCCCCCTCGTCGCCGGAGAGATCGCCATGGCCACGTCCGACAAGCGCAAGCAGAGCCTCTATTTTCCCGAGCAGATGCTGCGGGAAATCCAAGAGGAAGCCGCCCGGCAGGACCGATCGCTCTCCTGGATCGTTCAAAAGGCCTGGAAGATCGCGCGCAAGGAGATCATGAAGTACCCGAGCGTCAACGACATCGAGGACGACGCGGACGACGAGCGTGGGCGAACCGAGTAGCCTGGCCGGGCTCGGGCCGGACCGCACGATCCGCGTCGCGCGCCCCGACGGCGCCGAGGTCGCCGCCGACGTCTTCCTCCCGGCGGACCGCGCAGGCCCATCCACGGCGCCCCCCCTGTTGATCCTCGACGGGATCGGCTGCGCCGGGTGGGCGTTTCGCCGCATCATTCCACTGTTTCGCCGCGAAACCCCCGTGGTCTTCCTCTATTACCGCGGCCACGGCAAGTCCGACACGCCGCCGCGGCCGTGGCATCTTT
>Ga0256839_1002547_pt1 | contig 20105 bp, 13 predicted proteins | sample 354166metaG_FD_185968 | JGI IMG/M metagenome (GOLD analysis project Ga0256839, IMG submission 185968) | Hydrothermal vent microbial communities from Mid Atlantic Ridge, Atlantic Ocean - 354-166 | ecosystem: Environmental > Aquatic > Marine > Hydrothermal vents | place: Atlantic Ocean: Mid... | reverse complement strand
TGATACCAGGCCTGGACGGCTCGGTGCGGGCGACCGAACGGCCCGCACACTTCCGGACGCGTGGGACCGTAAAGTCCCACCGCGGGGGTCCCGGCTGCAACCGCCAAATGGAGCGGCCCCGTATCGGAACTGACGAATAGCCGAGCACGTCGCAGCAACTCCGCCAGCTCCGTCAACGACGTCGCCGGCGCCAGGATGGCTCGGCCGCCTGCCTGGGCCATGATCGCCTCGGCCATCTCCCGTTCGGCGTCCCCCGCCCATACCACGACCGCCGGCAAATCGGTTTCCCGCTCGAGCTGCCGAGCCACTTCCGCAAACCGCTTAGGCACCCACAACTTGGTCGGCCACTGAGCGCCCGGGTTGATCACCACGAAGCGGCCGAGCGACTGCGAGTCGAGCCAGCGGTCGACCTGCTCCGCGGCTTCCGAGTAGATCGGTAAGCGGAATTCCACCTCCAGCGTGGTGACTCCCAGCGGCTTCAGCAGCGCCAGTTGCCGCTGGGTCACATGAGGCGAGTCGGGGCGAGCCGTGCATGTCGCCAACATCGGCGCGATTTCGCGAGCCTCGGGGCGCGTCAGGCAAACGCGCAGCGGAGCTCCCGAAAGCCAACCTAAGAGCGAACTTCGCGTGAGTCCTTGGGGATCGAGCACGCAGTCGAATCGCCGCTCGCGCAGAAGCCGCCGGATCCGCGCCACTTGGGACAGAGACTTCAGCCACTGCTTGGGGATCACGTGCAATCGGTCGATGCAGTCGTGGCCTTGCAGAAGGGGTGCCGAGGGCGGCTCGACGATCCACTCGATCGTGGCACTGGGGAACGCGCGCTTCACCGCACACGCCAATGGCAGTGTCAAAATGCAGTCCCCGATGGCGCTCAGCCGAGTAATCAGCACGCGTTTCGGCGGCGGACAGTCGCGGTCGGTGCCGGTCTCCGCGGCAGCGCGCCCGCGACTCATGGTTGCTTCTCCTTCTGCTCCTGTCCCTGCTTCTTGGACGCCGAGTCGGCTGGAGCGGGTTTCTCCGGATTGGCTGTCGAAGAAGCGGCGGACTTCGCCGGCGGCGAAGCGGATGACGCCTTCTGCGAGGCATCTTTTTCGGCGCCTTGCTTCGCGGAATCCGATTCGCCATCGGGTGGCGTCTGATCGTCGGCCACCGCGTCGTCGGCCGGACTGTCCGATTCGTGTTCGTGGTCCGCTTCACCCTCCTCGTCCGCCTCTTCGTCATGAGAGATCAAGCGAGCGATTCCCGATGGTGTGGGAAGGCGGGGAGCGGCCAGGCGCGGAATGTGAATCTCCTGTCCCACAAACATGGGATTGGAATAAATCGAGCCACTCTGGAATGGGCCCGCCCCGAACACCCAGGTCGAACGAGCCGAACTCTTGGCCATCGCCGTCTTCCAACCCCGCAGCGGCTCGCCCGTCGCCCGCTCATAGGCAAACACGTTGATCTTGGCAACGCCCACCTCGTCCGATCGCTTGGCTACGGAAATCTCGGGAATCGGCGGAAGCTGGGGAGCATTGGGAACCAGCACCGAAGCCGTACTCAACAGCCGACTGGGCGGAATCCCATAGGTCACGTCGTGGCCGTCGTAGCCCAACGCCCCGACCCGCGGTTCCACCACCACGTCCGCCTCCCCCTTGTTGTCCGTCAACAAGGCACCCGATGACGTCAGCCGATGTCTCAAGGAACTGATAATGTAGGGAGCGTTGACAAAGTCGATCCCTTTGATCTGGCGAATGTAGGTCGTGTCCAGATAGACCTTGCGGTCTTTGAGGGGGGAGAAGTCGAGTTGCGATACGGCGCGGTCCACCGCATCCGACAGCACCATCTGCTGAGTCGCTCGCTGTAAACGGGTCGTTCCGCACCCTGCCAACAGCGCCGACAGCAACAGCCCCAGCAAACGACTCGCGCCGAACCAGTTTTCCTTCGATCGAGCCCGCCGCGTCATCTCAGCATCCATGGCCTTCAAAACGATTCCGAGGCTGTCACAAAACTCCATGCCGTAAACGACATGCCCGATGTGGGAAAGCGAGACGGTGGGTTTTGTTTCAGACCTGAGACCTTCCCTGTTGCTTCTCGCCCCCGCTCCCCTGTCGCGCTGCGTCGCCAGTATAGCAATGCCGCGACGCGGCTCAAAGATCAATCTCTATTGATGGGAGGATGAACCGATCTCGTCCCGCTTGTCCTGCCGAGACCGCTTGTGGAGATAGAGTTTGATGGGGACTTCGCCGAACGGGAGTTCCTCACGGAAAAAGCTCAGCAGATAACGCCGGTAGTCCGGCGCGAACGCGGCGGGATTGTTGCACAGCAGCACGATAGTGGGAGGAGCCACGCCGACCTGAGTGGCATAGTAGATTTTCGGTCGCCGGTGTCGGTACAGGGGCGGAGCGTGGTATTCGAGTGCCCGTTTGAGTAGTCGATTGAGTTCTCCGGTGCTGACTCGCTGGTGTGCCTGCTTGTGCAGCATCCGTGCATGGTTGATCAGCGCTTTCATGTTCTTGCCGGTCTTGCCGGTGATGAAGGCGATCGGCATGTACCACATCATGGGGAACGTGTCGCGGAGGTAGTGAACCCACTTTTCGGTGGGCAGTTGCTTGGCGAACTGATCCCACTTGTTGACGACGAAGATGCAGGGTTTGAACTGGTCGGCGATGTACTTGCAGAGTTGCTTGTCGACCTTCCCGATCGGCTCGGCCGCATCGAAGAACATCAGCACGATGTCGGACCGGCGGATGCTGCGTTGAGCTCGGTGCATGCCGTAAAACTCGATATCTCGAGCAATGCTCTTTTTCTTTTTCAACCCCGGCGTATCGATGGCGATGAAAGCCTTGCCATCGAGTTCGAATCGGACGTCGACGCTATCCCGAGTCGTCCCGGGGATTTCACTGACGATCATCCGCTCGGCCTTGGCCAGCGTATTGACGAAGGTGCTCTTGCCGGCGTTGCGCCGCCCTACGATGGCCATTTTCATGAGCGGTTCGCTGGGGGCCTCGTCCCGAGCTGCGGGGAGCTGCTCGAGAATGGCTTGCATCAGCGCATCGCGGTTCCGTTTTTGATGGGCCGAGACCCGGACGAGTTTGCCTCGACCCAGCCGGTAGAATTCGTCCGCTTCGGGATCGAATTTGGCGGTATCGGTCTTGTTGGCGACACAGACCACGGGCTTGTCGACATAACGGAGGCGGCGGGCGACGGCCTCGTCCAGCGGCGTGATGCCCGATCGGGTATCGACGACGAACAGCACCAAGTCGGCGGCTTCGATGGCCGATTCCACCTGAAACTCGACCTCCTCGGTGAGGTTGTCGATGTCCTGGATTCCCAATCCGCCGGTGTCGATGAGCTCGAAAAAGCGGCCATCCTCCTGGATCAACGTACTGACTCGGTCGCGCGTCACTCCGGCCATGTCGTCGACGATGGCCAGACGGCGACCGGCCAGCCAATTGAAGACGCTCGATTTGCCCACGTTGGGGCGTCCGATGATTGCGACCTGTGGAACTGCCATGATTCTACTATCATAATCGGGCAGGCCACCCGGGGATACTGGAACCGCGGGGCCCGCCCGTCGCCACCGCCGGCGCCAGGCCGACGGGCGATCGTGCCACTGACCGAGGGAGCCCTCTGGATGAATCCTTCACTTCCAGCCGATCCTGTCAATTCGTTTGTTCGCCGACTTCTGCTGGAAGACCTGCGGCGAGCCGGCATTCTCGAGTGGTGGGTGGAACCTTCTACGACTGATCAAGCCGATCCGGTCGCCGCACGATCGATGTCTCAGCCGCAGGGAGTCGCTATGGCCAAGAAAACCAACCAAGCCAGGGACTCGGTTCCCGCCATCTCCGACGCCGACGATCTGCTTCTCGGCGAGCCGCTTCCCGAGGCCGAGCGGATTGCCGCATTGGAGCAACTTCGACAGCAGGTGGCTGCCTGCACCCGATGTCTGGAGTTGACCGACCACCGAACACAAACGGTGTTCGGTGTTGGAAACCCGATGGCCCGACTCTGCTTCCTGGGCGAGGCGCCGGGAGCCGACGAGGACCGGCTGGGGGAACCTTTTGTGGGGCGAGCCGGCAAGTTGCTGACTCGGATCATCGAAGCCTGCCGGTTGAAGCGTGAGGAGGTCTACATCCTCAATGTCTTGAAGTGCCGTCCGCCGGGCAACCGGGCTCCGCATCCTCTAGAGGCCGCCAATTGTCGCCCTTTTCTCGACCGGCAACTCGAGATCATCCGTCCCGAGTTTCTGGTATGCCTGGGAGCTTCGGCCGCTCAGACGCTGCTGAACACCACGGCCTCCATCGGCAAGCTGCGAGGCCGTTTCTACCGGTACCGCGGGATTCGAGTTCTGGCCACCTACCATCCGGCGTATCTACTGAGAAATCCCTCGGCCAAACGCCCCGTCTGGGAGGACATGAAGATGCTCATGCAAGAAATGGGCATCCCCATTCCCCAGTGATCCATTCCAGAAAGTCGGCTAGCGGCTGCCCCACTCTCCCCGCGACCGGAGTCGCTCCTGAAGGTCGGCTTACAGCAGGAAGAACACCCACGCTAGAATACGCGACGGCCGGAAATCGCCGGCTTGGTCAACCGGACTTGGGCAGTCGACAACTCCACCATGACTCGCGGCTCGGTCATCTCTGTGATCTCCTCTCCCGGCGCCCCCAGCGCTCAGTGGTGGGTGGCGATCGCTGTCAGCCTCGTCACCCATGTCGCCATACTGGGGGGGCTCTGGATGGCAGGGCAGGGGACGTCGGCTGGACCGCGTTTGACACTGGAGTTGCAAACGGGTGAGAGTGCGACCATTGTGATGACGGCCGGCGTGCGGTCGGCGGCGGCTCCCGACTGGGAACCCGAAGTGGAAACGGAAGTCGTCCGGCCACGGACAAGGTCGGTGCGGACCGACGAGGCTATCGGGGAGGAGCCGAGCGTTCGTCGGGAGATTTCTCCCGTCTCGCCTGCCGGCGTTTCCCCGCTCTCGCTGGTTCGTGACATGAGAGAATCTCATCCTTCGGAAGCAGGCGGCAGCCTCTCGCTCGCCCAACCACGGCGACGGACTCCTTCGCCGGCGTCGCTGGCCGGACGCGTTGCGCTGCGGCAAGACCTGGGAGTAAGGCGCCGAGCGGTCCCGACAAAGAAGCGCGTCCCGCCACTGGTCTATCCTCCGGCGGCATTTCGCGCGGGAATCGAGGGAGTCGTAGAAGTGCTGGTGACGATCGACGAAACCGGACGAGTCACGGCAGCTCGAGTCTACCGGTCCAGCGGCCACCGGATTTTGGACGACGCCGCGGTCGAGTGGGTACGGAAGTGGGAGTTCGGCGTACAGCGTGAGTGGTTCGCCCAGTCCGCCGAACTGGTGTTCCGGGCTCCCGTACGGTTCGACATCTTGCCGCCGGAGTCTCGGTAGGCCCGTCGCGACGTATAACCTCGGCCGAAACCAAACGGTGACAGATAAGAGGCTGTCCCCAAACTCCGGGCCGCAGGCAACACGCCCGAGACCGGGAAGCGGCGCGGCGGGTTTTCTTACAGGCTCTAAGACTATCGCCTCATGCATCGGGCGGTTACCATCGATGGGGGCTGCGAGGGGAACCAAGCATTTTCGAGCCTGGAACCAAGCCTGCGGTGCCGCTTCCCAACCTCGGACACGTTCCATGCGGCATGGAGACTGGCGACAACCTCTTTAGTAGGAGACTCTGTGATGCGGGCGACGACAATAACCGGCCGCACGTGCCGGCCACGGAGCCTTTCCGAGCGTTGGGCGCCGCTGCTTGCGTGGGGCATCCCTTTGTGTCTGGCCAGCTCTGCGGCAACAGCCCAGGTCGCGGTCGTCGCCAACCTCACTCCCCAGCCGGCGACGTTTGAAGTCCATTTGGTTTCGGCCCTCATGCAAGACGGTCAGCCGGAGAAGCCGGCCGAGTCGGGGACGCAGCCATCGGAGCCCCGCAAGTTGGCCTTGCCGCCCGGTGACGTGGCAGCAGTGTGGGTTGGGCGAGGAGCCGAGTTGCGTCCCGAGGACAATCGGGCCGAAGCGTCGAACGGGCGATCGTACTGGGTACAACCGGGAGGCGCCTATTTCTGGTCGGGAGAGGGCGAGGAGCGGGCACTCCGATCGATCGAGCTGGGAGAGGTCGATCCTTCGGCCTACCCCGGTGTTCCCGAAATCACCGAGTTGACCGTCAAGGTGCTGGTGGACGACGACGACCCCACGGTCGATCGAGTGTGGCAGCGAGTCTTGAAAGCTCGCGTGGAGGCGGCCTCACGCATCTTGGAGCGAACCTGCCGCGTCCGTTTGCGGGTGATCGCATTTGACCGATGGGAATCTCCGGCCGAAACGGCCGGTCTGAAGGACGGTGCGCTGGCGTTTGAACGTCTTGTGGAACCCGGACCGGCTCAACTGGCAATCGGATTCGCCAGCCAGTATCGGACGTTGGACCGGGAGACTCCTCATTTGGGAATCATCCGGGGATCCTTGGGGCGTCATGTGCTGGTGCGTGAGCGAGCGGGTCGGATGTCCGAGCCCGAGAAACTGGAGGTACTGGTTCACGAGCTGGGACACTACTTCGGTGCCGTGCACGTGCTGCACGGTCGGTCGGTGATGCGGCCGCGACTGGCCGACGGTCGAGCCCGGATGCGCGGATTTCGGATCGTGTTCGATCCGATCAACGCTTTGATCATGAACCATTACGTAACGGAACTGCACGCCGGCCGCACGCCCGATGTATTCCGCCCGACCGTGGCGGCTCGAGTGTCCCAACTCAAAAGGATCCTGGCCAGGATCCAATCGCCGCAACAGGTCTCCTCGCCGCATTCTCCTGCGCGGCCCGAGAAGCCGGCTCCAACCAGGCCGGCTCCTCGGCCGAGCGGAACCACCAGTCCGACACCGGTACTCGATCCGTTGGCTCAAGCGGTATCGGCGCTGCTTGGAGAATTTCGCAATCCGGCTCCGGTTGGGACGACCGGGCAGGCTCTCACGCAGTGGTACGTTCGGCGAGTGGCGATTGCCACTCAGTCGTTGCCGGCCGACATCGGTCCGCGAGCGTTCTTGATCGCATTGGGGATCGGCTTTGATGACACCGATCTGGTCAGGCAGACGCCCGCCGTGGGGAACTGGATCCGCACTCTGGAAACCGAGGAAGAACGATCTGTGCGACTGCGGCACGTGAAGGGTGTCACGCTGGGCGGCCGTCACGATTGGGCGCTCCACTTTTTCGTCTCCGCCATGTTGACGGCTCGCTACGGCCCGGGCGCCGCGACGGTCGCCGGTGTGCTCAAGGAACTCCGCGATGCCAATGGCGGGACGGGCTTGGATCGATCGGACCTGCGTGCCGATGTGGCCGGTGTCGCCTGGGCGAAACGGATTCTTTCCCGTCGCGTGTTGCTGCTGGAGTTGGTCGGTGGCGAGCATCTTCCGCAGATCGGGCGGGGCCGTGGCGGACGGGAGAAGAAATGAACGAACGAGAGTTATACGAACAGTTCGAACGGCTGTTGAAGTTCGTGCGCTGGAGCCGGCAGGACGCGGATCGTGTGCGCCGCCTGGCGTCGCTGATCGAACCGTCGTTCGACCGTGTGGTCGATTCGTTTTATGACGATTTGTTGCGTGAACCGGTGACAGCCGACCATCTGCGGAGCCAAGAGCGCGTCGCGCGACTGCGCGTGTCTCTGCGACAGTGGCTCGAGGAACTGTTTGCCGTCGAGTTGACTCGGGAATATGTCCACAGCCGCTGGCGCGCGGGGCGGCGCCACGTCGAGATCGGCGTGCCGCAGGTCTACATGGCTCTGGGGCTGGGGCGGGTGCGCGGCCACTTGATCGAAGCGGCCATGTCGGGCTGGCAGGGAGACTCGGCCGGCCTCACCTCTCACGTCGCTTCGCTCAACAAACTGATCGACATCGATCAGGCGCTGATCGAGCACGCCTACGAATCGGAACATTTGGCGCGGCAGCAGCGGGCCGAGCGGCGGAGGTTCGAAGCGGTACTGCATCAGGAGCGGGAGTTTTCCGAAGGTCTGCTCGAACACGCTCAGGCAATCATCCTGGTACTCGACACCGAAGGTCATATCGTTCGCTTCAATCCCTACTTCGCCGAGCTGTCGGGCTATCAGTTGGATGATGTGGCCGGGCAATCGTGGTTCGATCGGTTCCTGCCGTGCGAGGAGCGGGAGAAGCTGCGGGGATTGCTGGAAGCCATGCTGAAAGACGGTGCGCCCACGCGAGCCATCTCTCCCATCCTCACGTGCGATGGGGAAGAGCGGCTGATCAGTTGGTCCAACAAGGTCCTCAGCGACACGCACGGACGTCCCGTAGGTGTGCTGGCGGTGGGACACGACATCACGGAACTCCACCAATCCCAGGCTCGAGCTCTGCAGGCCGAACGGCTGGCCGCCATCGGCCGGATGAGCACCGGGCTGGCTCACGAAAGCCGCAACGCGTTGCAACGGATCCAAGCCAACTCGGAGGTATTGGAAGGCGAACTGGAGGGCAATCCCACGGCACTGCAATGCGTGGCTCGGATCCAGAAGGCGGGCCACCATCTGAACCTGCTATTGGAGGAGGTTCGCAGTTACGCTGCCGAAATCCGACTCGATCTCAGCACCGCCCTGCTCTCCTCAGCCTGGCGGGAAGCCTGGCGGTTGCTGGAGGACCAGTGGCGAGGCCGCGACGTCGAGTTTCGTGAGGAGACCCACGACGTCGATCTGGAGTTGGCGTTCGACCACTTCCGCATTGTCCAGGTTTTTCGCAATCTGTTGGAGAACTCGCTGGCCGCTTGCCGGACCGATCCGGTCCGGATCGTGGTGATCGCCGAACGGAGTCGTTCGAAAGAGGGCGAGGCGGTGCGGGTGCGGGTCTGCGACAACGGCGAGGGCATGGGACCGGAGCAGCGGCGGCGGATCTTCGAGCCGTTCTACACCACCAAGAGCAAAGGCACCGGACTGGGAATGGCACTGGCCCACCGGTACATGGAAGCGCACGGCGGAGCCATTGAAGTCGGCGAGACGGGGAATCAGGGCACCGAGATCGTCCTCTACTTCCCCCGCCGTTTCGAAACGAACGATTCGCTACCCGGCAAGGCAAGAGCATGGACGGGTTAGAGGCATTCTGTTTTGTATTGGGCTTTGGTTTTCTCATTTTCGGCGCCGAGCTGTTGGTGCGTCGGGCATCGCGCCTGGCCACCGCCGTCGGCATTTCGCCGCTGGTGATCGGAGTGACGATCGTCGCCTACGGGACGAGTGCTCCGGAAGCCGCGGTCAGCATCCGCGCGGTCTGGGCCGATCCGCCCGAGCCCGGAATCAGCATCGGCAATGTGGTGGGAAGCAACATCGCCAACATCCTGTTGGTGCTCGGCGTCTCGGCCGTCATGCTGCCGCTGGCCGTTTCCCGGACCGTACTGCGCCGCGCGGTCCCCCAAGTCATCGCCGTTTCGCTGGTCGTGCTGCTGATGGCACTGGACGGCGTGATCGGCCGGATCGAGGGGGCGTGTCTGTTCGCCGGCTCGCTGATCTACACGATCGGCGCCGTTTACCGCGGACGCCAAGCAGGGCCGACCATGGAAGAGGAGGTGGAAGCTCACGGAGCCGGCCCCGTGAAGATTCCCGTGATGATCCAATACGTGGGCGATATCGCCCTGATCATCGTGGGGCTGGCGCTAATGGTCCAAGGCGCCGAGTGGCTCGTCAACGGCGCCACCGCGATTGCACGCAGTCTAGGGGTCAGCGAATTGGTGATCGGGCTCAGCATCGTGGCGGTCGGCACATCGTTGCCGGAAGTGGCCACGTCGGTCATCGCCACCATCCGCGGCAAGCGGGATATCGCGGTGGGAAACATCGTGGGAAGCAACGTGTTCAACTTGTTGCTGGTCCTCGGCCTCTGCTCGGCTCTCTCGCCCATCGGCATTCCCATTTCCAACAGTGCCATCCGTTTCGATCTGCCGATCATGGTAGGGGTGGCCCTGCTCTGTTGGCCCATCTTTTACACGGGACACGTGATATCCCGAGTGGAAGGGGGGATGTTGTTGGCGTTCTACGCCGCCTACTTGTTGTTTCGCTTTCTGGAGGACTCGAGCAATTCTCAGACGTCTCGCTTCAGTCTGCTGATGCTCTATTTCGTGATCCCGCTGGCGGTGATCTTGCTCGCCATCGGAGTCGTGCGACAATGGCGGCAGAACCGAGCCCAACTATGATAGAAGGTGGATCGCCCTGTTTTCGCACCAAGGAGATGATCTGATGGCCGGCCGACACCGCACGACTCGCCGACAGATGTTCCACCATACCGCGATGGGAGCCGCCATGAGCGCCACATTTCCGTTCCTCGCCTCGACCGTCGGGGCCGCTCACGCCCCAACACCGACCTTCCGCTTCGCCCTCAATACCAGCACCGTCCGCGGGCAGCAGCCAACACTGCCCGAGATCGTTTCGCTGGCCTCCCAGGCCGGCTACGACGGCATCGAACCGTGGATACGCGAGCTGGAAGCCTACCGGGACGGCGGCGGGAATTTGGGCGAACTGAAGCGCCGGTTGGCGGACAGCGGCCTGGAGGTCGTCAGTGCGATCGGCTTTCCTCGCTGGTGCGTGGACGATGCCCAGCAGCGCAAGGCGGGACTCGAGCAGGCCAAGCGCGACATGGCCCTGGTCCGCGCCATCGGCGGCGACAAGATCGCGGCGCCCCCCGTCGGCGCCACCGACGTATCCTTGTCACTCGATGCGTTGGCCGAACGTTACGCGGCACTGCTGGAGGTCGGCGAGAACGAAGGCGTCCAACCGCAACTGGAACTGTGGGGACATTCCAAGACGCTTCACCTGTTAGGGGAGGTGTTGTACGTGGCTTGCGAGTCGGGGCGCGAGGATGCCGCCGTTTTGCCCGATGTGTTCCATCTCTACAAAGGTGGCAGCGGTTTCAGCGGACTCCACCTGCTGGCGGGAACCGCCGTCCACCTGTTCCACATCAACGATTACCCGGCGACTCCACCTCGGGAGGAAATCCGAGACGGGGCGCGCGTCTTCCCCGGCGATGGGGTCGCGCCCCTGGCCCATATCCTCAAGACGCTCGCGACCGTCGGTTTCCGCGGCTTTCTGTCGCTGGAGTTGTTCAACGCCGAATACTGGAAACGAGACGCCGCCGACGTATGCCGCGAAGGTCTGGAAAAAACGCGCCGAGTCGTCGATCAAGCGATGGGAGCGTAGCCGCTTCCCCACTTTCGAGAACTCCATGATCCGACTCGTCCTGATGATTCCGACGCTCGACCGCGGAGGCGCCGAGAAACAGTTGACGCTGTTGGCCACCCATCTGCCTCGCGACGAGTTTGCCGTCACGGTCTGTACGTTGACACGAGACGGTCCCTATCGGGCCGATTTGGAACGAGCCGGGATTACCGTCGAATCGCTCCGCAAGCGTTTCAAACTCGATCCACTGGCGTGGAACCGCGCCGTTCGCCTGTTGCGCCGCCTCCGGCCCGACATCGTCCATACCTGGCTATTCGCCGCCAACGCCTACGGTCGCTCGGCGGCTCGAGCCGCCAAGGTGCCGCACATCATCGGCGCCGAACGGTGCGCCGATCATTGGAAGGTAGGTTGCGAATTCGCCATCGACCGCTACCTGGCACGGCGCAGCGACTGCCTGGTCACCAACAGCCGCGGCGTGGTCGAGTTCTATGCCAAGCACGGCATCGACCCCGCACAGTTCGTGGTGATCCCCAATGCCATCGAACCGGCGCCAACCCGCTCGGACGCCGCCACCATCGACTGGCGGAAAGAACTCGATCTGCCCGCAGACGCCAAACTGGTCGCCGGCATCGGCCGACTCTGGCCTCAGAAACGCACCGAGGATTTGATCTGGGCTTCGGAACTGTTGCGAGTGGTCCGGGACGACGTGTTCTTCCTGTTTGTCGGCGAAGGTCCGCGCCGCCGGTCGCTGGCCGCGCTGCGCGACGAACTCAAACTGCGAGGGCGGGTGTTCTTCGTCGGCCACCGCGACGATGTGGTCGACTGGCTTCCCCAACTCGATCTGTTTTGGCTGGCCAGCGGCTATGAAGGGCAATCCAATGCCCTGATGGAAGCGATGCGCGCCGGTTTGCCGGTGATCGCCAGCGACATTCCGGGCAACCGCGATCTGATCCTTCCCGGACGCACCGGTTGGCTGGTTCCCGTGGGAGAGCGGGCCGAATACGCGCGGCGGGCCCGTTGGGTGCTCGAACATCCCGCGGAAGCGGCTTCCGTCGGACAGGCGGCCGCCGAACGCATCGCCCGCGAGTTTTCCGTGGAATCGATGGTGCGGCAATACGTCCAGCTCTATCGTCGCGTGGCCGACGGCGAGCGCGTTTCGCGGACACCAGCGGAGTCGTAGGCGAGTCATGTGCGGCATTACCGGTGCAGTGTGGACGCGTGAACCACTGGCGGTCAGCCGGGACGAACTCGCGCGGATGACCGACGCCCTGCGGCACCGCGGTCCCGACGACGAAGGCATGATGCGGCGCGACCTGCACCATGCCGGCGCCAGCCGGCAGTGTCCCGGGGTGGCTCTCGGTTTCCGGCGACTGGCCATCATCGATTTGGAGACGGGCAATCAGCCGATCCGCAATGAAGACGAGACGGTATGGGGGGTGTTCAATGGTGAGATCTATAACTTCAAAGAGTTGCGCAGACGACTGGAAGGTGCCGGGCACCGGTTTCGTACTCGAGGCGATGCGGAGACGATCGTTCACTTGTATGAAGACATGGGAACGGACTGCTTTGCGCATCTCAACGGCATGTTCGCCATCGCCATCTGGGATGCGCGCCGGCGGCAACTCGTACTGGCTCGAGACCGCATGGGGCAAAAGCCGCTCGTCTACGCGCACACCTCCGGGCGCCTGGCCTTCGCTAGTGAACTCAAGAGCCTGTTAGCGCTGGATGCCGATCTGGGACGAGACATTCGGCATACGGCCGTCGACGCCTATCTGACCTGGCAGTACGTACCGCATCCTGAAACGATCTTTGCGGGCATCGACAAATTGCCGCCAGCTTGCTTCGCCGTCTATCGCGATGATCGGCTGGAGATCGGCAGATACTGGGAACCCGACTTGCGGCGGAGATTCGAGGGAACTCGCGACGATGCCGTCGATGAGCTCAAGCGGCTGATGGATGACTCGGTGCGTTTGCGTTTGCAGAGTGATGTGCCGCTGGGCGCGTTTCTATCTGGAGGCGTCGACTCCTCGATCATCGTCGCCCGGATGCAGCAGCTCGGAGACGGCGGCACCCGCACGTTTTCGATCGGTTTTCCCGTCAAGGAATACGATGAATCCGGCTATGCGGCGGAAGTCGCCCGGGCACTTGGAACCGATCACTGCCAGCAGCAGGTGGAACCGAAGGCGATTGAGATTCTCGAACGACTGGTGTGGCACTACGACGAACCGTTCGCCGACAGTTCAGCCATTCCGACATGGTACCTGGCCGAGATGACCCGGCAATCGGTCACGGTCTGTTTGTCCGGGGACGGCGGCGACGAGCTGTTCTTGGGGTACCCGCGTTATCGCGCGGTGGCGTTGGCCGATCGGATCGACCGGATGCCCGCACTGCGTCCGTTGTTGGCTCATGCGTTTTGGCAACGACTGCCGGCTCCGGCCCGGCAAAAATCGAAGTGGCGGCAGTGGAAACGTTTTTGCGAGGCTTTGGCGGCTTCGCCTCTTCGTCGATACGGCGACTGGATCGCCATTTTCGCGGAGAACCGTCGAGCCGCACTGTACCGCGACGAGTTCGTCGACTCGTTGGGTCAGCAAGATCCGCTCGATTTTCTCCGAGCATCGTGGCTCGAAGCGGCCAAGCGTCCGGCCGTGGAGGCAGCGGCTTGGACCGATTTGAGAACCTATTTGCCGTGCGACCTGATGACCAAAGTCGACATCGCCACGATGGCACATTCGCTGGAGTGCCGCCAGCCGTTTCTCGACCACCGTCTGGTCGAGTTGGCCTTGTCGCTGCCGCTCTCGTGGCAGTTTCGTCGTCTTCGAGGTAAGTGCATGCTGCGGCGGGCGTTCGCCGGAGCACTGCCCCGTTCGGTGTTTCGGCGTGCGAAAATGGGTTTCGGCGTTCCGCTGGACTATTGGTTTCGGCACGAACTGCGGGAAATGACTCACGACCTGTTGTTGGGCACCGACGCGCGCACCGGCGACTGGTTCCGGAAAGAAGAGGTTTCGCGGCTGGTGGACGAGCACGAAACCGGGGTCTTCAATCACGCCTACCGTCTGTGGGCGCTGCTGGTGCTGGAACAGTGGTTGCGCCGCTGGTGCCGCTAGACAGCCGTCACGATCGGTGCATCCGGCGTTCCCGGCGCAAAGGTCCTTTGGAACCCCACCCTTTGCAACGGGACTCGGCTGGCCGATAATAGGACCGTGGACTCCGAATGAGCCGTGGATGGTTCGGCTGTTGAGGAAAACGGATGGTGGCGCCGATCGACCCGGGCGTTCTCCGTCGGGACGGAACGATGCAGGCCGCGGGCCGCGATGGGAGGATTCATGAAAGGCGTACTGGCCGTTGTGTTGGCGGGTGGGAAAGGTTCGCGACTCGAGCCGTTGACTCGAGATCGAGCCAAGCCGGCCGTACCCTTTGGTGGCGTATATCGCATCATCGACTTCGCCCTCTCCAACTGCCTCAACAGCGGCATCCGGCAAATGCTGGTGCTCACGCAGTACAAGGCGATGAGTCTCGACCGGCACATCAACCTCGGCTGGCGGCGTTTCTTCTGCTGGGAATTGGGCGAGTTCATCGACGTCGTCCCCCCGCAACAGCGGATCGACGAACACTGGTACCAGGGAACGGCCGACGCGGTTTACCAGAACATCTACGCCATCGAAAAGCACCATCCTCAGCATGTGGTGATCCTGGCCGGCGACCACATCTATAAGATGAACTACCGTTCGATGGTGGAATATCACCAGGAGAAGGGCGCCGATTTGACGATTGCGGCATTGCGAGTCGACCGGGAGAGCGCGAAGCAATTCGGAGTGATCGAAGTCGATGGCGATGATCGCATTGTGGGATTCGAAGAGAAGCCGGACCAGCCGAAAGGGATTCCCACCGATCCGGACCACTGCCTGGCATCGATGGGGATCTACGTGTTCGATGCTCGGTTTCTATTCGAGCGGCTCTGTCATGACGCCACCGACCCGGCCAGCGCCCACGACTTCGGCCGCAACATCATCCCGTCGGTGATTCACGATCACCGAGTCTTCGCGTTCCCGTTTCGCGATGAGAACCGCAAGCGCGACGCGTACTGGCGCGACGTGGGAACCCTGGACGCCTATTACGACGCCAACATGGATCTGGTCGGTATCGATCCGCAACTCAATCTCTACGACACCGACTGGCCCATCCGGACCTACCAACCGATCCTGCCACCACCCAAGTTCGTATTCGGCAGCGATCCCCAATCGACACGGCGGGGGCAAGCCATCGACAGCGTGGTGTGCCAGGGGACGATCATTTCCGGTGGCAGCGTCAAAGGATGCGTGGTGGGGCCTCGCGTGCGGGTCAACAGCTACGCCAGCGTTGAGGATTCGATCTTGTTCCAGGGAGTCTCCATCGGTCGGCACGCCCGCATCCGCCGGGCCATCTTGGACAAGGGCGTGCGGATTCCCGAGGGAGTGGAGATCGGTTACGATGCCGAACTCGACCGGCAGCGGGGTTTCATCGTCAGCCCGGGTGGAATCGTCGTAATCCCCAAAGGCTCGGGCGTGGAAATGCTGCAAGGCGACCGGCACCTGGAACCGGCCTCCTGACTGATCCGGTAGTGGTCGACCTTGCTCTTACTCGGTACGTCGCCGATCGATGATCGGTGACTCGAGGGCTTCAGCCCTCGTATGCCGCGGCGAGGTTCGAGTGTGATCGGAGACGCCGGCGCTCATGTCGGCGTTCAGGCCGTCGCCGATACCGATGCCATCGACGCGGCTAAGGGTGGTGGTCTCGCAACACCTTTTTCAGCGCCGTTTTCAATCTTGCCTCCGATCCCGGAGCCACCCACAGCCATTTGTCCGCAAAACCGTCCTGAAAGTCGGCGTCGGTGGGGATGTAACCCGGCCAGCATTCGCCGTAGCCGATCGCCATCACCAGCGAGTCCGGACGCATGCGCTGAGCCATCCATTGATAGGCCACGAACGCCTCGCCGGGAAGCAGCACCAACTGCGCGGCTCCCAAGTCGACACAGGGGACGTCAATGTTACGCCCGGCCGCGACCCGCTGGCGGCTGGCCAGGCCCATCGCCGCCCAGATGCGAGATTCGGTCGACGCCGACGGGTCCTGCAAGCGAGACCGAAGCGAGGCCACCGTCAGCGCAGGTGAAGGATGAAACTCCAAGGCAACTTGCGCGTTGCGGAAAGCGACTTGCGACAGAGGAACGCGCCGCGTGTTCTTCCTCGCCGCAATCATCCCTGCTTGCAAACGCGCGGCCAGCGCTTCCCGGTCTTCGGCCGTTCCCCGGTTGTACTTCCCCGCCGTCACGTCGCCGCTGCAGCCGGTGGCGTAGATCTGGAACGTTCCGGGAAACAACCGCTGCATGCGGTCTCGGGCGATCCCCACGAAATCCCAACTCACTTCGCCTCGCCCGTAATAACTCATCGGATGCGTGGCGTAGCATGAAATGGCAACCACCGGTTGCTTCCCGTTCCAAAAGCTGATCATCTTCAGCACCGGATCGATCTTGCCTTCGGGAGCTTCTCGCATCCAGGCGTTGCCGCCGCTGCGGCTGCCGCGCCCAAAGCTGACTCGCCCTTGTTCGTCCACTACCCGGCGACTCGAGGCGATCCTCTCGACTCGAGCTGTTCCCAACCCCAAGTGCGTGACTGGAACCGATCGCTGCAGACTTTCCCGCACGGCGCGCGTCACCCGCTCGACCACCCGCTGCTGAAACGCCTCGTCGAACAACTCGTTCGGCAAGCCGACCTCGCGCAACAACCGAGCCGCTCCCGCGTCGATCACCGGAGCGTCGTGTTGATGGTTGCACGACAGCAATACCCGCTCACGGGACGTACCGGCCGCGTCGGCAATCGCCTGCCGCCACTGATCGTACGAGTCGTTACGAATCTCGCACCAGTCGAAAACCACGATCACGACCGGCGACTCGCCGCCGAGCAGTACGATCCCCCGAGCCTCCAACGGATCGACGATGCGCGACGACTTGGTCGGCAGCACACCCATGCAGCGATGTCCCAGCGGGATGGTCACGTCGGCCCGGAACGTGCTGACTCGAAAGTCGCCGCCCCATGCATGCGGCGCGCTCCCAACTGGATTCCACGTCCCAACCACTGCCAATATTGCTGCCGCCAGCACCGCCTGCCACTTGTGCGTCATCATTGGCTCCACTCATGCAAGCTCCACAAACACGATGCTCGACGGGTTTCCAACCGGTTCGTAGCAGCCGGTGAACTTGAGCGTCCCCTTGTCTCGGTCGACTCGAATATCATATCGGATCGACGCCCACCATCGCCTCGAGCCGATTCCCCAATTTGGCTCGAGTCGCCCACAGACCGATCGACGGCGTGGGAATGAAAAAGAAGGACTCGCCATCGAGCTGCTGGAATCCTTCTTCCAGTTCATCGACCGGATACTTCTGCAACATTTCGTCCAGATCGGCGTACTGGTAGCCGATCGATTCGATGGCCTCCCGAGTCAATTGGCCCGGCGCATAGCGAATGGTGAATCGGCCTTCCGAGGATCCGTGGATCAGATGAGCGGCCGCGTGAGCGAATCTCCGCAAAATGGGATCTTGCTGGTAAGCCGCCAACACTGGTTCGGTGCCCCGGTAGCCGTATCGGCGAATGATCTGTTCCACTTCCGGCTGCTCGCCGAACCGCTGGAGTCCGGGAGCCAGGATCAACAGTTCGCCGCCGTCCGCCACGGCCATGCGGGTCCGGTAGACGGCCTTGTTGGCCACCCAGGTGCTGAAGAATTCGTCACCCTGCATCAGACAGACGACTTTCTGCAGCGGCTCCTCGAGCACGGTGATGTTCTCGCGAGCCGACTGGCGCGCGGCCTCGAGATACGTGTCGAGACCATCACCGGCATAGTAGCCGCTGTGAATCAGCACGCCTTGTTCGTTGCGTTTCATCACGAGTTGCACATAGCAGTCGGGCAGATGCGACAGGAAGCGCTCTTCCGCCAAATTGAACAACTGACGCACAGGCGTCACCAGTGTCCCCAGGTTGTTCTCGATACCGCACATGGCGGCGGCGAAATGGGACGCACAGATCGTCGGTTGACCTCCGATGCCGATGAAGTAGTTCTTATTGTGGTTGGCGAACCCGAGCACTTCATGCGGGACGACGTGTCCCACATTGATGATCCAGTCCCATTCGGTATCGACCACGGCCGCGTTCAGCCAGATCGGCAGTTCCCAATCGGCCTTCCCGTCGGTGATCTCGCGGACCGTTTCCGCGTCGATTGTTCCCACATGGCGAACGGTCTTGCGCCAGTCGTGGGCATGGATGCGGCTCTCCGGGATGTCGCCGAACATCGTCCGGTTCTGGTCTCGCGTGTGCGGCTCATGCTGCCCCAGCGTGGGAATCACATGAACCTCCGCACCGGCGCGCGTCAACCGCTGATAGAACTCGGCCGTGATCCAACCGCTTCCCGAGTGCATGCGCGTAATATCGGGCGGCAGCAGCAGGACGCGCCGCGGCGATGCGCCCCAGCGCTCGCCCGCCGCGGCGATGGTCCGGTCGATCAGATCGAGAACGTCTTCCCGGCCGAGAGTTCCGGTTTCCGCTATCCAGGGCATCAGCGCCTCCGTGACGAACCGTGACTGGAAGTCTCCGAGTGTGATCGTGGAAGAGCGTGAGTGGGTGAGTCGAACATCAGTCGCCGGGCTTGGTGGTCAGCGCAAGATCGCGGGCCGTCTCCACGAGCGAACGGACCATGCAGGCGGTTCCCCCCGCGTCGATCCACGACTTGGGGCGATCCAAGAAGGAGGGACCGGCGATGTCGATGTGGATCCAAGGGACGTCTCCCACGAAGTTTTCAAGAAACTTGGCGGCGACGATGGCGCCGCCCCAACGTCCCTCACCAATGTTCTTGAGGTCGGCAACTTGGCTGCGGAGCTGTTCACCGTAGAAGTCGAACATCGGCATCTTCCACACCGGTTCGCCTGCACGCTCGGCGGCGTGCGCCAACTGGTCGCACCAGGTGTCATCGTTGGAGAAGAGACCGGCCGTGTCGGTTCCCAACGCCACCATACAAGCACCGGTGAGTGTGGCCAGGTCGATCAGTCGCTGCGGCCGATCGCCCACCGCGACGTCCAGGGCATCGGCCAATACCAATCGCCCTTCGGCGTCGGTGTTGAGCACTTCGATGGTGGTTCCATTGCGAGCGGTCAGTACGTCTCCCAGTTTGTACGACCGGCCGGAAACCAGGTTTTCCACCAGCCCCACCACACCGTCGACCCGCAATGGCAACTGCAAACGAGCGATCGCCAGCATGGCACCGACCACGGTCGCAGCGCCGGCCATATCGCACTTCATGGTCTTCATGCCGTCGGTTGGTTTGAGCGAGTATCCTCCGCTGTCGAAAGTGACCCCCTTGCCGACCAGCGTCAGGGCGGGGACCGTGGCGGAACGGTCGCCTCGGTATTGGAGCTTCAGCAGTCGAGGCGGCGCGTCGGAGCCTCGAGCAACCGCCAGCAGCGAGCCGCACTTTTCCTGGGCCAACCGCTGCTCGTCCCAGATCTCGGTGATCATCCCCGCTTCCGAGGCTCGAGGAACCACGGCTTCGACGAATCCCTCGGGGTTGATATCGCTGGGCGCACCGTTGACCAGGTCGCGGCAGAAGTTCATCGCCTCGCCGAGAACCCGGCCGTCCTCCACGGTGTCGCCGTTTTCCCAGAGCAGCCTCCCAAACGGATTCAAGCGCCGCTCCTTGCGGTGCAGATCCTGGCCGTGACAGCCGACCACGGCACCCGCCACTCCGCCCTGACAAAGATCACCGGACCAGCCGGTTCCCCAGCAATACGCCACGGTCTGACGTTGCTGTGCGGCCAGTCGCTTGGCCGCGGCCGCGGCCGCTCGAAAAGCCACGCCGGCATCGCGGTTCTCGGCGGCGCCCGTGCCGACCAGACAAACCGTCGGCGCGACGACCCCGCTGAGTCCGTGGAGTAGCAGCGTGTCCCCCACATT
>Ga0256839_1002546_pt1 | contig 20106 bp, 19 predicted proteins | sample 354166metaG_FD_185968 | JGI IMG/M metagenome (GOLD analysis project Ga0256839, IMG submission 185968) | Hydrothermal vent microbial communities from Mid Atlantic Ridge, Atlantic Ocean - 354-166 | ecosystem: Environmental > Aquatic > Marine > Hydrothermal vents | place: Atlantic Ocean: Mid... | reverse complement strand
GGAGTGTTTTTTAGCACCACCTGCCCTTGGTCGCCAGTTTTTAGCGCTTCTACTTTTTCACCTTTGATAAAGATTGATTCAACCACAACTTCATCTGTTGTTTTTTCATAACCACTGAAACTTGTTTCACCTGTCACATCTAACTTATCAGTATAGTCAGTATCAAATTTACCTGCGGCTCTTGCTGTTTGGCGCTGCTGCTCCATTGCTGATTCATAACCGGTCTCATCAATTTTTAGATTTTGCTCACGTGCAATATCGGCGGTTAAGTCTAGCGGGAAGCCATAGGTATCATAAAGTTTAAAGACTACATCTCCAGGAATAGTATCGCCTTTGAGTTTAGTGATAGCTTCACTCAATATTTTCATGCCTTGGTCTAATGTTTCAGCAAAGCGTTTTTCTTCTTTTAATAAAATCTGCTCTACGGTTGACTCTGCTTTAGCAAGTTCTGGATATGCTTCACCCATTTCTTTAACCAGTGGCTTTACAATTTTATGGAAAAAAGCATTATTTAAGCCAAGCTTATGTCCGTGACGTGCAGCTCTACGAATTATTCTTCTAAGTACATATCCTCGACCTTCATTTGATGGAACAACACCATCGACAATTAAGAATGAACAAGAGCGGATATGATCTGCAATGACTTTTAGAGAAGCATTGGTCAGATCTTCGGTTTTCGATAATTTAGCAATGTATTTAATTAGATTTTGGAATAGGTCAATATCATAGTTACTGTGACCATTTTGTAAGATTGCCGCGAGTCGCTCCAAGCCCATACCTGTATCAACCGACGGCTTTGGTAATGGATTCATCTCTCCGCTTTTTGAACGGTTATATTGCATGAATACAAGATTCCAAATCTCTATATAACGATCTCCATCTTCTTCAGGCGTACCTGGAGGGCCACCCCAAATATGCTCACCATGATCGTAGAAAATTTCTGAACAAGGTCCACAAGGACCTGTATCGCCCATTGCCCAAAAATTATCACTCTCGTATTTCTTACCGGGTTTATCACCAATTCTACTTATACGACTTGCTGGAAAACCTATTTTATTTATCCATATATCTGCAGCCTCATCATCATCTTCATAGACTGTGACCCACAATTTCTCTGGTGGTAGCATTGCAACTTTAGTGAGGTACTCCCAAGCATAGTTGATTGCTTCTTCTTTGAAATAGTCACCGAAACTAAAGTTACCTAGCATTTCAAAAAATGTGTGATGGCGCGCTGTATAACCAACATTTTCTAAATCATTGTGTTTTCCGCCTGCACGCACACATCGTTGGGATGTTGTTGCTCTGCTGTATTTACGCTTATCTTCTCCTAGAAAAACATCTTTGAATTGAACCATGCCCGCATTGGTAAAAAGTAGTGTTTTATCATTTCCAGGAATCAGGGAACTTGAGGCTACAATCTCATGATTTTTACTTGTAAAGAAATCGAGAAAACCTTGTCTGATTTCTGCGGTACTTTTTATTTTTTTAGATTCTTGTGGCATGTGGACTCTACTTGCTTTCATTCGCTTCGAAAGCGGTATTGTCTATGGTTGCACATGTAGTTTCAAGGTTTTTATAAGTTTGAAAAAATCACCAGAGCGACTTAACAAAATACAGTAATGCCCTATAATTATTCTACTGCATATCTAATCATTTCTGAATCGAAGCCACGCCCTAATAAAAAGCGCATTTGCTTACTCTTCTGTTTGTATTCTAAGGGCACTATTTCTCCAAATTTTCTTTCTCTAATCTTTCTTGCTAAGGCAAACCAATCTACATCTGACTCTTGTATAGATGCATGTATCAATGATGATTTCACACCTCGTTGTTTCAACTCAGCTATTATTTTTATTTTTCCTTGTCCTCGTGATACTCGATAGCGAATAAAACTTTCAGCAAACCGTTTATCACTGAGATAATCACTTGCTTCAAGCTCATCCAATAGTTTTTCTAAATCCACACCATCCACATATTCTTTTTTTAATAACTTATTTTTTAACTCGTAACGAGAATGTTCCCGCATCGCTAATGAATATATTGCAGAGTTTTTACAACGTGAGGCATTATCTCTTTTGCTAAAGCCTAACTTGCTCATTTTATTTTTCCTAAAAAAATCCCTCACACAAGGGTGAGGGAAAACGGGGGACTAAACTAAATATAATTTACTTTGATTTTTTAGATACTTTTTCTTTTTTTTCATCTACATCCGATGAAGGCTCTTCTTCTTTTGACGGTAATAGCTTTTCACGAATCAAGGCTTCTAATTCTTCTGCAATTTCAGGGTTCTCTTTGAGATATGTACCTGAATTATCTTTACCCTGACCAATTTTTTCTCCCTTATAGCTATACCAAGAGCCTGCTTTATTAACCAAGCCCTCTTGTACACCTAGGTCTAATAACTCACCAACATGAGATACACCTTCACCATAACGAATTTCAAATTCCGCTTGTTTAAAAGGAGGCGCCATTTTATTTTTAACTACTTTTACACGTGTTGCATTACCGACAATTTCATCACCCTTTTTAATTGCCCCAATACGACGAATATCTAAACGTACTGATGCATAAAATTTAAGTGCGTTACCACCTGTTGTTGTTTCAGGACTACCAAACATAACACCAATTTTCATACGAATTTGGTTGATGAATACCACCATCGTATTTGATCGCTTGATATTTGCCGTTAACTTACGCAGAGCCTGTGACATTAAACGTGCCTGCAAGCCCATGTGTGAGTCACCCATATCACCTTCAATTTCTGCTCTTGGTGTTAGTGCTGCAACAGAATCAATGACCACCATATCAATGCCACCTGAGCGTACGAGCATATCGGTTACTTCTAATGCCTGTTCTCCCGTATCTGGTTGAGATATTAATAGTTCATCTATATTTACACCAAGCTTTTGAGCATAGCTGGGATCAAGTGCGTGCTCTGCATCAATAAATGCACAGGTGCCTCCTGCTTTTTGGCACTCTGCAATGGCATGCAAAGTCATGGTGGTTTTACCTGATGATTCTGGTCCATATATTTCTATTACACGGCCTTTTGGTAATCCACCTATGCCTAGCGCAAGATCTAAGGTTAATGAACCTGTTGATATAACATCAATATTGCGCGCAGCGGCAGAATCACCCATACGCATTACAGTACCTTTACCGAATTGTCTTTCTATTTGTCCTAACGCTGCTGCTAGTGCTTGTTTTCTTTGCTCATCCATTTTAGTAACCCTAAATTTAATTATTATTTCGTTTTGTTTGCATATTATCTTCTATGCATCGTTTTATACGGTTTCGTCGTTTGTTCTATTTTAAACTAAAAGGCGAACAATAAGCAAACATTATATTTGTTTTATTACTCCCTCCAGTGAAAACTCTACAGCTCGTTTGCGTATTTTATCTCTATCTCCTTCTATTAAAAGAGTTTTTACCACTGCCTTTCCTCCCCGTTTCATCCATCCAAAACAAACTGTTCCTACTGGTTTTTCTGCTGTTCCACCACCTGGCCCTGCGATTCCACTGATTGATAATGCTATATCTGCTTGTGAATTTTTAAGCGCACCTAGCACCATTTCTGCAACAACTTGCTCACTTACTGCACCATAATTATCTAAAGTTTCTTTTGAAACACCTAACATTTCTTGCTTTGCTTGATTGCTATAGGTAACAAATCCGCGATCAAAAATTGTAGAACTTCCTGCCAAATCTGTGATCTGCTTCGCTACCCAACCACCTGTACATGACTCTGCTGATACCAAGGATAAATTATTTTCATGTAATTTTTTTGAAACTTTATCAAGAACTTCTGTCATAGGATCAATACTTTCAATTAAATACACATTAAGTCTGCATTCTGCTAAGCAACATAATACTAACAAGCTAGATTGTATATGTTGAGCCAATAAAACCAACAAGGATACTAGTATGTCCAATTTAAGCAAAGTAGTAATACCGCTCTTCGCCACCTTACTTATTAGTGCCTGTGGTGGTGGGACTATTACTGGAAGTAAAAATAACGATCAAGACCCTCCGACACTATCCTCCTCACATAAAGTTAAAAGCCAAGCAGATGCTGCTAAATTTTTAAATCGGGCTACTTTTGGCCCTACAACAACCAGTATTAATAATCTTGTCAGCAAAGGTACTTATGAAAAATGGCTGACTCATCAGCTTAACGTTCCTGCGACCTTTCATTCACCTAAAGTAAAAGCATTAGCCAAAAAAATGTGTGCAAATATCACATCAGAAGGGAAAATAGTTAAAGACTCATGGGAATTTGCTTTTCCTCGTCACCAAATTTGGTGGGAAACAGCCCTGCACGGTGAAGACCAATTACGTCAACGTGTCGCATTTGCGCTCAGTGAAATACTCGTTATCTCTGATTCTGATGGTCTCGGTCTTAATGATTTCCAATCAGCTGTTGCTAGTTACTACGATTTACTCATAAAAAACGCTTTCGGAAACTACCGTGACTTACTTGAAGAAGTCACGCTTCATCCGGCGATGGGGGATTTCCTCAGCTTGTCTCGTAATCGAAAATCCAATGCTGAAGAAGGTGTGCGCCCTGATGAAAATTACGCTCGAGAAGTATTACAGCTATTTTCTATCGGCGTGCATGAACTTAATCTTGATGGTTCTGAAAAGCTAGATGAAAAGGGTAAGACAATTCCTACATACAACCAAAAAACCATTGAAGAATTTGCAAAAATATTTACGGGTTGGAATTATTCAGATGTTGATTGGTACGAATATTTTGGTAATGCTGACCACTCTACGCCATTAGTTGCAGTAGAAGAGTATCACGATACATCTGCAAAAAAGTTACTGGGTGGTGACATAAGCCCCAGCGGACAATCAGCACAAGACGACTTAACTTTTGCACTCGATAGTATCTTTAATCACCCCAATATTGCCCCCTTCATTAGCAAGCAACTTATCCAGCGCCTTGTTACTAGCAACCCTTCCCCTGCTTATGTAGAGCGCATTGCCACTATCTTCAATAATAATGGAGAAAATATAAAAGGAGATCTAGCTGCAGTCGTTACAGCAATCTTACTTGACGATGAAGCACTCTCAAAAAACAAGCCAGATGAGTTTGGGAAACTACGCGAACCGCTATTACGCATAAGCCACCTCTGGCGCGCTTTTGACATGCAAAAATCAATTAAAACCGGTCACTACTGGGAGCCAGAAAAAACCTGTGGTCAAGGCAATTATCCCTATTATATTTTTTGGACTGCTATCACTAATTTTGGTAAACACACCGCCCAAAGCCCATTGGGTGCAAAATCTGTATTTAACTTCTTCCGCCCTGATTTTTCACCCAATGGAGTGTTAAACGACCAAGGCTTGGTTGCACCAGAATTTCAAACTGTAAATGAAAATACACTCACCAGCACCACTAATTTATTACATTATATGCTGACCTTCTTCAGTGACAACAAAATATCTACCCCGCAACTAGAAGGATTTTCAAAACTAAACCTTAGTAAGGAAACAGAATTAGCCAAAAACACGGACAAATTACTCGACCATTTGAGTCTAATTTTACTCAATAATGAAATGTCAGACTCATTAAGAGAGATACTTAAAGATCATTTAAATTTAAAAGATGGCTACAAATATGCAGATAACGCTAATCTAGAAAAAGCCAGAGAAGCCATTATGCTGATCATTAGTTCACCCGAATACCTCATCCAACGCTAGGGGAAGCAACATGAATAACTCAAATAATCTACACCGCAGAGCCTTCTTAAAAAAACTAGCCGTTGGTGTTGGCTCTACATCATTTCTAGCAACACAAGGGAAACTACAACTTATGCAATCAGCGATGGCTGCATCGTCTGATTACAGCACCTTAAATGATCACAAATCATTAGTTTGCGTCTTCTTATTTGGTGGAAATGATGCTTTTAATATGCTCATTCCCTATGAACAAAGTGCTTATAATGATTACCAAAAAACGCGTTCAGGTTTAGCGTTATCACGTGGATCACTACACCCTTTAAAAGGTAATCAACAAGCCTTTCATGCCTCTATGCCTGATTTACAAGCACTCTATAATAATGACAAACTTGCCGTAGCCGCGAGTGTTGGTGCATTAATTGAGCCAACCACACGCACAACTTACAAAAATGAAAGCGTACGCTTACCCGCTGATTTATTCTCTCACAGTCACCAGCAAGAATTTTGGGAGACCGGCACAACTGCAAAATCCAGTGTTCATCCTCCAGGCTGGGGCGGTAGAATGATGGATATGTTAACCACCGCAAATAGTAATCCAACTGAACCTGCCTTATTTAGCTTGGCGGGCAACAGCGTTTGGCAACGCGGATTAAATCCTTTAGATTTTGCCTTAAACCCAGATACTGGTGTTGAAGAAATAAGTGCTTTTCAAAACAAAACATGGCCAACGTGGAGAGCCAGCCGCATTAAGGCGTGGGACAGAATCTTACAATCAAATAAATCTGCATTATTAGAACAACACATGGCAAAAACTTATATTAATGCCGATGAACGCATTAGCGCATTGGTAGAAGAAATTGCCAATGCACAAAAAATTAATACAGAATATCCAGATGGAAACGGTTTAGCCAAACAATTAAAAATGGCAGCTAAAATGATATCCATCCGTCAAAAGCTGGGCATGAAACGCCAGATATTTTTTGTAGCGATGGGAGGATGGGATTCACACGGAGATCAGCTCTCTGCCCACGGCGAAAACTTAAAGAAGCTTAATGACGCGCTCAGTGCTTTTCACAAAACAACCGTAGAACTTGGCGTAGAAGATAGCGTGACCACCTTCACCGCCAGCGAATTCGGGCGCTCTTACACCCCCAACGATGATGGAACAGACCACGCATGGGCTGGGCATAATTTAGTCATGGGTGGCGCGGTTAAGGGCGGTAAGATTCACGGAGAAATGCTCGACTTAACCATAAACGGCAATGACGATGCCGAAGATACGGGACGATTCATCCCAAAATATGGCGTCGATCAATATGGAGCTACATTAGCGAAATGGATGGGCATGACTGATAGCGATCTGAAAGAAATATTCCCCAATTTAAGTAATTTTGATAGTTATGATCTTGGGTTTATGTCCTAGATAGCTAAAAAGGTTAACTTCTCATACAAATCATCGAAAAAGAGGGGGGGTGGCTTAAGGAGATCCTGATCAAGTCTAATTATTTTCAGCTTGTTAAATCCGTCGATATTTCCCACGAAGTTCGGCGTAATAGAGCAACTATTACGACTCACTTCGTGAAAAATAGCGACGGATTTTTCTGCGCTGAATTCTAATCGACTTAATCAGGCTCTCCTTAATAAAAATACCTAAAAGAGTGTTTTAATTAAGCCACCCCCCCTCTTTTTCGTTGATTTGTGTTTTTTTAGACGTAAAAGACACTGATTTCTCGCTTTTTTTGTGACACTGATACGCTGATTTGTTAAATTGCGCTGATGCCCAGATCCCCAGCCAAACCCAAGCCTAAACATACGCCAATGATGCAGCAATATTTGCGCATCAAGTCTGAAAACCCCGAGCTTTTATTGTTCTATCGCATGGGCGACTTCTACGAATTATTTTTTGATGATGCTAAGCGTGCCGCTGAGGTTTTAAACATCACTTTAACCGCGCGTGGCAAGGCAAATGGTGAGCCTATCCCCATGGCTGGCATTCCTTATCATGCAGCAGAGCAGTATTTACCCCGTCTGCTCAAACAGGGAATCTCTGTAGGAATTTGTGAGCAAATTGGCGACCCTGCCACCTCTAAAGGCCCTGTTGAGCGTAAAGTTGTTCGCATTCTTACGCCTGGCACGGTTACGGATGATTTTTTATTAGAAGAGCGACGTGATAATTTATTGTTAGCCGTTTCTACATATAACAACAGCTATGGCATAGCCTGCATCGACTTAAGCAATGGACGTTTTAATGTTCAACAAGTGGTTGATCACCCTACACTCGTGAATGAAATTGAGCGCTTACGCCCTGCTGAAATTCTTATTACTGAAGATTCTAATATCTTATCATCTGAAAGCTATCCCATCACTCAACGTGCCCCTTGGCATTTTGATGAGGAGACCGCGCGCTCACTATTACATAAGCAACTCGGTACGCATGATTTAGCTGGTTTTGGTTGTGAAGAATTGCCTGCCGCCATCATTGCCGCAGGTGCGCTATTACAATATGTAAACGAAACCCAACGCACTGCCCTGCCACACATCAACAGTATGCAGATTGAAAGCTCAGACGATGGCATTATTCTTGATGCCGCCAGTCGCCGTAATTTAGAGCTTGAACGCAGTTTAATGGGTGATCATAAAAACACGCTGATCTCCGTATTGGATAATACCGCTACCAGTATGGGCGCACGATTACTCAGCCGTTGGTTAAACAAACCTTTACGTGATCAAACTATTTTACGCAATCGTCACCAAGCAGTTGAAAGTTTAATCTCTCAATATCATTACGAAACATTGCATGAATCTTTGCGCCACGTGGGGGATATTGAGCGAATTATTTCTCGCATTGCTTTAGGCTCTGCACGTCCGCGTGATTTATCAACTTTGCGTGATTCGCTCAAAACCGTGCCTGAACTTCACGGTGTTTTACAACCAATTGATAACCCTCATATTCAAACGCTTCAGTCCAAGATTGGCCTGCATGACGATTTAGTTTTATTGCTCGATAAAGCCGTTATTGAAAATCCACCTGTATTAATTCGTGATGGTGGCGTTATCGCCGAAGGCTATGACGATGAGCTGGATGAACTGCGTAACCTAAGCAAAAACTCCGATCAATATTTGCTCGATTTAGAAACACGCGAAAAAGAACGAACAGGCATTGCCAGCCTAAAAGTTGCTTATAACCGAGTGCATGGTTTTTACATTGAAATACCACGCACGCAAACGGAAAATATTCCGCCTGAGTATATTCGTCGTCAAACACTAAAAATGGCAGAACGCTTTATATTACCTGAGCTAAAAGAGTTTGAAGATAAAGTACTATCAGCGCGAGAGCGTTCACTATCACGCGAAAAAGCACTCTATGAAAACTTGCTCAAAGAGCTAGCTCATCATATCTTGCCACTACGTGAAACCGCCCAGCACATCGCCGAACTTGATGTTATCAGCAACTTTGCAGAACGTGCCGTTATCAATAATTATGCGCGCCCAACACTAACTAACCAAGCAGGCATCCAAATCACCGCGGGTAGACATCCCGTGGTTGAAAATACGTTGGACAACCCTTTTGTGCCCAATGATTTAATCATGGATGATAACCGCAGAATGCTGATGATTACAGGGCCAAATATGGGTGGTAAATCAACCTATATGCGCCAGATTACTTTGATTGTACTCATGGCGCATATCGGTTGTTATGTTCCTGCAGAATCCGCAATCATCGGCCCGATTGACAGAATATTTACCCGTATCGGCGCGCACGATGATTTAAGCACAGGGCGTTCGACCTTTATGGTTGAAATGACCGAGGCGGCGAATATTCTCAATAATGCCACAGAGAACTCATTAGTATTAATGGATGAGATCGGGCGAGGCACCAGCACTTTCGACGGTTTATCACTAGCCTGGGCATTTGCCGAGTTTTTAGCTATCAAAAAACAAGCGTTCACCTTATTTGCCACTCACTATTTTGAGTTAACTGCCCTGCCCGAGAAAATAAGCACCATTGCAAATGTACATATTAATGCCGTCGAGCATGGCGATAAAATCGTATTTTTGCACAGCGTAAAAGATGGGCCTGCCAATCAAAGCTATGGTTTGCAAGTCGCACAGTTAGCAGGAGTCCCTAAAAACGTCATCGCACAGGCACGTAAAAAACTACATCAATTAGAGTTAGATGCAAGACAAGCACCACAACAAGGACAAACTATGTCGTTGGATTTAGGCTTTGCAGATGACTATATTGAGGTGAATGAAACTGCAGAAGATGTTAAAAGTGCACTGGAAGCAATAGAACCTGATGAACTCACACCAAAGCAAGCGTTGGATGCTTTGTATCAACTCAAATCTATTTTGGATAAATCTTGATGAATTTGAATAAAAACCTGATACACATTTTTTTAAGTGCGAGTCTTTTTTTAACAAGTGCTTTAGTTATCGCTGAGCCTAATCATGATTCTGCTCAACGCCAACAAGCTCTAAAACTGATCGACGCGAAACGTCACAAAGAAGCGCTTATTTTACTCTTTCCCTTGGCAAAAGGTGGTGATACTAAGTCGCAAATTGCATTGGGTATTGCCTATGCTAGAGGTGAAGGTGTTCCTAAAAACCTGAAAGAATCTGCAAAGTGGTTTAAAAATGCAGCTATGCAAGGTGATGTAATGGCACAATCGATAATCGCCTCAATTTATATGGAAGGTTTAGGCGTAAACAAAAATATTACTGAAGCGATTAAATGGCTGAAAAAATCAGCAAACCAAGGAGATATCGATTCACAGTTTATTCTTGGATCACTTTACGATAGAGGCGAAGATGTACCACGTAATTATTCCGAAGCATTTCAATGGTATAAAAAAGCGGCCGAGCAAGGAAATGATAAGGCTCAATTCAATGTAGGTGCATTTTATTTTAACGGCTTAGGTATAAAGAAAGATCCAAAGCAAGCGCTAAAATGGTTTCAAATATCAACAAACAGAGGGAATCGTAAAGCTCGAAAAACTTTAGATATTATGTATTGTTTAGGACAGGGTGGTGTACCTGAAACACCATCACGATGCCCACGCCCTAATTAGTTGCGTTCTTTTTCTTCTGTCGTTTCCGCTCTTGTAAACACTAATTCCACCAATGCGATGACTCAGTAACTCTGCCTCTGCGCCTTTACCCATTAAAAAATAAAAAATTGCTCTAAACTAAAAACCATACAAGGGATATTTTTGCCTACCTTATTTCTTCAACGTGCCAGTTAAGAAATTTTTACCTTTTCTAAGTTGCAAAATAAAAAATACACCAAAAAAAGTCAGCATGGTTGAAACCAAGAAACCAAACCAAATAGTATTACGTTCAAGAGGCCTCAGTACAGCGTTACTTGGATTTCCAGGCTCATAAAAGACTTTAACCTGATCACCTTTGAAATAAGGATTTTCTGTCATTCTCCAACTTAGCTTTACTCCAAAAAATTCTCTCATCCCTATAAATTTTTCCTGACTCACAGAATACTCGTATTCAATTGAATATGAAGCTCTCTTTTTTAGTGTTCCATAAGGGTATCTGACACTGGTAATAACCCCTTTTGTAGCTTTCCAAGATGATGTTTGAAAAGATGAATATAGGCCTATTATTGAACCATAACCAAAACCTATTAAACCTCTGTAAAGTAAAAATACAATTATAATTATTTGTATAGCGTTTTTAATTCTATATTCCTAATTTGAAAAAATTCAAATATTTATTTGTTTCCAAAAAATAAACTTGCATGAAGTACCGCTTCAATACGCTCTTCAATAATAGTACACTAGAACAATGAAAATATCTCTCACACTAATTTCTACTCTTATACTCAGCGCCACACTTAGCGCGTGTGGCAACTCCGCTTCTACAGATAAAATTAAAGAGGTTGTTGCCCCTGTGCCACTCTCTTCTTTAATCATTAATGACGTAAAAATTGACACGGGTGAAGAAGCTAAAGCAGGTCAAACGGTTTCAGTTCATTACACAGGTTGGTTATATGATGCTAATGCGGCTGATAAACATGGCAAACAATTTGATAGTTCACGCACACGTGGCACTCCATTTAATTTTCCACTAGGTGCTGGGCGTGTTATTAAAGGCTGGGATCAAGGTGTTGCGGGCATGAAGGTTGGCGGACAACGTACTTTAACTATTCCATCAGCATTAGGGTATGGCTCGCGCGGAGCTGGCGGTAGTATTCCGCCTAATGCGGTTTTAGTATTTGACGTTGAGCTATTAGATGTTGAATAAGCTTAATGTTTATCGATACGTAACTACTCAGCGTATTTAAGGATATACTGATTAATAGCATTAGAAACAGCTACTTTTATTACCGTAGGGTCGGTGATATTTACGCAACCGACTAGTTTGAGCATAAATCATGGTCGGTTTCGCAAGGCTACACCAACCCTACGAAGTAATATCAATAACTTACAGTTGTAAATTACGCTGAGTAGTTATATCGATGCTGAATACATGCCCCCTATGTTCAGCATCTATTAATACTCGTGGCTGTAGTATTGGGTATAATTATAACTAATTGATTCTTATACAATCATATAAAACATCATGATAAGAATAAAAACTCTATTCAAGATATTTTTTTGCCTATTACTAATAAGCATTATTCCCTTTCAAGCCTCAGCTTGGTACGACACCAACGCAGCAGGCACAGCACCTGATTGGAACTTTCGGGTTCCTATAAATATTCCAGCTACTGCCACCCAAAACAGCACCATAAAACTAGACGTTAATTTCACTACATTATTAACCAGTTTAGGCGTTGCCGGCACTCTAGATGTTCTCTCCCCTCGAATTGTTAGAGCAAATGATACAACGCTGGTTAACCGCCAAGAGTTTACAGATACTATCTTTGGCAACACAACAGATGTCGCTAATAACAACAGAGGTGAAATTAAATTCATCTACGATGATAACGGCGCAAATACCTATTATCTCTATTTTGATATAACAGCTAATGGTGTAAAGCCTATAAATTCACAACCTACCATTAACGGTAATTTTGAACACTCTGCTGCAGGTAGTGCTCCTACCCAGTGGACAGTAGCAACGGCTCCTGCTGGTGTAAGCAATCAAAATAATGAAGTACATGACACCGCTGCAGGTGCAACTTATAGCAACAATGTTATTAACTGTTCTGACGGGAGTATTACAGCGGTAGATGATGCGCCACGAACAGGGCGGCGCTGGCATTTAACAGGCTATCGCAACCAATGTGAAACAGGCAGCTTGCCTGAGCAAATTATGCTAAGAAAAATATTAACCGTTCCCGCATCTAGCCCTGGCAATCTAACGATGTATTTCCAGCTACAAGCATTTGATGATATCAATTATGATTATTTTAGAGTCAGAGTTAATGGCACCGTTATAAACCAAACTACCTTAGGTATTGTTAATGCAAATTTAACCGTCAATGCGACTAGGATTGGCAGAACATCAGGTTATGGAGGTGGCGGCTTAGTTGATGCGGGTTGGACTTTAGCCACACTTAATCTTGCAGGCTATGCAGGACAAAGTATTACGGTAGAATTAGCCACTGTCTTTGCAGGGGACAATGTATATAGAACATGGGTAAAATTGGATGATATTGAATGGAGTGTTAAAAGTGCAACATTAGGAACGCCACAAAGAAATGGGCCTTTAATTACATTGAGTAAAACATCTGCTGTGATAAGTGATCCATTAGGATCCCCAAATCCAAAACGAATTCCAGGAGCAGTAATCGAATATACAATTAAAGCAATAAATTCAGGAACAGGGATTGCTGACAATAATACTATTGTTATCTCTGACCCTATTCCTAGCAACACAAAGTATGTCGTAAATTCAATTCTCTTTAATAATTCTGCGCCCCTATATAGTGGCTTAGCGGCAAACTCAAGTAATTACACATATTCTCTGGATGGTGGAGCCACATACGGCTCAACCCAGTCAACGAATGTAACGCATTTTAAGGTTGCACCTACAGGGCAATTTCTAGCATCTTCTGGTTCTGGAAATCCTGCTTTCACAATAAAATATCGTGTAACAGTTGATTAACCTTTCCAAACCAAATATATAAAATGCCAAAGGCTTTGGTTTCTTGATCAGGAATCAATGCATAAGCTAATTGCAATTTGACAGGGGTGGAATTTTGAGATGAAACAGAGAGCAGGCTAATCCAATAAACAACCTTTTGATGCAAGCCTTGAGAAAATAAACTGTAGTGATTATCGAGGATGAATGCCTCTAGCTCCTGCCAGTTTTGAGCATCAATAAACGCATCAACATCACGGATACAAACAAAGGCTTTCATATCCATGAATAAATCACTCTGAGAGAGAATCTTTTATAATTGCGTAAATTTCAGGGCGCTTTTCACGCATTTCGTCTCTATCCAACCCTTCCAAAGAATGTGGATACTTCAACCAATCTGCTGTTTCATGCACGACAAAATCTGGCACACGCTCAATTTGATTTCGAGTAGGCTTATAATACGGTACTGCAATACGAATATCGTTAGGCGTGTTTAAGCGCAATTTATTCGTTAGCTCATTGATAATTGCTTCAACTGAGCGCCCTGTGTCAAACACATCATCAACAATTAACAGGCGGTCTTCATGCTTCATATTCTTAATAAGATAATCTAAACCCGAGACTTTAACCTCGCGTGACTGATGATCAATACCACTATAAGACGATGTACGAATGGCAATATTATCGGCATGAATACCATGAAAGTGTAGATACTCTTGAACCGCAATCCCAATAGGTGCGCCACCTCGCCACACGGCGATAATAAAGGTTGGCTCAAAGCCACTTTCTAGAATTTGTTGTGCCAGCTTGAAAGAGTCTTCTAATAATCCTTGCGCTGTTAGATAAACTTTACTCATGCTAGAGTATATTCATATTTAAGCTGTGATGAAAAGAGACAATGCAAAAGAAATTTCTTGATGAAGAAACACTCATCCTAGATTCCTTCAAACTTGGCGTAAAGATTTTTGAAAGTGGTTTTAAACCAACTTTTATTGTCGGGCTTTGGCGTGGTGGTAGCGCTGTTGGAATTTATGTTCAAGAGTGCTTACAAACTTTAGGTATTGAGACTAATCACCTATCTTTACGAACTTCATATCGTGGTCAACCTTACTATCACGAAGCAGTCGCATCGCCCGATGCTGAACTACGCGTACACGGCACTCAATATCTATTAGAAAACCTCAATGCCGATGATTCATTATTGATTGTGGATGATGTTTTTAGTACAGGGAAAAATATAGATGCCATTATCAAGAGGTTACGCTACCGCTTAAAACGAAATATGCCCAAAGAAGTCAAAGTAGCCACGCTTTGGCAGCGCCCATCGTACAAAGTGGTAGACCTTGAGCCTGATTTCACACTGCACAAAACAGAAGACTGGCTAGTCTTCCCTTATGAAATGAGCGGACTAACTCTAGAAGAAATTAAAGAACATAAACCGTTCTTAATGCCTTATATCAAGCCAGATTTGATTGAAAGTAGCCTTAAATAAAACACTCGTCATTCTCATTCTGGTGGATACCAGAATCTATCTATGAGTTAGCACCACATCTCCGTACCCTTCGACTCCGCTCAGGGAACTACATTTGCAACAACTCGTATCAGTAGTAATATCTCTAAAAACCCTTATTTAGCTATGCCACCCCCCCTCTTTTTCGATGATTTGTATTTTTTAGGGCTATTTTTCGTACAAAACATCGAAAAAGAAGGGGGGCGGTCAGTAAAGGGCTTAATATGAGATTTTTAGATAATCATTTACAGCTTCTACGCATCATCTAATCGTATGTTTATTAATAATTTTTCGTTCAGCCATTCTGATAGAAAACCTGCCACTCTTGCTGGAGCATGCTCTTCGTCTATCCACTCACAAACTCCTTCACAAAGACTTGAAAAATCACTGCCTTGTATGGCAGCGTCTATCGTATATGCTTCATCAACATCCAATGAACGGTAATAATTAAGCAAATCTTTTCTCCAGAGTATCCATGCATAAGGGTGCTCTAATTGCTCAGGCGCAATAGGGTCCGCTCCTTCTTCTATCGCCGCCCATAGTTGTGGGGTGTTCCATTCCAAGTCTATTCTTGAAACAGATGGATGAAATTCAAACTGCAACTCCCCCCAACGCTCTACAGGAATTTCCTGTAACGAGGCTAATGTCAATGTGGGTATATTTTTTGAGTCAAAAGCGTTTCTTAACGCCCATTCAAACTTTGCCATTTCTATATAGATTGGCAGACCTTTATTATAACTTGCTAAAAAACCTTCCAGCTTATGACCAAAATATCTTAACGAGAAGTGTGCTGAAGGGTTCACTGCTATATAGGCATAACTCATTTCATAAAAATCATCATCACCCATTAAGGTATGCACTGCTGGATAGTTATCTGAGAGTGCATCAATGAGGCGATACCCATACGCATTGCCATAGACTGCTAAACGCTGCTCCACACTGACTTTATTGACCTCACCCGTATCAATAATATCAGGCTTTATATGTTCATCTTTTTGCATCAACCATGCCATCATGTCTTTTTGTAGTCGATGTAATTCAGACACTGCTTACCACCTTGCTACTTGATATATTTGCATGGAACACATCACGAGCAATTTGCAGTTCTGCCAATAGTTCAGGTAATTCTGGAATATTATCATCACGCTCAATCATCACTGAGACTTCACCATAGCGTTTAATTGATTCTGCATATAAATCCCACACACCTTGAACGACATCGTGATCATGGGTGTCAATAATATAGCCATCATATTGACTATGCCCTGCGATATGGTGTTGCTGCACTCGCTCTGCAGGAATGCCATCAAGGTATTCTAGTGGATCAAAGCCGTGATTATAGGCACTCACATAAATATTATTTACATCAAGCAGAATTAGGCTATCCGATTCTTCAGCAACGGCTGTAGTGAATTCCCACTCTGTCATATCTGATTGTTTATAAGTGATGTAGGTTGAAGCATTTTCAACCAATATCTGTCTACCTAAAAAATCTTGAGCTTGCTTTATTTTATTTGATACGTGTTTGATGGTCTCCTCATTGTAGGGCAATGGCAATAAATCATGCGCATTAATACCATCAACCCCCGTGAAGCACATATGATCAGAAATCCAGCGCGCATTAGTTCGCTCCGCTAGATCTTTGACTTGTTGGAGATAGTCCATATCCAAGGGGTCAGCACTACCTAGAGACATGGAAACACCGTGCATGACAACAGGGTATTTTTCGCAGATTTTATCTAAAAAATAGAGCGGTTTTCCGCCATCAACTAAATAGTTTTCAGTCAATATTTCAAACCAGTCAACATTGGGAGACGTATCTATAATTGTATTGTAATGTTCTTTTCGAAGACCAAGACCAAAGCCAAGTGAAGGTAGTTTCATATCTTTATTCTACTCTATTTAAGGAATTCCTGATTAAGCCCTAGAATCATAAGAAAATAGCATAATCCAAAGAAAGGGGTTATTCAATGAAACAACAAAGCTTTTCCAGCCTAGCCTACGATAATAAGAAAATCACCACGAAGCGTGAACGCTTTCTCAATGAAATGAAAAAAGTCATTCCTTGGGAGAAATTGCTAAAAGTAATCGAACCGCATTATCCTAAAGCGGGCAATGGTCGCACACCGATGCCAATGGAAACAATGCTACCCATATACTTTATTACAACAATTGTACGCCTTAGGTGATCAAGTGGCAGAAGAATCACTTTATGATATGGAAAGCATGAGACGCGACCCAGAAATGCGCTCTACTCGCAAGAATAATCCGTTCTACTTTGGCATGATAGTTACAAACGAGGGGCACGTGACTTAGGCATTGCTTGGAAAGTAAACGAAAACGCTTACCGAGTCATACCAAAAAGAAACGCATCAATCTAAGCAACCAACAGAAAAAGAATAATAGGAAGAACTCCAGTGTAAGGGCACGCGTTGAACACTGCTTTAGGGGTCAATTTGACTATCACAAGACACGTTATAAAGGACTTGAAAAGAAGCGGGTTCAGGTAATGACGTTGTTGGGATTGGAAAAATCATACATGCAACGAAAACAGTTAATGGGTAAATCCGTCTATTAACTGCAAAAAGGCAGTATTGCGAGGTAAAACCAATAATACTAGGAAGAATAGAGAAAATTATGAGTAAGTTTTTAAAAAACGAGTTAGAAACAAATATTCATGATATTTGTGACTTGATCAGAAATTTCTTAAGTTTCTGTTAAGTTAGAATGTGATACATTTGATAATTAAAATTAAAACAATCTCTAGAGCATAACTTACAATGACTGATAAAAATAATAACATCATAAAAGTAGTACTTGGTACCACTTTAGCATTGGGTCTAACTCAATCTACTTACTCATTAAGAACAGCAGAAGAACGTGCTGCAATTGCTAAAGCAGAAAAATCTTCAGGCAAAGAAAAATGTGCCGGACGCATTCTTGCAGGTTTAAATGACTGTCCCACAAGCCTTCATGCCTGTGCAGGCTTAGCTGATGAGGACGGGGATATCGAAGAGTTTATATGGATGCCAACAGGAACTTGTGAAAAAATATTGGGCACGCACGTAATTAAATCTAAAGAGAAAAAAGAAAAGGTTGCTAAAAATAAAAAAGCAGGGTAATCCAGATCTAAGAAACTGTAACTAATTCTGTGTAACTGCCCGTTTTAAACATAGTCTCTTAATCGGTCTTCTTAAGGAAAACCTGAAGATCCCTCTTTTAATTTTGAGCAAAAAAATACCCGTTGCAACCGACTAATATCACAACAGGCATTGTTAAATTAATTGTTATAAATTAACCTAAAACTTTTCCGCCTTTTGCAGCACAATCTGCCTTACTTGTTTTTACCCAGCCTTTACCTTTGCAGCTATTTTGCCCCTTACAGGCACTGGTTGCAGTTGCACACCCACTGGAACCTTTACATGAGTTTATACCAGAACATTTAACATCTGCCATTTTTGCAGAACTTTTCTTCATTGTATCTGTACCAGCTGAACCGCCACCGTAAGAACAACCTGCTAACAACAAAGTTGCTGCTGCTGATGCCAAAGTAATACCTGTAAATTTTGATGCTGTTTTCATTATATTCTCCTTTAGTATATTTTCACTATTTCCAAAAACAAAATAGCCAGATGATCCACTAGGATCATCTGGCTATACGTTGTAATTTTGTAAATAGATGCAAAAAGCAACTAATTTTAAATTAACCTTTTACAACTTTTCCACCTTTTGTATCACAATCAGCTTTGCTTGCCTTAATCCAACCTTGACCTTTACAGCTGTTTTGACCAGCACATCCACTTGTTGCTGTTGCACAAGCACTTGTACCTTTACATGAATTAATTCCTGAACATTTAACTTCTGCTGGCTTTTTAGAGTGACTTCCTGCATTTGCTACTGTCGTACCTGCCAACAATAATGTAGCTGCTGCTGATGCTAATGCGATTCCTGATAATTTTTTTACTGTGTTCATGTTTTCATTCCTTCAAATTATAAGTTATATAAAATATTATGCGTTAAGTGCACGCCTATACATTACGTATGGAGCGACTTTATTAGATGCATAACTATTAATATAGTTCAAAAGTTACCCATATTCATATTTGTGCATCTATTCTCTAACAATAGCACGATGACCAATATCATCACGATAAAATACATTATCCCATTCTATTTGATGTACTATTTTGTAAGCTGTTCTTTGCGCATCACTGACTTTATCTCCCAAACCAACTACGCACAGAACACGCCCACCACTAGTTACAATATTATCATTTTCCATTGATGTACCTGCATGGAACACTTTGCTCTCTCCTGTCTCCTCTGGTATCCCTGTTATAACAGCCCCTTTATCATAACTCTCAGGATAGCCACCTGCTGCCATGACTACTCCCATTGATGAACGAGAATCCCATTCCATGCTTGCTTGATCCAAATTTCCATCTAAAGCTAATTCAAGCAATTCAACCAAATCAGATTTCAAACGCATCATCACCGGTTGAGTTTCAGGGTCACCAAAGCGTACATTGTATTCCAATACTTTAGAGTCGCCACTTTCATCAATCATTACACCTGCATACAAAAATCCTGTGAAGGGATGCCCCTCGGCTTCCATCCCTTTTAATGTTGGCTCAATCACGTCGCGCATGATACGTTCACTAATTTCTGGTGTAACAACAGGTGCAGGAGAATACGCGCCCATGCCACCCGTGTTCGGACCAGTATCACCATTGTCACGTGCTTTATGGTCTTGCGAAGTTGCCATTGGCAAGTAGTTCTTACCATCTGCAATGACGATGATGCTTGCTTCTTCACCCACTAGAAATTCTTCAATGACGACTCGGTGTCCTGCATCTCCAAAAGTATTGCCT
>Ga0256839_1002545_pt1 | contig 20106 bp, 14 predicted proteins | sample 354166metaG_FD_185968 | JGI IMG/M metagenome (GOLD analysis project Ga0256839, IMG submission 185968) | Hydrothermal vent microbial communities from Mid Atlantic Ridge, Atlantic Ocean - 354-166 | ecosystem: Environmental > Aquatic > Marine > Hydrothermal vents | place: Atlantic Ocean: Mid... | reverse complement strand
CGGTCCCGACCCGAAGCGGTATCCCAGACGGCGAGATAATCCTGCCAGACCGCGGTCGGGTTTTCCTCCGAAACGGCGAGACCGGTCTTGCCATGGTAGAGGAACAGATGGAGGGGGATGGTCTGATCCCAGGAGGGCACGCGAACCCAGACCCGCAGACTGCCGGCCACCGGATCGTAGCTGTCGATCTCGTGATCGAGACGGGTTCCGTCCTCGAGCTCGAAGCGGAGATCGAAGCCCTGATCGCTTTCCACCTCGCCGCCATTGGCCACACTCCGGAGCCAGTCTCCCCGTTCCTCCAGCAGGAGGACGAAGCCGGTCACGGTTTCCCCGCCCTGCCGGGGCGGGACGAGGATCCGCCGGCGGTGGCCGTAGCCGTTGGCATAGGTCCGGGGCGGCGGCGGCGCGACCGTGATCCGCACTTCGCCGCTGGCCCGCCCGCCCCGCTGATCGACCACCGTGTAGGTGAAGGAATCCTCGCCGGTGAAGCCGGCATCCGGAGTATAGGTCAGGGTGCCGTCGCCGTTGATCGCGAGATGTCCGTGGGCGGGAAAGCCGAGACTCTCGATCTGCAGCGGATCGCCGTCGGGATCGCTGTCGTTGGCCAGCACATCGACGGTCACCGGCGTCTCGAAGGCGGTGCCGACGAGATCCGTGCCGGCCCCCGGCGCCGTATTGGGGCGGGTGACGGTGACGGTCACCATGCCCGTGGCGCTGCCACCCCGCCCGTCGCCCAACGTATAGGTGAAGGAATCCTCGCCGGTGAAGCCGGCATCCGGAGTATAGGTCAGGATGCCCTCGCCATCGACCGCGACCCGGCCGGCGGCGGGCATGCCGATCCCCTCGAGACGCAGCGGATCGCCGTCGGGATCCGTGGCGGCGTCGCGCGGGTCGAAAGCGATCGGCGTATCCACGGTGGTCGACAGCGCCAGGGTTTCCACCGTCGGCGGCGCATTGCCCGGCTCCACCCGGACCGTCACCGTCGCCGTCGCCGCTTCGCCGCGACCGTCGTCGATGGTGTAGGAGAAGCGGTCGGTGCCGGTGAATCCGGCCTGCGGCCAGTAGGTCACGATCTGCCCGGCATCGACGGTGACGCTGCCGTAGGCGGGAGTGCCGAGGGCGACGATCCGCAAGGCGTCGCCGTCGGGATCGCTGTCGTTGGCCAGCAGGTCGATGGTCACGGGGCCGGCCATGGTGAGGGTTTCGTCGTCCACCGCCTGCGGCGGGGCGTTCGGCGCCAGGACGGTGATCGTCACCGTACCCGTCGCCGTCGCGCCGTCGCCGTCACGGACCGTGTAGGTGAACTGGTCGACACCGGAAAAGGCGGCGTCCGGGGTGTAGGTGAAGCTCTGGTCGGGGTTGAGGAGGAGGCTCCCCGAGGTGGGCTGGGTGAAGCCGTCGATGGTGAGGTCGGGGCCGCTGTCGTTGGCCAGCACCTCGAAGGTCACGGGGGTGCCGGCGGGGGTGATGACGATGTCGGGGGCGGTCGTGGGCAAGGCTGCTCTCCTTGGGAGATAAGTCCGTTATCTGAGGTTATAATAGGAAATAATCCCTATTACAACTCCTAGTTGCCGATCGAAGGCACGCCGATCGTCACCCTTCCGACACCTCCCGCGTAGATGATTGTCCGCGTACACGCGGCTCATCGCGGCGGGCCGGAGGCGGCGTTTCCCCGCGCGAAGCGATCCGACTAACCGGATTTTAAGGAAACGCCGCTAGATCCTGTTTGAGCCCCGAACCTCGGGATGTATGTTCGGTTCTGTGACGCGCCATTTCGGGGATCGCCACCCTTGCCTCCTCCCCCCCCTTCCACCCCCCCCGTGGTGTCGGAAGCCTTGGCCGGACTCGCCGGCTGTCCGGAGGAGGCGCTGCGGGCGATTTTCGCCCAACTTCCGGTAGCGATCGCCCTGTTCGACCGAGAGCTCCGTTGCCGGCTCGCGACCCCCGTCTGGTCGGACGAACTCGGACTTCCCGGCGCCTCTCTCGCCGGCGGGGACATCGCCACGGCCGCCGGCGCGCGCGACATCCTGGGGGCCTTCCTCCGGAACTGCCTGCGGGAAGAGGCCGCCTGCGGCCTCGCCCTCTGCTGGCCCACCGGAGACGGCGACGGCCGCTCGCTGCATCTCGACGCCCGGCCCTTCCGGGAAGGGGGCGAGGTCACCGGCGTCCTGGTACTGGCCACGGTCGCGACCGAAACCGGCCCCGGCCCCTATCCGGCCCGTCAGCAGGCGTCCCAGCTCGCTCTGGCCGGCCAGATCGCCCGGGTCGGCTACTGGTCGCACGATTTCGTCACCGGCGAGGTGTTCTGGTCGCCGGAGCTCTGGCGCATCACCGGCCGCCGGCCGGAGCATTTTCCGCTCTCCCTCGAAGGCCGCTTCGAGATTTTCCATCCCGAGGATCGCGAGGCCCATCGGCGGGCCTGGGAGGAGGCGATCGCCGCCGGGAGCGATTTCGAGCGCCGCAGCCGCATTCTGCTGCCCGACGGTACGGTCCGCCACGTGGTTTCCAAGGGTCTCTGCCAGCGGACGCCGGACGGGCGGATCACCGGCTATTTCGGCATTCTCCAGGACATCACCGCCCAGGTCGAGGCCGAACGGCGGCTGGAAAGCGAGATCCGGGAGAACGCCTTCTACCGCCGTCTCATCGAGACCCTGCCCGATCGGGTCTGGGTCAAGGATCCCGCCGGCCGTTACCTGCTCGTCAATCCCGCCACCGTCCGCGAACTGGGCTGCCGCCGGCCCGAGGAGGTTCTCGGCCGTACCGACGCCGACTTCCTGCCGAAGGCCCTCGCCGATCGCTTCGCCCGGGACGAGCGCGTGGTTCTCCGCACCGGTCGCAGTCGCATCGCCGAGCGGCCGCTGCTGCGCGGCGGCAAGCGGGTGGGCTGGCTCACCGTGCTTCTCGTTCCCCTGGAAAACGAACGGCGGGAGATCGTCGGTGTCGTCGGGCACGCCCGTGACGTCACCGAGACCCGGGCGGCGGATCGGGCTCTCGCCCGGGAACGCCGCCGGCTCGAACGCCTCACCCTGCATCTGACCGCCGCCAAGAAGGAAGCCGAGGATGCCCGGGACCTGCTGCGGGCCGCCACCGCGGTGCTGTTCGACGGCTTCGCCCTGTTCGACCCCGAGGACCGTCTGGTGCTCTGCAACGAGGCCTTCAGCTCCCTTTACGACACCTCTCCCGACCGCCTCGCGGGCTTGACCTTCGAACAGCTCCAGAGTCTGCCCGCCTTCCGGGACAAGCTCGGTCTCGACGAGGAATCCTTCGCCGTCTGGCTGGAGCAGCGCCTCGCCCATTTCCGACGGCGGGATCCCCAGCCCCGCGAGGTCAAGGTCGGTGACCGATGGTTCCTGGTGCAGGAGCGCCGTCTCGGGGACGGCTCCCTCGTTCTCTGCCGCGCCGACATCACCCCCCTCAAGACCACCGAAATGGAGCTCCGGGAGATCGCCGGCGCCTTCGCCCGGGCCAAGGTGGAGGCGGAGCAGGCCCACGATCTCCTGCGCGAGGCCACCGCCGTGCTGTCCGAGGGCTTCGCCCTGTTCGACCCCGAGGACCGCCTCATCCTCTGCAACGGCAGTTTCGCCGAACTCTACGGCGTCGCCCCCGAAGCCCTCGAAGGCCGTGCTTTCTCCTGGTTCGCCCGGACCTATCTCGCCCGCCATCATCCCGAGCTCGAGCCCGACCGGCGGGCCGCACTTCTCGCCTCCATCCTCCGCAGCCACGAGATCGCCGACGGCAGTCCGCGCGAGATCAGGGCGGGGGAACGCTGGTACGTGATGCGCTGTTCGCGCATGCTCAACGGTTGCCGGGTGCTGCTCCGCAGCGACGTCACCCATCTCAAGCGGGTCGAGGAAGAGCTGCGCCGGCTCGCCACCATCGACGAGCTCACCGAGCTCTACAATCGCCGCTTCTTCTTCGCCCAGGGCCGTCGCCTGCTCGAACGCTGCCGGCAGAACGCCCAGCCGGCGGCCCTGCTGCTGTTCGATCTCGACCATTTCAAGACCATCAACGACAGCTTCGGCCACGAGGCCGGCGATGCCGTCCTGCGGGCGGTGGCTCTCTGCTGCCGGCGCACCCTGCGTCCCGGCGATCTCCTCGCCCGTCTCGGCGGCGAGGAGTTCGCGGTTCTCCTGCCCGAGACCGATCGCCGCCAGGCGAAGCGGGTGGCGGAACGTCTGCGCCGGGCCCTGTCGGCCCTCGAGGTTCCCTGCGATCGCACCGTGATCCGCCTCACCGTGAGCATCGGTCTCGCCACCCCAGAGGACACGCCGGGGGGCCTCGATGCGCTTCTCGCCGCCGCCGATCGGGCCCTCTACCGGGCCAAGCGGGCCGGCCGCGACCGGGTGGTCGCCTTCGCCCCCAGAACCCCGGAACGGTCTCCGGAATCCCCCTGATCCTCTTGCCCCCCACCCGCGTTTCCGGCATGCCCCGGCCATGTCCACGCCGCCCACCTGGTACCACGCCAGAACCCCGCCGCCGCCGCCCCGGCCGCCTCTGCGGCGCTCCCTCGATGCCCGGTTCTGCATCGTCGGGGGTGGTCTCGCCGGTCTCGCCACCGCTCTTTCCCTCGCCGAACGCGGCCATTCCCCGATCCTGCTCGAGGCCCGGCGGATCGGTTGCGGCGCCTCGGGCCGCAACGGCGGCATGGCCTCGACCGGACTCACCCGGCCGCTCGCCTGGCTGCGGCGGCGGTGCGGCCCCGACATCGCCCACCGCATGTACGCCGCCAGCCGCGAGGCGCTGGGGCTGATGCGGCGCCGGATCGCCGAACATGCCATCGCCTGCGATCCGATCGACGGGGTCCTGGAAGCCTCCTGGTTCGACGATGCCGCGAGCCTGCGCGAGGATGTGACGACCCTCAATCGCGAATTCGGCATGCGGCTCGAATTCTGGCCGCGGACGAAGCTGCGGGCGCATTATCGCTCGCCGCGCTACCACGACGGCATCTTCGATCCCGAGGGGTTCCATTTCGACCCCCTGGCCTTCGCCCGGGGCTACGCCGCGGCGATCGAGAAGCTCGGCGGGCGGATTTTCGAGGACAGCCCGGTCCGCCGCTGCCGCCGGCGCGCCGACGGCTTCGAGGTGATGACCGATGGCGGCCGCGTCCGGGCGGAGGAGATCGTGCTCTGCCCCAACGTCTACGGGCCGGCCTGCCACCCCCGCCTCGCCCGCGCCCTGCTGCCGGTGGTCAGCTACGTGATCGTCACCGAACCCCTGGGCGAGCGCCTCGAATGCGCCATCCGGGCGCCCTATGCGGTGTTCGACGACCGCATGGCCACCGGCTACTACCGCCCTCTCGAAGGGGGCCGTCTGCTGTGGGGTGGACGGGTGGCGCTGTTCGAACGCCGCCGCGGCATCGCCGAGCTGATGCGCCGCGACCTGGCCGAGGTCTATCCCCAGCTCGCCGATGTCCCGATCGCTCACGCCTGGTCGGGGCGGATGGGATTCGCCCGCCACAAGATGCCGGTGATCGGCCGCATCGCACCCGGCCTCTGGGTGGCCACGGGCTTCGGCGGCCACGGGCTGAACACCACCAGCATGGCCGGCGAGCTCCTGGCGCGGGGCATGCTGGAGAAGGACCGCGCCTGGGAACCCTTCGCCGCCTTCGGGCTCCCCTGGGTGGCGGACGGCCTCGGCCGTCTGGTCGCCCAGGCCTACTACTGGGCCTACGGGCTACGGGACAGAATATCGTCCTCGTGGATGGGAATACGCGGGGGTCTTGCCAAGTCGAAAATGAAATGATTTGAATATGAGTGCTCACGAATATGACATTGTCATGCTCGGAGAGCCCACCAGCCCGAACTCTTGGGAGGCTTTCGATGACGAAGAATCCCCGTGGTCCGCGTGAGCGGGGCCTGTGCGAGCTTTACGCCGAGGATCCGATCCGCGCCGACGAGCTGGTTTTCGGCCGTCGCAGCTATCCCGATCGCCGCGGTTTTCTGAGAGGTGCCGGTCTCGCGACCATGGGTGCGGTCCTCGGCGCCGGCATCCCCTTCCACCGCAACATGCCGGCCGGCCTCATTCCCGCGGCCCTGGCCGAGAGCCCCGAGGATTTCGTGATCGAGGGCAAGGAAGGGCTTCGGGTCCTGAACGACCGCCCGGTCAATGCCGAAACCCCGGCCCATCTCCTCGACGATCCGATCACCCCGATCTCCCGCCACTTCATCCGCAACAACGGCCTGCCGCCCGAGGACACCTCCCCGGACGGCTGGACGATCACCATCGACGGCTTCGTCGACAAGCCGATGAAACTGTCGATCGCCGATCTGCGGAAGAACTTCGAGGTGGTGACCTACGCCCTGCAGCTCGAATGCGGGGGCAACGGCCGGGCCTTCTTCAATCCGCCGGCCAGGGGCAATCAGTGGACCGTGGGCGCGGTCGGCTGTTCGCGCTGGACCGGTGTCCGCCTGCGGGACGTGCTGCTGGCCGCCGGGGTGCAGGACAAGGTCGTCTACACCGCCCATTACGGCGCCGACACCCATCTTTCTGGTGATCCGAACAAGATCCCGATCAGCCGCGGCGTCCCCATCGAAAAGGCGATGAACCCCTACAATCTGATCGCCTTCGAGATGAACGGCAGCCCCCTCCATCCGATGAACGGGGCCCCGGTACGCCTCGTCATTCCCGGCTGGCCCGGGTCCTGCTCGCACAAATGGCTGACCCGCATCTGGCTCCGCGACGTGGTCCACGACGGCCCGAAGATGACCGGAAAATCCTATCGGGTGCCGCGCTATCCGGTGGCACCCGGAGAAAAGGTGCCCACCGAGGATTTCGTCATCATCCATGCGATGCCGGTGAAATCCATCATCACTTTCCCCCAAAGCAACATCGAGGTTCCCGCCGACCAGCCGCTGGAGGTCCGGGGACACGCCTGGGCCGGCGACAATTTCGTCACCCGCCTCGACATCTCGATCGATTTCGGCAGGAGCTGGATCGCCGCCGATCTCGATCCGCCGGAAAATCCCTACGCCTGGCAGAACTGGCGGGCGAAGGTCCGCTTTCCGATCCACGGCTACTACGAGATCTGGGCCCGGGCGACGGACGACGAAGGGCGCATGCAGCCCTTCGCGATCGCCTGGAATCCCAAGGGATATCTCAACAATTCGATGCACCGCATCGCCGTTCGGGCGGTATGAGATTCGCATTCCTGGCTCTCGGGGCGGCCGCCGTCCTCCTCGGGGACGGCGGCCGAGTCGGTGCCGTCGAGCCCGATGATCTGCCACCCGGGCGCGGCCGCGAGGAAACCTATTACACCTGCTCCGCCTGTCACTCCTTCAGCATCGTCCTCCAGCAGGGAATGTCCTGGGGTGACTGGGACGAGGTCATCGACTGGATGATCGAGGAACAGGGCATGAGCGATCTCGAGACCGAAGAGCGGGCGCTCATTCTCGAATATCTCTCCAAGAATTTCGGCCCCGACCGGCCCTTCTGGAAGCAGAGCCGGAACCGCTGACGCTCATCTCCCGGTTCCCGCCCCGCCGCGATCCGACCCGACCGGCCTGGCGAAGCGGGCCCGCTCCGCCTCCACCTGCCGGCGCCGGAAGCAGCCCTCGAGATGGTCGTTGACCATGCCCATCGCCTGCATGAAGGCGTAGACCGTGGTCGGGCCGAGAAATTTCCAGCCGCGCCGCTGGAGCTCCCGGGCGAGCTCCCGGGCTTCGGGAGAGGCGGTGAGGCTCCCGAGGGTCTCCCGATCGAGGCGTTCCGGGCGGCTCTCGGGATCCGGCTCGAAGCGCCACAGGAAGGCGGCCAGGGATCCGGCCTCCTCGACGAGGGCGCAGGCGCGTCGCGCATTCTCCAGCACCGCGGTGATCTTGCCTCGATGGCGGACGATGCCGGCATCGTCCAGGAGACGGGCGACCTCGGCCTCGCCCCAGCCGGCCAGGATGGTGAAATCGAAGCCGGCGAAGGCGCGCCGGAAATTCTCCCGCTTGCCGAGAATGGTCCGCCAGCTCAGCCCGGCCTGGAACCCTTCGAGACAGAGCTTCTCGAACAGCCGCCGGTCGTCGGCCACCGGCCGTCCCCATTCCCGGTCGTGATAGGCCTCGTAGAGCGGATCGCCGACGCACCAGAAACAGCGGCCGCGGCCATCGGCACCGATGCGGATGCCGTCCCCGCCGCCGCTCACGATGCGTCCCGCCAAAAAAGAGGGCGACCCCGGAGGGCCGCCCGCCAAGTCTCTGATACAAGGATCAGGGAGGCTGAAACACAATGTCTCCTCGCGAGGAGACCGGCGCGGAAATTGGCGAAGCGAAAGGGTTTTGAAAAGGGGGCGGCGGCGCGGCGGCATGACGCAGCCCGGCTTCCTCCCCCCTTCCCCACCGCTGCGGGAGCGGTCAGACTGCCGGCATCGACGGCCCCTCCCCTTCCCATGGAGCCGAGGATGACCGATCCCACCCGCCTGCCCGCCTGGCGCGAGCTCGAGGCCCATGCCGAAACCATGCGCGACCTGCATCTCCGGGAGATCTTCGCGCACGACGGGGATCGGTTCGCGCGCCTCGCGCTGCGCTTCGAGGACATGCTGGTCGATCTCTCCCGCCATCGGATCACCGAGAAAACCCTCGAACTGCTCCTGACCCTCGCCCGGGAGGCGGATGTCGAGGGCTGGCGGGACCGCATGTTCCGGGGCGAGCCGGTCAATTTCACCGAGCGGCGCCCCGCCCTCCACATCGCCCTGCGCAATCGCACCGGCCGACCGATCCGGGTCGAGGGGGAGGATGTGATGCCCGCCGTCGAAGCCGTGCTCGAACGCATGCGACGGTTTTCCGAGGCGGTGCGATCGGGCGGTCTGCGCGGCGCCGGCGGCGAGCTGTTCACGGATGTCGTGCACATCGGAATCGGCGGCTCCGAACTCGGTCCCCGGATGGTCTGCGAGGCGCTCGAACCCTACGCCGACGATCGCCTGCGAGTCCATTTCGTCGCCAACGTCGATCCCGCCGATCTCGCGCTCACCCTGCGTCGGCTCGATCCCGCCCGGACCCTCTTCATCGTCGCCTCCAAGAGCTTCACCACCCGGGAAACGATGCGCAACGCGACCCATGCCCGGAACTGGCTGGTGGCGGCGCTGGGCGAACCGGCGGTGGAACGGCATTTCATCGCCATCTCCACCCATCGGGAACGCGTCGCCGCCTTCGGCATCGACCCCGCCAACATGTTCGAATTCTGGGACTGGGTGGGGGGACGCTATTCGCTGTGGTCGGCGATCGGCATGCCGATCGCCCTCCATCTGGGCTTTTCCCGTTTCCTCGAGCTGCTCGAGGGTGCCCATGCCATGGACCGGCATTTCGCGACCGCCCCGGCGGCCCGCAATCTGCCGTTGCTCCTCGGCATGATCGGCATCTGGTACATCGACTTCCTGGGTGCCGAAACCACCGCCGTCATCCCCTACGACCAGACCCTCCACCGCCTGCCCGCCCATCTCCAGCAGCTCGACATGGAGAGCAACGGCAAACGGATCGACCGGCGGGGCCGGCCGGTGCCCTGCCCGACCGGGCCGATCGTCTGGGGAGCGCCCGGCACCAACGGCCAGCACGCCTTCTTCCAGCTCCTCCATCAGGGCACCCGTCTCGTGCCCTGCGATTTCCTGATCGCCGCCCGGAGCCGGACCCCGATCGGCGACCAGCACGACGAGCTGGTCGCCAACGCCCTCGCCCAGGCGACGGCCCTCGCCTTCGGCCGCGACGAAGCCGAGGCGCGGGCCGAACTGGCAGCCGAAGGCCTCACCGGCGAGGAGCTCGAGGCCCTGCTGCCGCACCGCGTGTTTCCCGGCAACCGCCCCTCCACCCTCTTCCTCTATCGGGAACTCACCCCCCATCGGCTGGGTTCGCTGATCGCCCTCTACGAACACAAGGTGTTCACCCAGGGCATCGTCTGGGGCATCGACAGCTTCGACCAGTGGGGCGTGGAGCTGGGCAAGAAACTGGCCGCCCGCCTGCTGCCGGCGGTCACGGGGGCAGAAGCCGCGGCGCCGGACGCGGCCACCGCCGGGCTCCTCGCCCATCTGCACCGGCTGCGGGCCGGCGAAAGCTGAACCGTCCGGAAGCTTCGGACCGTGGTCGGCCCTTGATTTGCGCCCAGGATTGGAATATATTCCTTTATTGTAAGCCCATAATCACAGGATATCGGCATGCGCAAGCTCTTCGCCTCCTTCGGCCTTTTCGCCACCCTCGCCGGCTGTGCCCAGGTCCAGACCCTCGGCATGGCGGCCATCGAGCAGCGTCGGCAGATGAACGACATGCAGGCGCGGGCGACCATGGCCGCCACCTGCGACATCGCCCTCGGTGCCTATTTCCGCGAGCTCTCGGAGATCGAGCGGCAGTATGCCGGTCTCGTCTGCGGCGGCGCCTATCCGGATGCCGCCTCTTCGGCCGGCACGCCCTGACCCCGCTCCCGCCCCGAAGGGCGGGAGCTCCCGTCGCGGTCTCGAGTGCGATCGATCATTTGGGAGGAGGAGAGAGAGGGTGAGAAGTGGCTTTCCCGTTCGCTCACGCGCCGGCGAGCGCGCCCACAACTAGGTCCGCCTCCACGACGGGGAGCCCCCGCATGCGAAAAAACTATCGCATAACGAGATTCATGTCAATAAAAATCACGGGCTGGTTGAGTTCGACGAAACCGCATCGAATTTCTCCTCCGCCGACTCGCCGTCCCGCAGCCAGGCGAGAAACTGTCGCCTCGGCATCGGCCTCGCGACCATGTAGCCTTGGATGACCGCACAGCCTTCGGCGGCGAGAAAAGCCCGCTGAGCCGGGCTTTCCACACCCTCGGCGACCAGCTCCATGCCGAGACGGCGACCGAGCCCGATGATCGCCCGTACGATGGTACGATACTGGGCGTCCTTCTCCAGCCCGCGGATGAAGCTGCGATCGATCTTGAGACGATCGAACGGCAGCTCGCTCAGGTAGGCGAGACTGGAATAGCCGGTCCCGAAATCGTCGAGCGCCAGCTTGACACCGAGTTCCTTCAGCCTCTCGAGGGCCCTTTTGCCGACCGCCAGATCCCTGATGAAGACGTTCTCGGTCACCTCGAGCTCGATCGCTCCGGGCGCGAGGCCGTGTTCCCGGAGTGCGCTCTCCACCGTCTCCACGAGCCTGGCTTCCTCGACGTGGGCCGCCGAGATGTTGATTCCCCAAACCATCCGCCGTCCGATCGTCTTCTCGAAGCCGGCGATCTCCCGCGCCGCCCGGCGCAGCACATAGCGGTCGAGCTCGAGGATCAGGCCGCTTTCCTCGGCCACCCGCACGAACTCGGCCGGGCTCACCGGCTGCTCGGCGACCGGATCGTACCAGCGCAGCAGAATCTCGGCTCCGACGATGCGGCCGTTCCCGGTCGCGACCTGCGGCTGGAAAACGAGCTCGAATTCCTCGTTCTCGAGCGCCCGTCCGAGCGCCTGGGTGAGACGACGACGACGGCGGTTTTCGGAGGACAGGGCCCGTCGGTAGATCACGTAGCGTCCCCGACCGTCGCGTTTGGCACGGTAGAGAGCGAGATCGGCGTGACGCAGCAGGACCTCCCGGCTGCGGCCGTCCCGGGGCGCCATGGCGATGCCGATGCTGGCGGCCACCCGACACTCCGTGGTCGGCAGGCGGATCGGCCGCGCGACCGCCTCCATGACCCGGGCGGCCACCTCCCGGATCTCCTCCGCGCTGCAGGGTCCCCGGAGCACCAGCGCGAACTCGTCACCGCCCAGTCGCGCCACCAGATCCGTCCGCCGGGCGCAGCACCGCAACCGTTCGGCCACCGCCCGAAGCACCCGGTCACCGGCCTCGTGACCGAAGCTGTCGTTGATTTCCTTGAAGCCGTCGAGATCGACCAGCATCAGCGCCAGCTCGCCGGCCGTCCCGCCACCTCCTCCCAGAGCCCCGTCGAGAACTTCGGCGAGCCGATGGCGGTTGGCGAGACCGGTCAGCGGATCGCTCATGGCCAACCGTTCGACCTCGGCCAGGGCCCGCTTCTGTCGGGTGATGTCGAGGACGGTCGCGATCACCCCGCCGCCGGACCGCCGATCCAGACGCTTGGCCACGATCAGCACATGGCGGGCGACCCCGTCGGCACCGTGAAGAACCGTCTCCAGACCGTCCGACCCGTCCCTCGGCAGACCGTCGAAGAAGCGCCGCAATCGTTCGACGTCCCGGCCCTTCACCAGATCTTCGACCCGCCGCCCCTCGAGCTGTTCCCCGGGATCGCGTCCGAACAGGAGATTGAGGGCCGGGTTGGCATAGAGCGTGGTGCCCGCGTCGCCCAGGTGCCAGATCCCGATCGGGGCCGTCTCGGCGAGCCCGCGCCAACGGGCCTCACTGGCGGCGATCGCCCGCTTGTGGGCCTCGAGTTCGGTGATGTCGATGCGCAGCCCCACCCGGTCGCCGTCGCCGGTGCGATGTTCGGTGATCCGGAGTACCCGCCCGTCGGCGAGACGTTGGATGAGAGGCCGCCCGTCGGCACGACCGTGCCATGCCAGCCGCTCGGCGATCCAGCTCTCCGGATCCGGACCGACGTCGCCGTACTGACCGAGCTCGATCCCGCGCCGCAGCAGCTCCTCGAAGCGGATGCCCGGGCGGATGAAAGGGGCCGAGCGGTGGAAGATCTCCCGGTAGCGGCGGTTGCAGAGGAGGAGGCGATCCTCGGCGTCGTAGAGCGCGAACCCGTCCGGCAGACAAGCGATCGCCGCCTCCAGGCGGCGGTGGTTGACCGCCGCCCGTTCGCGGGCCCGGCGGGCGTGCAGGAACAGAATGCTCGCCCCGAAGGTGAGAAACACCATGTAGCCGAGAAGCGCCGTCATCCCGTCGACGAAGGCCTCCGTGGCCCGCCGCTGGGCCTCGATCTCGCCGGCGATGTGCTGCTCGATCCTGCGATAGCGCCGCTCCAGCCGCCCCAGCATGGTCTGCATCAGGATCCAGGTCTGCTGTCGGAGCTCGCGGACGGGTTCGGCTTCGAGCAGCCCTTCGACCGCCTCCCGCAGGCGAACGAGATCCGCCCGCAGCCCGGGATCGTCCCGCCCGACCGATTCGAGACGGTGTCGGTCGAGGCGACTCGCCACCGCCCGGGCGGCGGCGCGGATCGACGCCCGCCCGAACGGTCCCGGATCCTTCGTCCCTTCCAGATGAGGGAGAAGTTGCCGGACCGCCCCGGAGATCTCGTCGATCAGCAGGACCCGTTCGATGCTGTGGACCGGCGAGGCCCGGGCCACCTCGCGCATCTGCTCCCAGACCCGCTGTCCCAGGAGCAACGCCAGGCTCAGGAGAAACAGTCCGAGCAGGACGGCGACGGAGAGATGCCATTTGCCGCCCCCTCCCCCGCTCCCGCCGAGGCCGTACCACTGGTCACGACCCGCCGCCGCACCGGCCGCGGCGTCCGTCTTCAACGGCCAACTGGTACGCCACACATCCCTGCCCCCGGCGGTCGTCGTCGCGGCAGCGGTGGCACGGCCCGGCCGAGCCCGCTCGCCACCATCGCTCCTTCTACCGACCGGGCGGTTAACGAAACGTGAAATCCGCCTCCCGTTTCAGTCGCCGGCCGCCCGCGATCGAAGTTCGGCGATCGCCGGCAGACCGCGATCGCGGAACACCCGATCCAGGCCCTCCATCAGCAGGCTGTGCATCTTCACCCGCTCCTCGAAGGCCAGGCGCCGCAGTTGCTCGTAGACCGGAATCGGCAGGTAGACGGTCTGCTGGCGCACCGAAGGACGCCGCCGGGCCGGCGGTGGTGTCACCGGCGCCGGTTCCGCCGGCGTTTCCGTCTGCAACAGCGCGTCAAGCGAGGTCCGTTTGCGGCTCATGGGACAGCTTCTCCAGTCTGCGCGCGATCCACTTCCAGAGTTCCCGGATTTCGGCCGCGGCCTTCCCCTCGGGATCGTATTCGGTGACCGCCGATCCGGTCCCCAGCGCATCCTGGAAGACGCTGCGGGCGACCACCGGCACCGGCGCCACCGGCCCCAGCACGGCGAGGCCGGTCTGGGCCTCGCGAATCCGGAACCCGCGCGGTGGTGTCTGACTGAGAACGAAACCGAACGGCTTGCCGAGCCGGCGGATGGTCGCCACCGTCGCCGGCTGGGCCTTCATGTCCGGCGGCGTCGGTCGGCAGGGAACGAGACAGAAATCCGCCGCGCGGATCGCCGCGGCCACCGCCGGCTCGTCCCTGCCGGGCGTGTCGATCAACACCCGGGTGAACCGCCCGCGACGGGCGAGATGCAGCGCCGCCGGCAACTCGCCGGCGCTCACCCGGACCAGCTTCGGCCGCAGCGCCTCCCGATCGTGATACCAGGCTTCGGCACTTCCCTGGGGATCGAGGTCCAGCAACAGACAGCGCTCGCCCAGCTCTTCGGCGGCGACGGCGAGATTGAGACAAAGGGTGGTCTTGCCGCTGCCGCCTTTCTGGGTGACGAAGCTGATCGTCCGCATCATCCGACCTCGTTCCGTCGCACCCCGGCCCCTTGTCCACGACCCCGCTTGCGTACCACACTACGGGCATTCCCGCAAACCCGGATCACCCTATCCCGTTACACGCGTATCCTTGTCATATCGGAGGCTTCTCCGGGCGAACCCTCCCGCAGCCGGCGCGCCCCGGCGCGGAACGACCGACCCCCGCCGGCCTCCCGGCGTTCTCCCGCCTTTTCACACCCCGCCCCGGCAACGAAACGAAGTTCCTTCCCACCCATCACCGGCCGTACCGGGGTTTCCCGTCCCCCTCCCACTCTCACAGCAGGTGGGCACACGGCCCGGCCGCCCCAACGCACTTCCGGACCGGGTCTTGCACGGCCCGTCCGAAAGAGGGCGGCACCGGCCACCCCGGCCGGGCAGCGCCCATGCCGGTTTCCGGCGGCCCGCAGACGCCTTGCCCGGCGGCGTCCGTCGCCCTCGGATTCCTGTGACACGCCTATCCGCGGATACGTTTTTCCGATGCCACAATTGTCCGCGGATCCCATTCCACCGCGGGTACGGCCCCGGTCGGCCGCTCCCGCGATCCGCGGACCGCCTCCTCCCTCGCGACCCCTCTCCTTCCCCGCATCCTGTCCGCTCTTCGTCACCTTCGCGGCCCGGAACGCCCGGGATCCGATCTCCGCCGCGCCGGAGCGCGCGCCGGCCTTCGACCCCACCGCGCGCTGCGGCGTGTCCCCTCGCGACAGTCGGCCGGGCGGAGCCCGGGTTCGGCAGCGGTCCCGAACCGCAACCCCGACGAGACACCGGCCCGTGTAGAGCCGGCTCGGTCCGACGGGAGAAGCGTCCCGGCTCCGGCGGCTGGCCGCAGGGAGCGGCCGCGTCGGGACCGTGGCTGCGGCTCTGGGAATCCCCGTCTCATGGTATACGCCGGGCGCCGGACACAATGTTCCTCGTTCCCGCGTATCATGGTGTTCAAGACGACTGCCGTCGAAGGCGATTTCCGACGGTCGGCGAGGGCCAAGCACCTTCTCGGCCCCTTCGCACGAGAGTCGCGTCATGGGGTCCGCGGACAAGCCGATCCGCGTATACTCTGCTCCCGGGATCCGGGGAAGCCGATCCTCGAGGGGAGGGCGTCGGGGAGATCCGTCGGCGCCGCTAGTAAAACCCGCATCCGCGTAGCATCTCATACGCGGATCATGGAGCTTCCCTCGGTTCCGGCAGGGCTTGCCGGCGGCTGCGCGACGGCCGATAGATGCTCGCGGGTACCTCCTGCCGAGGGAGACGGGACCAGGTGCCGACGCTGTTGATCACCGGCGCGAATCGCGGCCTCGGCCTCGCGCTCGTCGAAAGCTACGCCGCGCGAGGGTGGCGGGTTCATGCCTGCTGCCGGATGCCGGAACGGGCCCATGCACTCCGGGCGGTTCCCGGCGAGGTGATCCTCCACCGTCTCGATGTGCGCGATCGCACCGCCTACCCGCCGCTCGCCGATCGACTCGGGGAGGAAGCGATCGACGTGCTGATCGCCAATGCCGGGATCGGCGGACCGAGGGACCGCATCGAGATGCTGGAAGTCCCGGCCTGGTTCGAGACCTTCCACGTCAACTGCATCGCGCCGCTCGCCCTCGCCGGGGCGCTCCGACGTCATGTCGCCCGCAGCCGGCAGAAGAAGATGATCGCCATCTCGAGCGTGCTCGGGAGCATCGGCGACAACCGCTCCGGCGGGCTGTACGCGTACCGCTGCAGCAAGGCGGCGCTGGACATGGCCTGGCGGACCCTGGCCTGCGAACTTCGCGAGGAGGGCGTCCTCTGCACCTTGCTGCATCCCGGCTGGGTGCGCACCGCGCTGGGAGGGGAGGGGGCGCCGCTCGAACCGCGGGAGGCGGCGGAGGCGATCCGTGCCGTGATCGCCGAACTGGGGCCGGAGCACAATGGGCGGTTTCTCGACCAGCGGGGCCGGGAGATCCCATGGTAATGGTGTCCGCGGGCGCGCGTATGCGGTGTTACCCGTATAGCCGGACAGGTGGATACGGGGGAGGCCGCCGACGGGAGATCGCGGGATGCTGATCTCCGGTCGCGCCCGGCTGGCGGCGGTGATCGGCGATCCGGTCGCCCATTCGCTCTCGCCGCGTCTCCACGGCTACTGGCTCGCCCGTTACGGTATCGACGGCGCCTACGTTCCCCTGAGAGTACCGGCGACGGAGCTCGCCGCGGTCTTCGATCTGCTGCCGAAACTCGGCTTTCGGGGCTGGAACGTGACCCTGCCGCACAAGGAAGCGGCGTTGCGGCTGGTCGACGAGCCGGATCCGGTGGCGCGACGGATCGGCGCGGTGAACACGGTGCTGGTGGGGGAGGGGGGGCGGCTGCGCGGCCTCAACACCGATGGTTTCGGCTTTCTCGCCGGTCTGCGGGAGCGGGCTCCGGAACTGCCCCTGGGCCGGGGCGTGACGGTGATTCTCGGCGCCGGTGGAGCGGCCCGGGCGGTCGCCGCGGCGATCTGCGAGGCCGGCGGACGGCGGCTCCGGATCGTCAATCGCACGGCAGAGCGCGCCGCCAGGCTCGCAGTCTGGTTGCGCGATCATTTTCCGGCGGTCGTGGAAACCGTATCTTGGGAGGAACGTCATGTGGCGCTGTCGGATGCTGTCCTGTGCGTGAACTGCACCAGTCTCGGGATGGAAGGTCGGGGGGAACTCGAGCTCTCCCTGAACCGGCTGCCCGTTTCGGCGGTGGTGGCGGACATCGTCTACGTGCCCCTGGAAACCCCCCTTCTTCGGGCCGCTCGGGAACGGGGCCATACGGTGGTCGACGGGCTCGGCATGCTCCTCTGGCAGGCGGTTCCGGGCTTCCGCCATTGGGGCGGAGTTGATCCGACGGTCGATGCGGGTCTGCGCGAATGTCTTCTGGAAGCCCTGCGCGGTGGTGGTTCCGGGCGGGATCGTTGAAAGTTGTCCACAGGCTGGAGGGGCGGTGGCCCCGTTAGAAAGTTATATGGATTCTCGTTAGTAAGTTAATGACCGAAATCGGCCATTGTTTTCAAGATGTTGCGGGAAGAATCGTGAACGATGTACCGAACATCGGTGAACGATGTACCGAGTCGGACCGTGAACGATGTACCGAACATCGGTGAACGATGTACCGAACCGTACGCCTTCCGCTCGAACGCCCCGGGCGTGAACGAAGTACCGAACCGCCGCCGCTCCGGATCCGGTCCCGTGATGTGGAGAGGGAGACGGGGCTGGTGCGCGATGTACCGAACGGGGCCGCCGGCATTCCGGCCCGATGGATCGTGAACGATGTACCGAAGTTCGGAGCCGTCGGGCGGCTCGGGAAATCCCGGGTGGGGGAATGCCCGGTGGAGATCCCTGCGCGGACCGGGAGATCGGCCCGTCCTGTCGGCGGTGACGGAGCCTGTGTGAACGATGTACCGAACCGCGGGGGTGGTGGGAGGCCGGCACTCCGGTCGGGAGGTGCTCACCTCGTGAACGATGTACCGAATCGCGCGTACGGGCGCCCGGTTCGGAGCGATCGCCGCCGGGGGGCGTGAACGATGTACCGAGTCAGGCGAGGGGGGCGATGATCTCCGGCGGCCGCTGGCCGCGCGGCCAGAAGCTCACCAGGATCCGCTCGTTGGTCGACCAGCGACGGGAGTCGAAGCCTTCCTCGGCCGCCGCCTGCTTGTCCTTGGGATCGAAACTCATGGCGATGTGGTAATCGGGAAGGTCGTCGTCCTCCACCACCTTCTTGAGCTGCGGCTTGAAGAAACGCGGCTCCAGCACCGAACCGCACTTCTCGATCAGCTTGGGCAGGGTGATCACCCATTTCTCCTGATGGCCGCAGTGCTTGCGGGCGAGCTCGTAGAGGCGCCGCTTGAGCCCCATCGACAGGGCGAAATAACGCTGGTTGATGGTCAGCACCCGGCGATCCTTGACGATCGCCCGGAACATCCAGTCGTTGAGGGAGATCTCGCAGGCTCCCATGATCTTCTTGCCGCTCTTGGTCCGCCGCTCGAGGATGCGGAAGGTCTCGATCCAGCCGAAGCCGCGGCGTTCCTTGATCTCCCCCGCCTCGATGGTGGTCAGGATGGTGGTCGATCGCAGCCGGAACATGGCATCGAGAAAGAGCTCGTAGGCCCGCTTGCCGGTGCCGCGGCCGGTCATCTTGAGGAAGTTGTGGGCGTTGAAGCGGACCGTCTTGTCGACCGGCAGACCACGCTCGAGCCGGTCGTTGATGATCGAGGCGATGTAGATGAGGACGTCCTTGTCCCAGATGGTGGCGAGTCCCTTCTCGCCCGGCCGCACCTCGATCTTGACCTTGCCGTCGTCGTAGACGAGGGGCTTCATCCGCGGCGCCTTCTGGAGGGAAAAGAAGGGGAACTCCATCAGCGCCCGATCGTCCTTGAAGGGGGCGTTGATCAGGCTGTCGAGAAACAGATCGACCTGCTTTTCCGCCATGCCCATCGGCCGCCCGCTCCCCTGCGGCGTGAACGATGTACCGAATCCCTCCTCCGGTCGCGGCGACCACGGGTGTCCCCCACCGCCGGCGCCCCCCGCGAGAGCCGTCCGGCCGCGGAAGCACGACCGTTCCGGAACCGGTGATCGTGTCCGTGCAGTTAGCGGCATCCTCCCGGTTTCGTCCAGAGCGCTTTCGACCATGCCGCGAAAATCTCCCGCCTCACCTTGAAGGCGATGTCGCCGATGCCCTTATGAACCGGTGTGGTGGCACGGTACCGGGAAAACGGCAGAAGAGCGGTTTCTGCCGGCATCGCGAAGATGGAGGGGAGATGGCCATGAATTTCCGCAGCCTGACGCCGTTCGGCCGGCGGGAGCTCGGTCCCGCCGAGGATCCCTTCACCACCATGCGGCGCGAGATGGATCGGCTCTTCGACGAGATGACCCGCAGCTTCGGGTTGCCCCGCACATCCCTCGGCGAGGGTCTGCTGGCGCCGCGCATCGACCTCCGCGAGACCGAGGAGGCGATCGTCGTCCAGGCGGAGCTGCCCGGGGTCGAGGAGAAGGATGTGGAGATCGAATTCGCCGACGGGGTCCTCACCCTGCGCGGCGAGAAGAAACAGGAGCGCGAGGAGGAGGAAAAGGAGAAGGGCTACTACCTGATGGAGCGCGCCTACGGCAGCTTCCTCCGCCGGATCCCGATCCCCGCCGAGATCGACGAGGACGGCATCCGGGCGGTCTTCGACAAGGGGGTGCTGACCGTCACCCTGCCGAAGAGGCCGGAAACCCGTCCCCGGCGGATCGCCATCAGGACCGAGGGCTGAACCGCGCCCCATCGCGCCCTTCGCTGTCTGTCGGACGCCCCGCCCGCCGCGGGGCGTTTCCGTTTCCGGTGCCGTCGCCGGCGGTCCGGGCGGGCCCCGACCGTGTCGGACCGGTACCCTGGCGCGGCCGGCCGGCGATCCGCCTGTGGGTACGCATCCGTGAGATATGGCATTGTTCCATCGGGCGGGACATGGCACACCACCCCGGGTTGGTTCGGAGCGATCCCGAACCCATGTTTTCGGAAGGAAACGCCGGTCCCAGAAGAAACCCCCGGACCGATCGGTTGCGGACCTTCGCGCTCCCGAGGGGATGGCGGGTCCGCCGGAGAAGCACGCATGCGCGGTGAAATCGTCCAGACACGCCCCGATCTTTCGGACCGTTTGTTCGAGGGTGGGGAGGTGATTGATGTGGGGAGTGTGTTTTCGGTTTTGCGTCGTCGCAAGTGGCTGATTGCGGGGTTTTGT
>Ga0256839_1002544_pt1 | contig 20114 bp, 21 predicted proteins | sample 354166metaG_FD_185968 | JGI IMG/M metagenome (GOLD analysis project Ga0256839, IMG submission 185968) | Hydrothermal vent microbial communities from Mid Atlantic Ridge, Atlantic Ocean - 354-166 | ecosystem: Environmental > Aquatic > Marine > Hydrothermal vents | place: Atlantic Ocean: Mid... | reverse complement strand
ACGGGAACTCCCAGTCCAGTGCGTGGAATCTGCCGCAAGGTTGTCAATATCCCGACCTGTTCCGCCATTTAATTATCCTCTTGCCTCAAATCAGTCATGCTGAAACTCTTCCGGAATAGGCAGCTCGCCCAGCTCCGCAAGCTGCTCTCCGCCGTTGTTCAGGTGGAACACATAGGCCAGTACCTGTGCCACCGCCTGATAGAGACCGGCCGGAATCTCCTCGCCGATCTCTGCACTGTGATACAAAGCTCGTGCCAATGGCGGAGCAGACAGCACGGGAACATTGTGCTCTGCCGCAATAGCGCGGATCTGCGCAGCCACCAGATCGGCCCCCATCGCTACAACTCTGGGTGCACCCATATTCTGCTGGTCATAACGCAGCGCCACGGCATAGTGCGTCGGGTTGGTTACAATGACATCCGCTTCGGGAACATCAGACATCATGCGCCTCTGCGCCATCTCCCGTTGCAGTTGGCGAATGCGGCCACGCACCTCGGGATTCCCCTCAGTCTGTTTGTGTTCATCCTTGACCTCCTGACGGGACATCTTGAGCTGCCGGGCGTGGTCCCAGAGCTGAAACGGCACATCCAGCAGCGCCACCAGAATCATGGTCAGGCTGATAGCGAGAAAGGACCACAGCAACAGATTCGCCATCTGGACAAGCGCGCTATCCACTGACTGATCACCCAGCTGCAGAAATGCATCCGCCTTGCTCCACAGCACACCAACAGCCACTGCTCCAATCAGCAGAAATTTGGCCAGCGCCTTGAGCAGCTCAATCAATCCCCGCACCCCGAAAACCCTTCCCATTCCCTTGATGGGGTCGAGTTTTTCCCACTTGAAAGCCAGCGCCTGGCCACTGAAGTTCCAGCCACTTATGGCGATGGATGAGAACACCGCCACCACCGCAAACAGAACCAGCAGCGGTGCAAACAGCAGAACAGCATCAAAAACAGTTTGCAAGAAAAGATTGGGGAGCGTGGCAGGATCAAAAATCCGCTCGCGGCTGACGGTAAAGTTTTTCTCAAAAATATCCAGCAATCCGGCAACAATCCCGTCCCCCATGAACATCAGCGCCGCAGCACTGGAGAGCAGCATCGCCATGCTGCTGAGCTCTCGTGAACGGGCAACCTGCCCCTTCTCCCGTGATTCTCGGAGTCGTTTCGGGGTTGCCTCTTCAGTACGTTCTTGGCCGTCATTTTGTGCCATGCGCTACGCTGAACTCCTTAATATATTGTTGCGGGGTTAATAACAGCTGGACGACCCCATCACAATCCGCTCAGAGCCACCCCGGAATTACTCCCCCGCAGTAATGGTGCGGATCAGGACAAAAACATCCTGAACCAGGTTGTCGGTCTGCGGCAGCAGGCTGGGAAAAGTAAACATCATCGCCAGAAAACCCAGCGTCAATGTCACCGGGAAACCCACGGCAAAAATATTCAGTTGGGGCGCAGCCCGGGCCATCACTCCAAAAGCGATATTCACCACCAGAATCGCAGCAACAACAGGAATGGAGATCAACACAGCCCCGGCGAACAACTCACTTCCCCAGGAGACAAGCTGCCAGATCCCGTCCCGGGTCAAACCATCGGGAGCAATTGGCATACTGGTGAAGCTCTCCGCAACCACCTCAATCAGAACAAGGTGCCCATTGAAAACCAGATACAAAAGTGAAGTGGCAAGCAGATAAATCTGTGATACAACCGGCACTGTCACGCCGCTTTGCGGATCTACCATCGACGCAAAACCAAGCCCCATCTGATAAGCAATAATCTGGCCGCCGGTAACGATGGCGGCAAATACCAGCTGCAAAGCCGTCCCCATCGCCACGCCGATCAACACCTGCTGGATAATCAACAACAACGTCATCGGACTGAAGGGATCAAATTGCGGAACCGGAGACAACTGTGGCGCGATCGCCAGCGTCAGTACCAGGGTAACAAACAGCTTTACCCGTATCGGCACTGTCTGTGAACCGGTGATCGGGGCACTCATCACCATGGCGCCAATACGGAAAAACGGCCACAACAAAGAACCGATCCAGGCGGTTATTTCTGCAGCAGTAAAAACCATGACTAGCTAATCAGACCGGGGATGCTTTCAAACAGGCGCACGGTGTAGTCCACCAGAATCTGTGTCAGCCACTGACCGGCAAAAGCAAGTACGGCAAGGGTGATCAGAAGCTTGGGAATAAAGCTCAGGGTCATTTCGTTAATCTGGGTTGCCGCCTGAAACATACTCACGAGTAACCCAACCCCCAGAGCCGGCAGTAACAAAACAGAAACCATGACAACCAGCAACTCCAGCGCCTGCTGAAAAATCGAGATAGTCAGCTCAGGAGACATAGAAGCTCGCCGCCAGGGTGCTCATTATCAGTGACCAACCATCAACCAGAACAAACAGCATCAGCTTGAACGGCAGGGAGATAATCATCGGTGACAGCATCATCATGCCCATGGACATCAGTACGCTGGCCACTACCAGATCAATAATGACAAAGGGAATAAACAGCAGAAAACCAATTTGAAAAGCTGTTTTCAGTTCGCTGGTAACAAAGGCCGGGAGCAGGATCCGCAACGGAACCTGCGCGGGAGATTCAAACCCTTCCTGCTGTCCGGACAGCCGGACGAACAGAGCCAGATCAGTATCGCGGGTCTGCCCGAGCATAAAAGTCTTTAACGGTCCAACCGCCTTGATCACCGCTTCCTGAAACTCCATGTTATCTTCCAGATAGGGTTGCAGCGCTTCGCTGTTGATACGGTCAAACACAGGCGTCATGATAAAAAAAGTCAGAAACAGCGCCAGTCCGATGAGGATCTGGTTGGAAGGAGTGGTTGGCAAACCCAGCGCCTGGCGCAGAATGGCAAACACAATAATGATGCGGGTAAACGATGTCATCATAATCAGTGCTGCCGGAAGAAAGGTCAGCGCTGTCATCATCGCCAGCAACTGCAGGGTCACGCTGTAGGTCTGTTTCCCTTCTGCACCGGTCACAGTCAACGCCGGAAATGCTTCCTGTGCCGCTATCACATCCACAGAAAACAAGAACCCTGACAACAAGAGCAAAAAGCGTGACACTACTGCTGCCTCTTGTCGATCGCGGCGGCCAGGCGCTGGGCAAATTTTCCACTGACAGGTTGAGTCACAGAGCTTTCTGGCAAAGGCTGCTCCAGTATATGCAACATCTCTACCTGACCGGTAGCCACACCAATCAGCAACTGCTGCTCACCCACCTGCACCACCACCACACGCTCCCGCTGCCCAACCGGCAGTGCAGCAACCACCCTCAATGCACCGTTGGCGCTGCTGTTCCAGCCTGGCAGCCTGCGCAACAGCCACGCTATTACCACAATAACCACCAGCACCAGCATCAATCCCAGAACCAGCTGCAGTAAACTGCCGGCGGTTACCGGACTGGCCTCCAGCCGTTGCAGTTTTTCGGCATCATTGGCTGCCCCCAACGGCATTGATACCATTCCAGCCAGCAGTAAAAGATAAATTTTTTTCATTTTTATTTACGGAGTTCAATTCTTGAGGTGATACGTCTGACATTTCTTCCGGAGCTCGCAGGCTTTCTCACACCGGCCCCTGACTTACTCATTTTTTCAGGTTCTTCAGCCGCTCTTGGGCGCTGACCACATCGGTCAAACGAATCCCGAATTTTTCATTCACCACCACCACTTCACCGTGAGCAATCAGAGTTCCATTCACCATCACATCCAGCGGCTCTCCCGCCAGACGATCCAGCTCCACTACCGACCCTTGGTTTAACTGCAACAGGTTGCGGACGTTGATTTTTGTGCGGCCGATCTCCATAGCGATTGTGACCGGAATATCCAGAACAAGATCCAGATCAACCTCCTTGCCCTTGCCGGAAGCCGCTTCATTTTCCAAAGGTTCCAGAGGAGCCGGAGAGTAATCCATTCCCCCATCCCCGGCGGTGGCTGTTGCTGAATCGGCAGACTCCTCTTCAAGCTGTTCCGCCAGCGCCTCGGCCCATGGGTCATCTTCATCCTCTCCCTGCTCTGTCTGTTCTGTAGCATCTCCATCCGAAGCTACATCTGCTTCAGATTGCTCAACATTGTCAAGCAGCTCCTCAGCCGCCGCCTCCTGCTCATCCAGTTGTTCAGCCGTATTCTCAACTGGCTCTTCTGTCTCTGCCTGTTCACTCACCGGTCACACCTCCAGTCATATCGTGTTCTTTTTGTATCAACGAAAACTCGTTTGTACCGGACGTTCAATCAGTTCGGTCACCTTGACAGCCCACTTTTTTTCCGCTGTTCCGTAAGTGGCGCGAAACACGGGGATCTCTTCAGCTTTCACGAGCACCTGCTCCGGCAATTCAATAGGAATGATATCCCCCGGTTTAAGTTCGGAGAGTTCACCCAGCGTCAATTCGGTACGGACAAGATCAGCACTGATGGTAACGTCCATATCTTCCAGCTCATCCCTCATGGTTTTCAGCCAGCGATCATCCGTTTCTGTCCGTTCACTCTGCATACCGGTATCAAGAATGTCGCGAATTGGTTCCAGCATCGAATAGGGCATGGTGACATGGATATCTCCACTGCCACCGTCCATCTCCACATGGAAGGTGGTCACAACCACAATCTCGGAAGGGCTCACAATGTTGGCAAACTGGGGATTGACTTCTGAATTAAGAAATTCAAATTCAATATCCAGTACCGGCGCCCATGCCTTTTTCAAATCCTTGAAAGCATCTTCCAGAACAATCTGAATAACCCGCTGCTCGGTGGGTGTGAATTCACGCCCCTCTATCTTGGCGTGAAAACGGCCGCCTCCTCCAAAGAAATTGTCCACTACGGAGTAGACAAATTTTGGTTCCAACACCAGTAGCGCTGTTCCCCTCAACGGGTTTATACGGACCAGATTCAGGCTGGTGGGAACAAACAGGCTATGAATATACTCTCCAAATTTGGTAGTCTTTATCCCGCCAACCGAAATCTCCGCACTGCGGCGCAGAAGATTGAACATACTGACCCGGAACAGGCGGGCAAACCGCTCATTTATCATCTCCAGGGTGGGCATGCGCCCACGAACTATGCGCTCCTGCGTAGCAAGATCGTACCGTTGCGGACCCTCAGGGGCCGACTCTTCCTCGACCTCCTCATCCCCCACCCCGTGCAACAGGGCATCAATCTCATCCTGTGATAACAGTTCACTGGCCGACATGGTTCCGGGTTCTTTTTTTACTGAATTACAAAACTGGTAAAATAGATCTCTTCCACCCCGGGCTTTCCGGTACGCTCTTTCAAAATCCCGCGAACCTTTTCCAGCACCTCGGTGCGCAACTTTTCCTTCCCCTCAATTCCGGCCACGTCATCCACACTCAAACTGCTCAACAGCAGCACAATACTGTTGCGGATAACCGGCATGTGAGTAGCTACCGCCTGTTCGATTTCCGGATCCCGGGTCATCACCTGGATGGTCGCCTGCATAAAACGGGAAGCTCCCGATTCTTCTGAAAAATTCACCACAAATGCCGGCTCCAGAGCAATATAGATAGGTGGCGCCTCTTCGGGGACAGCCTCTTCTCCGCGAGAACCTTTCTCGGCAGCAGCTTCATGGTTCCCTCCCCCACCGAGAGCACCGCTGAAATGGAGAAACGCCCCAAAACCACCAAACATAACCAGCTGCAGCACCACGATGACAATGATTAATTTGGTCATCGAAGTTCCGCTCCCTCCCCCATTATTTGCTGCTTCCTCTTTCTCTTTAGCCATGATTAACCTATACCCGAATTGTCCCAGTCGCATAATCAGAAGCAATTTGCATGCCCGGGCAGAAAACAACGTGCAACCCGCTCTCAACGGAGGAAACGGAAGGAAAACCGAAAGCGAAACGGACGTTGCAATGCCGAAAGATTGACGATTATCGGGCAAAAAACCGTCGGCAATCCGCCATCATCATTTCCGGACAGAAACGGCGAATTGGGTTAATATAGTTGTTGAAGACCGAAATACCGGATCTATGTAACAGGAAACACCACTCCCCTGAAATACAAGGCTCGGGTCTGTAACAACAGAATTCATGCAGGGAAACCATCCGCCGTGCGCAAAAAGCCCCGGATACTCAAGACAAAAACCGTTGCAAAATCTCGCTTGTTTCATATTGAGGCACTGGATCTGGAGTTTTCCAACGGCACCATCACCCAGTACGAGCGACTGCGTGGCGCAACAAAAGGTACTGTGCTTATTGTTCCGATGCTTGACAGAAATACGGTGCTGCTGGTGCGTGAGTATGCCGCGGGTACAGAGCGTTACGAACTGGGTTTCCCCAAAGGACGTATCGAGACAGGTGAGCCCCTGTTGCAGGCCGCCAACCGTGAACTAATGGAAGAGGTTGGCTACGGGGCAACACAGCTTGAGCATGTTACCTCTCTTACTCTGGCCCCCGGTTTTTTGGGTCATACAACTGAGATTGTTCTGGCACGGAAGCTCTACCCGAAACGGCTTGACGGAGACGAACCGGAAGAACTTGAAGTGGTACCCTGGACTCTGAGCGACATTGACAAGCTCTGGCGTAACGGAGAGTGTACCGAAGCCCGCACCCTTGCAGCCCTGTTTATCATCAAAGAATATCTAAATGGCGGCTGATTCCTATTCCAGAAAATGCACCAATCTGCTGGAACCGGTTATTGCCATTGCCCAAGAGGCCGGGCAGCGCATACTCCATATTTATCAAGGTGGTTTCAATATCACCCACAAAAAGGATGAATCACCGGTAACCGAAGCCGATATTGCAGCTCACCATGCAATTATCGACGGGCTGAAAGCGCTTACACCGGAGCTGCCGGTACTGTCTGAAGAATCCGCCGATATCCCCTTCAATGAACGGGCCCGCTGGCACTGCTACTGGTTGGTGGATCCGCTGGATGGCACTCGTGAATTCATCAAACGCAATGGCGAATTCACCGTCAATATTGCCCTGATCGAAAAACACAGCCCCGTACTTGGCGTAATCCATGCACCAACAGGCAGAATCAGCTATTACGCGAGCCGGGGCGGTGGCGCATACAAACAAGCATCAGGAGCAAAACCGAAACCGATCCAGGCGCGAAAAAAAAGAGATATCCCCGTAATTGCCATAAGCCGTGCCCGCTGCGGTTCACGTCAGCAACAGTTACTGACCAACATCGGCACACATGAGACAATATCTGTAGGCAGCTCGCTCAAATCATGCCTAGTGGCTGAGGGAACCGCTGATCTCTATGCCCGGCTGGGACCTACTTCAGAGTGGGATACCGCAGCGGCACAGTGTATTGTCGAGGGGGCGGGAGGCCATATTACCGATACCCGGATGCGTCCCTTGCGCTACAACACAAAAGACTCTCTTCTCAACCCGGATTTTTTTGTCTTTGGAACCGACCGGCACAATTGGTCACGCTATCTCTGAGGAAGTCATTCGGAACCATGGTTACTTCCCGGGAAAGCCGCTCTGCAGGCATGTATATCACAGATTTTTCAGACAGAAGAACTGCTCACCACACTTCCCGGGAACCGCCCCGGCCAGAGCTTTCAGTCGTTCGAGATCGTGAATGATGATATGTTTGCGCTCGACGCTAAGCAACCCCTCTTCCTGAAAGCGGGTGAACATCCGGCTCACCGTCTCTACCGCCAGACCAAGATAGTTACCAATATCGTTTCGCGACATGCTCAGATAAAACTCGCTGGCGGAAAAGCCACGCCGATGGTACCGGGAAGAGATACTGAACAGATAGGCGGCCAGCCGTTCCTCCGCACTCTTTTTACCCAGCAAGATAGTGTGGGTCTCTTCCTCGAAGATCTCTTTGCTCATCAACGTAATAAGTTGCCGGTGCAACACAGGCATCTCGTTGCTAAGCAATTCAAACTGCTCATAGGGAATTTCGCAAACACTGGTGGTTTCCAGCGCCTTGGCGGAACAGGGATGAACCTTGTTACTGATAGCATCCAGACCAAGCAGTTCACCCGGCAGATGAAATCCGGTTACCTGCTCGTTACCACTCTCGGTCGGCACATAACTCTTGATGGAACCACTACGGACTGCGTAAATGGACCGAAACGGATCACCGCCTTGATAGAGGTGGTCCCCTCGCTTGACCGGACGACGGCGCTGAATAATCTGCTCAAGCCGCTCCAGCTCTTCGCCGGTGATCCCCACCGGTAAACAGATCTGAAACAGGCTGCAATCCTTGCAAGCAATTTTGCGCTTTGATAACGGTACGACAGTATTCTCGTTTTCTGTTGACATGGGCGATTGGAAAATGACAAATATCAATTATATTTATAGTGGCACACTACTGCAACTTCATGCAGTAAAAACCTGAATTTACAATTAGTTATTAACCAGTTATTGATAAGCCGACAAGATATAACATGGCTCTGGCCCTTTGCATATGAAAACAGCATCAGTCTGCAGGAGTATTTCCCGTTACCCAGCGCTCCCCTTCCGGCAGTGACTCTTTTTTCCAGAAAGGTGCTCTCGATTTCAGCTCGTCAATCAGATAACGAGCCGCCTCAAAGGCGGCAGCACGGTGGGCTGTCCAGGCCGCCACCAGAACGATGGGATCATCGGGACATATCTCTCCCACACGATGAATAATCAAAACATCAAGTAGTTCCCAACGCTGAACAGCCTCTTTGGCAATCATCTCCAGATGTTTTTCGGTCATCTGTGGATAGTGCTCCAGGAACATACCCCGTACCGCATCACCTTCATTGAAATCCCGCATCGTGCCGACGAATACCGCTGTCGCACCATACTTGCCACTCACCGCGGACATTCGCTGTTGAAAACTTGCCAACTCCTGCCAGGGTTCAAATGCCCCGCCCCGGATCTCAACAGCCATTGCCACCTCCGGTCACTGGCGGGAAAAAGGCCACTTCGTCGCCATCCCGCACCACACTACCGGGTTCGGCGTACTCCATATTAACGGCCATGAGAAGATTTGCCGGCAGCACCTCATCATCGGCCACCTGTTGCCACACTTCGGCAATTGTTCCGGCGCTTTGCGAATCAATAACGGTTTCGTCACACCCCATGCGTTCTCTCAAACTGGCAAAAAACTTTACCGTAATCGCCATTCGGGTCACCTGTCTGGTTTACACAATCATGGCAGTCAGACTATCATGAAAATCTTCACTCACACAGCCTCTTTATCCTGAATCCGATGAATAAATTGACCCATTTTAATAGCTCCGGCGAAGCCCACATGGTTAATGTGGGAGAAAAAGCCACCACCCACCGCATCGCAATTACTGAAGGTTGCATCCTGATGCAACCCGACACGCTGAAATTAATTGTTGACGGGAAACACAAAAAGGGAGATGTGCTGGGGATTGCCCGTATCGCCGGTATCATGGCCGCCAAAAAAACTGCCGAGCTTATCCCCCTCTGCCACCCACTGAACATTACTCGTGTTGAGCTTGATTTCCGAACTGAAAGCAAAGAGAACGCTGTGTATTGCCAGGCTCGCGTGGAAACCAGCGGCCAGACCGGCGTAGAAATGGAGGCTCTTGTTGCTGTCCAGATCGCCCTGCTTACCATTTATGATATGTGCAAGGCGGTTGATCGGGGGATGACCATCAGAAAAGTGCGATTGATGGAAAAATCTGGTGGTAAATCAGGTCATTGGCACCGAAAAAATAGTGCTCCAGTGTAACAGCCCAAGCTGACCCTGAAATGCGCCAGACCAAGGCGGAAAATAATGAACTTGTGTCGAACAGAATGTTCAAATGCCATGCAGTATACAGCTGGCAGCCACGTAATCGCTGGTTTCTGGAAGCAACAGAGAGGACACCGCACTGTTTGAAAGCAAGCAAAGCCCCAGCGCCAAACTGGTCATGACAGCAGAAAGTCTGCAACAGAAAAAACTTTTTATTCGGGCGATAACAAACACCCCCCGGAAACGCTGACAGATTTCAGCACAAACGCAGAGATACGCCCCGTTCTACGCAGGAGCGTTAACGGCAGTTAATTGAAAACCACAAATGAGAAAAACCGCTCAAGCAACACCTTTTCCCTTACGGGAAAAATGTGATATCAACCTGTATTTACCTGAGCGCAGGTAATTCAGCAATCAGCCGAATGGCTCACTTTACGACACTGATATTTTTCTGTTCCTTCTGGATACGTTCATAAATCTCCTCACGATGCACTGAAACCTCTTTGGGAGCATTGATACCAATCCTCACCTGGTTCCCCTTTACACCAAGAACAGTCACTGTCACATCATCCCCGATTACCAGGGTCTCGCCCACACGTCTGGTCAAGATCAACATTCTGTACTTCTCCCTTCAATCCATGACGAACCACATGCCCGAAAATACAGACACTCTATCAGGTACAAGCAAACAACATGTGATTACATCGTACTTAACTAACTTAGATAGGGGCAAGAAATAGCAATTGATTTTACAACATTATTACAATCTAAAACAATTACACTCCCCCCGAACGTCCCTTCACGATACGGCACTACTCAAGCTGAAAAGCCGAGTGTAGTGCTCTTACGCCAAGTTCAAGATACTTATCGTCAACTACCACAGAGATCTTTATCTCTGATGTCGAAATCATGCGAATATTAATTCCTTCTTCAGCCAGCGCCTTGAACATTGTGCTGGCAATACCTGCGTGGGAACGCATCCCCACACCCACCAACGAGATTTTGGCGATCTTGTCGTCGCCCTCCACCTCGCGCGCCCCTAAATCATCCGCCAATTTGCGCAAAATATCCAGTGCTTTTTGATAATCATTGCGATGTACCGTAAAAGTGAAATCCGTTGTCCCGTCAGCGCCGACGTTCTGGATAATCATATCCAGTTCGATATTCGCATTGCCGATCGGGCCTACAATCTGGTGGGCCACGCCCGGTTGATCAGGGACACCCAGAATAGTCAGCTTGGCTTCATCACGATTAAAAGCGATACCGGAGATAACCGCCCTTTCCATATCCTGTTGTTCCTCTTTGGTAATCAACGTCCCTTTCCCCTCTTCAAAAGAGGATAGCACACGTAACGGCACATCATATTTGCCGGCAAACTCCACTGCGCGAATCTGCAGCACTTTCGAACCCAGACTGGCCATCTCCAGCATCTCCTCGAACGTGATCCGGTCCAGACGACGGGCCTGGGGAACCACTCGTGGGTCAGTGGTATATACACCATCGACATCGGTATAGATCTGGCACTCATCGGCCTTCAGTGCCGCTGCCAGGGCCACTGCCGTGGTATCGGAACCGCCCCGACCAAGGGTGGTTATATTGCCATCCTGATCCACGCCCTGGAAACCGGCCACCACCACTACCCGCCCCTGCGCAATGTCGCTACGCACCTTCTGTTCATCGATCTCCAGAATGCGGGCCTTGTTGAATGCACTGTCGGTCCGGATATGTACCTGGGATCCGGTATAGGAACGCGCCACGCACCCCTGTTCATGCAGGGCCATACACAGCAGGGCAATGGTAACCTGTTCACCGGTGGAGAGCAGCACATCCAGTTCGCGGGGGATTGGCCGGGTGGTAATTTCATTCGACAATCCAAGCAGGCGGTTAGTTTCACCACTCATGGCAGACACCACGACAATAATATCCTGCCCCTGCTCCCGGCAGCGCTTGATTCTGGCGGCCACCCTCTTGATGCGCTCAACGGTGCCAACCGATGTACCACCATATTTCTGAACGATCAGTGTCATTGCTGTCTGATCCAGTCCGGAACAGAATCAAGTGCCGCCTGCAAGGTTTCAGGGCGATTACCTCCAGCCTGGGCCATATCCGGCCGCCCGCCACCTTTCCCTCCTACCTGGTGGGCCACGCTGTTGACCAAGTCACCGGCCTTGATGCGATTGGTTACATCTTTCGTTACCCCCGCTATCAAGGTTATCTTGTTTCCATCGACCGCCGCCAGCACGATGGCGGCACTCCCCAGTCTGTTTTTTAGTTGATCAACTGTGTTACGGAGTGTCTTGCTGTCAGCTCCATCCAGACGGGCCGCCAGCACCTTTATACCGTTCACCTCCACCGCGCGGGATGCCAGATCTCCTCCCTGGCTGCTGGCCAGCTTCTCTTTCAACCGCCCCAGCTCCTTTTCAACGCGGCGTGAACGCTCCAGGAGCTGGGAAACCTTGTCAGCAACGGTATCCCGATCCGACTTCAGCAGTTCACAGACAGTGCGTAGTTGCCGCTCACCCGCCTCATACCACTGCACTGCCCGTTGACCGGCCACCGCTTCGATACGACGCACCCCCGCGGCAATCCCGCTTTCCGCGACAATCTTGAACAGAGTGATATCACCTGTGCGCTGCACATGGGTACCGCCACAAAGCTCAATGGAGAATTCGCCCATACTCAGCACCCGTACCTGTTCACCATACTTTTCACCAAACAGCGCCATTGCTCCGGCCTTCTCGGCCTGTTGCGGCGACATGATGCGGGTTTCAACAGGGAGATTGGCGCGAATTTTGGTGTTAACCAGACGCTCTATCGCTATCAGCTGCCCGGCATCAAGTGGCTCGAAGTGGGAAAAATCAAACCGGAGACGTTCCGGAGCAACCAGCGAACCCTTCTGGACAACATGCTCACCGAGCACCTTGCGCAACGCAGCATGCAGCAGATGGGTAGCTGAGTGATGACAGGCGACGTCCTGACGGCGTGCCGCATCAACCCGGGCAATAACAGAGTCGCCAACAGCCAGCTGCCCCGCAGTCACCATTCCCAGGTGGATATTTGCTTCTCCCTCCTTGCGGGTATCGGAGACCTCAAACAACCCCTTCTCCGACTGGAGCTTGCCACTATCCCCGACCTGTCCACCGGATTCGGCATAGAATGGCGTACTATCCAGTACCACGACTCCCTGCTGCCCCTCCAGCAAACGCTCCACCGGCTGACCATCAACATAAAGTGCAGTTACGCTGGCCTGCTGCTCCAAACGGTCGTAACCGGTAAATTCGCTGCTGCCCTCAATATCCAGCCGCTCACCGAAGTCGCCACTGAAATGGCTGGCAGCACGAGCCCGTTCCCGTTGCATAGCCATCTCCCGCTCAAACCCTTCCATATCGAGGGTCAGCCCCCGCTCACGAGCAATGTCAGCAGTCAGATCCACGGGAAAGCCGTAGGTGTCATACAGGCGGAATACGGTCTCGCCAGGGATGACTCTCCCGTCAAGCCGCTCAAGCGCCTGTTCGAGATGGTGCAAGCCATGCTCCAGGGTCTCGGCAAAGCGCTCCTCCTCCTGCCTCAATACCCGCATGACATAGTCCCGAGCCGCTGGCAGCCCGGGGTATGCCTCACCCATCTGCTCAATCAACGGGTCCACCAGCTTGTAAAAGAACGGTTCGGTCAATTCCAGCCGGTTACCATGGCGAATCGCACGCCGGATGATCCGCCGCAAGACATATCCCCGCCCCTCGTTGGAAGGCATTACGCCATCGGCCACCAGAAATGCGCAGGAACGGATATGATCGGCAATAACCCTAAGCGACGTATTGTTGCGCTCCGCGGGATTGTCGGTCAGCCTGGCAACTGCCTGAATCAATGCCTGAAACAGGTCAATCTCGTAGTTGTTGTGCACCCCTTGCATAACCGCGGCCAGACGCTCAAGACCCATGCCGGTATCCACCGAAGGCTTCGGCAGCGGACGCAGTTTTCCGGCCTCATCCCGATCATACTGCATGAACACCAGATTCCAGATCTCGACATAGCGGTCGCCATCCTGCTCCGGGGTTCCCGGAGGCCCGCCGGCCACATCAGGGCCGTGGTCATAGAATATTTCGCTGCATGGGCCGCAAGGGCCGGTATCTCCCATCGACCAGAAATTGTCGTGAGCGCCGATGCGTGAAAAACGCTGTGGCTCTACCCCAACCTCGTTGAGCCAGATATTGGCGGCCTCTTCATCCTCTTCAAACACCGTAATCCAGAGGCGCTCCGGCGCAAGACCGAGCTCCCCGACAAGAAACTCCCAGGCGTAAACGATAGCTTCTCGCTTGAAGTAGTCACCAAAGCTGAAATTGCCCAGCATTTCGAAAAAGGTGTGATGACGCGCAGTATAGCCTACGTTATCCAGATCATTGTGCTTGCCACCGGCACGCACACAGCGCTGCACACTGGCTGCACGTTGATAGGGGCGTTGCTCCAGGCCAAGAAACACCTCCTTGAACTGCACCATCCCGGCATTGGTAAACAGCAGGGTCGGATCATTGGCAGGCACCAGCGAACTGCTCGGCACAATCTCATGCTCCCTGGCCTGGAAGAAATCCAGGAATGCCTTACGGATATTAGCGCTTTTCATCATCCTTCCTGTTTCAACAACTGGCGGATCTGCTCTGCGGCAAATCCCCGGTACTGGAGAAAACGCGCCTGCCGCGCCTGCTCCTGGTAATCGGCCGGGAGAGCCGAACCAAATCGTTTTTTTCTGACGCGGCTCATCAGTTCCGCCCAGTTCGCGTCCCCTGGCTCAACACTACAGGTAATAAGCTGTTCGGATATTCCCCGCTCCCGTAACTCCATCTGGATACGCAACGGCCCGAACCCTTTTTCACGCCGGGAGTATACATACGCCTCCACAAATCGTTCGTTACTGAGCAACCGCTCTTCCTGCAGCTGTTCCAGCGCCTGATCTATAACGGCTTTGTCATACCCTCTCGACCGAAGTTTGTGACGCAACTCCAGCACTGAATGCTCACGCCGCGCCAACAGTCTCGTAGCCGTATCACGAACAGCAGAAAGAGAGCAGTTATCCTCCTGACTGGAATTCAACGTCATCCCCCACCAGACAAATGTGGCAAGAAACCGGCAAGTTTATCACAAAGATTCCCGCCATTCCCCCCAAATACTGCGGATTGCAGCAATTCCCTGCGCCCCACGGGAACGAGCCAGCTGAAGGTGCTCATCACGCATACCACCGAGAGCATACACCGGAAACGGCGCCATCTCTGTGAGCCGCAACAGCCGCTCCCACCCCAGGCCCGTTACCTCCGGGTGACTCAAGGTGGGCAACACGGGAGCAATCACCGCAAAATCCACTCCGATATGCGCCGCGTGGGCCAGTTCACGCTCATCATGGCAGGAAGCAGCAACCCAAAGCTCTGCGGGCAACGGCCTGTGCCGCAGGGAAAGCAGTCGCCCGCTGGCAAGATGTACACCGGCCGCCCCCAGCTTTGTTACCAATTCCGGGTCGGCATTCAGCAATACCCTCACCCCGTAACGCCCTGCGAGAGAGATAACCTGTCGTGCCAACAGCTCGTACTCAGCTCCATCCAGCTGTTTGGCCCGCAATTGTACCAGACGCACACCACCGTGCAGACACTGCTCCAGGCGGGACAGAAACAGTTGGGGATTATTACCGGGTTCGGGAGTAACAAGATAGCGTCCGGGCAACCGTGCCGCCGTGACAATGGGGATGTTAGCCTCGGGAAAACTGTAGTTCAGCAGCTGCTCTGGCTTCACCCATGCAATGGGCTGGCCCTCGCGCCCCCGCGCCTTTCCCCGGTAGCGCTCAACCCGCCAGACATCCAGCAAAACAGTGTGTTCGGGATAGTTGTGGTAAACCCTGATTAATGGTCGGGCACTCTCGACGGCAATTCCCAGCTCTTCGTCAAGCTCCCGCCTCAGAGCCTGCGTCACCCTTTCTCCGGGCTCAAGTTTCCCGCCGGGAAACTCCCACAGCCCTCCCAGGTGCAAATGCCCGGGGCGTTTGGCGATCAACACATCACCGCCGTTATTGACAATGACCGCAACGGCTACATGGAGATGGGTTGTGCTATCGGAAGTGTGCTCAGGTGCGGTATTCGGCATTGATGCGGATATAGTCATAGGAGAGATCGCAGGTCCAGATTCGAGTCTGTGCTGCACCCCGGCCCAACTCAACCCGGATGGTGATCTCCTCTCTGTCCATAACTGCCTGTCCTGCCTCTTCCCGGTATTCCGCAGCCCGACCTCCATGGCGCACCAGGCACAGCTCGTCCAGATAGAGGGTCAGGGCGTTGATATCCAGATCATCCACCCCTGCCCGCCCAACCGCCGCCAGAATCCGTCCCCAATTGGGGTCGCTGGCAAAAAAGGCGGTTTTGACCAGCGGAGAGTGAGCTATCGTATATGCGATTTTCAGACACTCCTGCTCATCCCGGCCGCCTGCCACCTCGATGGTGATGAACTTGCTGGCCCCCTCACCATCACGGACAATGGCCTGCGCCAGCTGCTCGCAGATATCACATACCGCCTTCTGCAACAGGAAGTAGCGCGGATCATCCGCTTGTAAAATGGGGGATAACGAAGATTTTCCGGTGCTAATCAACACGCAGGCATCATTGGTTGAGGTATCACCGTCAACGGTAATCCGATTGAATGTTCTGTCTACCGCCGCCTGCAGGCATTGTTGCAGCAGAGACTGATCCACTGCCGCATCTGTCGCAATGAAGGCAAGCATTGTCGCCATATCGGGGCGAATCATCCCGGCACCCTTGCTGATACCGGTAACTGTTACTGTCTCACCATCGATCTCAACGGTAGTAGATGCCCCTTTGGGAACGGTATCAGTGGTCATGATGCCATGCGCAGCATCTTCCCACCCGGAAGGGGAAAGTGAGGTCAAGGCAGCCGGCAGGGCTGCTTGAATCTTGTCCACAGCCAGCGGCTCGCTGATCACCCCGGTAGAAAAAGGCAGAACCGCCTCGGTCGGACACACCGCAATTTCCGCCAGTTTCTCGCAACAGGCCAAGGCATCCACGACACCCTGCTCTCCTGTTCCGGCGTTGGCGTTACCGGTATTGATCAGCAGATAACGGGGGGCAGTTTGGTTCAGATGATCACGCGCAACTTTTACGGGCGCTGCGCAAAACAGGTTACGGGTAAACACAGCAGCGCAGACAGACCCCTGAGCTGCCTCTATGATCACCACATCACGCCGCCCGGCCTCCTTGATTCCCGCGCGGGCGATTCCCAGTCGTATACCGGCAACCGGGTGCATCTCGGGCCACCCCTTCCAGCCTACCGCCATCTCAGTTCAGTTTGCCGTGACACTGCTTGTATTTCTTGCCGGAACCACACGGACACGGCTCATTGCGGCCAATCTTGCGCCCTTTGCGAACAAACGGGGTATGCTCTTCTGTCTGTTCCGGCGGCGGTTCCTCGACGCCGCCAAGCGCCGATGCCTCCGCATGCTGATAGCTTATTTCACCCTGCTGACGGCGCTGTTCCTCAACCGCTGCCACATCCTCTTCGGCACGCACCTGAACCTTGCTCAACACAGCGATGGTTTCATGCTTGATCCGGCTCAATAACTGATTGAACAGCTCAAAGGCTTCCCGCTTGAACTCCTGGGTAGGATTTTTCTGCGCGTACCCCCGCAAATGGATCCCCTGGCGCAGATAGTCCATCGCAGCAAGGTGCTCCTTCCACGCAGTATCCAGCACCTGTAACATGGCGGCCTTCTCGAAGTGACGCAGAACCTCGCTGCCGGTCAGCTCCTCCTTGGCTGCATACTCTTTCTCTACCGCCTCAAGAATCCGCTTGCGCAACCCATCCTCATCCAGTTTGCTGTCGGCATCCAGCCAACCCTGCAGATCCAGCTTGATGCCGAAATCGTTCTCCAGCGCCTGTTCCAGGCCGGATACATCCCACTGCTCATCGATACTCTGTGGGGGAATATATGTGTCGATCAGTTCATTGATAACATCGTAGCGAATATCCTGAATGGTCTCGGAGATATCATCCGCTTCCATTAGCTCCTTGCGCTGGTCATAGATTACCTTGCGCTGGTCATTGGCAACATCATCGTACTCCAGCAGTTGCTTGCGAATGTCGAAATTACGCCCCTCAACCTTGCGCTGGGCATTCTCGATGGCACGAGTCACCCAAGGATGTCCGATAGCTTCACCCTCTTGCATGCCCAGCTTTTGCATGATGCCTGCAACCCGCTCAGAAGCAAAAATACGCATCAGATTATCTTCCAGCGCCAGGAAAAAACGGCTCGAGCCGGGATCGCCCTGGCGCCCGGAACGGCCACGCAGTTGATTATCGATACGACGTGATTCGTGACGCTCGGTGCCGATAATATGCAGCCCACCTGCCTGGAGAACCTGATCATGCCGCTGCTGCCACTGCTCCCGCACACGCTGTCTGCCGGATTCGTCGTCTTCCGGCAAGGCACTGAGCTCAGCCTCCAGATTCCCCCCAAGTACGATGTCAGTTCCACGCCCGGCCATGTTGGTGGCGATGGTGACTGCACCGGGACAACCCGCCTGCGCTATAATCTCAGCTTCACGTTCGTGCTGCTTGGCATTGAGAACCTCATGCTTGATTTTGGATTTTTTCAGAATATTGGAGAGATACTCTGACGTTTCGATGGAGGTGGTACCAACCAGCACCGGCTGTTTCCGTTCGACGCAGTCCTTGATATCCTCAATGACGGCATCAAACTTCTCCTTTTGGGTCATGTAGATCAGATCACCGAAATCCTTGCGGCCAACCGGTCTGTGAGTCGGGATAACCGCCACTTCCAGGTTATAGATCTGCTGGAACTCATACGCTTCGGTATCCGCAGTACCGGTCATACCCGCCAGTTTGTCGTACATGCGGAAATAGTTCTGGAAAGTGATTGATGCCAGCGTCTGGTTCTCCTGCTGGATCGGTACACCCTCCTTGGCTTCTACCGCCTGATGAAGCCCCTCTGACCAGCGCCGCCCCGGCATGGTCCGACCAGTAAACTCGTCAACAATAACGATCTGCCCATTTTGTACGATATAGTCCACATCACGCTGGAAAAGGGCATGGGCACGCAGTGCTGCCATCAGATGATGCATCAGACCGATATTGCCCGCATCGTACAGGCTCTCCTGCTCGTTCAGCAGACCGGCTTCGATAAGCAGCTCTTCTACCCGCTGATGACCGGCCTCGGTCAAAAAGATCTGCTTGGTCTTTTCATCGACAAAATAGTCGCCGGACCCCTCCTCTTCCTCCTGTTTTTCCAGACCCGGAACAAGTTTGTTTATGCTGGCATACAGCTCGGAGCTGTCCTCGGCGGGACCGGAAATAATCAGCGGCGTACGGGCTTCATCGATGAGAATAGAGTCGACCTCGTCGACAATCGCGTAATTCAGCTCACGCTGCACCCGGTCTTCCCGAGTAAAAGCCATGTTGTCGCGCAGATAGTCAAAGCCAAATTCATTGTTGGTTCCGTAGGTTACGTCTGCCGCATAGGCCTCCCGCCGTGCCTCATTATCGATACCGGCAACCACTACTCCGGTGGTCAAACCCAGAAAACCATACAACTTGCCCATCCACTCGGCATCACGACGGGCGAGATAATCGTTTACCGTAACTACATGCACCCCTTTACCTGGCAGTGCATTCAGATAGACCGCCAGCGTGGCCACCAGGGTTTTGCCCTCACCGGTACGCATCTCCGCAATCATGCCCCGATGCAAAACCATGCCACCAATCAGCTGAACGTCAAAATGGCGCATATCGAGTACGCGCTTGCCCGCCTCACGGACAACAGCAAAGGCTTCCGGCAGAATGTCATCCAGGTTCTCCCCCGCTGCCAGGCGCTGCCGGAACTCTTCGGTTTTCGCCTTCAGCTCCGCATCACTCAACCCGGCTATCTGCTCTTCCAGGCTGTTTATCTGTGTAACCGTCTTGTTTAACCGCTTTAGCAGTCGTTCATTGCGGCTCCCAAAAATTTTACTTAAAACCTTGCGTACCATGGATGCCCGTATCGTTTGTCAATTGAAATAAAGGGTAATAATACAGCAATACTGCCTGTTAGCATAAAACGGAAACGCCCCGGCCTTTCATAAAACCGAGGCGCCACACGGTGGACACCTTCAAGTCGCTATTTACCCAGCAACAATATATATCGTATTCAGCCGCGGCCTGTCGTTGAATATCATAGGGTTAGGGACTTCAGGCAGGTGCCGGATCTGTGTTCCAGTGCGCTGAACAGGGATGTCCAAGTCCTGAACGCGACATGACATATATTGTTGCCGGGCTAATAATTTCAGAGGTGGCCTGACTGAAATATTAGATAGGTCAGAAGTAAATAGTTCGCCCCAAACCAGCACGACTACAGGCGCAGAAGGTACGAGTCCATGGATGGGCGAGGTAGAACGAAGCAGGAAGC
>Ga0256839_1002543_pt1 | contig 20115 bp, 18 predicted proteins | sample 354166metaG_FD_185968 | JGI IMG/M metagenome (GOLD analysis project Ga0256839, IMG submission 185968) | Hydrothermal vent microbial communities from Mid Atlantic Ridge, Atlantic Ocean - 354-166 | ecosystem: Environmental > Aquatic > Marine > Hydrothermal vents | place: Atlantic Ocean: Mid... | reverse complement strand
ATGCGCATCCGGGTACGCATGCCAGAAACCTGCCCCGGGTCGGCAAGGAAGCTCTCCCCGGGGCGCTTGGTGACCTGCCTGAGGGCGATTCCCTCGGGGTCAAACTCCTCCCCGAAGGCAAACTCCCGCTTGGCCACCAGCTGGGGCAGCTTCACCTCAAGGAGGGAGCGAAGCACCAGCGAGGCGAGCACCCCACCCTGGCGGTCCATGAGCTTTGCCACCAGGGGGAGGCGGTGCTCGTCGCCGCCCACCAGTTCAATGCGGTGGAGCGGGAGGGCCTTCTCGCACCTGGGCGGGTTTAGCCACACCACCTCCATTTCGACCCCCGGGTAGGCTTCCACCAGCTCCCGCTCCACCGCCTGCATCACCCGCCGGGCACACTCCGGAGTGCCCGCGGGCAGAGCTGCCATTGCCGGAAGGGAAAGCCCAAGAAGCAGGGAGAAGGCGGCCAGGGAAACCCCAAGGAACTCCCCAAGCCGCCGAAAACTGCTTCTTAGTCTAGGACTAGCCATCCCTCAGCTACCGTTTGAGCTCGTTTGCGATCCCCAGCACCTGGTCGCTCACCTGGACCGACTTGCTGTTGGTCTCAAAGGCCCGCTGGCCGATGATGAGGTCAATCATCTCGTCCACGATCTGCACGTTGGACTGTTCCAGAAAGCCCTGGCGCACAAACCCGTGGCCCTCCAGCCCCGGCTGGCCCAGCTGGGGCGGCCCGGAGGCGTCGGTCTCCTGGAAGAGGTTGCGACCGATGGGCTGGAGGCCGGCCGGGTTGATGAAGCGCACCGTCTCAATCTGGCCGATCTGGGTGAGATTCGGCTCGCCGGGCAGGCGCACGTTCACCACCCCGTCGGGGGTGATGACCAGCTCCACCGCATTGGCGGGGACGGTGAGGGGCGGCTCCAGGAAGAAGCCCTCGTTGGTCACCACGTTCCCCTGCCCGTCAATCTTGAAGCTGCCGTCGCGGGTGTAGGCGATGGTGCCGTCGGGCATCAGCACCTGGAAGAAGCCGTCCCCCTCAATGGCCAGGTCCAGGGGGTTCTGGGTCTCCACCAGGGGGCCCTGGAAGAACATCTTGAAGGTGGCCACCGGGTGGGTCCCCAGGCCCACCATGAGGCCGGTGGGAAACTGGGTGCCGGTGGCGGAGGTGGCGCCGGGGACGCGCAGGTTCTGGTAGATGAGGTCCTGGAACTCGGCCCGGTCGCGCTTGAAGCCGGTGGTGTTTACGTTGGCGATGTTGTTGGCGGTAACGTCAATGCGAAACTGCTGCCCCTTCATCCCCGAGGCTCCGGTGTAGAGTGCCCTCATCATGGCCTTACTTCCCTCCTTTCGCTCATGGTCAAAGCTTTGGCCCTAGGAGGGGGGAAGAAGCCTGGGGATGGGGCGGCGGTCGGTCGGTCGCGCCGCCTAGGCCTCCCCGCCCGGGGGCGGGGTCCAGCCCAATCCTTTCTCCCCTAGCTCTTCCTGTTTCCCTCCATCAAGCCTCCTTCATTTCCCTCCAACTTCCCGCTAGCCGGCCGGGGCCACCAGCCCCACCCGGCTCGCCGCCCGCTCCAGGGTCTCGTCGTAGGCCCTGATGGCCCGCTGGCCGGTCTCAAACTGGCGCAGGTTCACGATCAGACCCACCAGCTCGTCAACCGTGCTTACGTTGGACTGCTCCAGGGCACCGCTTACCACCACCGAGCGGCCGTCCCGCCGGAGGCCGGCGGTACCCTCGTCCCGGTAGAGGGTGCCCCCCTCCTTGACCAGCCCCTGGGGGTTGGCAAACTCCACCAGACGGAGGCGGTCCACCTCCGCCCCGTCCACCACCACCATGCCGTCCCGGCCCACCTCCACCCGCTGGCCCTGGATGAGGATGGGACCCTGCTCGCCCAGCACGGGAAAGCCCTGGGGGCTGATCAGGGTGCCGTCGGCGGACAAGGTGAAGTTGCCCGCCCGGGTGTAGCGCAGCCCCTGGGGGGTAAGCAGGACGAAGAATCCCGGCCCCTGGATGGCCAGGTCCAGGTTCCTACCCGTCTCCACCAGGGCGCCCTGGGCAAAGTCGGTAAAGACCTCACTGTCGGTGATGCCGGTAGAGAGCACCCCCACCGGCTCGGCCTCCATCATGGGCCTGCCCGGCTCGGGGACCCGGTCCATCCCCTCAATGCGGGAGATGGAGAGGTTTGGCGCAGCAAGGTGGACCAGAAGGTCGCGCTTGAAGGCGTTGGTGGTGGCGTTGGCGATGTTGTTGGCGGTGATATCAAGCTGCTCCTGATTGGCCAGAAGGCCGCTTGCCGCGGTGTATATCCCCCGAAGCATCCGCCACCCCATAAATCGGCCAACCCCAGGGGGGCTTGAGGGGGGAGGGGCGGTGGAAGACTACTCCTCTTCGCGGGAGAGCTGGTCGGAGCGGGGGTAGAGCTCATCAAGCAGGCTCCGGGTCAGGGTGAAGATCTCAGGTTCCGGGGCGGTGAAGGTCATCTCCTCCCCCTTCCAGGGGTGGAGGAAGGTGAGGCGGCGGGCGTGGAGGAGCTGGCCGGGGGACTCAAGCAGGGCCCTGCTCCACTGGGGAAAGGATTCTGCCTCGACAAGTTTTCGGATGAAGGGCGGGGCATGGCGGTAGCCGGGGTCCCTCAGCAGGCGGTAGAGGTACTGGTTGTAGCGGCGGGCGTAGAGCTCGTCGCCCACGATGGGCACCCCCAGGTAGTCGGCGTGGACCCGGATCTGGTGGGTGCGGCCGGTTAGGGGATAAAAAAGCATCTCCGAGTAGCTTTCCCCCCAGCGGTGGAGGAAGCGATAGCGGGTGAGGCTCTCCCGCCCCTCCTCCTGGGGGACCATCTTCTTGCGGCTCCTCGGGTGGCGCGAGAGGGTGAGGCGGACCAGCCCCTCAGCCTGGGGTGGGGTGTGGTAGCAGATGGCCAGGTACTCCTTCCTTACCTGCCGCTTCTTGAACTGGTCAGCGATGAGCTGGTGGGTCTGGACGTCCAGGGCGATCACCAGCACCCCGCTGGTCTGCTTGTCCAGCCGGTGGACCAGGCCGCCCCGGTTTGGGTCGCGGCGCTTTCTCAGGGCGGGAAACATCTCCGGCAGGATGTTTATCAGGGCGGGAAGGTTTGAGCCCGGGGTGTGGTGGACGGCAAGGCCCCTGGGCTTGTTTAGCACCGCAAGATACTGGTCGGCGTAGAGCACCTCAATCAGGTTTCCCTCCACGTAGTAGCGCTCCAGGGGGTGGAGGCCGCCGGGGCGGGTGGGCTCCTCCAGCCGCTCCACCACCACCCGCTCCCCCTCGCTCAGGCGGTAGCCCTTGGGGCGCACCTCACCGTCCACCCTGATCCAGCCCGCCTCAATCATCCGCTGGGCCTGGGAGCGGGTGAATCCTGCCGCCCGCGGGTGGACCTTGACGATGTGGGTGGTCACCACCACGTCCAGGCGGCTTCCCGCCTCCTCAGGAGAGACTGTAAATTCAAGTACCGCCATTGGTAGTCTTCCCGCTGGCTTCAGCCCTGGGAGCGGTCCTCAAACAGGGGAGAATAGATACCCCCGAGGTCGGGGGGAGGCTTTTCAATCATGAGCCTTCCCAGCCTCCCATGGTTGAGGTCGCGACGCACGGCGTGGAAGGCCTTGAGCAGGTTCAGCCTGCCGCCGCGCAGGCGAAGGGAGAGTTTCTCTGCCACCTGCCGGTAGAGGTCGTAGGGGGTGTCGGGAAACTCTTCCAGCTTATAGCGTTTAAGGGCGCCTTCCCTCAGGTGGTCGCGAACCAGCCCATAGAGGGTCTCCTCCGCCTGGCCCTGGAGCTCGTCGGTGAGGGGAGCGAGGTTTAGCACCGCAAAGAGGGCCTGCTTCTCCTTCCTGGCTGAGCCCAGGGGGATCACCCCCGGGGTGTCCAGCAGCTCCACATCCTCCAGCACCCGGACCCACTGGTGGCCGCGGGTAATGCCGGGCACATCCCCCACCCTCACCTTGCGCCGGCCCACCAGCCGGTTGATGAAGGTGGACTTGCCCACGTTGGGTAGGCCCACCACCGCCACCCGGAGCACGGTGCGGGCGATGCCAAGCTTTTCCCGCTCACGGCTCTTTCGCTCCAGCCACTCCAGAAGCACCCGGCCAAGCACCATAAATCCCGAGCCGTCGGCCGAGCAGACCGGCACCGCCGGATAGCCGTAGCGGCGAAAGAAGGCCACCCACTCCCCCACTCCCTCCTCGGGGGCAAGGTCGGCCTTGTTTAGCACCAGAAGCTCCTTTCCCCTGAGGCTCTGTTCAATCCACAGGGTTGAGTTGGGCAGGCGCGCATCAATGAGCAGGCAGGCCACATCAATGTGCTGGGCAAGGTGGGGAGGAAAGATGGGCCGCTGGTCAGCCGTGGCCATGGAAGACATTATGGGAGATTGCTCCCGCCTAGGGGGCGGGCTCGCCTTCCACTTCCCGGGGACGGCTGCGGGTAAGCAGGCTGAAGCGGCGGGGAGGCCAGAAGACCAGCACCGCCTTGCCCTCAATGTCGTCCTGTTCCAGAAAGCCCCAGTAGTGGCTGTCCCAGCTGTTTATCCGGTTGTCGCCCAGGACGAAGTATTTGCCCTCCGGCACCACCTCGGGCCCCCAGTTGTAGTTGGGGGGTGCCTTAACGTAGGGTTCCTCCAAAAGCTTGCCATTCCTAAACACCCCCACCCCCTTTACCACCTGAATGGTGTCGCCGGGTAGGCCGATTACCCGCTTGATGAAGTCCTTGCGCGACCAGTCGGGCTTGAAGATTACGATGTCACCAAACCTGGGCTTCTCCTTCAGCACCACGTAGGGGAACTTGACCGCAATGAGCCGGTCACGCACCTGCAGGGTGGGCTCCATGGAGCCGCTGGGGATGTAATAGGCGGCCACCGCATAGGTGCGCAGGATAAATGCCAGCACGATGGCGATGGCGATCATGGGCACCCACTCATAGATCAGGGACTGGATGAGGCTGGCGCGGGCGGTTAGCTCGGCGATGGGCCTGCCGCCGGCGGCGATGGTAATTACGGCGGGGCGGCGTGGGGCGTAGACCCGGAAGCGGAAGACCCCTTCGGGGTCGGCGGTGATGGTTCTTTCTCGCACCACCTCGTCGGGGGAAAAGCTTCCCTGGGAGAGGGTGAAGGTAAGCTGCTGGGGCGGTTGATGGCCCGGCCTGGGCCTAACCACCACCTCGGCGCTGGAACGACCGTCGGCGGGGATGCGGGTGGGCGAGAGGGAGACTTCGTAGGCCGGCTCCTCCCTTCGCCTAAAAAGGAAGTTCAACATGGACCCCCTAGCGGCGCTCCTTGAGGCGGGCCGCCTTGCCCACCCTATTTCTCAGGTAGTAGAGCTTGGCCCGGCGCACCTTGGCGTGGCGGAGCACCTCAATCTTCTCAATCCGGCGGCTGTGAAGGGGGAAGACCTTCTCCACCCCGACGCCGTTGGAGATCTTGCGCACGGTGATGGACCTGCCCAGCCCCTGGCCGTCCACCGCCAGCACCACCCCCTCAAAGACCTGCACCCGCTCCACCTTGGCCTGCTTCTGCTCCTTACCCCTGGCGGCGATGCGGTGGATCTTCTTGAGGTGAAGGAGCTCGGGGGTCTCCTCGTATATGCGGATGTGCACGCGCACCGTGTCGCCCGGCTCAATCTCGGGGACATCGTCCCTGAGCAGGGTCTTCTCATAGTCGCGAACCAGCTTGTCCAGATCTACCGCCATGCCAGAGCTCCCAAGGCCAGATTAGCGGGTTATTCTACCCTCCAGGGGGGCGATGTCAACTTGTATCCCTCCCCTCCCCCGGGTCGGGACGGTGCCTGCGCCACTCGGTGCGCCAGCGCCTGATCTCGCGGTGGTGGCCCGAAAGCAGGATCTCGGGGACCCGCCAGCCCCTAAACTCTGGCGGGCGGGTGTAGACCGGATAGTCCACCAGCTCCCCCCCGGTCTCCTCAGCCAGGCTCAGCGGGTTGCCCAGCACCCCGGCCACCAGCCGTGCGGCGGCATCCACCATCACCAGGGCGGGCAGATCTCCCGAGGAAAGCACCGCCTCCCCCACCCTGACCAGGCGGTCGGCCAGGTGGTCGGCCACCCGCTGGTCAACCCCCTCATAGCGGCCGGAGATGATTAGGGTGTGGTGGCGGGGGCGGGAAAACTGGGCGGCCAGCCCCTGGTCAAAACTCTCCCCCCCCGCATCGGTCAGTACCACGGTGAGTTCCTCCCTTCGGGGGACCCGCGAGCGGACAAACTCAACGGCGCGGTAGATGGGACCCACCATGAGCACCATGCCTGGCCCTCCCCCGTAGGGCTGGTCGTCCACCTTGCGGTGGCGGTCCTCGGCGAAGCGGCGAAGGTCAAGGGGAAAGACCCGGATGAGGCCCAGTCGCCTTGCCCGGCCCACCACCCCCTCCTCAAAGTAGGTCTCCATGAAGGCGGGGTTGGTGGTGAGGAGCCAGAAGGTGGGCGGGCTAGCGGGGCACAGTGACAGTGCGCTCATCAATGGTGATAGTACCAGCGGCAAGGTCCACCTCAATGACCGAGTTCTCGTTGAAGGGGACCAGGAAGGTCTTACCGCTCTCCCGCCTCACCTCAATGAGCAGGCTCCCCGCCGCTGAGATCACCTCGCACACCCTCCCCAGCCTCTCCCCGGCCCGGTCAAGCACGGCCAGGTCCATGAGCTGGTAGGTGTAGTATTCCCCCTCCTCCAGGGGGGGCAGCTCCTCTTCGGCTACGGTGAGGTAGCCCCCCGAGAGCACCCTGGCCTCCTCGGGGGTGTCGTAGCCCTTAAACTTGATCATGGGCTGGAAGGCATCCAGCTTGACCTGCTCAATCACCAGCTCCCGGTCGGGTACCCCGGGGCGCTCCAGCACCACTCGCCGGCCGGGGAGAAGAAGCTCGGCCGCAACCTCGGTGGAAAGCTCCAGTTTCAGCCACCCCCGCACCCCGTGGGTGCGGCGCAGTCTGCCGATTCTCACCTGCATTCCTCTGCCCGCTAGGCTCAGCCCAGCTAACCACCGACCGCAAGCTACACCGGCCCTCTCCCGGGCGACGACTACACCATCTGCCCAGACTTGCCGGGCGGGGGAGAGTGGGCGGGGGCTGGTTTTGACTACTCCTCGGAGAGGAGCTTCAGTTCAACCTGGCGCTGTTCACGACCACCCGCTGCCTTGAGGATGGTGCGCATGGCGTTGATGATGCGGCCCTCGCGACCGATCACCTTGCCCACGTCGTTGGGGTGGACCCGCATCTCGTAGAAGATGGAGGCCTGCCCCGCCAGCTCGTTGATCTCCACCTCCTCGGGGTGGTCAACGATGCTCTTGACCATGGTCTCCAGGAGGTCGTAGAGGGGGGTCTGACCTCCTCCCGCTGCGGGACTACCGAAGCTTCCAGTGGACGCCTGCTCGGGCTTGCCGCTAAAGAACTTCATGGCTCCTCACTCCTTACTTGCTGGATTTGCCGTGCTTCCGCCTGGTATTGGCGAACGGTATTTGAGGGTGAAATTCTATCAAAGCCCCCGCGGCGGGTAAAGAGCTGGACTAGCCGTCCTCCGCCGCCTGGGGCTCGGCCTCATGATCGGAGGCGGGCTGGGGCTCCCCTTCGCCAGCCCCGGTGAGCTCAAAGGGCTCACCGGCCAGGGCTGCCTTGACCCACCTTCTAAACCGCTCCCGCTTCCAGCGTGGCTCCCCCTTGCGGGGGGGGACCGGTACCTTGGTGTACTTCATCATCAGCCGGCGTACCGTCTCGGTGGGGATGGCCCCCACGCTGATCCAGTGGAGCAGGCGCTCCTCGTTGAAGCGCACCTCCTCCGGGTCGCGACGCGGGTTGTAAAACCCCACCTGCTCAATGTAGGGGCCGTCGCGCGCCTCGCGCGCATCCACCACCACGATGCGGTAGTAGGGCTCCTTCTTCTTGCCCAGTTTGGTTAGCCTGATCTTTACTGCCATCTCGTGGTCCTCGGTAGGTTGCCCTCCAGGGGAGGGGAAATGCTAGCAGATAAGCCGGCAGGATCAAAGCCCAGCCGGAGCTTCACCTAATACCTCCGCCGAGGGGAAAGCCTTCTAGGCCTGGGCCTGGGCGGTCCGCCAAAGCTCAATGAACTGGGCCAGGAAACGGGCATACTCCACCCTCTCCGCCCGATCCTGACGCAAAAACTCCATCAGCCGGGGGTAGAAGTCCACCGCATGGTCAATGCGGGGGTTGTTGCCCCGCTGGTAGGCGCCGATGTTGATCAGCTCCTCCGCCTCCCGGTAGGTAGCCAGCACCTGCCTGGCCCACTGGGCGGCCTGGCGGTGCTCCTCGCTTACCAGGTCGTACATCAGGCGGCTCACCGAGTCAAGTACGTCCACCGGGGGATAGAAGCCCTCGTTGGCCAGCCGCCGGGAGAGGGTGACGTGGCCGTCCAGGACGCTTCGGGCAATATCGGAGACCGGCTCGGTAAGGTCGTCCCCCTCCACCAGCACGGTGTAGACCGCGGTGATGGAGCCCCGCTCGGTGAGCCCGGCCCGCTCACAGAGCTGGGGGATGCGGGCGTAGACCGAGGGGGTGTAGCCCCGGGTGGTGGGGGGTTCGCCCAGGGCCAGGCCCACCTCGCGCAGGGCGTAGGCGTAGCGGGTGAGGCTGTCCATGAGCAGGAGGACATCCCTTCCCCGGTCGCGGAAGTACTCGGCGATGGTGTGGGCCACCAGGGTCCCCTTGAGGCGCATGATGGGGCTCTCGTCGCTGGTCACCGCCACCACCACCGATTTCCTCAGCCCCTCCTCCCTCAGGTCACGCTCAATAAACTCGCGCACCTCCCTGCCCCGCTCGCCAATCAGGGCAATCACGTTTACGTCGGCGCTGGAGTTTCTGGCGATCATCCCCAGCAGGGTGGACTTGCCCACCCCGGAGCCGGAAAAGATCCCCAGCCGCTGGCCCTTGCCCCAGGCCACCAGGCAGTCAATGCTCTTTATCCCCGAGGAGAGCAGCTCGCTGATGCGGGGGCGCTCCAGGGGCCGGGGGGGGCGGTTTACCACCGGCGCCACATGGGGAGGCTCCACCGGCCCACCCTGGTCAATGGGGGTGCCGAGGCCGCTAAGCACCCGGCCCAGCAGCTCCTCCCCCACCCTCACCGCAAAGGGGCTGCCGGTGGTCTCCACCGGTGCGCCGGCCGAGATGGTGTCCACGAACTCAAAGGGCATGAGGTAGGTGCGCTCCCGGTCGATCCCCACCACCTCGGCAGGGATGCGCACCGTGCGGCGGGGGTGGCCGGGGGCGGAAAGGTCGGTGTAGTCGGAGAGGATGTAGCAGATCTCGCCGATGGAGACCTTGGGGGTGACCGCCTCAATGAGGATCCCCGCCACCCGCTCAACCCGCCCCAGGTAGCGGCAGGGGGCCACCTTCTCCACCAGGCGGGCCTTGGTGCGGAGATCCATCGCTCTGATGATACCTGCCCTCGGCAGGGAAAACAAACCCGGGGTGAGGCCGTAGTGAACCAGGGCCTAAGAGGTGCTGGCCAGGGGGGCTCCGCTTCTCACCCTGATAAGCAGCAGGCTGGCCAGGGCGAACCAGAAGATGATGGAAAAGAAGATCAGCCTTACCGCCTGGGCCTCGGCCACTTGGGGGCTGAGGCCCTGGGCGAGGAAGAGGGAGGAGAGTCGATCCAGGGCGAGGCCGCTAATGGTGCTTGCCGCAACCTGAGGAAGCAAGGTGGAGACGTCCCACAGGCCCATGAAGCGGCCGCTCTTTTCCGGCGTCATCAGGGTGGTGGCGTAGGCCCAGTCCAGGGTGAGGAAGGCGCCCCAGCCGGCCCCCATGCCCACCGCCATAACTAGGGCGACAAAGTAGCTCTCGGTAAGGATGAAGCCCACCAAGGAGACGGCCCCCAAGGCGAGACTAAGCCAGATCAGGGTGCGCTTGTGGTAGCGGTCGCCCAGAAGGCCGGCCAGCCAGTTGCCCAGGTAGCCGGCCAGCACCGCCACCACCAGGATAAGGGGAGTGAGCACCTGCTGGGGGTCCTCCATGCCAGGGATGAGGCCGGCGGTGCTGAGCCCGCTTCTTACGTAGTAGTAGAGAAAGTCAAGGAAGGTGTAGAAGCCAAGATGTGCCACCAGGCGGCTAAGCCAGACCCAGAAGAAGTCGCCCCCGGTGGGCAGGCTGAAGTCGGCAAAGCGACGCCAGGCGGCGGACCAGAGTCCCTCCTCGGGCAGGGCGGGGAAGACCAGCCGGCTGCGGGGAAGCAGGTGGCGGACGCGCCTGAGGTCCAGCTCGGTGACCGGCTCCTCGGCCGGCCCCTCCCCCACCCCGCGCACGGTAATGGCCGCCGCGGCGAGAAAGACCAGAGCGAAGGTGGCCGGCAGCACTACCCGGGGAGCACTGAAAAAAACCAGCAGGGCAAAGGAGATAAGCCCCAAAAGCTTTCCCGATAGATGAGCCACCCCCAGGTAGGCCGAGGCGCGGGCGTGCATGGTGGGGGGGACCAGGTCGGGCAGGTAGCTCTGGTAGGGGACCGAGGCGAAGTTGACCGCAAACTGGACCCCCAGGTATGAAAGAAGCAGGGAGATAAAGCTTGGCGAGAGGAAGAGGGCGAAGATGGCCGCCACCGCCATCAGCGCCCCGCTGACCAGGTAGGGCTTGCGCCGCCCATAGGGGCCCACCGTGTGGTCGGAGAGAAAGCCCACCGAAAGCTGAACGGCGATGGAGAAGAGGGCCCCGCTGGCCAGGATCAGGGCCAGGGAGGTCCCCTCGGGGAAGGGGAGGCGGCCAAGCTCCCTCAGCTCCTCCAGGCGGGACTGGACGAAGACCGACAGCACCACCGTCCAGAAGAAGTGGACCGCAAACCAGAAGCTGGCCATGGCGGCCAGGCGACGGGGTTCAACCAGGGGTCTAGTAGTGCTTCTCCCCACGGCCTTGGCCCCTAATCTAGCAGGCCGGCAGGGCGGCGAGGGGCGCCTGGCTATGTTAGAATTCGCTCGCCTCAAGCCATGCCCTGGGTCTACTTTGAGCGGGAGAAAAGGCGCTGTTCGGCCGAGCCGGGCCAGGACCTGCGCAGCGTGGCCATCCAGGAGGGGATAAACATCTATCCGCGCCCCTTCAACGTCCTAAACTGCGGCGGCAAGGGGCTCTGCGGCTCGTGCCAGGTTGAGGTGATAAACCCCCACTCGGTCTCCCGCAAGCGGCCGCCCATAAAGCTTGGCCCTATTGCGGTGGACCTTGACCGGCTGCACATGCGCCTGCACAACCTGCAGTTTCGGGAGAAGCTGCCCGGCTTCAACCTCCCCCTCTGGCTGGTGGGACTTCCCCTGCTGATTGGGCTTTTTACCATTGCCTACACCTGGTTTGTGGTCTTTGCCAACGGCAAGCCCGTCCTGGACGATCTCTTTGTGAGCATCTTCAAGCTCTCCAATGTTGACCGGCAGGTGGCCTGGCAGACCACCTGGTGGACGCTGATCAGCCTGGCCGTCTTCTATGGCTCCTGGGTGGGCTGGATCCTGTTCGGTCTGCTGGCCGGGCCGGGCGGCCCCATCGCCCGCCTCTTCTGGCCCAAGCAGTATCTGGAATATCAGGCCAGGATAAAGGCCAGGCGGGAGGAGCAGGAGCGACGCCGGCGAAGCCTGGGCAGGCGGGTGCTTGCCTGTCAGACCCTGGTGGGACAGGAGGATGTGATCGTGCGCACCCTGGTGCCGGAGAGCGTGATGCTACCGGTAGCCGAATACGAGCGCCAGTTTGCCCCCGAGAGCCTGAGAAGCGAGACGCCTAGAACAACGACCAGCGGAGGTGGCCAAGGTGGCTAGGCGGGGAAAGGTCTGTCGGGTCTACTTCCACCACGAGAAGGTCCACGTGGATGTGGAAGAGGGGGTGGACCTGCGCACCGCGGCGCTGGCCTGCGGGGTAAACCTCTACAAACCCCCCTTCAATATCCTCAACTGCCGGGGGCACGGCCTCTGCGGAACCTGCCTGGTGGCGCTGACCAGTGCGGCCAACGTCACCCCGCCCACCTTTGTGGAGAAGTGGCACTCCCTGCTGCACGGGCTTGATCCCCTGCACATCCTCTTCGGCCTCAACCTCTCCACCGACTACCCGGCCCCCTACCACCCCGACCACGGCCATGCGGTGGGGGTGGGCTATGTGACCTGGGGGGAGCTCAAGGCGGTGATCAGGCTTGCCTGCCAGACCAAAGTCAGGGGGGATGTGAGGGTGCTCACCCTCTGGCCCCATGGAAGGCCCATCTATCACACGGAGAAGATAAAGCTCCTCGGCTCCTAGGCTTCCACCGTTCAGGCCCCATCCATGGGGAAGGGGTCAAGGCCCAGCCGGCGATAGATCTGCCCCAGGTAGTAGATGCTTCCGCAAACCACCACCGGAAGCTCTCCCTCCGAGCTCATGAGGGCCCGCTCCAGGGCCTCCTGCCACCCGCCGGTCACCTCCACCTCAAGGCCAAGTTCCCTTGCCGCCTGGGCGATCTCCTCTTTGGGTGCGGGGGAGAGGACCTGAATTTCAATGGGGTAGACCCGGCGGACAAGACCTGCAAGCTCCGCCAGCATCGCCCTGGGGTCCTTGGTAGCCTGGCAGCCAAACAGAAGCTCCAGCCTCCCCTCCGGGGAGGGCCAGCGGTTCTCGCGGCAGAACCATATGAGGCTTTCGGCCAGGGCGCGGGCGCCGGAGGGGTTGTGGGCGGCGTCAAACAGAACCGGCTGGCCGCCGACGAAGCGCAGGTCAAAGCGGCCGGCGATGAAGGCCCGCCTCATCCCCCGCACCACATCTTTGCGGGTGGTGGGGATGCCCACCTGGCGCATCACCTTCAGGGTGCGCAGCACCACCGCCAGGTCTTCCAGCTGGTAGAGGGCGCACATGGGGGTGGTGAGGGGGTCAACCTCTCCCTGGTCCTCGGCCAGGAAGAAGCGCACCACCATCCGGTCGGGGTCGTAGCCGATGAGGTCAAGCTCATGGCCCACCTGGTGGACCTCGCAACCCAGCCGGTGGGCCTGCTGGCGGACCACCGCCAGGGCGGCGTCGGGGAGTCTCCCCACCACCACCGGTGCGTTGGGGCGCATGATGCCGGCCTTCTCGCGGGCGATCTCCTCCACCGTCTCGCCGAGGAGATGGGTGTGGTCCAGGTCCACCGTGGTGATCACCGAGACCACCGGCTCCATGGCGTTGGTGGCATCAAGCCTTCCACCCAGCCCCACCTCAAAGACGGCCAGCTCCACCTCCTCAGTTAGGAAGCCCAGCAGGGCGATGAGGAAGGTCTGCTCAAAGTAGGTAAGGTGCACCCCCGCCTCCGCCACCGCCCGGCGCACCCGGTCGGTAAGCTCGGCAAAGAGATGGCGGGAGATGGGCCGGCGGTCCACCTGCACCCGCTCCACCAGGGAGACAAGATGCGGTTTGACGAAGGCGCCCACCCGGTAGCGCTCGGCCAGCACCGAGGCCAAGGCGGTGACCACGGTGCCCTTGCCGTTGGTGCCTGCCACCAAGATACAGGGAAGCTCCAGGTGGGGGTCGCCCAGCACCTTAAGCACCCTCCTCAGGCGCTCCAGGCCCAGTTCAACCTTGCCCGGGGTGAGGTGGTAGAGGTACTCTTCGGCCTGTTCAAAGGTGATGGTCGTGCCGGGCATGGCGGGCGGATTATAGGCCGGCGAGGGGCTCGGGCTGTGTTATCCTAGCCTGCCTGGGACAGCCCCATGACCCTGATACGCCAGCTTACCGACATCTTTGCCCTGATTGGTGCGGTCGCCCTGCTGCTGGTGCGCTGTTCCGCCCGCATCGCCACCCTTAGAGTCAACCCCGCCCTGCTTATCCGCCAGATGGCCCTGTTGGGGGTGGACACCATCCCCATCGCCGCCCTGGTCCAGTCCTTCGTGGGGGCGTCCCTTAGCTATGTGATGGCGAGGGAGCTTGCCGAGCGGGGGGCGCAGCTACTGCTACCCGGCTCCATCCTCCTCATTGAGCTTCGCGAGCTTCTTCCTGTCCTTACCGCGGTGGTCTTTGCCGGAAAAGTGGGCGCCTCCATCACCGCCGAGATCGGCGCCATGCGGGTGACCGAGCAGATAGACGCCCTTCGCACCCTGCACGTTGACCCCGACTGGTATCTCACCATCCCCCGCCTGCTGGCTGCCCTGATCATGATGCCGGTGGTGGCGGTCTTTGCCGGCTACGCCGGCTACTACTCGGCCTGGTTCATGGCCAAGGCCCAGATCGGCATGTCCCTTTCCACCTTCGTCCAGTACTCGGGCCTGTTCGTGGACGTGTGGGACTACTACGCCAGCCTGATCAAGCTTCTGGTCTTTGCCTCCACCGTCACCCTGGTGGCGGTGGTCTACGGCTACCGCTCCACCGGCGGGGCAGCCGGGGTGGGCCGGGCGGTGACCGCCTCGGTCACCACCTCCATCGTGCTCATCTTTGCCCTTGACCTGATACTGCTGCCGGTGCTGTTCTAGCCATGGAGCGGGGGGAGAGAGGCAGGCAGGAGGTGGTGGTCCGCTTTGACCGGGTGAGCCTCAGCTACGGCCGGAGGCGGGTGCTTGAGGGGGCAAGCTTCACCGTGGAGGGGGGGAAGGTCGTCGCCATCATCGGCCCCAGCGGGGCGGGAAAGTCGTCCATCCTGAAGCTGATCATGGGGCTCATCCGTCCCACCGCCGGCCGGATTGAGGTGTTTGGAGTGGAGCCCTACCTGGCCAACCACGACGGCAGCCTGCGCGGGCGCATTGGCCTGGTCTTTCAGGAGGGGGCGCTGTTTGATTCCCTTACCGTCTACGAGAACGTGGAGTTCTACCTAAGGTATGTGGAGCGGGTGCCTCCGGCCCAGCGCCGCCGAAGGGTGATGGAAGTGCTTGAGAAACTGGGCATTGAGGAAGCGGCGGGACAGATGCCGAATGAGCTTTCCGGGGGGATGAAGAAGCGGGTGGCGCTGGCCCGCACCCTCATCTTTGAGCCCGAGCTTCTGCTCTACGACGAGCCCACCACCGGCCTTGATCCCCTCACCACCGAGGTGGTGGACCAGCTGATCGTTGAGACCAACCGCCGTCTGGGGCTGACCAGCATCGTGGTCACCCATAGCCTGGACACGGTGATGGAGGTGGCCGACGAGGTCCTTATGCTCAGCGGGGGAAAGATTAACCAGGTGGGGAGCCCGGAAAAGCTGCTGACCTCAGAAGACCCCAGGGTCAAGGCCTTCACCGCCGGACTAAGAAGGCTGATTGCGGCGGGCCAGAAGGGCTCCCCCGCTGAAGGAGTTGACGACCAGCATCGTCACTAGGAGGTAGGAGGAGAGATGGACACGAGCGAACTTAGCCTTCAGGTCAAGGTTGGCGTGGTCCTGGTGGCGGCGGTGATCCTGGGCTGGCTGGCCTTCTCCCTGGTCAGGGTGAGCATGGCCGAACCCACCTATCCGGTCTATGTTGTGTTTGACAGCGTGGAGGGAATCCAGGAGCAGAGCCTGGTCAAGAAGGCGGGAATGCAGGTGGGCTATGTGGCATCTATCAGCCTTGATGATCAGGGGAGGGCCAGACTGAAGCTGGAACTGGCAAAGAGCTTCAGGCTGCCCGAGGATGCCACCTTCACCATCCTCTCCTCCGGCTACCTGGGGGAGAGCTACGTGGCGGTTGACTTCCCCACAGGTCCGCCCAAGCCAGGGGAGGAGGTAGCTCCGGGCCACACCTTTGAGACCGGTCACAAGGGGCCCGACTTTAACGAAATGATGACCCGGGGGGTGGAGCTGCTGGCCAACGCAAGTCAGCTGGTTGACAACCTCAACCGCTACCTAGAGGAGGACCCCCTGGGCAGGTCCCTTAAGGAGCTTAACCAGCAGGTGGGCGAGACCCTTGACAACATCAACCGGCTGATCACCTCCCTAAACAGCGTGGTGGTGGAGAATGCCGACGAGATCAGCGCCACCACCGCCAACATGCAGGCGGCGGCGGAAAACTTTGCCATTCTGGCCAGACAGATCCGCCAGGCGCTGACCAATGAGGAGCTGCTTTCCTCCCTCAACCAGCTGGCCAAGAACCTGGACCAAAGCTCAAGGGAGCTAAACGAGATCCTCTCTGACATCTCTGACATCACCGGCGACCCGGAGGTGAAGTCCAGTCTGGTGGCGGCGGCCAGGCTCACCAAGGAGACGGTGGAGGAGGCCAAGAAGACGGTAGTCCACCTAAACGAGACCCTCACCCGGGTTGACCGGGCGGTGGCGGGGATAAACGACCTTTTGGGCACCGAGGGAGAGGGGGAGGAGGACAACATCCAGTTCTCCAAGAGCATCACCCAGCGCGCTCTGCTCACCCGCGACCCGAAGAGGGAGGACGAGTTTCGCGGCGACCTCAGGCTGGAGCTTCGCATGGGTGACAGCGCCTTCCTCACCGGGGTGGACAACCTGGGAGAGGGGGGCAAGCTCACCCTGGAAGCGGGCACCTGGCAGGGTCCGGTCCAGCTTCGGGGAGGCATCCACCGGGGGAAGTGGGCCCTGGGCACAAGGCTGCTCCTGGGGGAGGCGGCGCTGGACCTTGATGTCTATGACCCCAACGATGTGAAGACCAACGCCTACCTCACCTACCCCATCGGCCCGGGCTACCGGCTGGTCTTCGGGGTGGAGGACGCCTTCCAGGATAATCACCTCACCCTGGGCCTCCGCTTTGACTTCTAGGGCTTAGGCATTGACCCACCAGAGAAACTCAGGTAAGGGGAAAGCGGGCAGGCAGTCCCCCCTCGCCAGGATCGGGCGCTGGGGGCGGAGGGCCCTCCTCCTGCTTGCCCTTCTTCTCGCGGCACTCTACCTTCTCAGGGCGCCCCTCAACCGACTGGCGGCTGAGAGGCTGGCTGAGTTCATCGGAGAGAGCATTAACGGCCAGTTCAGTTATGCGGAGGCCAGCCTGGGGGGGATTTCCACCCTGGTGCTGAGGGAGGCGGTGCTCAAGGATCCAGCGGGAGAGGTGGTGCTCCACGCCAGCCGGGTCTCGGTGGGAGTGGTTCCCCTCACCCGCCAGCTCAGGATCCACCTGGCGGGGGCTGAGCTCAACCTGACTAGGTTCCGGGACGGAAAGCTCAACCTGAGCAAGCTCCTCCGCCCTCCCACCGAGCGCCCAGGCTCCAAGTGGACGGTGGTGGTCACCGCCTCCGAGCTCAGGCTCAGCTACCTGGACCAGGCCTGGCGGATAAAGGAGCTTCCCCCCCTGGGGAAGGAGCTACCCCCCAAGGTGCGCACCCTGCTCGGCCTGGCCCAGCCCCTGCCCGAGCCGACCACCGAACCCACTCTCGGCCTGGCCATCTCCCGGGGGAGGTTGTGGCTGCCGGCGGGGGGAGAGGGGGGAGGATTCCGCCTCAACCTGAGCGAACCGGTGGTGGGACGGCTGGAGGGGAAGTTTGACCCCGGCGGCTGGAAGCTAGGGATCAGCCTCAGGCGACAGCCAGCAGACCAGCTCCTTGGCGCGGTAGCTCGCTTCTTTCCCCTGGCGGAGAGGATGGCCGGCCCGGGAGGAGAAGCCGACCTAACGCTTGAGCTCTCCCACCGCCGGGGCATAACTACCCTTAGGGGGCTGAGCTTCAGCCTCCGCCTGCCCCGGCTATCCCTGGGAGAGGTGGAGCTGGGGCAGGTGGAGCTGGCGGGTGGCTGGGTGGCAGATCTCAGGGGGATACGCATCACCCGGGCCCGGGCGGCATACCTCGGCGGCTCCCTCACCGTTAAGGAGGCCCTGGTGCGGCCAGATTCCCTGGATGCCGTCCTCTCCCTCAGGCTGGCGGACCTGGGGAAGCTTGATCAAAGTCTGCTCAGCCACCTCTTCGCCCTCCCCTCCGGGGCAAGGCCGGCGGGAGTGGTCTCCGCCGATATCAGGCTGGGCCTGAAAAGGGGCCACCCCCCCCAGCTGGAGCTCAAGGCAGATCTTGATGAACTCAGCCTCTTCGGTCAGCGGGGCCTGAGGGGCCGGATCCAGGCCCACAGCGAGGGCGAGCTGCTCGTCCTGGAGCGGGCCGAGCTCAGGGGGAAAGGGTTCACCCTGGCGGCCAGCGGGGTGGTGGGTAAGGGCTCCTACCAGGGGGCGGTGGTGGCAGAGAGCCTGCCCCTCAGGCTGCTCACCCAAGCGGGGATTCCCCTCCCCGCCGAGCTGAGGGGAGACCTGTCGGGGGAGGGTGTGGTTGAGGGCCGCCTGGGAGGGCCCCCCCGCATCACCCTGACTCTGGCCTCACCGGAGGTTCGGATCAGCGACATGGCGCTGAGGGAGGCCAGCGGAGAGCTTGAGCTGGCCGAGGGAAGGTTGAGGCGGGCAGCCGTAAGCGGACATCTGAGTCTCAGCCAGCCCCCCCTGAGGGCGGGGTTTGCCGCCCAACTAAGTTATGCACCAAGGATGGGCTGGCAGGGCAGTGTGGTTGCTGAGGGGCTTAGCCTCCCGGGTATGGAGATCCCCCGGCTGGGGGCCGAGTTTTACCTCAAGGGAGGAGTGTTTACCTCCACCCTGACAGGAGAAGCCCGGTCGGGGGAGCTTAGCTTTCCCTTCCGCGGCAAGCTCTCCTACCTGCAGGACGAGGGTAGCGGCTCCCTCAGCCTCAGCTCGCCGGTGCTGGCCGGCCAGCTTTCCTTCTCCCTCCCCGGACCGGGTCGGATGGAGATGAAAGGGCAGCTCAGGCACCTCTCCCCCGCTCTGCTGGTGGCGGAAAGCGGGGGAAACCTGCCCATAAGCTTTTCCCTCCTCTGGCGGCGGGGAGAGCGACCCGAGGCCAGCCTGCGCCTGGCCGGGGGAAGCCTGATCCTGCCCGCCGGTGGAGGGGAGCTCAGGCTGGAGGAGATCCGCGGGCAGGGCAAGATGGAGGGGGGCATCCTGCTGGTGGAGGGGGGAAGTTTCCTGTTTGAGGGGGGGCTGGTGGAGTTTCAGGGGGTGGTCCGCCCTGACCAGCTGGCCCTTACCCTCCACTCACCCGAGCTGGGTATCACCCCCTTCGTCCAGCTGCTGGCTCCCGGCTATCCCCTGGTTACCACCGGAGAGCTTACCCTGACGGTGAGTGGGCCGCTCCGCTGGCCCACCCTGGTGGCCAGCTACCGCTCAGACCTGGCCATGATCGGCAAACGGCCCCTGGAGAGGCTGGAGTTTACCGCCAGCCTGACCCCCGCTCCGCCCGCGCGAACCTCTCCACTCCCTCCGGTCACCACAGGTAAGCTGGGGTCCCTTTCTCCGCCAGGAAACAGCTCCTCTCCCCCCCTGCCGGGCTGGTCCCTGACTGGTCAGACCTCTCCCGCCGTTGGGGGAGGTTTCCTGCCCGGCCGAAGCTGGCTGCCCTTCCCCCTGCAGGAGAGGGCGGGAGAGGCAGCAGCTCCCCCCTCCCCCACCCCGCCCCTGGGGCTCAAGCTCCACCTCTCCCGCCTGCTGGTGAGGGACCGGCTGGGGGAGCTTGAGGGAGTCCTTGACCTCGGCTTCGCCCAGGGGGTGAGCCATCTGGGGGCAAGGCTGAAGCTGAGTGGGATAGATGCCGGCACCCTGGCTGCACTTACTGGCCTGGGCAAGCTCGGCCAGGTCTCCGGGCCCCTGTTTGGCGAGCTTTCCGGCCAGGGGCCAGTGGACAACCCCGACCTCAGCCTGGTGGTGGAGAGCCAGGCGCTGAGCATCGGCCAGGCGGGACCAGGGGTGCTGCGCCTATCTCTCGCCAAGCGGGGGGAGGTGATCAGCTTTGACGAGCTCAGCCTGGACAGCGACTGGGGAACCCTCACCGGCCAGGGCATCTACCACCTGCGGGACCCGGCCCAGAGCCTCATCACCCTGGAGCTTCCCTATGGTGACCTGAGCCTGATCGGCGCCCTGCTCCCGGGCCTTCTGCCACCCATGGAGGGGAGGGTGGGTCTGCGCCTCACCCTCACCTCCGATCCTGAGGGGCGGCCGGTCTTTGACCTGGACTTCTCTGGCACCCAGATAATTATCTCCCGCCTCAGCCTGCGCACCCTGCAGGGGCTCATCCACAGTGAGGGGGGCAGGACCGAGCTGCGCTACCTGGAGCTGTCCCCCGCCACCCAGGGGGGATACGGGGGCAGGCTCACCGCCTCGGGCAGTGTCCCCCTCTCCTTCCTGGAGCTGATCAACCCCTCCCGATCGGCCCTCGCCCGGGAGGGGGTATCCCTCACCGTCGCTACCGACCGGCTCACCCTGGCCGATCTCGCCGCTCTCTTTGCTCCCGGCCAGGTTGAGCTTGCCGGAGTGGCCGAGGGAAGCCTCACC
>Ga0256839_1002542_pt1 | contig 20122 bp, 16 predicted proteins | sample 354166metaG_FD_185968 | JGI IMG/M metagenome (GOLD analysis project Ga0256839, IMG submission 185968) | Hydrothermal vent microbial communities from Mid Atlantic Ridge, Atlantic Ocean - 354-166 | ecosystem: Environmental > Aquatic > Marine > Hydrothermal vents | place: Atlantic Ocean: Mid... | reverse complement strand
TTAGGATTTCCATTTTGAGCGATTAGATAACAAGCGTACCTTGTTAAAGCAATATCTTCAACCTGCCTTTGACCTCCTTTACCAATTTCTATCATTTTGTTGACTCCAACGAAATGATCATTTACCGATTCTCCGGAGTTTTCACAAGATGTAGAAGCCTTTTGAATTGTATTAGCAAAATTTCTCCAATCTTTATACCCTAAAATTTTCTGCAAATCCCTTGCACTCCAGCATTCAAGGCCATCTAAGTCATAACAAGCTTCTTCAAATTTTAAAAATAGTTCAGATATATGCTCTCCTTTCATATTGTAATATTTAATGCTAATGCTATTTTCTATTTTTTTATTTGAAATTGGAAGATAGAAGTTTGAAGTACATTACTTCTGGCTTCCGACTTCTGGCTTCCATCCTTTTCTATTTTAATTCTTAGCCATATTAGCAAGAGCCACTAATTTTTCTTTCAATTGCTGTCTCAGCACCTCTGTTTGTGCCGCTTCTTTTTCTTTTAATTGTTGCTCATAGTTGTTTTTTAACTCCGTGGTTTCCTGCTCATATTTTTTGCTTAGCTCTTTTGTTACTTCTGCCCTTAACTTTGCCGGAAACTCCGTTAACAATCCTGCAAGTTCTTGCCAGGTTTGCCAGTTAGATAATACGGCTTCAGTCATAGCTACTACTTTGTTGCTAACAGCATAATGCGTTACCCCGTTGCTACCATTTCTCATAATTACAGGTGATTTTCCTTTTCTTGATTTTGCATCTAATTGGATGTACTCCGGCACCAATACATTTGAATCCTGTGCGACCTCTGTTTTAACAGGTGTAAACTCTGTTTTCCAACTGATTTGAGTATAAGCCCAATCGGCCCAGGTAATTTTATAATTTATGGTTTTAGCATCTCCATCAGGCGAGTTGTTATTGGATAGGCCAACTTCTTCCTGAACCCAATCTTGTTTGGTTGATTTATTACCGTTAAGGTTAATGGCACCGTTTAAGAAGTTGTTTTTTTGGTGTGGGTCATAAATAATGGAAGGGAATGCCCTGCTATTTAACGCCAACGAAGCATAAGGCAACCAGTTGATATTTGCAACACCATGTTTTTCAAACTTAGTGGCATATAAGTTAAAAAGAGCCGGATAGGTTTTATCCAACCCATCCATTAACCCATTAAATAAATGATTTACATTGCCCATTCCTCCTTGATAAACAAAAGCGTTTTTAAGTGCAATTGAACTAAACAAACTGGTAGTGGTTTGCATTAAATTAACCACAGGTGCATTATTGGGCGAAGTAATTGGGTCTAGTAAAAACACTTTAACAGGATAATTTTCTGCAAGCAATTTGTTTAAGCTACCCCAACCAGTTTCGTTTAAATCGTTTCGTTCTGCAATCAATAAAACAGGAGGGACTAACTTTTTTTCATCATCCGTTAAATCACTCCAACTTAATCGGGCAATTTCCACATCATGTATTTGCGGGTCGTATTTATCTTTTGATTCCAGTACTGCCCTGCGCATTAATTTAATATTATCAAGCAGGTAGCGCAACTGGCCATAAAACAAACCTAAAGCTTGTTCGGGAGCCGAGCCCTGCCAATGAATTACTGCAGGGTTTGCAAAGTTATTCACAGGGTACTGTTTTGCCCATTCCATTGAACCTGAACCGGCCACCAGCATGCCATAGCGTGAACGGCCAACCCCGGTAGGCCCTTCGGCCAATACCCATTTTAAGCTTTTTAGTGCATCAATCAGGTCGGTTTTTCTGCCCAGTATTTCGGTATTAATAAACTTGTTTTGTTCGTTTGCGGTTATTTGATTAATAATTTCACGGAACGAAAGCTTTTTGCCTCTGGCATTTTTTAATGATTTTGATAACTTATCTAAGTTTTCTTTGGGCAAGGCCTTACTTAATTTTTGATGAACGTTTTCTGATAGCGAATCAATGAGTTTATCAATATGTGTTAGCTGATTTACTATTTTGGGTTGCACTACAGATTCGGTAGTGGCCGTAATAATATGCAGCAAGGTTTTATAAGGACTATCGTTTGCAGTATTGCCAGCACCTGACATTGCCATATAGTAACTTCTGCTTAACATCATAGCAGCCAAAGAACTATAATTATCGTCATGGTACAGGCGGTTGATGGTATCTGCTGAAGTATCAGGTAATTGTTCCCAAAGTTTAAATTGGGTAGTGATTTTTGAAAGGTTTTCAGTTTCCTGTGCCTCCATTATTAAAGCATCGTCATTGCAAACCTGAACGCATATTGAACAACCTGTACAAGCTGTAGGATTAACTGCTAACGAAAACAATTCGCCACTTCCTTGGTTAATGGAGTGGGGTGTAGTAAAAAACTGATCGGTAATGGCTATCGGTAATCCTTCAATCTTATCAAGTACAGCATTAAATTCAACTTGTGCAGTTTCTTTCTTTTCACCTTCCAACTTCATTTGCGTGGCTAAACTTTCAAAAGTTGCCGGCAGAAACTCCCCAACATGTGTTACCTTGGTATCACTTATTGTTTTAGCAGCCATACTTGCTAAATTCTTTATCATTGGGGTTAGTTTGGTAATGGCAATTCCTTTAGCCGAAGCAATATCAGCACCGCTCCTGATTAATTGTTCGATACCAATGGCGATAGGGGGTATGGCGGAATGCGGACAATGAACAAAACAGTTGCCACAACCAGTACATTTATTTGTATCAAGAATAGGCAGAAACTCCCTTTTGGCTGTTTGACTAAAGAACCCAGCAGTTGCACTTGGGGTTACAGGAACAGCAGCATAAGGATCTGCCACTAATTCGTTACGCTCGTTGTGTTCGTAAAAGAAGGCAGTATTCATATAAAATCTGGATAAACGAGTATAGTTTGGCCCTTTATCGTGGTACATTCTTACTGCCAAAGGCAATCCATCGGGCTCATTAACTGAACTCGTTAATTCTGACTTATTATCATAAATAGATTCGTTGGCTACCTGTGGGTATTGCTTGTTAATTTCTTGCCACAGGATTTCTTGCCTGGGATAATTACTAGATAATTTTGTAAATTCCAGCCCAAGATAGTAATCGGTTTTTGGCTGATTTGAAACCATGTGACGGATAGCTTTACTTAAAGAACCGGAATCTAAACCTGTACTATATTTACCTGAATAAACTTTTGTACCAGTGTTATTAAGGGTATCAAGCACATGATAATAAAAGGTTGATTTTGCTGATTCTATGGAGGTGTTTTCCAGAATAGTTGCCGCTTTTTTTCCTTTTAATAATTCAGAAATTTCGTTAAAAGGGAATGGGTTTAGTTGGGTAACCGATAACACTTCAACGTTGGATAATCCATCGTTTCTTTCTAAAACTTGATCGAATAACTCATTTAATTGTCCTCCGGGAGTAATTACAGCATATTCAGACGAATTGCCCTTAGAGGTTACAGGTTTGATATCTATATTTTCTATGAGCGAATCTGCACCAAAAACCTCCTTAAACTCTTGATAGGCTTGTTTAATCAATTCGGGCAAATGGCTGTAAAAATATTTTTGCGAAGCGGCAGTTTCGAAAGATATAGCTTCGCCATCTTTTTTAGCACCCAGCATTACGGGTAAATCCAGGCTAAACCAATTGGGTATTCTTCTCCTTGTTTTACCAAATATTATTTGTTGGGCAGGGGTTGGGCACTCAATCTGGTCATCGGGGTTTCCTATGTATTTTAGTAGTAATTCATCAGTAGGAATCACACCAGTTTGGCTGTAAGAAGAAGGATAATCGGCTATTACAATTCCGGGTATTAATGAGAGCTCGGCAATTCTATGGGCTATTAAGGTTAGGGCTATTTCGTGCTGCGGGGAAGTGGCTATGAGTTGAAAACAACCTGTTGGCTCTATTGCATTTATGTTGGTGTAATTGTTTAAGGCAGAATACTTTGCCTCGTTTACCAACTGTGCATTAGTATTTACCACTAGTGGTATATGCTGACGGGATGCCGTTACGAATTGATTATAATTAGTGATTAGTTTTTCTCCGTGTAGCAAAGCAGACCCCCTTAACCCGGTTGAAGCCAATCCAATAATAAACGACAAATCTGATGATTCGTGAACAGTAACGGTTCTATGAAAAGCATTTGTTTTATTATTAGTATTACTTAATGATGACGCTTGAAATCCTTCGCCAATTTTGTAAGCCAGTTTTTCAATTATTTCATTCATTTGTTTTGTATTTATAAAGTTGCCTTAATAAACATTCAGCTTGGAGTTAACAGTACAGGTGGTATCTAAGTTGCTGATGTTACTCAAAACAAAATAAAGACCGCCATTGCGAGGGAATCCCTGTTTATCATATAGGGCTGATGCCTTTGGCGTTGGGTAAAATGCAGATTGCCACGCTGCGCCTGCCTTGCCAGCAGGTAGAACTGCAATGACGTAAGTTATAAAAATCAAGATTTCTGTTAACCTCTCTATCACCTTCTTTTTGAACTGTTCGGAATTTCCGAACAGTTGTTTTTTATCTAATTCTCCATTACTATATATGTTGGATAAATGCTCACTAATGGTAGGTTTTGCAACGCCAAGCAAATCAGCTATATTTTTTTGCGTAAGCCAAAGTGTTTCTTCCAGCAGAAGTACTTCAACATAAACATCTCCCAATTCATTTTTATATAGTAAAAACTTTTCCATCATTGGTAATACTCTTCCTTATCCATTACTTCTTCAACCCTGCCAAGTGGCAGGCCTGTTTGTATTGCTGTTTCAAATTGATTATTGCCTGCTAACCAAACAATGGCATCTGTTGGGCATCTTTTAGTGGCAATAGCAGTTGTTAAGTCATTTAGCTCGTAATTAACTACGGCCAAATTATCTATAATTTCAATTACCCCGGGGGCAGAATCGGCCACACAACGGGAGCAGCCCGTGCAAGCCACACTGCATTTCGATTCTGCCAAATCGCCTTCTAAAAGCGACTTGCACTGAACAATAAGTTTTTGGCCAATGGGCATTAATACAAACAAGCCTTTTGGGCATTCTTCAACGCAGTCGTTGCAGGCAGTACATTTATCAGAATCAACAACCGGCAGGCCATTGGTATTCATCAAAATGGCCTCAAAATTACAAGCAGTTTCGCAATCGCCTAAGCCCAAGCAGCCCCAGGAGCAATCTTTACTACCGCCAACAACCACTGTTTCGCCTCTGCAAGTGCTTATGCCGCCTTTATAATTGGCGAGGTTATGCGCCTCGTTAATACCTCCGGCACAGAGCAGCCGGGCAACAACTTTTTCCTCCTTACTGGCTTCAACCCCTAAGTAATCAGCTATTTTGGTTATACCATCTTCGGAACTAACCGTGCATTTTGCAGGATTTGTGGTTTTGTTTACTACTTTTTCTGCAAATGCTCTACATCCAGGTTCGCCACATGCCCCACAGTTAGAGTTGGGGAGCATTTCTTCAACTATATCAATACGAGGGTCTTCAAAAACCTTAAATTGTTTGTAAGCCAATGATAAAATAACCCCAAATAATAAGCCTAATCCGGCAAGAATAGCAAGCGGTATGAGAATATCCCCCTCCATCTTCTAACTAATTAAATTTTGCTGCTCTTTTTATCAGGTCGTCCAGGCCGGGTTCATCCGGATTAAGAGGCGAGCCGGGATGGATAATTGCTACGGGGCACAGTTCGGCTGCTTCAACAAGTTCGTTGAAAGTTCCGGCTTTAGGGTCGGCAATGTATGCCATCTTATCGGCATTATAACCAAACAATTTTCCATTCATATCTGTACATTCATTGCATGATGTACATAAGGCGGTATCAATGTAGGGGTCGTTAGATAATACAGCCTCATCCACGTTTTCCTTAACTTCGGCAGGGGCATCTTCCGAAATTTTATTAGTTGGTTTTTCAGTAGGAGCAGTATCTGTGGATGTACTTGTAGTAATTACATGGGTTGTATCTAAATTTAACAAAACCGATGTTAGGTTTTCCATAGCCTTTCCGGCTTCTTCTTCCCTGATAGTTTTGATTTCAGCCTGATGTTCCTCTTTTAATGCTTCAATTTCAGTAGTGTGCTGCTCCTTGATTTCTTCTTTGGCTTCTTCAACTGCCTGCGTTACATGGTAATTATTAATGCCACTATTTTCTTGCAGAAACCGCCAAAAATCGAGTCGCTCTTGGGTAGCTAAAACCAATTGCCACGAAACAGCTATTTTGTGTAGTTCATTGGCAGCATCCATCATCCAAATAAATGGTACTTTCCCAATATTGTCTTCAATACTATTTTCAATATAATCAGTTAAAGGGATGAGGTCTTTGTTCCAGTAAGGTGAACCAACAGCCATAAAGTGGTTGTGGTAATTGGGGTTTAGCACAGCCCGGTCGGCAAAGGTAAACGGGAAGCTCATATCAACTTTTTCTCCTTGGGCATTTACAACTGTTACATTATGAACTGGCCATGGCAAATCCGGTTGTGGATTGTTTTCAACTTCAAACCTGCTACCCCAGGGAGTACCCAGTATTCCGTTAAAGGTAAAGCCTGGAAAATCACGACTTTCTACGGTAGCACTCATCCTTAAATAAGAATTTTTATGTTGGGTTTCTTCTGCATTTAGCACATTAAAAAATGCAGGGGCAAAAGCAGATAAACCATCTTTAAACCCATTAAATAAGTATTTAGGTGTAATTGATGTTGATTGAGCTACATAAATATTTTTATGCGATAACATTAAGGCTCCCAGCTCGGTTTGCTTTTGTAAGCTAGTCTCATCTTTGGTTGCTTTATAATGGCCTTGGTTAACAGCAATAATTTTTACAGGGATATTGCCAGATAACATGGATGAAAGTTTGTTTAATTCGAAATCGAAAAGCTGTACATCATCGGCAATTAATATAAAAGGCGGGCAACTGTTTAGCTCTTCAATCGAGAGATTTCGCCAATTAAAATGCTCAAAATAGTCGTTATGTATATCCGTTTGATAACTGCCAGCAAGTTCTAACTCACCAATTCTTTCAGCAATAAAAAGTTTAGTCCAGGCCGTTATGTTTTTGTTAAAACAAGCACTTACGGCTGCACAACCATTGCTCTTTTTGTAGGTTTCAACTGTGCTGTTTATAAACAGGCTCTGCCAGTTAATATTTTTGTTTTTATAGATTAATTCATCTATAAATAAAAAGCCTTGTTGGCCAAGAATTGCTTCCGCTTCTTCTAAGTCATTTACTACGTTAGTAATTCGCTGAATCCTTTCTTTTCCAATGCTTTCAGAGCCGCCTCCAGGCAATATGGATGACAGGCTATTAAAATCCATCATAGAATCAGCAAATTCCAATGAGTCTTTTAGTTTGTCAGGATTTTTTCTTTCGGGCCCTTTCTCCCGTTCAACTCTTAGTAAATCCTTTAACCTGCATGTTAGCTGTTTAATATCATGCGTTAAGTTTTTTCTTGCCCTGCCGGTTGTTGAAATAATGGCAGCTTCTAAAAGCTGAAAAGCAGTATTGTTGGAATAGGGGAGCAACACACCAGTTTTAGGCAATGTTTTTTTTAATAGATTTAAGTTTTCGTTAAAAGAATATACTTCATCGCCCGAAACGCTCAATTGGTTTTCTAACTCATCCAATATTTGATTAATGGCTGGCTTAAATAATTGAGGGTTGCTACCCAGTTGCTTGTTGGCAATATGGATAATGCGTTCAATATTGCTTTTTAGGATATTAGCGTCCTTTTCATTGGGGGCAAATTGGTTTAAGCATTGTGTTAAAACTTCTTTTAACGATAAGCAAAATCCTTCCTCGCCTGAAAAGTTTTCATCTGCTACCCAAACCGGAAAATCGGTACCAACAAGTGTTTTGGTAAATAAAGGAGCCATTATAACTGGAGATAAATCATCGGTTAGCCCTTTATGGTTATTTGCATTTCTGAAAAACGACCTTAATGTTCTCCAATATGCTTTAAATTCATCTTCCGAAACTTCTTTTGCCTGTCCGTCCGGCCCGCCTCCCGTAGCCGTGCGGAGGGTAGCAATTTTCGGAATTATTTTTTTATTGGCAGTCCCAAGTTTATCTAACACCTGCTTACTAGCCTTTCCATTAATAATATCCTGAATAGTGCCGACCTGCCCAGCAGACAGGTGGGCATCTTCTCTAAAAAAATGGCTGAATGTGCTTGTTTCTTTTGTAGGCATAATCCTAAACTGCTTTAATAGTTAACACCATTGGTTTTTTTTGAAAAAATAACAAAGAACAAAAAGTAAAACCGCAAATAATACTCAAATCTCCAAACCGAAATTTCGAAAAAATAAGTTGTCTTTTTGAGATTTAGTAATTGGGATTTATTTATTTTTTGTTTTTTGAATATTGTCATTTATATAAACTTATATAGCATATCTATCTAACTCCCTATTTAACGCTTCCTCTTTTTGTTCCACGGTATATCCTAAATTAGAAGCTCCGTAATCGTCATAACAAGGGGCATTTTTATTCTGATAAAGTAGGCCCATATAAATTTTTTCCTGACTGATGGCCAAATCTCTGGCGGCAGATAAATTAGTAGGGTTATGACTTTCTTTGTTTTTAAATGTTTTAGCTATCTCCTCACTTACTGTAATTCCATTTTCGTGCTCTAAATAAACCATTGCATCTTTGTTAGATGTTAATTCATCTACTAATCCAATCTGGAAAATGGGGCATCTTTGAATAACATGGACAAACGAAAACCCTTTGTGTTCGTAGGCTGCCTTAATTGTTTCATACATGTGGGCAGGGTTCCAGTCGGCAGTTTGTGCTACAAAAGAAACATTTGAAACACCCAGAGTTGTTTGAACAGGGCTTAATGGAGGTAAAATTGAGCCATCGGGTGTAGTGTTAGAAATAGTACCTATCCTGGAAGTTGGGGATACTTGCTTTTTGGTTAATCCATAAATCTCATTATTCAATAATAAAACGGTCATATTTATATTGTACCGGATGGCATGTATCCAGGCTCCTGCACCAATCGAGCAGCAATCGCCATCACCAGTTACCACAAATACATCTAAATCAGGCCTTCGAAATTTAATACCTTCGGCTACCGGAAAGGCGCGCCCGTGTAAGCCATGAAATCCGTAGGTGTTCATATAATGTGGAAACCTCGAAGAGCATCCAATGCCTGATACAAAAACAGTTTTGGCAGGGTCTAGCTGTTTTTCTCGCAGTAGTTTTTGCATATTGGTTAGCACAGCGTGGTCGCCACATCCCGGGCACCAACGTGCTACACCTTTTTCGTAACCTTCAAGCGAATAATATTTTGAGGGAAGGTCTAGTGCTATATCTGTTTTTAATCCGTACATCTTTAATTTTTTAAATACCTAGTTTATTTTTTATTACCCCCAGCACCCTTCCAGGTGATAATGGTTGGCCTTCAACATTTGAGTAGCAATCCACATCAACTAATGTTCTTGCCCTTAGTAACCACGACAATTGCGAATACCTACGGTTTGTTTCGGTAAACTGAGGGTTCTCTTTGTTATCGCTATAGTTAATTTCGATGGTCATTACTTGCTTAAAGTTTTGGAAAATTTCTTTTAGTCCGGGTTCAAATGGGCTCATAAAACGAAGGTGGACAGAAGATACTTTTAAGCCCTCTTTTTGAGCAATTTCTACGGCTTCATTAATTGCACCTAATGTAGAACCCCACCCTACAATCAGCAGGTCTCCTTTTTTTTCTCCATTTACTGTTGGGGGTTTTAAGGTTTTTTGAAATGAAGCAAATTTTCTACTTCTTAATTCAGACGCATCTTGATTTTCGTTTGGGTTATAAGATACATGGCTTTCTCTGGTATGTGCTAAACCAGTAAGTGTATGTTGCCCGCCTGGCTGACCCGGTATAGGTCGTCTGCTCAAGCCTGTTTCTTCATCCCATTCATAAGGCCTTACATCTCCCTTCCATGGGCTTTGGTCAATTGGAGGCGCAAACCAGTCTTTTTTAATTTTTGGCCTGAGAAAAGGTTGCTGTCCGGTTGCCAAATTAGCATCGGTTAAAATGTAAACAGGGGTTCTAAACGATTCTGCCAGTTTGCGAGCTAAAATAACAAAATGGAAACACTCTTCTATGGTAGATGCTGCGAGTACAATTTTAGGAACTGCCCCGGGTTGGCCATAAAGTGCAGCCAGTAAATCGCCTTGCTCAACTTTTGTAGGCAAGCCAGTTGAAGGGCCACCTCGCTGAACATCAATAACAACCAATGGTATTTCTGCCATGGTAGCAAGGCCTAAAAACTCGGTTTTTAGTGCTAAGCCAGGCCCAGAGGTAATTGTTACGGCTGTTTTGCCTGCATAAGATGCACCAATAGCAAAACCAACTGCAGCAATTTCATCTTCTGCCTGGTGAACTAAACCACCGGAATTTTTAAATATGTCGGCTAATAGATGGGAAGCAGAAGTAGCAGGAGTAATAGGGTACATGGAACAAACTTCCATACCGGATGCTAAAACTCCCAACCCAATCGCTTCATTGCCATTCATTACCACCATTTCTTCCGCTGTTTCCATCACAGGAACATTATACTGGAAATCTAGGTTGGCTTGTGCCCATTTATATCCTGCGCGTAATAATTCAATATTTGAGTTAATGATGGCATCAGATTTTTTCCGAAAAATATTTTTTATTTGTGCCTCTCCAGCATCAACACCTTTGCAGTAGATGTAGCTTAACATTCCCAGTACCCACATATTTTTGCCTTTTTTTGCATTTTTTACAACTTTTAGGCATTCTACTTCCATCGGAATTTCAATCACGTTGTACCCCCGGTTTTCAAAATCGGCTAAAGCATCGGCATATTTACTTCTGATAACATCGGATGCATCAGTTGCCCATTTGCTTTCCAGCAACATTATTGTTCCTTGTTTATATGCGTTTTGATTAATTCTGCCATAAGGCACCTGCTCGTTTAGTGCAATTACCAAGTTGGCTTCATTGCCCATATTGGTAATTTTTTTAGAACCTATCCTAATTCTAATGCCCGATGCACCTTCTCTGCTACGCGATGGGGGCTGAATTTCTGCAGGAATTATTTCTACTGTCCATACACCGTTTCCCATTTTTGCTGAAATAGCAGCGAAACTTTGCCCGCATTTTTGAGCTCCTTCTCCAGAGTCGCTAACAATTTCTAAGATGTGCTCATCGATTTCTATTGCCTTCGATTTTGTTTTCACCGGCACTTCTTTGACTTCAACTGAATTACCCATAATATGTTATGAAGTGTTTTACTTTTGTAAGGTTGGTTATCTTATATAAAAACAAGTTACTGTTGTTATTTGATACAATTTATATATAGTCTCTAACAAATATAAAAAAGAAATGTTTGGCGCATACAAAAAGTGGAGGAATTATGCAATAGAAATATCTATTATTATTATCAGCACTAAAAATATTTATTATTGCTGTAAAAGGGATTTTTTAGAAGGTAGGGCTAAGTTACTATAGAGATTGTCTATAAGCCCGAATAGCTATTCGGGTTCAATAAGCAAAAAATGAACAACAAATACCTGTCTGCCGACTGGCTGAAATCTCAATGAAAAAAGTAGAATTAAGCAATTGCACGTTGGTTTTTATTTACCTTTTTTGTTGGCAATTGCAACTTTTTTAAGCCTATATTTTATAGGCGAGCTCTATTTAAAAGAGAAGCTTTCGAAATTTGCAAGTACCTTTTCAAGGTCTTCTTTCGTATCTATACAAATACTTTCGTGTTTGGTATATGCCAATTTAATTTTTAGTCCGTTTTCTATCCATCGCAATTGTTCTAACGATTCTGCTTTTTCGAGTGCCGAAACCGGGAGTTTGGATATTTTTTCGAGTACATCTGCTCGGTAGGCATAAATACCAATATGTTTATAATAATCATGATGACTAAGCCATTCCATTTCGCCTTTGCTTCGGCAGTAGGGTATAGGCTGCCGGCTAAAATAGAGGGCTTCCATTTCTTTATTGAAAACGGTTTTTACTTCACCATAATTGAATAACTCTGAGCTTGTTGTAATTTTTTTTATTAGAGTTGCTAGTTCTACTCTATCATCAAGTAATTTAGCTAGCTCATCAATTTGGTTAGGCGCAATAAAGGGTTCGTCACCTTGTATGTTTATCACATAATCATACGTTTCTTCCTGTAAGGTAAAAGCCTCATAGCATCTGTCGGTTCCGCTTGCATGATTTGTAGAAGTAAGCACTGCTTCGCCCCCAAAGGATTCTACATGCTTTTTAACTTTTTTACTTTCGGTAGCAATAATTACTTTGGTTAAAAGCGCAGATTTATTGGCTTGTTCATACACACGCTGAACCATCGACATGCCTTTAATATCTACCAATACTTTACCGGGAAAGCGGGTTGACTGGAAACGAGCAGGAATAATGCCGAGAATTTTCATGGAAAAACTTAGGGTGTATGATTTTAAACTTGAAACAAATTTAATCAACCTTGTTCTGCTACAAAGATGCTTATTTATGTTTTTAGTATTTGTTTGTTTTAGGAAATATATTTTTAATGTAGCCCTTAACTTCCTATTTTTCCATACCGTGTGTAGTCTGAAAAATACAAGACTATCACTTTATTGTCTTTTATATATGGATAGTAAAGCTCATAATTTCCATCGTGCGCACTAAATTTTATTTTTTTAGATTTAGATTCGAATACCGATTTTAAATAAACCCTTTCTGGTTTTGTTGTTTCAAAAATATACGCTTCTTTCTTTAGTTTAATTGAATCGTTCACATTCATATATCCATAATAGTTTCCAAATTCAAAAAATAATTTAGAGTCGTCAATTGAGTCTTTTACTATTACAGAAATATGAGGGAAATGCTTATCTGTTTTTGATAAAATAGTTAAGATGTCGCCTGTTTCACTTATCCATTTTTTATTAAATGAATAATTAACAAGTTTATTTACTTTTTTTGAATGGTCGGCTATAATCGACTCTGCGGATTGCACTAATAATTTTTCTTTCTTTTTAGAAGTTAAATAATCTCCACCAAAGAGAAGTCCAAGAATAATAGGAAAGCTGGCAATAAGGATTACAACTCCAATTTTCGATTTTTTATTGTTTAATAATTCATGATCGTTATTATGTTTTTGTGCAATTCTTGTTAAATTAAACATTATATTTATTATTAATGCGCCAAACATTAATACTATTATGCCTAATATGCTCATATAAAAAGTTTGGGTAATATTTTCACGAAATACTTTTAGCCCAAAAATTTCAACTGTCGTAAAAACGAAAACCCAGTAAATCAGTAGGGTAATTGATATTATTCCAATTATATTACTAATTTTCACCAATCTTTTTGGATTCATAACTGTTTTTTTTATGTAGAAATCAGCGAATTTACTCAGCTGATAGCTTTGGCTGTATGCCTTTTATTATTGTGAGAGGAGATGAAAATTAAAAACAGAATACAACGCCAACGCAGCCACCAGTAATGAACTGCCTGCCATTATCCATCCAATTTTAGTCCAGGTTTTGTCAACTTCAATTTGTTTGTCCATTTTAATTAATTGGGCATCCATTTTGTCAAGTCGTAGCAGATTAATAGATACTAATTCCTCTAAACTATGAATTCTATCTTCGGACTTCATTTTTTTAAAACTCTAAATTCACCTTAAATATATCGAATTATCGGATTAAATAAAATTGTGCTTAATCTAGCGCTAAAAAAAGCAGCATTAATTAAAACGCTGCTTTTATACTTGGTTAATCAATCAATCAATTAAAACTGATACCCTTTCATCATTGCATGCCAATATAATGCAGGAAGCATATAACGTTTCATCAACCACATAGGGTAGCTAGCCTTGCCAGTGTCAAAAAATTTACTGAGTAAAGGGTCGGAACTACGCACAGCATCATACTTAAATTCTGCCAATAACATTTTGTTATGCGAAACCACTAACGGACAAGAAGAATATCCATCATATCCTTTATAATCGGCTTCTTTTCCATCCATTATTTGTAATAGGTTTTTAACAATAGTAGGTGCTTGCTTACGAATGGCTGCCCCTGTTCTGGCCGTTGGTAAATCGGTAACATCGCCCACACCAAATACATTGGGGTAAAACTTACTTTGCAACGTATTTTCATCACAGGCCATCCACCCTTTGTTGGGGCCGTCTGGGTTGGCAAGTTTAGTGGCTTGAAACCAAGTTGGCGCTGATTGAGGTGGTGCTAAATGAAGCATTTCAAACTTAATAATGTAGCGAGTGCCTTCTTTTAATTCATCAATATGGTTATTTTCTTCTTCAACAACATGCTTTTCTTTGCCGTCCCAACGGTAACCAATACAGCCTGCTGCATTACGTTCATCATTAACAACATAGTCTGTTCTGCCGTCAGGTAAGGCCATACGTTCATAATGAGCTTCTTTTTTATCACCATCAACTTTCACTAATTTATAAGCGTATCGTTGTGCAATACTATATACATTGTTTACATACCTGTTTAACTCAGTTTTAAAAGGTTCAGTACCAAAAATAACAGTGCCTGGGGTGGCAAATACCACTTGAGTATCGTATTCTCTATTATTTCTTTTTAAATAATCTGCCGTTAAATACATTATTTTTTGAGGAGCACCAGGGCATTTAATAGGGGTAGCAGGCTGAGTAAACAAGGCTATGCCCTTTTTAAAATTTCGAAGCACTTCCCATGTATACTCAGGATCTACATAATTAGAACAAACACCGTTTTTGCCAAGTGTTTCAGCTAAACCTTCGATTCCATCTAAGTTCATCTGTATGCCAGGAGCAGCTATTAAATACGCATAGTTAATAGTATCTCCATTTTTTAAAACCACTTCATTCTCATCAGGATTAATAGTTTCTACGTATTCCTTAATCCAAGTAGCTCTTTTAGGAATTTGTTTAGCTTCGGGCCTAATTGTTTGAGATTTCTTCATAAGTCCGCCTCCTACCAACGTAAAAGCAGGCTGATAAGCGTGGGTTTCCGAGGGTTCTATGATGGCCACGTCTAAATTTTTACGTGTTCTTAATAATTGAGCAGCCACCATAATTCCTCCGGTGCCCCCTCCAATTACTACAATTTGATGTTTTCTGTTGCTCATTAGATTACTGTTATAAATTTCCTCTAATTTCGTATAAAAAGTGGAATAGTCGGTGTGATTCGAGTCACATTAAATTATGATTATGTATAGTTTTTTTGCAATATAAATATTTTATTATGGCAACTACATTATTAACAACAGAAGAATTTAAGAAAAGAGTTTTTGATTATACAACAAAAACCGAGTGGGAGTTTGCAGGAGATAAACCTGCTATTATCGACTTTTATGCCGATTGGTGCGGGCCTTGTAAAATGGTAGCACCTGTGCTGGAGGAGCTATCAGCAGAGTTTGAAGGTAAGATAGATATTTACAAAGTGGATACGGAAGCAGAACAAGAGCTGTCAGCTGCTTTTGGTATTAGAAGTATCCCTAGTATGCTATTTATTCCTATGAACGACACACCTAAAATGCAAGCAGGAGCGCTTCCTAAAAATGCATTAAAAGAAATTATTGAAAAAGAGTTGTTGGTAGCAACAGCAGAATAAAGATAGTTTTTTAGTTTGGTTTAATATAAAACAGGGCTTTTTAAAGCCCTGTTTTTATGTTTTTTCTACTTTTTTTCAATTTCGTTGGCATCATTACTTTGCCATTCAATAAAAGCTCCATCATACACTTTTACCTGTGGGAACTTAAGCACTTTGTTTAGTGCGTAAAACTCAATACCAGCTCGTACGCTGCTTCTACAATACAATATAATTGTTTTATCTTTTGCTACGCCTGCTTCCTTAAAAATTGTTTTTAACTCTTTGGCTGATTTTAGTTCACCATTTGGGTTAAGCATAGCTGTATAATTAAGGTGGATGGCAGAAGGGATATGGCCAGGTTTTAAACTTGTTTCATCGGTGCCTTCAAACTCAGCATCAGAACGAGCATCAATAATGACATAGTCCTTATTGCCAATTGCTTTATTTACCATTTGCATGGTGGCAAGATAACCTGCATTTGCATGGGGTGTAAAAATAGTAGGTGTCGCAACAGTTCTTGCTGTTGTTATAGGCATTTCAGCTTTTAGCCAGGCTTTATATCCTCCACTTAAAATGCTTACTTTTTTTGCCCCCATATACGTTAAAACCCAATACATTCGACCCGTTAATTTTGTATTTGCGTTATCGTATAGTATAATCTTGGCATCACTAGAAATGCCATTTGCCCCTAAAATGTTTGCCACCGTATCATTAGGAAGTAGCATTGCCATCTTGTTATACAAGGAAGAATGTTTAAAGTTGATTGCATTATCAATATGGCCTTCATTATAATCACTTGCTTTTTGAAGTGATATTAACACCGTATTTTTTTGTTTGAGACAATTGGTTAAATCTTTTGCTAAAATAGTATTTTGGGCATGAGCCAAAAGCGGCAAAAAGCTTGCTATTACAACCAATAAGAGAAGTATTTTAATTTGTTTCATCGATTTTTCTTAATTTATAAATAGTGAGATTATTTTTTAGCTAGAACACTTTCTACCCTTTTTAAGGCTTCCATAATCATAGGTCGGGGAGAGGCAATGTTCATTCGCGCATAACCTTTGCCTCCAATTCCATATTCCGTGCCTAGCGTAATGCCTATTTTAGCTTTCTCATAAAGCAATGATTTTAGCTCTTTATCATTTTTAGTTACTTTATTAAAATCTAACCATACTTGGTAAGTGCCTTCGGGTTTTACTAAAGTAACACTAGGTATGTTTTTCTTTAAATACTCATCGATTGTATTAACTGTTTTTGCAAGATATGCCGTTTTTGTATCTAACCATTTATAGCCATATTTATACACGGTTTTTAAGGCTGTATTGCCAAAGGCATTACTCTTGCCTAAATGAAACCGCATAATACGTTCTTGCATCGCTTTTTTAAGGATTGGGTTTGGGCTATATATAAATGAATCTACCAAGCCAGGAATTCCAAATGATTTACCAGCTGAGCCAAACATAATAATGTTATCTGATTTTTCTTTATACACTTCGGTCATTCCAATAAAGGTGGAATTAGAATAAATTATATCTGCATGTATCTCATCGGTAAGCATTAGTACATCATTGGCAATGCAAATATCTGCTATCTTTTCAAGCTCTTTTTTTGTCCAAACTCTACCCACAGGGTTATGTGGGCTGCACAATAACATGGCTGTGTTATTTTTCTCACTTGCTTTGTTTTCGAGGTCAGTAAAATCAATTTTATAGACTCCATTTTTTAAACTTAAACGGTTGTTTACCACTTTTCTTCCAATATTTTTAATAATGCTTTTAAAAGCCTGGTAAACGGGAGGTTGTATAATTATGCCATCACCTTTGGTGGTTAATTCATCAATGGCTGCGGCTAAACCTGTGTTTACGCTTGTAGTAAAAAGCAACCCTTCCATCTTAATTTCTACTTTATGTCTTTTTTTATACCAATCAATAAGGGGTTGTTTAATGGCAGGGGTTTTTAGCTCGTAAGGGTAAAGCCCTCTTTTAGCTGTTTTTTTAAGTGCCTTTACCAATTCTGGCATCACTATAAAATCAGAATCGGCCACCCAAAAAGGCGCAATATCGGGGATGCCAAAATTATTGTTTAGGTAGTCTTTATTATATCTAACAAAAGTGGAACGATCTATGTCCTTTTTATATTTATCAAATTTGGCTGCCATACAAATACTTTTTTAGTACTGCTAATCTACTATAATTTGTAAGCTTATTTTTACTATGTGATAGAATGCACATATTGCCATACAAAGACTTATTTGTTTTGTAGCATATTTTGAAATTATTAGGCAAAACGATGGAACTAAGAGAACTTATTAACAACCCTAACAACACAATTATTGATGTTAGAGAATCATTTGAATTTGAATATGGAAACGCAGCAGGAACGGTTAATATTCCTTTAGATGAGATTCCTGATAGAATTGAAGAGCTCAAGCAAATGGGGGGTACTCTTTTATTATGTTGTGCTTCGGGTAATCGTAGTGGCTATGCCGAAGCGTACCTTAAAAACCAAGGAATAGGAAATGTGTTAAACATAGGTAGTTGGATGGATGTGCAATATTTGCAGTCTAGTGTAGCTTAGCAATAGCCATTTTTAGCATTACTAAAAAAGCCGAGCTTGCTCGGTTTTTTTGTGTTCTATCGTAAATTGCAGTATGCCTGTTCCTAAAATTACATCAGCAGATATTTTGCCTGAGCTTGAATTTAACTATTCTAAAAGCTCAGGGCCTGGCGGGCAGCACGTAAATAAGGTGAATACTAAAGTAGGGTTACGGTTTGATGTAGTTAATTCTAACTTGCTTTCAGCAGATCAAAAGAGTTTTTTAATTGAGAAACTAGCTAATAAGTTAACCAAAGATGGTGTATTGGTATTGGCTGCACAAGTGGCGCGATCGCAATTGGCAAATAAAGAATTGGTTGTTCAAAAGCTAGATAAATTACTTTCTTCTGCTTTTATTATTAAAAAGAAACGTAAACCAACCAAGCCCACAAAAGCCTCTAAAGAAAGGAGGCTAGATAGTAAAAAGCACCACGCACAGAAAAAAGCGAATAGGCAAAAGCCCTAAAATGATAAAAACTAATCAAACCATAAGCATTTTAATGCCTGTTAAAAACACAGCTCAGTTTTTAGTAGAATGCCTAGCATCTATCTTGCAGCAAACATTTAGGGATTGGGAACTCATAGCTATTGATGATTATTCCACGGATGGGAGTTATCAGATACTTTCTGGTTATGCTAAGCAAGATGCTCGCATTAAACTATTTAAAAATAAGCAGCAAGGAATTATAGCAGCACTCCAATTAGCTTATCAACATTCAAGTGGTGGCTTTATTACTCGTATGGATTCGGATGATATAATGGAGCTTGACAAACTGCAATTGATGTTTAACCAATTGCAATTAAAAGGAAGTGGATATATTGTCGTAGGGCTGGTAAATTATTTTAGTGCGGATAAGTTAGGAGAAGGCTATTTGAATTATGCCAATTGGCTCAATAAACTGACTCTTTCGGAATCTAATTTTGATGATATTTATAAAGAGTGTCCCATTCCATCGCCTTGCTGGATGATTGGCAGAAATGATTTTGAAGCCTGTGGAGGTTTTAGCTCAGAGGTTTACCCCGAAGATTACGATTTAGCTTTTCGGTTTCGAAAAGCTAAATTCAAAATAGCAGTGGTTCGCAAGGTGATTCACCAGTGGAGAGATTATGAAACCCGAACCTCCAGAACCGATGCTAATTATGCAGATAATCGTTTTTCAGCACTAAAAATTATGCACTTTTTAGATCAGGATTATAATAGCACTTTGCCTTTGGTGCTTTGGGGAGCAGGGAAAAAAGGAAAAAAAATAGCACAATTATTAACTGATAGAGGAGTAGCGTTTAAATGGGTATGTAATAACACCAATAAAATTGGACACAATATTTATGGTTCTGTTTTACAAGAGCTATTGGTACTTTCTACTATAGCTAAGGCACAGGTTATTGTGGCGGTTAGCTCGCCTAAATATTTGGATGAGGTAGCGCAGGTATCCAATCAAAATAAAGCACACCAATTTTTTTATTTCTTTTAACCCGAATTATGCGATAGGATTCGTTAGAGGGGTTAAATCGCAACCCGCCTGAATGGAACGGGCAGGTAAATCAGGAAGTTTGGCTTTGCAAGCATCCGTCTGCTGTCGGATGGTTAAAAGGCAAACGAAGCAAAGCGACTGATTTGAAGCGATTTAAGGCCGTGTTAAATTTATAATTTACACAAATAGTTTTAACTATTTTAAGGATTGCAAAAGAATAAATGCTTTGAATTGGTAATCAAGGTTGGACAATAATTAGACCAAAAAATAACAGTAATCTGACTCTCGTATGCTATATTGAATGAATTTAGCCTATTAATAATGTTTATTTAAAACCGTTAAAACGGTTTCTGTGGTTTAGTTTGCTAACAATAGCCCACGGTTTAAACCGTGGGCTATGTTAAATTTTATAATTTACACAAATAGTTTTAACTATTTTAAGGATTGCAAAAGAATAAATGCTTTGAATTGGTAATCAAGGTTGGACAATAATTAGACCAAAAAATAACAGTAATCTGACTCTCGTATGCTAT
>Ga0256839_1002541_pt1 | contig 20135 bp, 18 predicted proteins | sample 354166metaG_FD_185968 | JGI IMG/M metagenome (GOLD analysis project Ga0256839, IMG submission 185968) | Hydrothermal vent microbial communities from Mid Atlantic Ridge, Atlantic Ocean - 354-166 | ecosystem: Environmental > Aquatic > Marine > Hydrothermal vents | place: Atlantic Ocean: Mid... | reverse complement strand
CGAGGGACCGGGAAGCACCCGCAGCTCGGGGTTCCGAACCCGCACCCGCAGCGGCCGGCGGCCTCCGCGCAGGCGAAGGCCCCGGGGCGGCCTGGCCGCGAGCTCCGCGGGAACCCCCCAGCGCGCGAGCGCCTCCTGCTCGCGGACCCGTGCGGCGCCGCGGGGCTCGAGGGTCCGGCTCCCGAAGATCGGGCCGGTGGGGGAGACCTCGAAGCGCCGGACGCGCTCCCGCACCTCCGCGACGTCCTCCACCACGAACGACCCGCCCGACTCCTCGAGCCGGACGATCTCACCGGCCTCCACGTCGTCGAGTTCGAGCGGGCGGGAGTGCAGCACCTCGTCGAAGACCGCGGCCTGCAGGGCGGAGACGAGAAAGCGGGCGTGCCGTCGGTCGCGCGGGCGGAGCTCCCCGAGCAGGATGCGGAGCCCCCGCGCGGGGTTGGCGCCGTCGCGGCCGTATCGCTGCGGCCCGAAGCGGTTGGGAAGGCCGCGCCGGCCGATCTCCGCGAGCCGCTCCCGGGCAGCCGGGAGAACGGCCGGGGGCACCCCGCGGAGCCGCAGCCGGAAGCGGTTTCCCCGAAGCTGGCCGATCCGCAGCTTGTGGGGATGGCGCGTGGCGGCGAGCACGCGCACGCCTGGCGCGAGCTCGCCCGCGAGGACCCAGGAACCACCCCCCGGGACCGAGAACCACTGCCGCGCCACGGCCACGCGGTCCTTGCGGCCCGCGTAGCCGACGTCCCGCGGCCGGACACCGGCGCGGCGTGCGAGCATCCGCACCACCTCCTCGGTGGTGTGGAGGCACTTTTCCACCTGCAGCCAGGCGTGGTCTCCGCGACCCGCCGGCGCGAAGAGCGGGATCTCCTCGATCTCGAAGTCGTCGGGCCGTGCGCCTCCGCTCACCGCATCCCGAAAGCGCGCGCCACCGGCCCGAAGGAGCGCCGGTGAACGGCGCAGGGGCCGAGCCGGGCGAGGGCGTCGAGGTGCTCCGGCGTGGGATAGCCCATGTGCCGCGCGAAGCCGTACCCGGGATGCCGCCGGTCGAGCCGCCGCATGAGGGCATCGCGGTGGACCTTGGCCACGATGGAGGCGGCCGCGATCGGTGCCTCCCGGGCGTCGCCGCGCACCACCGGAGTCTGCCGGATCCCGAGCTCCGGAAGCTCCCGCGCGTCGACGAGCACGTGGTCGGGCCGGGGGCGCAGCGCCTCCACGGCCCGCCGCATGGCGAGCAGCCCCGCGCGGCGGATGTCGAGGCGGTCGATCTCGCGGTGGGAGGCGGCGGCCACGGCCACGGCGACGGCCCGGGCGCGGATCTCGCGGGCGAGCCGCTCCCGCTCGGTCGCGGCGAGCTGTTTCGAATCGTCGAGACCGGGAAGCCGGAGGTCGTCGGGAAGCACCACGGCGGCCGCCACCACGGGCCCCGCCAGCGGCCCCATGCCGACCTCGTCGACGCCGGCCACCCGGACGAAACCGCGCCGCCGAAGGCGCCGCAGCCCCTCGTAGAGCGCCTCCTCCCGCGCCCGCTCCGCTTCGATCCGCCTCGCGCGGCGCAGCAGGCGCCCCGCGAGGCTTCGCACGCCGGCCCGGGGATCCCAGACGAGGTCGGCCGCCAGGCGCCGGAGCTCGTCGGGCTCCCGGCAGGACGAGCTCCGGGCGGCCAGTTCTGCCAGGGTCGCACGCCTCCCGGAGCTCACGGCTCCTCCCCCGTCTCGCCTTCGAGGCGCGCCCGGCGCTCGAGGGCGCGGACCCGCCGGAAGAGCTCCGGGAGCCGGCGCAGCGAAGCGTGGATGCGGCGGAAGAGCCGGAGGTCGTGGTAGGGGGATCCCATGATGCGCGCGCCGGGGGGCACCCGGCCCGAGATTCCCGTCCCCGCGCCGGCGAAGACCCCCTCCCCCACGCGGGCGTGATCGGCCACGCCCACCTGGCCCATCAGGATGACCCGCGAGCCGAGCGTGGCGCTGCCCGCGAGGCCGCACTGACCCGCGAGGATGACGTCCTCGCCCACGTCGCAGTTGTGCGCCACGAGGCAGAGGTCGTCGATCTTCGCACCCCGGCGGATCCGCGTCTCGCCGAGGGTCCCCCGGGCGATGCTCGTGTGGGCCCCGATCTCGACATCGTCCTCGATCACCACGCCCCCGACCTGGGGGACCCGCTCCGCCCGCCCCTGCTCGTCGATGACGAAGCCGAAACCGTCCGCCCCGATCACCGCGGCGGGCTGCACGAGGACCCGGTCGCCGAGGCGCACGCGCTCGCGGACCACCACGCCGGCGTGCAGCACGCACCCGCGCCCGATCTCGACGTCGGGGTAGAGCACCACGCCGGGCTCGAGCACGCTGCGGGCCCCCACCCGCGCGCGGGCGCCCACCACCGCGCGAGGCCCGACGGAGGCGGTGGGGTCAACCTCCGCCGTCGGATCGACGATCGCGGTGGGGTGGATGCCCGGCGCGGGACGCTCCGGTTCCCGCAGCAGCGCCACCGCCCGGGCGAAGACGCGGCCGGGATCCCGGGCCCGCAGCACCGGCCGCCCCGGATCGGCGAAGTCCGGCGGCGCGATCAGCGCACCGGCGCGGGAGCGCGCGAGGGCCTCCCGATAGCGCTCCGAACGGACGAAGGAGAGCTCGTCGGGCCCCGCGTCCTCGAGGGCGGCCACGCCCGCCACCCGGAAGGCGGGGTCGCCCTCGAGCTCACAGCCGAGGTGCGCGGCGAGCTCGCCGAGGGAGACGGGACTGACGCGCAAGGCCTACCGCGCGAGCAGGACCGCGACCGGCGAGGTCCGCACCACCGCCGCCGAGTTGCTCCCGATGAAGTACTCGGTGATCCGGCTGCGGCCGTAGGCGCCCATCAGGATCATGCTCGCCCCCACGTCCCGCGCCGCCTCGACGATCTTCACGTCGGGCCGGCCGAGCGTGGACGAGGTCTCCCGGGCCTGGACGGCGAGCGAGCCGAGCAGGCGGCGCGCCTCGTTGAAGCGCGCGAGGGCACGGCCCTTGTCCTTCGAGTCCACGAAGACGTGAACCGGCTCCTCGAGCCGGCGGCCGAGTTCCACCGCGAGCTCCGCCGCGAGCTTGGAGCCCGGGGACCCGTCGAAGGCGAGGACCAGGGGGCCCTCGAGCCGAGCGCCGGGAGGCACCACCAGCGAGGGGCGGGCCGTCTTCCGAAGGGTGGCGTCGGCGGTGGAGCCGATCAGCGCGGTGCGCGTGGCGGCGTGCTCCCCGTCGCGGCCGAGCACGAGGAGGTCCGCTCGCTGGCTCCGCTCGGCGATCACGTCGTCGGCCCGCCCCTGGGCCGTCTCGCACGCGGCTTCGATCCCCTGCGCGCGGGCCGTCTCCGAAAGCCTCCGGCAGGCTGCATCCGCCCGCGCCTTGAGAAAGGCCTCGAGGGGCTCGAGCGGCGGCAGCGGAACGCCGAGGGCGTTCTCCCGGAAGCCCTGCAGGACGCGGTCCTCGACCACGGAGAGGCCGAGGACCCGGCACCGGAGCCGGGCCGCGAGGGACACCGCGTACTTCTCGGCGGACGCCGCCGCCTCGGAACCGTCGGTCGCTACCAGGATCGTCTCGATCATGACCTCGCCTCTCGCCGCCGTCCTCGGGCGGTCTAGAGCCAGCGGCCCAGGGGCGTGCCCCAGAGGATCCGCATCGCCCGGCGGATCCGCCGCGACTTCGCGGCGCCGTGCGGGAACCACACCATCTCGGAGCGGCGCGAGAACCGCTCCACCAGCACCGACTGGGTGTGGCAGAAGGAGCGGAGCCCGGCCTCGCCGTTCACGCGCCCGATTCCGCTCCTCTTGACCCCGCCGAAGGGGGCCTCGAGCGCCCCGTAGGCCGCGAGCACGTCTCCGACCACGGCGGAGCCGGTCTCGAGGGCCCGCGCCAGCGCCTCGCCGCGCCGACGGTCCCGGGTGAAGACGCTGGCCGAGAGACCGAAGGGCGAGTCGTTGGCCAGGGCCACGGCCTCCTCGGCGTCGCGCACCGGGACGATGGGCAGCACCGGGCCGAAGGTCTCCTCGCGCATGACGAGCATGTCGGGCCGGACGTCCACGAGCACCGTGGGCTCGTAGAAGAGCCCGGGCCATTCCGGGTTCCGCCGCCCCCCGGCGAGCACCCGCGCGCCCTTCTCCACCGCGTCGCGCACGTGGCGCTCCACGATCTCGAGCTGCCGGTCCCACATCATCGGCCCCAGGTCGTACTCGCCGCTCGGCCCCTGGCGGAGCGCGGCGGTCTTCTCGACCACCTTGCGGGTGAAGGCGTCGGCCACCTCGGAGACCACGTAGGCCCGCTCGACCGAGATGCAGGCCTGCCCGGCATTGGCAAAGGCCCCGAAGACCGCCGCCGAGCTCGCGCGTTCGAGATCGGCGTCCTCGCACACGATCAGCGCGTCCTTGCCGCCGAGCTCGAGGGTGCAGGGCACGAGGTTGCGGCCGCAGGCCTCGGCCACCCGCTCCCCGGTGGCCACGCTGCCCGTGAAGGAGATCTTGTCGACGCCGGCTTCGACGAGAGCGGCGCCCGTCTCGCCGTCGCCGAGGAGCACGGTGAGCACGTCCGGCGGCAGGCCCGCGGCCTCGAGCAGCTCGCCCACGAGGCGCCCCGAACAGGGCGTCACCTCGGAGGGCTTGAGCACCACCGCGTTGCCGGCCATGAGCGCCTGGACGGTCGGGTTGAGCGACAGCACGAAGGGGAAGTTCCACGGGGTGATGATGCCGACCACGCCCACGGGCTTGTAGACCACCCGCAGGCGCTTCGTCCGCAGGAGGTGGAGGGGCACGCGCCGATCGGCGAGGATGCGCTCCGCCCGCCGGGCGAAGAAGGTGAGCGCATCACAGGCCGGGAAGAGCTCCATCGCCAGCGCCTCGGCCGGCGGCTTTCCCGTCTCCCGGACGATGACCTCGACGAACCGGTCCTGCCGTTCGAGCAGGAGGTCGACCGCCCGCAGCAGGATGCGGCCGCGCTCCCGGAAGGGGAGGGCCGCCCACTCCCGCTGGGCCTTGCGCGCCCGGTCCACCGCCGCCCGCACCGCCTCGGGCGGCTCGACCTCGATCTCGCCGATGGGCTCGAGGGTGGCGGGACTGCGGAGCCGAAGCCGACGGCGTCCCTCTCCCGGCGCTTCGACGGGCTCGACGACGGCCATGGGCCTCCTCCCGGCGCCACCGGGGGTGGGGGTGACACGCCGAGGGTATTCGATCCCCGTGGGGCGTCGCAACCCCGCAGTTGCGCACCCTCGGGGAGCATGCGATAGGGGAGGGATGGGCGAGGACCTCGCGCTCCTCCGCCGGTGGCCAGCCCTCCGCGAGGCCCTTCCACGGGAGCCCCTCGTCGAGGTCCCGACCCCGGTCGGCCGCCTGGCGCTGCCCGGGGTGCCCGAGGGGGCCCTCCTCGTCAAGCACGACGGGCGGAGCTGCCCCCTCTACGGTGGGAACAAGCCCCGAAAGCTCGAGTTCGTGCTCGGCGAGGCCCGTCGGAGGGGTGCGCGCCGGCTGGTGACCACCGGGGGGCTCGGCACCAACCACGGCCTGGCGACGGTGATCCTCGGCCGACGGGCGGGCTTCGAGGTCACCCTGGTGCTCGTCGATCAGCCCCTCACGGCCGAGGTCGCGCGCAAGCTCCTCCTGTTCGCGGCCTGGGGGGCGGAGCTCGTCCACGGCCGGAACCTGCCGGGTGCCGGGGCGCAGCTCGCCCGGGTCCTCGCCGCGAGCCGTCTTCGCGGGGAGCGGCCGATGCGGGTCCCGACCGGGGGCTCGTCGCCGGCAGGGAACCTCGGCCTCGTCTCGGCCGGCCTCGAGCTCGCCCTGCAGATCGAGCGCGGCGAGATCCCGCTGCCCGGCGAGATCGTCGTCCCGGTGGGTACGGGTGGAACCCAGGCCGGACTCGTGGTCGGCCTGCGCCTCGCGGGGCTCGCCGTCCCGGTGGTGGGGGCCCTGGTGACGGACATCCTGCCCCCCAGCCCGCGCGGGCAGCTCCGCGCGGCGCGGCGCTCGCTCGGGCTGCTCCGCCGGCTCGAGCCGGCGGTTCCCGAGGTCCCCCTCTCGGAGTCCGACTTCCCCCTCGACGCCTCGGTGCTCGGGGCGGGCTACGGAGCGCCGACGGCCGAGGCGCGGGAGGCGGTCGAGGTGGCCCGGTCGGCCGGGCTGGCTCTCGAGACCACCTACACGGGCAAGGCCCTGGCCCTGTTGCGCCGACGGCTGCGGGACGGCGCAGCCCGGACTCCGGTACTCTTCTGGAACACCTACAACGGCGTGGACGTGGAGGCGACGGCGCCGCGACCGCTCTCGGAGGGGCAGCTTCCCGAGAGCTTCCGCCGGCTCCTCGCCGCGGGAGGCAGCCGGGGTTGAGCGCAGGGAAATCGGCCACGAAGCAGGGGCTCGGTGCCCCGGCGGGCATGGCTTCCGGGCCGCCGCCCCTTCGCCGGCGCGACTTCCTGCGCCTGCTCTCGAGCGGCCCGGCCCTCTCCAGTCTCGCGCGCCTGCGCGCCGTCCCGGCGCCGGCTCCGACCGACGCGGCCACCGGCACCTTCTTCTCCGAGCGCGAGCGGGAGATCCTCGCGGCCGTGGTCGAGCGCATGGTGGACACCGGCGAGCCGAGCGCGCCGGCCGTGCGCGAGACGGGAACCCTCGCGACCATCGACCGGCTCGTGGGGAGCCTCGACGCCGAGGTCTCGAGCCCCCTGCGTCCGCTCCTGCTCCTCCTCGAGTGGGCGCCCCCCCTCTTCGACCTCCGCTTCTCCCGCTTCACGGCCCTCGGTCCCGCGGAGCAGGACGCCCATCTCGAAGGATGGCGGAGGAGCCGGCTGGGATTCCGACGCCGGGCCTTCTACGCGCTGCGCAACCTCGCCTTCCTCGGGTACTGGACCCAGGAGGAGACCTGGCCGCTGATCGGCTACGCCGGCCCGCTCCTGCGCGCCGGGCCACCGCCGGGCGCGGGGGCCCCGCCGTGATCGTGGATCTGCTCGAGCGGGGTGGCGACCTCCGGGAGGAGGCCGATGTCTGCGTGATCGGAAGCGGCGCCGGCGGCGCCGTGGTGGCCGCCGTGCTCGCGGAGGCGGGGCTTTCCGTGGTGGTGCTCGAACAGGGGCAGCACCACACCCGTGCGGACTTCGACCAGCGCGAGGAGACGATGCTTCCCCGCCTCTTCGAGGAGGCCGGCATGCGCCAGACCGAGGACGGCTCGGTCACCATCCTGCAGGGGCGGGGCATCGGGGGCTCGACGGTCCACAACCTCTGCTACTGCTTCCGTGCACCGCCTCCGGTGCTGCGCCTCTGGAGGGAGCGCCACGGGCTTCCCGAGCTCACCGACGAGGCACTCGCCCCCTCCTTCGAACGCGTGGAGCACGGCCTCGGCGTGGTGCCCATCCGCGAGGACGAGGTCAACGCCCTGAACCGCCTGGTGCGCCGCGGCGCCGAGAAGCTCGGCTACTCCGGCTTCGTCGCGAAGCACAACCGGCGGGGCTGCGTGCAGTCCGGTTACTGCCTGCTCGGCTGCTCCTACGACGCCAAGCTCTCCATGCTCATCACCTACGTGCCCCGTGCCGACGCAGCGGGAGCACGGATCTACGCGAGCGTGCGGGCCCGGCGCATCGAGGCCGACGCCCGGGGTGCCCACCGGGTGCACGCCGAGGTGGTGGACCCCACCGGCACCGCCCTCGGCCTCGTCCGGGTGCGATCCCGGGTCGTCGTCCTCGCGGCCGGTGCCATCGCCACACCCATCCTGCTGAAGGAGAGCGGCCTCGCCGGGGAGAGCGGCCAGGTGGGGAGGAATCTCCACCTCCACCCGGCCGTGATGGCCGCGGGCATCTTCGAGGAGCCCTTCGCACCCTACCGGGGCATCCCACAGAGCTACTACATCGACGAGTTCATCGACCTCGACCGGGATCCCGAGTCCGGCGTGATCCTGATGCCGATCGCCGGCTTCCCGGGGCTGACCGCCGCAAACCTCCCGGGATTCGGCCGGGAGCACTTCCGGTTCCTCCGCGCCTTCGACCGCACCGCCGGGCTCCTCGCGCTGCTCCACGACCGCAGCGCGGGAGAGGTGGAGCCCGGCCCCTCCCCCGCCCGGCCCCGCATCCGATACCGCCTCGACGCGGACGACGCCCGGGCCCTCGCGGAGGGGCTCGTCCACTGCGCGGAGGTGCTGATGGCCGCCGGTGCCCGGGAGGTCCTGATCCCCTACTTCGACGCGCCCCTCGTGGTCCGCTCCACCGCGGAGCTCGCCGAGATCCGGCGGCGCGGCGTGCGCCAGGGCGCGATCCCGATCGCCTCCACCCATCCCCAGTCCACCTGCCGCATGGGCGGGGACCCCGCCACGGCGGTGGTCGACGCCTTCGGCGAGTGCTTCCACGTCCCGCGGCTCTTCGTCGCGGACATGAGCGTCTTTCCCACCTCCCTCGGCGCTCCGCCCCAGATCACCACCGCCGCGCTCGCAGACCGGACGGCCCACCACATCCTCGCGCGGCGCGAAGAGCTCTTCGCCGGAAGCTGAGGCGACGCGCCGCCGGCGGGATCGGCTCAGTCCACGGGGCGGAAGCGGCCGGGGGCGTCCCGCCGCATCCTCCAGGCCACGGGCAGCATCAGTGCAAAGAGCACGAAGATCGCGGCATAGGCGTCGGAGAAGGCCTCGACGCGGGCTTCGAGGCCGGCGAGGCGGCCGAGTGCGGCCACGGCGAGGCGCTCGGCGGCCTCCGGGTCGAGGCCGGCGGCCCGGGCCCGCTCCGAGAGCTCGGCGAGGGCGAGCCCGGCGGAGGCCCGGTAGGGCGTGAGCTGGGAGGCGAGCTCCGTTCCGTGCACCGCCGCCCGGCGCTCGAGGAGCGTGGTCAGCATCGCGATGCCGAGGCTCCCGCCGAGCTGGCGAAAGAGGTTGTAGAGTCCCGCGCCCGCCGCGACCCGGGGCGTGGGCAGCGAGCGGAGCGTCGCAGTCGAAAGCGGCACGAAGAGGAGTCCCATCGCCACGCCGCGAAGCACCTGGGGCCCGAGGATCTGGTCGAAGCCGCACGCGAGCGTCCAACCGGACATCTCCCAGAGGGCCACGAGCATCACCCCCATCCCGGACAGGAAGAGCAGCCGCGGCCCCACCCTCCACACGAGCCTGCCCACGAAGGCCATCATGACGGCCGTGGTGAGGCTCGAGGGAAGGATCGCGAGCCCGGAATCCCAGGCATTCCAGCCGAGCAGCGACTGCGTGTACAACGGGAAGAGGAAGACGCTCCCGTAGAGGCCGAGGCCGATCAAGGCGCCCAGCACGCAGCCGACCGCGAGGTCCCGGTGTCGCAGCACCCGGAAGTCCACCACGGGGTGCTCCACGCGGAGCTCGCGGACCACGAGACCCACCAGGCCGACGCCGGCCGCCACGGCCAGCAGGCGGATCTCGCCGCTCGCAAACCAGTCGAGGCGGTGGCCCCGCTCGAGCAGGGTCTGGAGCGCACCGATCCCCACCACCAGGAGCGCGATGCCGGGCCAGTCCACGGGTACGCCCCGGCGGGCACGGGCGTGGGGCGGATCGCGGAGCTGCGTGGCGCAGAGCGCTCCGGCCGCGATGCCGAGGGGCACGTTCACGAGGAAGATCCAGTGCCAGGACCACGCGTCGGTGAGCCAGCCGCCGAGGGTGGGGCCGAGGCTCGGCCCCACCATGGCGCCCACGCCGAAGATCGCCTGGGCGGTGCCCTGCCGGGCGGGGGGAAAGCTCTCGACCAGGATGGTCTGCGCGGTGGCGAGCAGCGCGCCCCCGCCGAGCCCCTGCACGATCCGCCAGGCCACCAGCGAAACGATGCTGGTGGAAAGCCCGCAGAAGAGCGAGGCGAGGGTGAACACCGCGATGGAGGTGGTGAAGTACCGCCTGCGCCCGAAGCGGCTCGCGAGCCAGCCGGTCATGGGGATCACGATCACGTTCGCCACGATGTAGCCCGTGAGGATCCAGCTGGCCTCGTCGAGGCTGGCGCCGAGGTTTCCCATGATGCTCGGCAGCGCCACGTTGACGATGCTCGTGTCGATGATCTCGAGGAGCACCGCGAGCATCACGGAGACCACGATGAGCAGCCGGCGCAGGTCGAGGCGATCCGGAACGGCCTCAGCGGACAAGGACCGTGACCTCTGCGGAGAGGCCGGCGGCGAGCTCCACCGGCGGTGCCCCCTCGCCCCCACCCACCGGCTCGTCGAGGACGATGCGAACCGGCAGGCGCTGCACCACCTTGGTGAAATTTCCGGCCGCGGGATCGGGGGCCAGCAGCGCGTAGACGGCGCCCGTGGCCGGGGAGAAGGAGTCGACGTGCCCCCGCCACACGCGACCGGGAAAGGCGTCGATGCGCACCTCCGCCGGCGCACCGGGGCGCATGCGGCGGATCTGCGTCTCCTTGAAGTTCCCCATCACCCAGACGTCCTCGCTCGAGACGAGGGCGAGCAGGGCCTGCCCCGGCCGCACCACCGCGCCCGGCTCCGCGCTCTTGCGCCCGACCACGCCGTCGAAGGGAGCGCGCACCTCGACCCGCGCGAGGTCGAGCTCGGCAGCGGCCACCGCCGCTTCCGCCGCGCGCACCTCGGCGTCGTCGGCGACCCGCGCCGCGGCGGCCCGCGCCCGGAGCTGCGCCGCGCGCAGCCTCGCCACCGCGGCCTGCCGGGCCGCCTCGGCGCGCTCGAGCGCCCGGCGGCTGGCGGCACCGCGCTCGGAGAGTGCCCGCGTCCGGGCCAGCTCGCGCTCGGCGTCGTCCCGGTCCACCTCGGCCGCGCGGACCTCCGCGGCGGCGGCGGCCGCCGCCGCTCGCGCCTCCGCGAGGCGGTTGCGCGCTGCGGCGAGCTCCGCCCGGGCCCGCTCGAGGGCCACGCGGTAGGGGGCGGGGTCGAGCCGGAGCAGGAGGTCGCCGGCCCGAACCCGCTGGTGCTCGCCCACGACCACCTCGAGGACGCGACCCGGGATTTCGGCCGCCACGTGGACGAGCGCCGCCTCCACGAAGGCGTCGTCGGTGCTCTCCCGGCCGCCGAGGTGCACCGTGAGCCAGGCCCCCGCTCCGAGTGCGGCCGCCGCGACTGCGCCGAGCCCCACCAGCCCGCGCATCCGAAGCCTCGAGAACACCGCACCGTTCGCCACGACACTCACGACGGCCGCTCCTCGGAACCTCGCCGCAGCGGCGCGCCCGCCTCGCGCAGGTCCTCGGCGGAGCCGGGCCGCCGAAGACCGCCGAGGAAGATGTCCACGAAGGCGTCGGCCACCTCGTCGAGGCCCTGCGGGTAGGCCTCGGTCTGGCCGTAGATGCAGCGCACGTGGGCGTGGTCGAAGACCATCCCCAGGAATGCGCGCGCGGCGAGGACCGGGTCCACGGGCCGGAAGGCCCCCTCGGCGATGCGATCCCGGATGTACTCGGTCACGAACTCCCGCACCCGGCGGACGCGGGTGCGGAAGAAGGGTTCCGAGAGGGCATGGCCTTCGAGCGCCGTGTACAGGAGGATGCGCAGCAGCGCCGGATCGCCGTCGAGGCGTACCAGGATCTCGCCGGCGAGCTCGCGAAAGAGGCGCCGGTCGTCGCGGCTGCGGGCGAGCGGCGCCAGGCGCTCCGGGAGCTCCACCGGCCCCATCTGGTGCTCGATCACCGCCTGGTAGAGCGCCTCCTTGCTGGGGAAGTGGCGGTAGATCACCGCCTCCGCGACCCCGGCCCGCGCGGCCAGCTCCCGGGTGGTCGTGCCCCGGTACCCGCGGGTGGCGAAGCACCGGGTGGCCTCCCGGAGGATCTGCTCCCGCCGCTCGTCCCCGGCAAGCCGCCGTGAGGCCACCCGCTGTCCCATGCTGTGATGTTAGTAAACACTTACTTTCATGCCAGGGCGGGGAGGGCCGTCGAGAGCCCGCGAGACACGAACCGGGGGATCGGAGCGGCTCGGAGCGGACCGGGAGCGCGAAGGGCCGGCAGGCTGCAGCGGCCGTCCGGAGGGGCCGGCCCATTCGGCTGCGACGCACGGGGTGCCGCGAGCCGAAGCCGGCCCGGCACGGAAGCCCGATCGCTAGGCCGAGGAGCTCCCGAAGTGCCGGAGGAGATCGGTGGCGGTGAGAAAGCCCACGAGCTCGTCGCCGTCCACCACCGGGAGGCAGCCGATCTTCGCCTCGGCCATGGCCAGCGCCGCCTCGCCGACGGGCGTATCGGGGCCCGCCACCACCGGCGGCGAGGACATGACCTCGCCGATCTCCACGCCGTCGAGGAAGGCACGCCGCGCCTCCGGGGCGTGGATCGCGAGCTGCGAGAGGGAGGCCCGCAGGACGTCTCGCTCGGACACCACCCCCACGAGGGCCCCGCCGCGGACGACGGGCATGTGCCGCACGCGACCCATGCGCATGATATCCTCGACCGTCGACAGTTTGTCGTGGACGCTGACGGTCACGAACTTCGTCTGCATGAGGGCGCGAATCGGGGTCCGGTCCACGGGGTGAGTCTACTCGATGGCGGCGGGACGCGAGAAGTCCGGCAGCAGGCGGAGCGGCGACGCCGGCCGGAGGGGTGCGGGCCGCCGCGCCGGGCGGTCCGGGGAGGGCGCGAGCCCGCCCGACGACGCGGACGCAGCGCCGCTGCGTTCTCCCGGCGAGGGCGAGGACCGCAGCAGCGTCCTCCCGGAGCTCGCGCGCCGGGCCCTCTCCCTCGGTCTCTCGGGCTTCTTCCTGACCGAGGAGACGCTGCGCCGGGCGCTCGGCGAGACGCTTCCCCGCGACTGGGTCGACTTCGCCACCGAGCAGAGCGAGCGGGCCCGGAGCGAGTTCATCGAGAAGCTCGCCCGGGAGCTGGCCGGAACCCTCGAATCCCTCGACCTCGCCGAGCTTCTGGAGCGGTTCCTGGCGGGAAAGACCATCGAGGTCGATGCCCGGATCCGGATCCGCGCCGACGATGCCGAAGGCGGACGGCCCCGCGGCTCCCGACTGCGGCTCCGGCTCGCGGCCGACGAGTGAGGCCGCGGCCGCCCCACCGGTCCCACGCCGCGGGGGGGTGCAGGTGAGCACACCCGGCCCCCACGCCGCCCGCCGCCCCGGAAGGCGTGGACTGTCCTCGGTGGCGGCACTGCTCCTGGTCCTGCTCGCGCTCGTCACCCTCGCCCTGCACCAGGGACTCGCGCCCGAGCGGGGCCCGTGGCCGGAGGGGCTCGCCCCCTCGGGCTTCCTCCGGCGCTGGCTCCTGCTCGGCCCGCTCGCGGGGGTGGTGTCGAGCCCGGCAGCCCAGACCGCGCTGGTGCTCCTTCCGTCGCTGGCCCTCGCCGCCGCGGTCTTCGCCGCCACCCGCTCGCTCGCTGCACGCTTCGCCAGCGCCACCCTCCTCCTCGCGGGATTCGGCTTCGCCTGGTACGGCCTCACGCCCCGCCTCGCCGACGTGTGGGGCTTCTTCGGCTGGCGCTGGTCGGCCATCGTGGCGGCGACGGCTGCGCTTCTGGTGCTTTTCGCGTGTGCCCCGGCGATGGTGGCGCGCGCGCGCCGCCTGGCGCCCTGGCTGTTCCTCGCCCTCTACCTCCCGCTCTTCCTCCTGGTCTGTCTCCTGGTCCGCGACCCCACCGGCACCGACCCCGCGCTCCCATTCGCGGTCTCTCCCTGGCCCGTGATCCCGGTCTTCGGGATCGAGCTGCTCGGGGGCTTCCTCCTCGGCCTTCTCGCCGTGGCGGCGGCCGCCCTGGCCGCGGCGGCTCCCGTCCACCCCACGCTCCGGGCCACGGCCGCGGTGCTGGCGGCCGGCCCCGTGCTCGCGTTCGCGACCCGGCGGCTCGACCCCGGGCTGCCGCTTCTCGCGGCCGCGGCGGGGGTGGGGGCCGGAGTCCTGCTCGTGCTGTGGCCGGCGGCCCCCGCCCCCCGGGTCCGCGCCGCGCGGGTCACGGCCGGCGCCGTGCTGCTCGCCGTCCTGCCGATCCTCGCGGGCGAGGCCCTGCTGCGCCTCGACTACCACCGGGCACGGGAGGTGGCTGCCCGGCGGATCATCGAGGCGCTCGAGGCCTACTACGAGCGGGAGGGGGAGTACCCGGAGGAGTTGCGGGTGCTCCTGGCCACCGGGGACCTCGAGGAGATTCCGCGGCCGCCGGTCGGATTCCTGCGCGGGCCGGAGGACCGGTTCACCTATCAGAGCTTCGGCACCAGCTACCTGCTCGAGTTCTCGGCGCCGGGATGGGTGCAGTGCACCTACAACCCACCGTGGGAGGACGAAGGCACCGAGTCGGGCGCTCCCGTCGAGAGCCTGGAGGAGGCGTGGTCGTGCCCGGCCCAGCCGCCCGCACTCTGGTGACCGGACCCCGCGAGCTCGTCCGCCGGGTCGGCCGCGCGCGCCGCGTCGGCACGGCCTTCGGCCGGATCTACCTCGGCATCAAGGGGCACCAGTTGCTGGACCGCCACCTCCGCCCGACCGATATGGACCTCCGGTGGCACCGACTCCACCGGGAGCACGCCCGCATCCTCCACCGCTCCGCCCTCGAGCTGCGTGGGCTCGTGCTGAAGGGCTGTCAGTTCCTCTCGGCCCGGGCCGACGTGCTCCCGCCGGAGTACGTGGAGACCCTTTCGAAGCTTCAGGACCGCGTGCCGCCCACGCCGGCCGATCGCGCCGTGGGCCTCGTGGAGAGGGAGCTCGGGCGTCCGCTCCGGGAGGTCTTTGCGCACTTCGACCGCCGGCCCGTGGCCTCCGCCTCCCTGGCCCAGGTGCACCGCGCCGTCCTCCGCGATGGCCGCGAGGTGGCGGTGAAGGTCCAGCACCCGGGCATCGAGGCGCTGGTGCGCGCCGACCTCGCCAGCCTCCGGCTGCTCTTCGGCACCGTGGAGCGCATCGAGGGCTCGCTGGCGCTCACGCCGCTGCTCGACGAGATCGCCGAGGCGGTGCCCACCGAGCTCGACTTCCGGGCCGAGGCCCGGCACGCCGAGCGTCTGCGGGCGCTTTTCGCCGGGCGCAGGGAGGTGGTGATCCCCGAGATCGTCCACGAGCTCTCCACCCGCCGGGTGCTCGTCCTCGAGTTCCTCGAGGGAATCAAGATCACCGATCTCCCCGGTCTCGAGGCAGCGGGGGTGGATCCGGGCCGGGTCGCGCAGCTCCTCGCGGAGGTCTTCGCCGAGCAGATCCTGCGCTTCGGATTCTTCCACGCGGACCCGCACCCCGGGAACCTGATCGTGCTTCCGGACGGACCGCGCCTCGGCCTTCTCGACTTCGGCCTCGCCAAGGAGCTCCCGCCCCACTTCCGCGAGGACCTGGTCGCCTTCGTGCTCTCGCTCCTCCGCGGCGACAGCCGCGAGATGGCCGCCGCCCTCGTGCGCCTGGGCTTCGAGACGCGCGATGGCCGCCCGGACTCGCTCGACGAGGTGGCCCGTCTCGTGCTCGCCCTCGCCGTGCGCGCCCGGGACCGCGCCCACCTCGATCCGGATCTCGTGGAGGAGGCGCGGCGGGAGATCGGGGAGGCACTGCGCCGCAATCCGGTGGTGAGGATCCCGGGGCATCTGGTCCTGGTCGGGCGCGTGATGGGGCTGCTCTCCGGCGTGAGCCGGAGCCTGGGCTCGCGGGTGGACCTGGCCCGCACGCTCCTGCCCTACGTGGCCCCGGCGCCGCCGACACGCTGAGATGCCCTCCGGGAGCACACCTCCCCTGGCGGTGGGGGTCGCGCTCGGTGGCCCCGGCGACCCGGCGGGCTTCCGCCGCCTCCTCGAGACCGGTGAGCGCGCCGAGGCGCTCGGCCTCCACTCGCTGTGGCTGCCCGAGGGCCACTTCGCGCCCGGCGCGGTGGCTGCGCCCCTCGTGCTGCTCGCGGCCCTTGCCGCCCGGACCCGGACACTGCGGCTGGCCACCACCTCGCTGCTCCTCCCCGTCCATCCGGCCCGCCGGCTCGCGGCATCGATCTCGGCGGTGGACCGCCTCTCCGGGGGGCGACTCCTTCTCGGGCTCGGCCGGGGATTCCGGGCCGACCTCTTCGGCGCCTTCGGGGTCGACCCGCGGGAGAAGCGCCGTCGCTTCGACCGCACCCTCGACGAGCTCCTCGCCTTCTGGCGAAACGGCTCCGTGCCGCCGCCCCTGCAGGCGCCCCACCCTCCGATGCTGGTGGCCGCCTTCGGCCCGCGCGGACTCGAGCAGGCCGCGCGGCGGGGCCTGCCCTACCTCGCCTCCCCCATGGAGGACCTCGCCCAGCTCGCCCGCAACCAGCAGCACTGGCAGCGGCACCTCGCGGCGCCGCCGGACGAACGCGCCCCCCGCGCCGCCGTGATCCGCACCGTCCACGTGGCCGGCGGCGATGCCGAGGCCCGGCGGGTTCGGGAGGCCCTCGAGCGCGAGTTCGAACGCCTTCGCCGACGGGCCCCGGCGCTGCTCGCGAAGCGCGCCACCGGTCCGCTCTCGGACCGCGTGCTGGTGGGAACCGCTTCCGAGATCGACGAAGTCGTCGCGCGCTACCGCGAGCTGCTGGGCATGGATCTGCTCGTGGCCCGCACCGGCGTGCCCGGCGTGACGCCGGCCGAGGCCCGGGCCGCCTTCGAGCGCCTCCCCGGCCTGGCGCGACCCGGCTCGCTCAACCCCGGGGGGCGGGACTCCGGTCGGATCCGTCCCGGGTGAAGGTCACGAAGGCCATCGCCGGCCGGCGGGAGGCGTCCCGCATCGCGAAGTGGATGCCCTCGAATCTCCAGCCGCGTGCGGTCCACTCGTTCAGGACGCGCTCGATCTCCTCGTCGGTGACCGTGCTGATCTCCACGACCTTGTAGGCCCCGGCCTGTTCCGCACCCCTCATTCGAGCCTCCGTGCGAGGTCGAGGGCCCCGTAGGTGAGGATGAGGTCGGCGCCCGCCCGCCGGATCGCGAGCAGGGCCTCCTCGAGGGCCCGCGCCCCATCGAGCCAGCCGCGCTCCTCGGCGGCGCGGATCATCGCGTACTCCCCCGAGACGTGGTAGGCGGCGAGGGGTACGTCGAAACGGCGGCGCGCCTCGGCGAGCACGTCGAGGTAGGGGAGCGCCGGCTTGACCATCAGCGCGTCCGCCCCCTCCTCGAGGTCGAGGCGCATCTCCTCGAGGGCCTCCCGGAAATTCCCCGGATCCATCTGGTAGGCGCGCCGATCCCCGAAGGCGGGAGCACTCTCCGCCGCCTCGCGGAAGGGGCCGTAGAAGGCACTGGCGTACTTGGCGGCGTAGGAGAGGACCGGCACATCCGCGAAGCCCGCGGCGTCGAGCGCGCGACGAATGGCGCCCACGCGGCCGTCCATCATGTCCGAGGGGGCCACCACATCGGCGCCGGCCCGGGCGTGGGAGACGGCCGTGGAGGCCAGGCGCTCGAGGGTGGGGTCGTTGCGCACCTCGCCGCCCTCCACGATGCCGCAGTGCCCGTGGTCCGTGTACTCGCACAGACACACATCGGTCACGACGCACAGCCCGGGCGCCGCAGCCTTGACTGCCTCCACGGCACGCTGCACCACCGCATCCGCCCGATCCGCCTCCGACCCCCGGGCATCCTTGCGCGCCGGAATGCCGAAGAGGATCACCGCGGGCACGCCCGCCTGCTCGACCTCCTTGGCGAACTCGGCCAGGCGGTCCACGGAGCGGCGCCTCACACCGGGCATGGAGGCCACCTCCTCCTCCACCCCCCGACCCTCCACGGCAAACAGCGGCAGCACGAGGTCGTCGCGCGAGAGGCGGGTCTCGCGCACCATGCGCCGGAGCGTCTCCGTGCGCCGCAGGCGCCGCTTCCGGTGGATGGGAAAGCTCACTTCTCGCCTCCTTCACCCCGGGCGCCCTCGGGGCCGGCGAACCGGTGTGCCGCGAGCGCCCGCACCAGCTCGACGCCATCGGCCCGCGCAGGGACCGCGTCGACGCGCGCCCCGATCTCTTCGAGGGCGCGCGCGGTGACGGGGCCGATGGCCGCCACCACGCCGCGACCGAGCTCCTCGGCCGCCCGGGGGCCGAGCACCGCCGCGAGCCGGCGGACGGCGGAGGGGCTCGCGAAGGTGAACGCGCGCGGACCCGGCGCCTCGAGAAAGTGCCGGAGGACCTCCTCGTCGACCTCCGCCGGAAGATTGCGGTAGGCCACGACCTCGTCCACCCGCGCGCCCTCGGCCCGCAGCAGCTCGCCGAGCAGCTCCCGCCCCCCGGACGCGCGGGGCAGCAGGAAGCGACGACCTCGCGGCGGGAGGAGCTCCCGAAGGGTCTCGGCCATGGCCCCGGCGTCGAAGCGGGCGAGCGGAACGAGGTGGACGGGGAGCCCCTCCCCCCGCGCGGCGTCGGCGGTGCGCGGCCCCACGCAGGCGATCCGCACCCCCGCCGTCGCCAGATCCACGCCGAGCTCACGGCTGGCGCGCGCGGTGAAGCGCACCGCGTTCTGGCTGGTGAAGACCACCGCATCGTACCCGGAGAGGTGGCGGAGGGCCGCGGCGAGCGGGGCCCGATCCTCCGGCGGCTCGAAGCGCAGGAGCGGCAGCAGAACCGGCCAGGCGCCCGCGCGGCGAAGCTCCCGGAGCATCGCACCGGCCTGCTCCGCGGCGCGGGTCACGAGCACGCGCACCCCGTGGAGCGGAAGCCGCTCGTACCACCCGAGCTCGTGGCGGAGCGCCACCACCCCTCCCACCACCACGGTCACCGGTGCCTCGAGGCCCGCCGCCTCGACGCGGTCCGGGAGGTCGCCGAGCGTTCCCTCGACCACGCGCTGCCGGGGAAGCGTGCCCCACTCGATCGCGACGGCCGGGGTAGCCGGATCGCGGCCGCCCTCCACGATGGAGCGCGCCAGCTGGCGAAGGTGGCGGCGCCCCATCAGCAGCACCAGGGTGTCGGCCGCGTCGGCGAGCCGATCGACCCGCAGCCGCTCGCGGGGCGCGCCGGGATCCCGGTGTCCGGTGATGACGGCGAAGGAGGCCGCGAAGTGGCGATCCGTCACCGGGATCCCCGCGTAGGCCGGCACGGCCACGGCGGCCGTCACCCCGGGGACCACCTCGAAGGGGATCCCGGCCTCGGCGCAGGCGCGGGCCTCCTCGCCGCCCCGACCGAAGACGAAGGGATCGCCGCCCTTGAGCCGCACCACGGCGAGACCCCGCTTCGCGCGGTCGACGAGCAGGGCGTGGATCTCCTCCTGGGTTCGGGTCGGGGGATCGTGGCCGCGCTTGCCGACGTCGATGAGCTCGGCGCCGGCAGGGGCGAGCTCCAGGAGCTCGGGCGCGACCAGGGCGTCGTGGACCACGACGTCGGCGCTGCGCAGGAGCTCGGCCCCGCGCACCGTGATGAGATCGGGATCCCCGGGCCCGGCACCCACCAGATAGACGCGGCCCCTGGCGGCGCCGCTCACGCCGGCGCCCCGGAGCGGAGATCGCGGAGGACGGCCTCTCCACCCCGCGCCAGGACCTCCTCGGCGAGCTCGCGGCCGGCGCGCTCGGCGTCCTCCGGGGGGGCCTCGGCCTCGGCGCGAACCGCGCGGCTTCCGTCGGGCGAGCCCACGAAGCCCCGCAGGCGGAGCCATCCCGACGGGCCGGGCTCCGCCAGACAGGCCAGCGGCACCGTGCAGTCGCCCCCGAGGCGGGCCTGGAAGGCGCGCTCCGCCCGCGCGGCGGTGGTGGAGTCCGGGTCGGCGAGGACCCGGAGCTCGCGGCCGAGGGCATCGCCCCGGCGCGCCTCGAGGGCCAGGGTCCCCTGGCCCACCGCCGGCAGAAGCTGCGAGGTGGAGATCCTCTGGTCGATGCGCTCGGCGAGGCCGAGCCGGGCGAGGCCGGCGCAGGCGAGGACCACCGCGTCGAGCTCGCCCTCCTCGAGCCGGCGGATGCGGGTCGGCACGTTCCCGCGCAGCGGAACCACCTCGAGGTCGGGGCGGAGCGCCCGGAGCTGGGCCGTTCGCCGCGTGCTCCCGGTTCCCACCCGCGCACCGGGGGGCAGTGCCTCGAGGGAGCCCCCCCTCGGCCGCGTGAGCAGCGCGTCCCGGGGGTCCTCGCGCGGCGGAAAGGCGACGAGCTCCAGCTCGAAGGGGGTGCGGGCCGGCAGATCCTTGGCGCTGTGCACGGCGAGGTCGGCCCGGTTCTCGAGCAGCGCCTCCTGGATCTCCTTCACGAACAGTCCCTTGCCTCCGATCGACGCCAGCGGCCGATCCTGGATCCGGTCGCCGGAGGTCGTGACCACCACGAGCTCGGTGGGGCGACCGAGCCGCTCCCGAATGGCCGCGGCCACGGCGCGGCTCTGCGCGAGCGCGAGCTCGCTTCCGCGCGTCGCGATCCGGACCGGC
>Ga0256839_1002540_pt1 | contig 20146 bp, 17 predicted proteins | sample 354166metaG_FD_185968 | JGI IMG/M metagenome (GOLD analysis project Ga0256839, IMG submission 185968) | Hydrothermal vent microbial communities from Mid Atlantic Ridge, Atlantic Ocean - 354-166 | ecosystem: Environmental > Aquatic > Marine > Hydrothermal vents | place: Atlantic Ocean: Mid... | reverse complement strand
TGGGGCGGGGGGGGGGCGACAGAGCGCTGTGTGGCCCCCAGTATACCAAAGCCGCGAGGGGAACGCAACTGCTACGGAAAGTTCCGGGCCTGGACCGTCCTCCTTGGACAGATATCGAAACGGGCCGCGAGGAGGGTGCGTTTTTCGCGAGTTTGGGATACAATCTCCCTTTGGGAGGAACGCCTTTCCCAGGCCGGGCCGAGCCCAGCACGGCCGAAGCGCCCGGATCGCGCTCGTCGCGGCACACTCTCACCCGGTTTCACCTCGAGGAGCACACTGCTATGGCCACGTTCACACCCCAGGAAGCCCTGGACTACCATGCCCAGGGACGCCCCGGCAAGCTCCAGATCGTCCCCACCAAGCCCATGGAGACCCAGAAGGACCTCTCCCTGGCCTACTCGCCCGGGGTCGCGGTGCCGGTGCTGGCCATCGCCGAGGAGCCGGACCGGGCCTTCGACTACACGGCCCGGAGCAACCTGGTGGCCGTGATCTCCAACGGCACGGCCATCCTGGGCCTGGGCAACCGGGGGCCGTTGGCCGCCAAGCCGGTCATGGAGGGCAAGGCCGTCCTCTTCAAGCGTTTCGCGGACGTGGACGTCTTCGACATCGAGGTGGACACCCAGGACCCGGAGGAGATGATCCGCTTCTGTCGGCTCATTGCCCCCACCTTCGGCGGCATCAACCTGGAGGACATCAAGGCCCCCGAGTGTTTCACCATCGAACGAGAGCTCCAGAGAGAGTTGGACATCCCGGTCTTCCACGACGACCAACACGGCACGGCCATCATCTCCGGGGCCGGCCTCCTCAACGCGCTGGAGCTGGTGGACAAGCGCATGGAGGAGGTGCGGATCGTCATCAACGGCGCGGGCGCCGCGGCCATCGCCACCGCGGAGTTCTACGTGGCCCTGGGCGCCCGCAAGGAGCACATCCTCATGTGCGACTCTCGGGGCGTCATCTACCGGGGGCGCGAGGAGAACATGAACGAGTGGAAGGCCCAGTGGGCCGCGGACACAGAGGCCCGAACCCTGGCCCAGGCCCTGGTAGGGGCCGATGTCTTCATCGGCCTCTCGGTGGCCAACTGCGTCACCCCCGAGATGGTGCGCAGCATGGCCCGGAACCCCATCATCTTTGCCATGGCCAACCCAGACCCCGAGATCGGCTACCAGGAGGCCATCTCCGCCCGGGACGATGTGGTGATCATGGGCACCGGGCGCAGCGACTACCCCAACCAGGTGAACAACGTGCTGGGCTTCCCCTTCATCTTCCGCGGCGCGTTGGATGTCCGGGCCCGGGCCATCAACATGGAGATGAAGATCGCGGCGGCCCGGGCCCTGGCCGCGCTGGCCAAGGAGGACGTCCCCGACAGCGTGCTCAAGGCCTACGGCCTGACCAGCCTCCGGTTCGGCCCGGAGTACATCATCCCCAAACCCCTGGATCCCCGGGTGCTCCTCTGGGAAGCCCCCGCGGTGGCCCAGGCCGCCATGGAGACCGGTGTGGCCCGCCGCCACATCGACCTGGAGGCCTACGTGGACGAGCTGGCTGCCCGCATCGGCATGGGCGAGCGGGTCATGCGGGCCCTGCAGCGCCGGGCCCGCCGGAACCCGAAGCGGGTGGTCTTCGCAGAGGGGGAGGAGGACAAGATCATCCGGGCCGCGTACACCCTGGAGACCCAGGGCATCGCGACGCCCATCCTGCTGGGTCGCCCTCCGGTGGTCCAGGAGCGGTGCCTGGCCCTGGGCCTGACCTACACCCCTTCGGTGGTGGATCCCGTGGCCTCCGAGCGGCGGGAGACCTACGCGGAGGGGCTCTACCAACGGCGACAGCGCAAGGGGGTCACCCGCTCCTCCGCCGCAGACCTGATGACCCAGCCCAACTACTTCGGCCCGGCCATGGTGCTCCACGGCGACGCCGACGCCTTCGTCTCTGGCCTGAAGTACAACTACCCCGAGGTGCTCCGCCCGGCCCTGCGGACAGTGGGCGCGGCCCCAGGGCGGCGGGTGAGCGGCGTCTACGTGATGCTGGTCCGGGACAAGATCTACTTCTTCACCGACGCCACCGTGAACATCGACCCGGACGAGGAGACCCTGGCCACCATTGCCCTGAACGCCGCGGACCTGGCCCGCCAGTTCGGCGAGGAGCCCCGGGTGGCCATGCTCAGCTTCTCCAACTTCGGCAGCACCCGCCATCCCCAGTCCGAGAAGGTCCGCCGGGCCACCGAGCGGGTCAAGGCCCTGGACCCCCACCTGGAGGTGGACGGCGAGATGCAGGCGGATGTGGCGGTGGTTCCCCAGCTCATGTTGGAACACTACCCCTTCAGCAAGGTGAAGGACGCCAACGTCCTGGTCTTCCCAGACCTGGCCGCGGCCAACACGGCCTACAAGCTGTTGGATCGCCTGGGCGGTGCCCAGGCCATTGGCCCCATCCTGGTGGGCATGGCCCGGCCCATCCATGTGTTGGAGACCGGGGCCGACGTGGTGGACATCGTGAACGTGGCCACCATGGCCGTGGTGGACGCCCAGCACGCGGACGGCCGCCCTGGGCTCCGGGGTGGCGGCTCCGAAGACGGCACCGGTACACCCGAGGATGGGTGAGCGGGGGCGGGGGATCCCCTCGGCCCCGCGCCCTCTGGCTCTACACGCTCCCACCTGGAGGTTCGTGCCTTGAAGCTCGCGACTCTCTGCTATGTCCAGCGCCCGGGGCAGACCCTGATGCTCCACCGGGTGAAGAAGGCCCACGACATGCACGCGGGCAAGTGGAACGGCCTGGGGGGCAAGCTCCATCCTGGCGAGACCCCGGAGGAGTGCGCGATCCGGGAGGTCTACGAGGAGAGCGGTCTGCGCTGTCGCAACCCGGAGTGGCGGGGCTTCCTCACCTTCCCCGCGTTCGATGGCTTCGAGGACTGGTATGTGTGGCTGTTCCGGATCCGGGAATGGGAGGGGGAGCTGATCGACTCCCCGGAGGGGCGGCTGGCCTGGATCGACAACGAGCACCTCTTCGATCTCCCCCTGTGGGAGGGAGATCGGGTCTTCCTCCGCTGGCTCCTCCAGGACGACCGGTTCTTCTCCGCGAAGTTCGTGTACCAGGAAGGGCGCTTTCTCCGCTACGAGGCCGTCTTCTACGGCCCCGGGGGGCAGATGGTTCGGGAGGCCCGCGGTCGGGACGAGCTGCCCTTCCTGGCCGAGCCCTCCGGGGCCGGGCCTCCTGGACAGGTGGCGGAGGGGTTCCGGGACGAGGATGGCCGCTGTTGGATCTGTGGCGCCCGGCCGATCCAGCGCCATTGCCGGATCGTCTGTCCGGCCTGTGGCTTCACCCGGGACTGCAGCGACCCGTAGCCTTCGGGTCTCCACCCTCGCGGTCCACGAAGAGGTCCACGAACTGGAAGGCCTCCACGTCCACCAGCCCCTGGTCCGTGAGCTTCAGCTTGGGGATCACCTCCAGGGCCATGAAGCTCATGGCCATGAAGGGATCGTGGAGGGCGGAGCCCAGGGTTCGGGCCGCGGCCAGCAGCCCATCGTAGGCCGCCCGCACCTGGTCCACCGGCCGGTCGCTCATCAGGCCGGCCACGGGCAGGGCCAGGGTCGCGTGGACCGTCTCGCCCTCCGCGACCACCAGCCCTCCGCCCAGCTTCCCCACCGCGTGGGCCGCGGTCTCCATGGAGCCATCGTCCGCGCCGATGACCACCAGGTTGTGGTGATCGTGGGCCACGGTGCCCGCGATGGCGCCCCGACGCAGGCCGAAGCCCTGGATGAAGCCCCGGCCCATGGCGCCGCTGGCCCGGTGTCGCTCGATGACCGCGATCTTGAGGAGGTCCCGCTCGGGATCGGCCAGGGCCAGGCCCTCTGCCACCCGGGCCTCCAGGATCCGCTCCTCGGTGAGGAGCTGCCCCTCCAGGGCGCCGATGGCCCGGATCCGCCGGCCCTGGGCCGGGATCCGGAAGTCCACCTGGGACCAGTCCACGTTCACGCTGGCGGCCACGGCGGGCGGAATGGCCGTCGCGGCAGGCAACGCGGCCGGATCCAGCACGCCGCCTTGGGCTACCAGACGCCCCCGGCTGTAGACCTGGTGCGGCCGGAGCCCGTGGAGGTCCTCCACCACCAGGAGGTCGGCCAGCCGCCCCGGGGCCACCGCGCCCCGGTCCTTCAGGCCGAACCACTCTGCGGGATTCAGGGTGGCCATGCGGATGGCCAGGATGGGCTCGATGCCGTGGGCAATGGCCTCGCGGACCATGTGGTCGATGCTGCCCTGGTCCAACAGGTCGGCCGGGATGCGGTCATCGGTGCAGAAGCAGATCCGCCGGTGGTTGAGTGGATCCACCAGGGGCAGGAGGGTGTGGAGGTTGTGGGCGTTGGTGGCCTCTCGGATGAAGATGTAGAGCCCTCGGGCCAGCTTCTCCTGGGCCTCGGCCACGGTGGTGCATTCGTGTTCGCTGCCGATCCCCGCGGCCACGTACGCGTTCAGGGCCCGGCCTCGGAGCTCCGGCGCGTGGCCGTCCACAGGACGCCCCCGGAAGGCCCGGATCTTGTCCAACACCTCTTCTTGGCCCTGGATCACCCCGGGGAAGTTCATCACCTCGGCCAGGCCATGGACGGTTCCCTCCTCCAGAAGCCGGGCCAGGGCCGCTGCATCCAGCACCGCACCGTTGGTCTCCATGGCGGTCGCGGGCACACAGGAAGGGGCCATGACCACCACTCCCAGGGGCAGGCCCTGGCTGGCCTGGACCATGAAGCGGATGCCCTCTACCCCGGCCACGTTCGCGATCTCATGGGGATCGATGACCGCGGTGGTGACGCCCCGGGGGACCACCGCGGCCGCGAACTGGGAGGGGATACACAGGCTGCTCTCGATGTGGACGTGCGCGTCGATGAGGCCCGGAAGCACGTACGCGCCTTCCAGGTCCTGTTCCTCGTGTCCGCGATACCCGGGGCCCAGCCCCGCGATCCGTTCTCCGACGATGGCGATGTCCGTGGGCTCCACTCGGCCGGAGAAGACGTTGACGACCCGGGCGTTGCGCAGCACCCGGTCTGCGGGGCGTTCGCCCCGGGCAACGGCGAGCAAGGTGGGAAGGAAGCGGTCGTGGGATCTCATTGGGATGGTCGTGACAGGTGATCTGGATGGACAGAGACGACGGACGGACCGGATGTACCGGTGGGTGGGCAGGGGAACCGGCATGGAGGGGACCCAAGCCCCGGCCGGCTCCGATCACTTTCCGGCTTCGGCCTGGTACTCCGGAAAAGGGGGCGGCAGACGCCGCCGGAAGGCAAAGACACCGCACCAGACGATCCAGAGGGCCAGGGCCATGGTCAGGTGGGCTCCGCCTGGGAGCAGGAAAGGGGAGGGCGTCGTGGCCAGGCCGGCCAGGATGCCGGGCCACAGCCAGCGCCAGGGGAGTTTCTGGAGCCTCCCCAGGTCCAGCCCGATCCATGCGGTGACGGCGCCGGCCATGAACAGCCCCCCACCCATCAGGGTGAGGGCCAGGCGATCGACGAGGAGCACCGTGGCGCCGTCCTCCACCGCGGGCAGCACCCCCATCCACACCAGGATACCCACCACCAGGAGCAGCGCGCCCATGAGCATGAGCCCCATCTGCAGGTGGGTGGCGATCCGGTGGGCGGGAACGTAGTGGTGCATCAGGGCCACCAGGAAGACCATCCAGGCGAAGACGGCCACCAACCCCAGCCAGCCACCGCCCATCCAGCGGAGGCCGTGCCGCTGGAGCCAGGCCTGCCGTGGCTCCCAGGCCTCGGCGACCGCGAGGCCGGGTTGGAGGACCGTCCCTCCCAGGGCCAGGGCCAGGAGGGCGGCCAGGCCGGCGAAACGGGCCGCGCGGATCACGCGCATGGTCCTCCGTCCTTCCCGGCCCTCTGGGGCCGGTCGGACTCCAGGGCTTCCACCCGTTGCCGAAAGCGCCGCCAGTACTCCTGCTGGGCCGCGGGCCCTGTGGTCGGATCGGGGAAACGCTCGTCCGCCTTCTCCTGGCCTCGGATCATGGCGGTCTCCATGTCGATGCCGCACTGGTAGGCCAGCTTGAAGAGCATCACCTGGAGGTCGCTCAGCTCCAGGGCCAGCCGCTCCCGCACCTCCTGTTCGTCCGGTGGGTCCAGGGGGCGGTAGCCCTCCAGCATCTGGACCAGCCGGCTGATCTCCCCCAGCTCCTCCAGGGCATGGAGCAGGGTATGGCTCAGCATGACCTTGTCCCACTGGCGGGCTCGGTCCCACTTTTCGAGCCAGGCCTGGTACTCGTGGATGTGCATGGGATCTCGCGTCCTCCGAGGTGGCTCGGCTCAACGGCTCAGCCCAGCGACCGCAGGCGGTGCAACACGTGGAGAGACCGGGGCCGTCGCTCCAACACCGCGGCCAGGTATCGTTGGAGCACGCTCTCCACCTGGGCCTGGGTGCTCCGGCGCAGGCGCAGGGAGCGCACTGCGGACCAGGGGCTGCGTTGCAGATGGCGCAGGACCTTCAGGACCGTGGCCTCCACCGGGTCCCCCTGTTCCAGCCTCTCTCCACAGGAAGGGCAGTAGAACCCGCCGGCCTGGAGGCTCAGGAAGTTGGTCACCGGCTGCAGGGGTTCTCCGCATCCCAGACACCGGGCCAGTTCCGGCTGAAAGCCCATCAGCCCCAACAGGTGGATCTCGAACCAGCGCAGGAGCAGATCGGGATGGCCCCCACCGGTATCCAGTTCCCGCAGGGCCAGCAGGAGCAGCTCCCACAGGCCCATCAACGCCTCGGGATCGGCCTGGCCGAACGCGTCCACCAGCTCGGCCACGTATCCCGCCCGGCCGATCCGCCCCAGATCCGACCGCAGCCCGCGGAAGCTCTCCACGGTGGTGGCCTCAGTCACCACGTCCCAGGTGCGTCCCTGGGCCACCTGCAGGTCCACGTGGATGAAGGGCTCCAGGTGGCCGGATCGACGGCTGGTGGTCCTGCGTACGCCCCTGGCGATCAGCTCCAGGCGCCCCCTCCGGGGGGTGAAGACGGTGAGGATGCGATCCGCGTCGCCGTGGTCCCGGCGCCGCAGGATCACCGCCCGGGTGCGGTAGGAACGGGAGCGTTCAGCCATGGGCCGTGTGGATCTCCATTTCTGTCTCCTGGCGACCTGATGAAGGCCATTATATCACCGGCCCGGGTCCACAGCAAAGGGTCCCGGCCAGGACGATTCGGCCACGTGGCCCGGGCGGAGGTCCGCAGGGGCGACCGGGGCGGACTAGAAGCCCCCCTGTGCATGGTCCGATCCCCAGGGAACGCTCTCCGATCTGGGGGATGGGGATCCACGGGAATTCCGGGACCCATGGTAAGATGGAACGGTCAGATGGACCGGTCCGGACGTGGCACCGGGCCCCGGTGTCCGTTCCGGCGTCCCGGCCGCCTTGGCCCACGTGGACAGAGACCCGGAAAGAGGACGCAGATGGAGAGCCAACACATGGGAGGCCGTGCAGCGGTCCGCGTCCCGTCCATTCCCCGGCGCGGGCTGGGCCTCCTCATCTACACCGTGGGTTTTCTGCTGGCTATCTATCTCCTGGGCCACACGGTCTGGGCCTATTTCGAGGCCCAGCTCTTCGATCCCTGGACTTCTCTGGCCGCAGAGGCCAAGCTGACCACCTTGGAATGCCCCCTGGTCATTGCCCGGGCCGAGGGAGCCACGGTGCGCCTGACCCTGGAGAATCCCCTGGAGCGACCTATCCGCCGCTTGGTCCGCCTCCAGGTCCCCGAGGGCTACATCACCCTGCTGAGCCAGGAGGAACAGTGGGTGGACCTGGCCCCTGGGGCACGCAGGACCCTGGAGTGGCACTTCGGTCCGGAGCGGGGGGTCTACGGCGGCCGCTTCCTGTTCGTCTCGGCCTACGCCTCGGGCCGCACGCCCATCCCGGCCCAGGAAGGGCGCTGCGGCATCTGGATCATGCCCCTGGCCGGCGTCCCGGGGAACCTGGCCTGGGGCGCCGGCATCCTGGGAGCGTGGATGGCCATGGTGAGCGGCCTGGCCCTGCGCGGGCATCGCTGGCGTGATCGGGAGCGGCTGAACACCTTTGACACGGGTCTGCGGGTGGTCCTGGGGGCCTACACCGTGGGGTTGTTGGCCATGGTGGGGGGGCGATGGTGGTTCGTGGCCGGCCTGGCCCTTCTCCTGGCTGGGGTTCTGTTCGGCACCCTCCTGCTGCGCGCCCTCCAGGACTGGTGAGCTGGCTTGTCCAGGCCGTGTCCGGCCTTTCTCCCCGGGGCCTCTGTTTGACAGGGAGCGCCTGCCTGGAGTACACTGCCCCTCACTCCCCCGTGAAATCATTCTGAAATTTTAGCGGGGCCTTCCGGGCCCCCGCCAGGCTGGACCGGCGTCCAGGACCCGGCTATACTACCTCTGGCTGTCGTGGAAATGGATACCCCGTTGCCGTCCTCTGTGGACACGGCGCAACCCAGACAGGAGACCTAGCCCATGGACGGTCAGGCCGCGTCCCGTTCCCACACGGGCACGAAACCCCCACAGCGTCTCTTCATCCCCGGGCCCACCGACGTCCTTCCCGAAGTACTGGAGGCCCAGGTGGCCCCCATGATCGGTCACCGCACGCCGGAGTTCGAGGCCCTCTTCGCCCGCTGCGAGGCTCGGCTGCGCCGGATCTTCGAGACCGAACAGCGGGTCTTCATCCTGGCCTCCAGCGGCTCCGGCCTCCAGGAGGCGGCCATCCGCAACGGTGTGGGCGGCCGGGTTCTCAACTTCGTCAACGGTGCCTTCAGCCAGCGTTGGCACCAGGTCTCGGTGGGCTGTGGCAAGGAGGCCATCCGGGTGGATCTCCCTTGGTGCACCGCGGTGAAGCCGGAGCAGGTGGCCCAGGCCTTGGAGGAGGCCCTGGCGGATGGCCCCGTGGACGCCATCACCGTGGTCCACAACGAGACCAGCACCGGCGTCATCAGCCCGGTGGAGGCCATTGTCCAGGCCGTGCGTGCCCTGAGCCCGGAGACCCTGGTGTTGGTGGACGCGGTCTCCTCCTTTGGGGGCACCCGCATCCCCTTCGACGCCTGGGACCTGGATGTCTGTCTCACCTCCTCCCAGAAGGCCATGGCCGTGCCGCCTGGCCTGGCCTTCGCCGCGGTGAGCGACCGGGCCATGGCCCGAGCCGAGCGGGTGCAGGGACGGGGGTGGTACTTCGATTTCCTGCTCCTGGAGCGGTATCGACAACGGAACACCACCCCTGCCACGCCGGCCCTCTCCCTCATGCGGGCCCTGAGCCAGCAGCTCGACCACATCTTCCAGGAGGGTCTGGACAACCGCTACGCCCGCCATCGTCGCCTGGCCGAGCGTTCCCAGGCCTGGGCCCTCTCCCGGGGGCTGGGGCTCATGGCCGAGGAGGGGTATCGTTCGCCCACGGTCACCACCGTGGAGAACACCCTGGGGCTGGACATCGGCCACATGAACCGTTTCCTCCAGGAGCGGGGGATGCAGGTCGCCAACGGCTATGGCCCCTACCGGGGGAAGGCCTTTCGCATCGGCCACATGGGCGAGGTGCTGGACCAGGACCTGGAGCGTCTCCTGGATGCCCTGGACGAGTACCTGCAGCAACACGGGGAGGTCCGATCGTGAGCGATGTCAACGGCCCCGCGCGGCCCCGGATTCTGGTCTGTGATCCCATCCACCCGGACGGCGTGGCCCTCCTGGAACAACACGCGGAGGTGGACGTGGCCCCGGAGGCCCTCTCGCCGGAGGCGTTGGAGCAGCGGGTGCGGGAATACGACGCGTTGGTGGTGCGCAGCCGGACCCAGGTGCCGGCCACCGTGATCCACGCGGGCTATCGGCTCAAGGCCATCGCCCGGGCCGGTGCCGGCCTGGACAACATCGACGTCCACGCGGCCCGTTCCCAGGGCGTGGAGGTGATCAACGCGCCGGACGCCAACACCCTGGCCGTGGCCGAGCACACCTTCGCCCTGATCCTGGCCCTGGCCCGGCGCATCGTCCAGGCCGACCAGAGCATGAAGGCCGGCCGCTGGGAGAAGTCCAGGCTCATGGGCACGGGCCTGGCCGGCAAGACCCTGGGGATCGTGGGCTTTGGCCGGATCGGCCGCCAGGTGGCCAAGCGGGCCGTGGCCTTCGACATGCGGGTCCTGGTGAACCAGCCCCGGTTGACCCCGGAGCTGGCCCTGGAACTGGGGGTGGAGAAGGTGGAGCTGCCGGACCTCCTGGCCCGCTCCGACTTCGTCTCCCTGCACGTCCCCCTGCGGCCCGAGAACCTGGGCCTCATCGGCCGGGACGAGCTGGCCCAGATGAAGCCCACGGCCTACCTGATCAACACGGCCCGAGGCGGTATCGTGGACGAGGACGCGCTGCTGGAGGCCCTGGAGTCCGGCCGTCTGGCCGGCGCCGGCCTGGACGTCTTCCAGGGGGAGCCCAACGTGCGGCCCGAGCTGGTGCGCCATCCCAAGGTGGTGGCCACCCCCCATATCGCGGCCAGCACCGAGGACGCGCAGCGCAAGGCGGCCGTCACCGTAGCCCGCCAGTTGGTGACCCTGCTGGAGCGTACCGGCGTCTCCGAGACCTTGAAGCTGCGGGTGGTGCCGGTGGGCTCGGTGGTTCCCCACGAGGCCTACGACCCGAAACGGGTGGAGGCCCTGGCCCGGCGTCTCCAGGAGGACGGCATCCTGGTCAACCCGCCGGTGGTCACCCGCTGGGGCGATGTGTACGTGGTGTTGGACGGGGCAACCCGGGTCACCGCGTTCCAGCGGCTGGGCTATCCCCACATCGTGGTGCAGATCGTGGAGCTGGACCAGGACGAGCTCCAGCTCCACACCTGGTACCACGCGGTCCACGGCCTGGATGCCGCGGCCCTCCTGGCCCTGGTCCAGGACGTGCCCGGCCTGGCGGTCCAGGCCATGGCCCCGGAGGAAGTCCGAGCGGCCTTCGCGGATCCGGCGACCTTGGCCGTCCTCCATCTCCGGGATGGCCGGGCCTTTCGGCTCCAGGTGGCCTCTGCCGGAGGCCGCGATTGGCTGGAGGTCCTCAACCATCTGGTCGCGTCCTACACCGAGGCCGGCACCGTGGCCCGGACCCTGACCACCGAGCTGGAGGCCCTCCATGCCCAGTATCCGGACCTGGCAGGGCTGTTCGTCTTTCCCCAGTTCGCGATCCACAAGGTCCTGGAGGTGGCCTCTCAGGGGCGGACCATGCCGGCCGGGATCACCCGGTTCGTGGTCCCGGGTCGGGTGCTCCGCCTGAACGCTCCCCTGGACATCCTGCGCAGCCACGAGCCCCTCCACGCGAAGAGCGCCTGGCTGGACCAGTTCGTCCAGCACAAGTTGGCCCATCGCAAGGTCCGCTACTACCAGGAGCCGGTCATCCTGCTGGACGACTGAGCGCCCTGTGGAGCTGTCTTCGGTGGTGTCTCGGTTCCATCCCTGGTTCCAAGGAGCTTGACCCATGGCTGAGTTCGACTTCTCCGACCTGAGCGACGAGGACCTGTTCCTCCAGATGCAGGATGACCTCTACGACGGCCTGGCCGACGAGGTGGTCGCAGGGGTCCAGGAGGCCCTGCGCCGGGGTTTCAGCGCCCAGGCGATCCTGGATCGGGGGCTGGTGGCCGGTATGGAGATCGTGGGCGTCGATTTCCGGGACGGCATTCTCTTCGTCCCCGAGGTGCTCATGTCGGCCAACGCGATGAAGGCGGGCATGGAGCTCCTGCGTCCGCTGTTGACCCAGACCGGCGCCCAACAGCTCGGCAAGATGGTCATCGGCACCGTGAAGGGCGACATCCACGACATCGGCAAGAACCTGGTGGCCATGATGATGGAGGGGGCGGGCCTGGAGGTGATCGATCTGGGCATCAACGTGGATGCGGAGACCTTCGTGGAGGCCGTGAAGGCCCATCGGCCGGAGATCCTGGGCATGAGCGCCCTGCTCACCACCACCATGCCCTACATGAAGGTGGTCATCGACGCGCTGGGGGAGGAGGGGCTCCGGGAGAGTCTCTTCATCATGGTGGGTGGGGCCCCGGTGACGGAGAGCTTCGCCCAGGAGGTCGGCGCGGACGCGTATGGCCGGGACGCCGCGGTGAGCGTGGAGATCGCCAAGGAATACCTGCTCCGCCGCCAGAACCAGCCCACCTGACCTCCCATGGCGGTGGAACCGGGCACCCTGTACCTGGTGGGAACGCCCATCGGCAACTTGGGCGACATCACCCTACGGGCTCTGGAGACCCTCCGGGAGGTGGACATCATCGCGGCCGAGGACACCCGACGGACCGGTCGCCTGCTCCGGCACTTCGGGATCTCCAAGCCCCAGATGGCCTACCACGAGCACAACGAACGCCAGGCCGCGGAGCGGATCGTCCGCCTGCTCCGGGAGGGCAAGGCGGTGGCGCTGGTGACCAACGCGGGGACCCCGGGGATATCGGATCCGGGGTATCGGGCCGTGCAGCGGTGCATCCAGGAAGCCCTGCCCTTCACCGTGGTCCCAGGCCCTTCGGCCCTGGTGGCTGCCTTGGTGCTCTCCGGCCTGCCGACCCACAGCTTCGTCTTCCGGGGCTTTCCCCCTCGGAAATCCGGGGCCCGACGCCGTTTTCTGGCCCAGGACGCGGCCCTTCCCTACACCCTGGTCTACTACGAGAGCCCCTATCGGCTGGAGGCCTTTCTGGAGGATGCGTTGGAGGTGTTGGGCGATCGGCCTGCGGCCTTGGCCAACGATCTGACCAAGCTCTTCGAGCGGGTGGACCGGGGCCCCCTCTCGGAGCTGTTGGCCGGGGTGCGGGCCCAGCTCGCGGAGGGGCGCGGCCTCAAGGGCGAGTTCGTGGCGGTGATCCGAGGGGTGGAATGAACCGGGGCCCGGGAAGAGATCCCGGGCCCCGGGCTGTGCCGGCGATGCGGGGGCGGAGTCGGCTCACGGCTGCAACAGCCAGTCCACCAGGCTGCGGATCTCCTCCTCGCTCATGCGCTGGGCGTAGTTGGTCGGCATGACTCCCGGGGGGAAGCCCTCCACGATGTAGGCGTCCGGGTTCACGATGCTCTCGTAGACGTACTCCTCGGGGCTCATGCCCGGGATCCGCTCGCCGGCCACCTGGGGAAGGGGATCCAGATCCGGGCCGACCGCGCCGGCCGCGTTGGCCTTGGTCAGGGCGTGGCAGCCGTTGCAGCCCATCTCGGTGAAGAGGAGCTCTGCCGGTCGGGCTGGGGGCGGGGTGGGCTGGGCCTCGGCCGGCAGACCGGCCAGATATTCCTCGGGCGTCAACCCCACCCGTTTCAGGAGCCCCACGAAGCCCTGTTCGTCGCAGGGGGTGGGCACGTCCTCGAAACAGCGCCAGGGATCCTCGTAGGGGGTCTGGGCCAGGGCCGACTCCCGCCAGTTCATCACGTAGTCCACGATCTCCTCGATCTGGTCATCTCGATAGGGGCCCCCGTAGTCCGCGCCCCAGGTGGGCATGCGGACGGGCCATTGGCTCTGCTGTTTGCTGGGGCGGCCTGCCGCGATGGTCAGCTTCACGTACTGGCGGAGGGAGCCGGGGAACTCCACGTCCTGGATGCGGCCGGTGTCGGTGAAGAAGTAGTAGCTGTTCAGGGCGGGACCGGAGGCTCCCTTGCCGTCCACGCCGTGGCAGGACGCGCAGGCCGTGGCGTAGAGGGCCGCGCCGTTCTCGATGCTCCGGCCCTCCCAGCTCGCCGCCTGCTCCTCCATCCGGATCTCCTCGGTGAAGGCCACCAGGAGGATGGCCCCGATGGTGATCAGGGTGGCCAGGATGCCGATCAGAATCTTCAGGATGGGCGACTTGATGTAGATCCCCTGCATGGCTGGCTATTGCTCCTGGCGGCTCATGAAGAACTCGCGGATGTACTCAAGGAACCGGTGCTTCAGGCCGTACTGTTCCCAGTAGATGGAATCCTGATGCAGCCAGAAGCTTCGGCTGAATTCGCCCGGGGCGCCCTGGGCATCGAACCAGGTGATGTACCAGTCCAGCCGCTTCAGCCGGGGCTGGTCCTGGCTGATGGTGAGCTGGCCCACCGCGGCGTTGAAGTCCGGGTCCTTCTCCTGCCATTTCCGGGTGGCCGCTTTGAACTCCTCCATCAGCTTGGCGAACTCCTCGTTGGGGTACTCCACCTCCTCGTCCGTGCGCCACACCCCTAGGGGCAGGTTGTCGTAGCCGATCTCCCGGGCCGGGCCCATGCCCTCCTCGGGCATCAGCTCCTGGACGATCTCCACCGGGGGCGCGGCCTGGACCGCGTACTGGGGGGTGCCCATGTAGCTGAGGATGATCATCATGGTGCCGGCCACGATGCCGCTGACGATGGCCACCCGCCGATCCCGGCCTCGACGGCTGGGGTTGAAGTCCAGGTAGGGGATGGCGGCCAGGAGCACCAGGAGGATGCCCGGCAGGATCACGCCCGCGATGGTCTTGTCCGCGATCTTCAACAGCCCCTGCAGCCAGTAGAAATACCAGGGCGCGACCGTGTGCAGGGGGGTCTGCTGGGGATTGGCGATGTTCTCCAGGGGGGCCTGGAAGAAGAAGACGGTGACCACGATGAGCAGGGCGGTGAAGCCGGTGAGGAAGCTGAGCTCGTCCGTGGCCACGTCGGGCAGGAAATAGACCCGCCGGTCTGCGGGCACCCGGTTGGCCGTGTCCTCCCCCACCTCCTCCTCGCTGGCGGGCAGGCTGATGCCGAAATGGACCACCTTGTAGTAGTGGACGAAGAAGAAGAGGATCAGCAGGGCCGGAAGGAAGAGGACATGGAGCAGGTAGAAGCGCAGCAGCCCGTTCGCGCCGATGTCCGGGGCACCTCGGGCCAGCAGGTTCACCGTTTCGCCCACGATCTGGGGGGGCACGGCCTCGGCCATGGAGGTGCCGATGGTCACCGCCCAGAAGGCCAGCTGGTCCCAGGGCAGCAGGTAGCCGGAGAAGCTGAGGAAAAGGGTCACCACCAGCAGGATCACCCCGGTGAACCAGGTGAACTGGCGGGGAGGTTTGTAGCTGCCGGTCAGGTAGGTGCGGACCATGTGGGCGGTGACGATGGCCACCATGGCCTCGGCGCCCAGCCGGTGCAGGTCGCGCAGGAACTGGCCAAAGGGCACGTTGCTCAGCAGCCGGATCATGTCCTGGTAGGCCCGTTCCGGTGTGGGCGCGTACCAGATCATGAGCAGGATGCCGGTGATCAGCTCCAGGAAGAAGAGGTAGGTGGAGAGCATCCCCAGACGGAAGGTGTGGGTCCATCGGGTGACGCTCTCGTGGTAGTAGGTGGGGCGGATGTGGAGCAGGAACGTCTCACTGTGGGGCTTCAGCCGGGGGTTGGGACGCCCTGGCGGCTCGCCCCGCAACATGCGGCGGAACTCTCCCGGAGGAATGCCCGCGGTGACCCGGGTGAAGACGTCCTCGGCCAGGGCCACCAACATCCCCAGGGGCCCCTTCTCCCGCATCTGTTGCTGGACGCTCATCGTGGTCTATCTCCTGGCGATGAGGAACGATGGAACGATATCTGGACGCTGGCCCCCACCAGGGGCCGGAGGCTGGAACGCAGCCCCTGGGTGTCTGGGAAGCCCGCCTCCACCCGGCGCGGCCCGGGTGGACGTGGCCTAGGCCTTGACGACCCGGGCCGGCGACAGGTCCTTGGGCTTGCCCAGGATCCGCTTCCCGGTGTCCACCACCACTTCGGCCGTGGGATCGGTGATCTCCGGCGGGATGATGTCCGTGTCGCCCTCGGTGGTCTGGGCCAGGATCTGGTCGCCCTTCTGGATGTAGATGACGAACTCGTCCAGGGAACGGGGCGCGGGGCCTTCGATGTAGTACCCTTCCCGGGTGAATTTGGAGCCGTGGCAGGGGCACTCGAAGCGGTTGTTGGCCTCCACCCACTTGTAGAGGCAGCCCAGATGGGTGCAGACCACATAGAGGGCCTTGGGGCCGGCCTCGGTGTTCACCAGCCAGAACTTGCCGTCGGTGATGCCCTTGGGCGAGGCATCCACGGGGGGCAGGCCCGCGGCCGGGCCCAGGCGGAACTTGCCGCCGAACTCGCCCTCCCGGAAACGCGGGTACATGAACGCAAAGGTCACATAGCCCCCCTCCAGGGTCAACAGGGCCATGGCCGCACCCCACGCGTAGGTGAGGAATTCCCGCCGGTTCATGCCCTCCCGGCCAGGTTCCACCTGGGGAGCCGGCCGGGGCGCCGCCGGCCGGGCCGGTGCGGCCGGCCGAGGCGTGGGCTTGGGGGGCGCAGTGGCCCCGTCGCCGGCCTTCCGGGCCGCGGCCCGGGCCTTGGCCTGGGCAATGCGCTCGGCCGCAGGAGAGGAGGCCGCCGCGGGCTGGGCGGCCGCGGGGGGCTCCTCGGCCTGGGCTACCTGGGCCGGCTCGACAACGGCCTGGGCCACCGCGGGCTCTGGAGCGGGGGCCGTTACCTGGGCCGGCTCCGCGGCCTGGGCCGTCCCGGTGTCCTCCTGCTCCGAGTCATTGTATCCCGGAATGATGGGGCGCCGGGGACGTTTGAAGGTGCCCACATCGACCCCCAGCCGCTCGGCAGCCCGACTCTGTGCCTGGGCCACGTGTTCGAGCCATTTTTCGTATGCCATTGCGAGCAGGACTCCTTTCTGCCAATGCCGTGGGCGAGCCACGACCGGGGAGACACACGGCAACGTGGTTCGGGATCTTCATGGGTGTGCGTTGCGGAGCCACCCCCTGTGGACGTCGGCGCTCTTGGCCCAGATAGGGCCCGGCTCGACGAGGCATCGCCCGATCTCCTGGGGAGAAATCGGGGCCATCATAGCACAGGGGGCCGCGTTTGTCAAAATGTTCACAAAGTCCGGTCTCCCTTGGGGAAGTCTTGGACCGGCATGTCCATCCCATTGTACGGGAACTCGTCTGGGAGGGCAACTGTGAGGTTCTACCGGTCTGCCCGGTGTGGCATTTCCGCCGCGTCCCCCCGAATCACGGTTGAGGGGGGTCGTCCTTGGGTGATATAATGCCGGCCATGATCCACGTGGATGGTTCCTTCGGCGAAGGGGGCGGCCAGATCCTGCGCACGGCCCTGGCCCTGGCCGCCCTGACCGGACAGGGCGTACACATCTCCCGCATCCGAGCAGGCCGGACTCCGCCGGGCCTGGCCGCCCAGCATCTGAGCGGCGTCCGGGCCCTGGCCCGGCTCTGTCAGGCTCGGGTGACCGGAGACGAGATCCGCTCCACCGAGTTGACCTTTGTCCCCAAGATCCCGGCCCGGCCCGGGAGGCATCTCCTGGATGTGGAGGCCCTGAGCGGCCGGGGCAGCGCGGGGTCGACCACCCTTCTCCTCCAGACCGTGTTGTGGCCCCTGGCCTACGCCCCAGCACCCAGCCATCTGGTCCTCCGGGGAGGCACCCACGTGGCCTGGAGCCCTCCGTACGACTATGTGGAGGGGGTCTTCCTGCCCACCGTGGCCCGGATGGGCCTCCACGCGTCCTGTCATCTGGTGCGATGGGGCTTCTACCCGGCCGGTGGCGGGGAGATGGAGGTCCGCCTGGAGCCGGTCTCCGGGACCTTGAGTCCGTTGGTGTTGGAGGAACGGGGAGCCATCCAGGCGGTCCGGGGTCGGGGTGTGGCCTCCAATTTGCCCAGCCACATCCCCCAACGGATGGTCAACCGGGCCCGGAACGTGTTGGTGCAGGCGGGCCTGCCGGTGCATTTGACGCCGCTGCGGGTCTCGGGCCGGGGGCCCGGTGCAGGCCTCTTTCTCACGGTCCAGTATGAGAGGGCCCTGGCCGGCTTCGCGGCCCTCGGTGCCCGAGGCAAGCCGTCGGAACGGGTGGCCGACGAGGCCTGCGAGCAGCTCCTGGCCCATCACCGCAGTGGGCTGCCGGTGGACCCCTACCTGGCCGATCAGCTTCTGATCCCCATGGCCCTGGCCCAGGGCACTTCCCATTTCCACACGACCTGTGTCACCCGCCATCTCCTGACCAATGCCCACGTGATCCGCGGTTTCCTGGACTGCACCATCCAGGTGGAGGGGGCCGAGGGGGAGCCGGGCAGGGTGGTGGTGGAGGGGGTGGGCTGGCGCCGGAGGGGATGAGGCCGGCCGACGAACCGGGGCCTCCCCGCGAACTCAGCTCGTCTCTTTCCCCACCAGCCAGCGCAGGAACCAGTCCTGGGCCAGCCGGGCCACCTGTTCCAGGGTGCCCGGTTCCTCGAACAGGTGGCCTGCCCCGGGGACCACCACCAGCTCCGCGACGGCCTGGGTGAGCCGGGCCAGGGCCCGGCGGTTCAGCTCCAGCACCAGGGGATCGTTGCCGCCTACGATGAGCAACGTGGCTGCTCGCACCTGCTCCAGGAAGGACTCGGCCAGGTCGGGCCGGCCACCTCGGGACACCACCGCGCGGATGGCCTGGGGGCGGAGCGCTGCGGCCACCAGGGCCGCGGCAGCCCCTGTGCTGGCCCCGAAATAGCCCCGGGGAAGGTGGCCCACTAGGTGGTTCCTCGACACCCAATCCGTCACCCCGGCCAGACGTCGGCTGAGCAGGTCGATGTCGAAGCGGAGGTGACGGGTCAGGCGTTCGGCCTCCTCCTCCGCGGGGGTGAGGAGGTCGAAGAGCAGGGTGGCCAGGCCGGCCCGGCTCAACACCTGGGCCACGAACCGGTTCCGGGGGCTGAGACGGCTGCTGCCGCTCCCGTGGGCGAAGATCACCAGGCCCCGGGCCCGGTCCGGGATCTCCAGGTTGCCCTCCAGGACGACACCGTCTACCGGGATATGGATCTCGCTGGATTCGATCTCCTCCTTCATGGGCGGCTTCCCTTCCTTCGGGTTTCGATCCGGATTCAGTAGCCCCGACGCTTGTCCACCACGTTGCGCAGAGGTCGTCCCTCCACGTAGCGCTCCAGGTTGTCCAGGAAGATGGCCATGGCCCGGCGATCGTAGTGGGGGGTCTTCCCCGAGTAGTGGCCGGTGATGATCACGTTCTCCATCTGCCACAGGGGGGAATCCGGCGGCAGGGGCTCGGTTTCGAAGACGTCCAGCCCCGCTCCCCGGATCCAGCCCTCCTGGAGGGCCCGGACCAGGGCCTCCTCGTGGATCGTGCCCCCTCTTCCGATGTTCACCAGGACCGCGGTGGACTTCATGGCCCGGAGCTGGGGTTCGCCGATCATGTGGCGGGTCTCGGCTGTCAGAGGAACGGTGAGGACCACCGCGTCCGCCTGAGGCAGGAGGGCGTCCAGGGCCTCGGGGCCGTGCATCGCGGCCACGCCGGGCACGGCGCGGCCGGGATCCCGGCGGATGCCGAGTACCTGCATGCCGAAGGCCTGGGCAAGCTGGGCGGTCCGCTGGCCGATGGCGCCGACCCCGACCAGAAGCAGGGTCTGTCCGGCCAGCTCGAAGACCTCCTGTTCCTGGTAGGAGCGCCACTCCCGGCGACACTGCCCCCGAAACGCGTGGGGCAGGTCCCGGGCGAAGGCCAGGAGCAGGGCGAAGATGTGTTCGCTGATGGGGATGGCGTGGACCCCCGAGGCGTTGGTGAGCACGAAGGGCAGCTCCACCGCCTCGGGATAGCGCAGGAGCCAGTCGGCTCCCGCGCCCCACTGCTGGAGCCAGCGCAGATTTCGGGCCTGGGGCAGCAGGTCGTGGGGGAAGCCGCCGGCCGCGATCTCGATCTCCTCCAGGTGGTCCTGGATCGAGGCCCGCTCGCGGGTGTGGAGGATCGTCATGTGGGGCACCTTGGCCCGGATCTGGGCCAGGTCCGCCTCGGTCACGCTTTCTGGGGGCAGGTTGAGCAGCAGGATGGACACGGGACGCCTCCTGAGAGAAGGGCTGTGTCAGGATGGTGTCGATGCGTTCCAGCTCCTTGGGGGCGAAGTCCGTGTGGCCCAACGGCCATGCCTCCGCGAGCTGTCCGGGAAGGCTGGCCCCGATGAGCATCCAGGTGCTCTCCGGGGGGCGGAGGAGCCGGACCACTGCCTCTGGGTCAGGCTCTGCCCTTGCTCTCGGGCCACGGGTCGAGCCGACGGCCCTCGGCCAGCCGATCCGCGGTCATCTGTTCGGGGCACAGGAAGCCGGCGGGGGCCTGGCTGGCCAGGAGCCCTGGGGGACGCTCCCGGGGGGCCTCCAGCCCTCTATTTTACCCTGGGTGCAGGCGACGGACAACGGGGAATTGTAGTCCGACAGGCGGTGAGGGGCCCCGGCAGTGGTCTGGGCACAGGACCTCGTCTTCTGGCCCGGCCTTCTCCCTGGGTTCCAGGCCAGG
>Ga0256839_1002539_pt1 | contig 20153 bp, 20 predicted proteins | sample 354166metaG_FD_185968 | JGI IMG/M metagenome (GOLD analysis project Ga0256839, IMG submission 185968) | Hydrothermal vent microbial communities from Mid Atlantic Ridge, Atlantic Ocean - 354-166 | ecosystem: Environmental > Aquatic > Marine > Hydrothermal vents | place: Atlantic Ocean: Mid... | reverse complement strand
TGTGCAGGCCCGCACCAAAGCTTGTGTTCATGTGGATGTCAGTGATCGGTTTGCTGCTCTTTCCCAACCCAGCCTCATCATCACGGCCAAACATGACCGGGTGATTGGCACTGGCGATTATTTCCCCCGCAAACCTGCCAATAGTAAAACCGTGGAATTTGATTGCGCGCACCTATTGCTGCAGGCCATGCCCAAACAAGCCGCAAGCACCATAACAAAATTTATCCGCGATATAGAAGGCTAAATCGCCTGGAGGTTAGCTCTGCTCCCTGAAGGCCACCATGCCAAGGGGTAAAATTCCGCCAAACAGCTTCAGTCCCGCAGCCCCCAGACCACCGACCAGCAGGGTAAAGACCGCTCCGACCCCGAAAACAATAATCAGGCCCCTTAGCGCCTCCATTGTATTTTCGGCCGGAACTTGATTGATCGTAATCGCCTCCGGTGCCATGAAGGCCAATGCTACCCAGAACAAAGCGAATAAAAGCCACAGGCAAACCTGACTCCAAACGATAATCTTGAACAGACTACCAAAAGTTATGTTTTTTACAGGCATAATAGCTTCCTCTTTTTAAACACCAAATACAGACCCGAGGGTAATTTACTCAATTTCTGCATTTAACGCAAATCTCGGTGGCCGGATCAATTTCAAGGCGCTTTTCCGGGATTTCTTCGCCACATTCTTCGCAAAGGCCAAAATCGCCGGATTCCGCCCGATGCAAGGCCCGTTTCAGCAAAACCAGTTCCTGTTTGCGATTTCTTTCCTGGGCCAGCGCCATGGCCTGTTGTTGCAAAGCATCCTGACGGGAGAGCCGCCCGACCGATTGCTGATCCAACTCAACAACAGCGCGTGATTGCTCTGCCACATCAGACAATGTTTCTATCTCGGTAATTTTGTCGCGGATTATTTTTGCGAATTTTCTGGCTTTCACGCCGCCTTCTCCCAGCGCCCATGGCTATTTTGTCGCCAATAGGTGGCCTCATGCGGGCTGTCTTTTATCTGTGTCCAGCTATTGCGCGCTTTTTCCAATTGCGCACTATCGGCGCCATCAAAAATGAGCACACAGCGGGTCAGCTTTTCTATTTCGGTCAAAGAAAAACCTGCCCCCTCCACCGCAAACAAAATATCCCGCCTGTCGGGCAAATCATCGCCATTTGTCAGCCAGATCGGATGATCGGCGGCATCGCCAGAGCACCCATGGGGCAAAAAGCTCTCATCATTATAGTGCCATAATAAATCATCCAGCGCCTCAAGTTTTTCCTTCGACCCTACACGCAGCACAGCCCGCCAATTATTTTGCAGGCTTTTTTGCAGCAGGTCCGGCAATATATTTTCAAGGCGCGCCCGCTCCAGATGATAAAATAATATCTCGGTCAGGATAGCCCCCTTTTTATTTTTCCTGCTCATGGAAACGGCGGATATAATTATCCAGCAAGCGCACCCCATAGCCGGAACCACCTTTGGGCACGGTTGGCTTGGCTTTATCGGCCCAGGCCACACCGGCAATATCAAGATGCGCCCACTCCACGCCCTCTTTGACAAAACGTTTCAAAAACGCCGCCGCCGTCGATGAGCCGCCAGCGCGGCCATTGGAAATATTTTTCATGTCCGCAATGTCAGAATTGATCATCTTGTCATGGGCTTTGGTTAGCGGCATGCGCCACAAATCCTCACCCACCTCTTTGGCCGCTTGATCAAGCGCCGCACACAAATCTTCGTCATTGGAAAACATGCCGCCAAATTCATGGGCCAGCGAAATGATGATCGCACCGGTCAAAGTTGCCAGATCAATCATCACTTTGGGGCTGTATTTTTCCTGCGCATAGGTCATCACATCCGCCAACACCAAACGCCCTTCGGCATCGGTGTTTAAAACCTCAATGGTTTGCCCGGACATGGACGTTACCACATCGCCGGGGCGCTGGGCATTCCCGTCGGGCATATTTTCCACCAGACCAATAAGACCAACCACATTGGCCTTGGCACCGCGCTTGGCCAATGCCGCCATGGCACCGGTGACAGCGCCCGCACCGCCCATATCAAATTTCATATCCCACATGCCCTGACCGGGTTTCAGGGAAATGCCGCCAGTATCAAAGGTCACCCCCTTGCCGACAAAGGCCACTGGCTTGTCGCCTTTTTTACCGCCGCGCCATTCCATCACTGCAATTTTGCTTTCCCGGCGCGAGCCCTGCCCGACGCCAAGAAGCGAGCCCATGCCCAGCTTTTCCATTTCTTTTTCGCCGAGAATGGAAACTTTAAGGCCAAGACTTTCCAGATCGCGACAGGTTTGGGCGAAACTTTCCGGATAGAGAAAATTGGCCGGCTCGGAAACCAGATCGCGGGTGAGAAATACCCCTTCTGCAACCGCCTCAAGCTCCTCATAAGCGGCCCTGACAGCGCTGGCCTCGGGGGAGTTAATAGCAATTTTACTGAGGCTTGGCAGGTCTTCCTTTTTCGCAGTGGTGCGATATTTATCGAAAGAATAGGCCCGCAATCGCGCGCCATAGGCGATATGGGCGTGCAATTCTGCCGTTTCCATCCCGTCCTGCTCGAAACCTTCCAGCATGAAGGTGACGGCCTTTACCGGCCCGCGATAAACCGTGGCAATCGTCCGCCCGCCAATATCTTCCGCTTTCAACAGGCTCAAATTACCGGCTTTGCCGGCCCCCAGCAGGATGACATGGGAATTGGGCAGTTTCCCGGGGCTGGTAATCACCAATTTCTGCCCCTGCTTGCCTGTAAAATCCCCGGCCTTGGCAGCGCGGGTCAAATGGCCGCCACTGGCCTTATCAAGGGCCGCAAACCCTTTGGATTTCATACCGCGCTCGAACACGGGAATGGCTAGAGCGCCAGTTTTGGGAGCGGCCGCTTTGGAAAATGTTACATTCATGGCAGATTGGTCCTCTTTGGAAGATTTTCTCATTGTTAAGGGTCTGAATTCTTTTGGTTTTCAAGCAAGTATGCTATTCGAGCGGGACTTTACGACCTCCCTCATGGCTTTGCAAAGGGGTAAACGGGCTTTGCCCTAAAAAAGCGCCGCTTTGGCACCAAATCGACCCAGAAGGAAAAAGTGACCCGCCTCGACCGTTATATCTTCTCCCAGAGCCTGCAGCCGCTTTTGCTGATAACCATCAGTGTCAGCGCGGTTATCTGGCTGACCCAGCTTTTGCAAAGGGTTGATCTGGTGGTCGAGGAAGGCGGCTCCCTGTGGTCGTTTTTCCAGGTCGGCATATTGATCATCCCCAGCCTGCTGGCGGTTATTATTCCCTTCGCCGTGCTGGCCACAACCCTTTACCTGCTCAACCGGCTGATGGCCGATAGCGAGATCGCGGTGATGGCCTGTGCCGGGGCCAGCCGGTTACGCATTGCAAGGCCGCTTCTGCTTCTCGGATTTGCCGCCTCTCTCGTCACCTTGTGGATCAATGTCGATCTCATGCCCCGGGGCTATCGGGAGATGAAGCAGATTGTCCGCGAAGTCCGCGCCGATATCGCAAGGTCTCTTATTCGATCCGGAGAATTTGCCACCGCCATTGACGGGCTGATGGTTCATGCCGAGGAAGTGCGCCCCGGCGGACAATTTCTCGGCCTGTTGGTCTATGATTTTCGGGATCCGGACAAGCCGGTTACCTATATGGCCGAAAGTGGTCTTTATCGAAATTCCGAATATGGTCCGCGCCTGCATCTGGCCAATGGCAATATTCAGCGGCTGAACAAGGATGGCGAAATTGAAATCGTCCGCTTTATCGAAACCGCCGTGGATATGACCGATTACCAGAAATTGGACATTAACCCGGTACTGGAAGAGACCGAACGCTATATCCATGAATTGTTATTTCCGGATATGACCAAGGAATATGACAAGGCCCGTGCGAACAGGCTAATCGCCGAAGGTCATGCGCGCCTTGCCACGCCCCTTTATACCCTGTTTTTCGTGTTGATCGCCTCGGCCTTGATGCTGCGCACCAATTTCAATCGCTTTGGCTATAGTAAAATCATCCAGCGGGTTGTGGTCATTGCCATTGTGGTCAGGGTGTTTGGCTATTTCTGGCAAAATCTTGCGGCCGCCATGCCTTGGGTCAATATCGTTCAATATGCTTGGCCGCTTGGTGCCGGCTTGATGGCTTTTGCGCTATTGGTGGGATCGCGAGGCTGGTTTACAGAAAAGAACCAGCCCAAGGGGGCCCTATGAGAATCTCGTCCCTTTCCATTTATCTGGGCAAACAAATTCTTTTGGCCGTTGGTGGCCTTACGGCCGGTCTTGCCGGATTGATTTTTTTAATCGATCTGGTGGAGTCCTTGCGTTTTGTCGAAAATGTTGACGGGGCTGGCTTGAAGGAAGCGCTTTTTATCACCGCCTTGCGGGCGCCAAAACTGGCCATTGGTATCATGCCCTTCATGATGTTGTTTGGCACCATGATTGCGTTTTACCAACTCAATCGCCGCTCCGAATTGGCGGTTATGCGATCGGCGGGGATTTCCGTATGGGGGATTATTGGTCCGGGGGCCTTAATCGCGGTATTGCTCGGCATCGCTATGGTCACCATTATTGATCCGCTGGCGTCACAAATGAGTGCCAGTTCCGAGACTTACAAGAATGAGATTCGCGGTAAAAAGGCTTCTTTGCTGAAATCCCTGCAAGGGGGGATTTGGCTGCGACAAAAAGATGGCGATACCGCCGTTATCCTCCATGCAGAAAGCTATGATCCGGAAACCAACACCTTGCAGGATGTCACCATTTGGCGGCGCAGCCTGACCGGTGTCTTTATTGAACGCTGGGACGCCGATAAGGCGATTATTCGCGATCAGGGCTTTGAACTTATTCAGGCCCGCCGCAAAACCCTGGAGGCGCAGGATAAAACGCCCCGGCGCAGTGAATGGGTGCCCTCGGCTTTTGACATAAAAGATTTGCGCGAAGATGTCGCCAGACCCGAAGCCATGTCGATCTGGCAATTACCGCGCTTTATTGCCCTCGCCGAACAGGCCGGCCTACCCAGCATCGACTATCGTTTACGCTATCATCAATTATGGGCCTTGCCACTAACCTTGCTTGGCATGGTGCTGATTGCCGCGGCTTTCACCATGCGCCCCATTCGCGGCGGCGGCACCGCCAAACTATTGCTGATGGGACTTGGCGCCGGGTTTTTGCTGTTTATCCTGTCTGAATTTTCATCGGCGACCGCCGAGGCCAGAATTACCCCTGTAGTGCTCGCGGCATGGACTCCGGTTGCTCTGGCGCTCCTGCTCTCTTTAACCCTTTTGCTTTATCGGGAAGATGGGTAAGGTTACATAAAAACCGCCTCGAATCTTGGGCCGTCAGACCATCTTTTCGAGGCAAATCTTTTCTTTCGGGGAATGGATTTCTTTTTGGGAACGAAATAACGGCTGATGAAGCATAAAAACAAAAACACTTCTCTGATGCCTGCGCTTGAAAACGCCTGGCGAGGCCCAGCCGGAAAGCGCCTCGTCCCGGGCTTGCTGACCGGTGTTTGCCTTCCCCTTCTCGGCCTTCTCGCCCCTGCCGCCAATGCCCAATCAACACCGCAAGACCATCAGGAACAGACCGTCGAAAAGGTTTACTTCGAAGCGGATAATGTCACTCGTGAAACCGAAGACAGTCCGGTCGTCGCCATCGGTAATGTCAAAGCCTATTTTGGCGAGCGCTATCTGGAAGCCGACAAGGTTTCCTATGATCCCGACACCGATATCGTCACTGCCAGCGGCAATGTCTCCATTACCGATGCGGAAGGTCAGGTATTTTTTGCCGATGATGTCGCGCTGGATGGTGCATTGAGCGATGGCATTGCCAGTAATTTTGGCCTTTTGCTCTCTGATGATTCCCGCCTCGCCGCGTCAAGCGTCATTAAAAGCGGCGATGGCCGCAATGAATTAAAACGCGCCAGCTATTCAGCCTGTGATGTCTGTCAGGAAAATGGCGACGAGAAAACACCAACTTGGCAGGTGCGGGCCAGGCGCGTTGTACAAGATCCGGATATGAGCGTTATAAGATTTAATGACGCCATATTGGAAGTTTTGGGGGTCCCGGTTTTTTATTCCCCTTTTTTGCAAATCCCCGATCCTACAGTTGAACGGCAATCAGGCTTTCTAACACCAAAAATCGGCTCCTCCACCTTGCTCGGGGCCTATGCGGAAATTCCCTATTATTTTGCCATTTCCAGCTATCAGGATGCAACCTTTTCACCCAAATTCATGACCGATCAGGGCACGCTTTTGCAAGGCGAATATCGCTTGCGAAGGCCCGGCGGACAATTTGCCATTCAGGGCGGGATTATCGGCTCCGATGGTACAGAAGAACTATCTATCAGCGGGACCAATCTCTCCTTTGATGTGCCAGAAATACGTTACCACCTATTTGCCAAAGGCATACAATCTTTCTCCAAAAACTGGCTTGCCTCTTTTGACATCAATCATGTCTCGGATAATCGCTATTTGCGCAGCTATGATGTGGAGCCGGAAGGTGATTTACGCCGTGACCGCGGCCTTTATCGACCGGATCGCTTGCGCTCGACCATTTCTCTGGCCCGCATCACCAATAGCTCCATCCTCACCATTGATGGTATCGGTTTCAACTCTCTGCGGGCAGCTGAAAATAATGACCTCGCCGCTCAGACCCTGCCTCGCATTCAGTTTTCCAGCGAATATAAAACCCCGGTCATTGGCGGGATAACCACTATTGAGGGTAATCTTTTATCCCTGTGGCGACGTGATGGCCTTAACTCCAATCGCGCTATTGCCTCTATCTCGTGGGAAAAGACCCATATCACCAAGGGCGGTCATCGTTTTCGCGGATTTACCCAATTACGCGGGGATGCCTATCAATATAATGATATTTTGCGCGGTAACGAACTTTGCAATGACAGCCTGCCTGCCCTTGACTATACCGCCTGCCTGCTGGCCCTGCCCGGTGGTGGCCTGAAAGATTCAACCACAACAAGTCGCTTTTTGCCAACTGCAGGGATTGAATGGTCCTACCCTCTGGCCAAACGAAGCAGCAATGCCCTTTATGTGATCGAGCCCAAAGTGCAATTGGTGGTCAGTCCTGACGATAATTTTTCCGAACAGGTTCTCAATGAAGATTCGCAGTTTTTCGAATTTGATGCCGCCACCCTGTATGACTGGAGCAAGGGCAGCGGCTATGATGTGTGGGAAGATGGCCAGCGAATCAATATTGGCATTTCCGGCAATGCGAATTTTGATAATGGTCTCGCCCTGAAGGGTCTGATTGGCCAGCAATTTCGCGCCAGTGAAACGCAAGCCTTTGTCACCAGCGCCAATCTGACACCGGGCATTGACCGCACCTCATCTGATATTGTCGGCAATTTGGGCGTTCGCTGGTCCAATGCTATCAGCCTTGATAGCCGTTTTCGTATTGATTCACGCGATGGTACCCTGCGCAATAATGAAACCAATATTCGCGGCCGTCATGGCCCTGTTTCCGGCTCATTGGCTTATTTGAAAATTCTGGCCGGCGACCAAGCCTCGATTGATTCGCAAACCGATGAATATCTGACAACCAATCTTACCTATAAGCTGACCGATCGCTGGAATATTGGTGGGCGCTGGCAGCGGGATTTGGGGCTCAATCAAACGACAACCGAGACCTTCTCCCTCGGCTATAGCGATGAATGCACAATTGTCTCCTTTGAATATCGCAATGACCGCACCCGCAATCAGGGCTTTGATTTTGACCGTTCCTTTACAATCCGCCTCGAATTGCGCGGCTTTACTGGTTAGAAGATCAGGCCCACAAACAGGGTTCAGCCCACGCCATCGCATAACACATTGATAATCTGTAACTTTTCAGACCTGCCCTTTTTTTGCCCAACCGTTGTTTTAAGCTAAATAACGCCAAAGCATTGCTTGCAGAATATGCTTAATCGGCTATTTTCAACGCTGGCGCTGAGGGGCGCTGATCCGGGTGCTTTTTCACGAGCCAAGCGATCTTTCAAGGGCTAACAACTTCAGGTGTTTTTTACATGACTTTACCCATTGCAATGCCAACCTCCCCCCGCCGGTTCAGCTTCGGGCCCCATTTTGGAAAATGGTGCAGAAAATGGGGCCTTGGTGTATTTTCGCTTGGCATTAGGGTTCTGGGCATTGGGGTTCTGGGATTTGGCCTTCTGTCCAGCGGCACGGCACAAGCGCAGGCGGGCACGGTGGGTGAGGCTGTCGCCGCTACCGTCAATGACGAGATGATCTCGACTTTCGATGTCCGTCAAAGAGTGCGCCTGATGGTGTTGATGTCCGGCAACCGCATTCCGGAAAGCGCCTTTCCACAGCTTCAGGAACAGGCCCTGAAAGATCTGGTCGAAGAAAAGCTCAAGCTGCAAGAAGCGGAGCGTCTGGAGTTTGAGATTGATCCTGCCGATATTGAAGATGAACTGACGCGCCTCGCGGCCACCTCAGGGCTGACTATGGAAGATCTGGTGGCGGAACTGGAAAGGCAAGGTATCGCAATCGAAACCCTGGCCGATAAATTCAAAGCTGATTTGACCTGGCAAAGGATTGTATCCGGGCGGTTCGGCTCTCGCGTACGGGTCACGGATCAACAGATTGAAACCGTTCATGATCGCCTGCGCGAGGATAGCCGTAAGGAACAATATCTGGTTTCAGAAATTTGCCTGCCCGTAGAGGACGAGGCCCGCGTTCAGGAGATTTATCGCGCCGGCCTGCAGATGATCGAGCAGATGCGCAAAGGCGTGCCGTTTGACGCTGTTGCCCGACAATTCTCTGTTTGCGCGACAGCCGCCAATGGTGGCGATCTTGGCTGGATCCATTCCGGCGAATTGGCCCCTGAACTGGATCGGGTTTTGCAAAATCTCGAACCCGGCTCTGTCTCTGTGCCAACGCCTTTTGAAGGCAATCTTTATATTCTCGCCATGCGCGACAAGCGCGGGGCTGGCGACAAGAAAGGCGAGCCAAGCTATACGGTGACCTATGCAGGCGCCCCGCTGACCATTGGCGAAGAAGCCGCTCGCAAGGCCTTTAACAAGCTGCCGCTTACCAATGCCTGTGAAAGCAATACGCTGGCGATTGATCTTGGACCCGGCATTGGCGTTACCTCTCTGCCGGCATTAAAGGAATCGCAATTTGAAGAACCTTTCCGCGAGGAACTGGCCAAATTGGGACGCGGCGAAGTCTCCAAACCGATTGCCTATGATGGCGCCTATCATGCGGTGTTGATGTGCGAAAAGGATGAGGGCCTAGGCCTGCCATCGCGCAAGCAAATTGCTGACCGCCTCTATTCAACCCAATTATCGCTTTTGTCACGGCGCTATCTGCGTGATGTGGAGCGCAATTCCTCGGTTGATATTCGTATTGATCTTGCTGAAACCAAAACAGCCTCTGCTGAGTGATCCAAATCTTGTCGGCACCTGACCCTTTTGATCCTGCGTTTAACCCGCCGCCCTTGGCCATGACCATGGGGGAGCCCGGCGGCATTGGCTCTGAAATTGCGTTCAAGGCATGGCAGGCCCTGAAAGACAAGCATGAGCCGGGACGCCCGGCTTTTTTCCTGATTGATGATCCGGCGCGCCTTGAAAAACGCGCCCATATGGGAAATTGGCCGGTAGAGATCACCACTATCAGCCAAGCTGAACAGGCAAGCGACGCTTTCTCCTTTGCCCTGCCCGTATTGCCCCTGAAAAAAGGCATGACCCGTAACTTGCTGGAAATCACCCCGGGAAAGGCCCATAAAAACACCGCCGAGGCGGTGATTGCTTCGGTTGAACAGGGCGTAAAACTCGCTCTGGACGGCGCTGCCAGCGGGGTCGTTACCAATCCCATTCAAAAATCTGCCCTGATGCAGGCCGGATTTGCCCATCCCGGTCATACGGAATTTCTTGGCGAATTAAGCAAAGAGGCGGCTCTGCCCAAAGGCATGGTGCGTGGACCGGTGATGATGCTGGCAAGCCCCCTCTTGCGGGTGGTGCCGATAACCATTCACACCGCCCTGAAAGATGTGCCCGGCGCTCTTAGCATTGATCTTATCGTGAGCCGTGTGACCGCCACGGCCCAAAGCATGATGCGTGATTTTGGTATTAAAGCTCCGCGCATCGCCATGGCGGGCCTCAACCCCCATGCGGGGGAAGCCGGGGAGCTTGGCCGCGAGGAGATTGATATCATCTCGCCTGCGATCAAACGCCTGCGCGAATCGGGCATGAATGTTTTCGGGCCAATCCCTGCCGACAGCATGTTTCACGAAGACGCCCGCACGCAATATGATGTGGCCATTGCCATGTATCACGATCAGGGTCTGGTGCCGATAAAAACCCTGGCCTTTTTTGACGCTATCAATATCACTTTGGGCTTGCCCTTTGTGCGAACCTCGCCGGATCACGGCACGGGTCTGGCGATTGCAGACAAGGGCGTTGCCCGCCCTGACAGTCTGATAGCAGCGCTCTATCATGCCGATCGCATCTATCGCCACCGGCTTGTCTTTGACGCACAAAACGCCCGATGAAAACACCCCTGCCACCCTTGCGCGATGTCATTGCCGCCCATGGTCTTGGCGCCAATAAGGCCCTTGGACAACATTTCCTTCTCGATCTCAATATCACCACAAAAATTGCCCGCCTGCTGGGCGCTGGCGCCGAGGATCAGATTTTCGAAATTGGCCCCGGCCCCGGCGGGTTAACCCGTGGATTGCTGGACAGCGGCGCTGTTGTCATCGCCATTGAACGCGATCATCGCTGCATGGGGGTGTTGCAGGAGATTAGCGATTATTATGACGGGCGCTTGCAAGTGATTGAAGATGACGCCCTCAAATTCGACGAGGCAAGTCTTTTACCGAAAAGAGGCAAGGTCTTTATCGCCTCCAACCTGCCCTATAATATTTCCACCGAATTGCTGATTAAATGGCTAAAGGCCGAGCCCTGCTGGTGGTCGCGTATGGTGTTGATGTTCCAACGCGAAGTGGCTGATAGGATTATGGCCGCACCGGGATCCAAAACCTATGGACGGCTGTCCATTATTTCCCAAAGCTTAAGCCGGGTCAGCAAAGGTTTTGATCTGCCCGCGCGCGCCTTTACGCCGCCGCCCAAGGTTGATTCAACCGTGCTGGTGTTCGACCCGATTAAAAATCATGGCATTGATATTGCGCGTCTTGAAACCCTCACCCAAGCGGCTTTTTCCCAGCGCCGTAAAATGCTGCGCTCCTCGCTGAAATCGGTTTTCGGTGCAAGGCTGGAACAGGCGCTGCTGGAATGCGAGATTCTGCCCACCGCCCGCGCCGAAGATATTGCCGTTGATCAATGGATAAGCTTGAGCGGCGTGGCTGTTTCTTAGAGCACTTCCCGAAAAGTGGGCCCTTCGAGACTCTGCTTCGCAGCTCCTCAGGGTGAGGCCGGTTTTCGGATAAGAAGTGCTCAAAAACAAAAACTTAGAACCCGGTTTTGATTGGTATCAAAACCGAAAAGGCTCTAGCGGCTTCCTAAGCCTCGATAATGCCCTTGACGAAATTGCTAAGGCCCGTCTGGCGGGTCCGTTTTAAGCGCTCGGCGACGAGAATTGACTGCATCATGGCTTGCGCTTCATCAAGATCGTAATTGACAATCACATAATCATATTCCGCCCAATGGGAAATTTCCTCATCGGCTTTGTTCATCCGTTGCTGAACCACATCATCGGGGTCGCGGGCGCGTTTGCGCAAGCGCTTTTCCAATTCTTCGCGTGATGGCGGCAGGATGAAAACCTTGACCAGATCATCGCGGGCAATCTCGCCCAATTGCTGCGCGCCCTGCCAGTCAATATCGAACAGAATGTCCTTGCCATTGCTGAGCGCTTGCTCAACCGCTCCCTTGGGGGTGCCATAAAAATTGCCAAATACTTCAGCCGATTCCAGAAACTCGCCCCTCTCGCGCATGTCACTGAACTGCGCCTCGTCGACAAAATAATAATCTTCCCCATGCACTTCGCCGGGACGGCGCGGTCGGGTGGTGGCGGATATGGACAAAGACAAATCCGGATCAAGCCGCAAGAGCCTGTTGCACAAGGTGGTTTTGCCGGCGCCCGACGGGCTGGAGACCACAAACATCAGGCCACGGCGGGTAATTTTATTAACGGGGATCAGGTCCATCATTCCACATTCTGAATTTGTTCCCGGAACTGATCGATCACAGTCTTTAATGACAGGCCGATATTTTTCAGCGCCATGCCGGGAGTTTTTGAACATAAGGTATTGGCTTCGCGGTTAAACTCCTGGGTGAGAAAGTCAAGCTTGCGCCCAACCACACCACCTTTGGCCAAAAGCGCACGCGCTGCATCAATATGGGCCTTGAGGCGATCGAGTTCTTCACGAATATCGGCCTTTACCGCCAATATCGCTGCCTCCTGGGCGAGGCGGTCTTGGTCGATCTTGGCATCATCAAGAAGGGTTTTGATTTGCGCTGCGATACGGGTTTTAATCTGGCTCAATGTTTCTTGTTCCAGTGCCTCGGCTGCACCCGTCAGCTTTTCAATCTCGTCAATTTGCCCATTCAAAATAGTGGCCAGCTCCGCCCCCTCTTCGGCACGCGCCGCCACCAAAGCGGCAATCGCTTTATCCAGACTTTGCAACATCGCCTCTTCCAGCGCTTGCGCTTCTTTGTCGTCAAGCGCCGGCGCTTCACTGGAAAGCACCCCGCGCATGGATAAAATGCCTTCCGGGCGCGGCAATTCCGTTTCCACCTTCAAGCGCACATCATGGATAGCCGCAATCGCCTGGGCCAGAACCGCCTCATTGACGATAAATCCGGCCTCGCCCGCATCATCGCGATAGGAGAGGCTGACAGCGATAGACCCGCGGGAAAAAGCGCTTGAAAGTTTTTTGCGCAGTTTTGCTTCCAACGGATCAAAGCGCGATGGCAGACGCAGGCGCAAATCCAATCCGCGCCCGTTCAGGCTCCGCAACTCCCAGCCCCAGGAAATCTCCCCTTGCGGGGTAGCAAAACTGTCCTCATGGCGCGCAAAGCCCGTCATGCTGGAAAGTCTGTTGGTTGATCCCCTCACTGACTGCTCCGCTCGGCTTCAATGGCCCGCCATTTGGCGACATTGCGATTATGGTCCCGCAAATTATCCGCAAAGGCATGGCCGCCCGTACCATCCGCCACAAAATAGAGATAATCCGTATCCGCCGGGTTAAGCACGGCAGCCAGCGAGGCTTCCCCCGGATTGGCAATCGGCGTTGGCGGCAAACCGCGAATGACATAGGTGTTGTAAGGGGTCTCCCGGCGCAATTCGCTGACCCGCAAACCGCGCCCCAAAGGCTCACCGCCGGTCAGCCCATAAATAATCGTCGGGTCCGATTGCAGGCGCATACCCTTGCGCAGGCGATTGACAAAAACCGACGCCACTTGCGGGCGTTCTTCGGGCAAGGCCGTTTCTTTTTCGACGATTGATGCGAGTATGACCGCTTCTTGCTTGCTATCGAATGGTAAATCATCGGCGCGGCTTTCCCATAAGCGATCCAGCACTTCATCATGGGCTGCCATCATGCGCCCAATAACAGCATTGCGGGTTTCACCACGGGTAAAGGCATAGGTTTCCGGCAGCAAATCACCCTCGGCAGGCTCAATCGTTATCTCCCCGGTGAGAATGTCATTGGCCGCCACCAAAGCCAATACCTGTCTGGTCGTGCGCCCTTCCGGCACGGTCACCGAATAAAGGATGGCATTGCCTTCAACCAGAATATCAATAATCTCCTGCAGGGAAGCCTCGGCGGGAATCGCAAATTCTCCGGCCTGTAATTGGCCGCCCAGCTTTTGCAGACGTATGGCAGCGCGAAAATATTTATCGGATCGGATAAGCCCCTTTTCTTCCAGCAATCTGGCAATCTCGCCGCTACCCATGCCCGGCTCCACCAGAACGATTGCCGCTTCACGGTTTGGCCCCGGGCGTTGATACTCATATTTAGCGTAAAAGAAACCGGCAGCGCAAACAATCGCAAAAATGAAAGCCAATGTGACGATGAACTTTATCAGCCCTGATACAATACCACCCTGTTGCCGGTTTTTCATGGGTCTAGACCTTTCGCATGACCAAAGACGCATTGGTGCCGCCAAAACCGAAGGAATTGGAAAGAACCGCATTGATCTCTTTTTTTACAGGCGCCAAAGGCGCAAGATTGATCGGCGTCTCCACCGAAGGGTTTTCCAAATTCAGCGTTGGCGGGGCCATATTGTCGCGCATGGCCAGAAGCGAGAAGATCGCCTCCACGGCTCCCGCAGCGCCCAGCAAATGCCCGATAGAGGATTTCGTCGAGGACATGACAAGCCCATCTGCCGCATCACCAAACAGGCGCTCAACGGCGTGCAATTCTATTTCATCGCCTTTCGGAGTCGATGTGCCATGGGCATTGATATAATCAATATCGCCCGGTGACATGCCGGCACGTTTCAAGGCCATGGCCATAGCCCGATAGCCGCCATCGCCATCTTCTGCCGGTGCTGTCACATGAAAAGCATCCCCGGACAGGCCATATCCGACCACTTCTCCATAAATCTTTGCGCCGCGCGCGACAGCTTTTTCAAATTCTTCCAGCACGACAATTCCCGCACCCTCCCCCATAAGGAAGCCATCGCGGCCCTTATCCCAGGGACGGGACGCTTTTTCCGGCATTTCATTATAGCCCGTAGACAGCGCTTTGCAGGCGGCAAATCCGGCCATGCCAAGACGGGAAATCGCGGCTTCGGCACCACCGGCCACCATCACATCGGCATCCCCCATCTGGATCAACCTTGCAGCATCACCAATCGCATGGGCACCCGTGGAACAGGCCGTAACCACCGAATGGTTCGGACCTTTAAGGCCAAAACGAATGGATACCTGACCGGATACAAGATTGATCAAACGACCGGGAATAAAAAATGGCGAGATACGGCGCGGGCCTTTTTCGTGCAAGGTAATCGCCGCTTCTTCTATTCCGGCCAAACCGCCAATGCCGGATCCAATGAGAACACCTGCGCGTTCCTTTTCCTCTTCGCTGGAAAATTCAAGGCCACTATCCTGCAAAGCCATGGCCGAAGCGGCAATGCCAAAAGTGATAAACGGGTCTATTTTGCGTTGCTCTTTGGCAGGAACCCAGTCATCGGCATTAAAAGCCAATGCGCCCGCTTCTGCCCCGCCCCCATACCCGCTCGCAAGGGGCACTTCGGCCGCAATTTTGCAGGGCAAGTCATCGGTTTTGAACTTTTCAATAATATTGGCGCCGCTATCACCTTTCAGCAGCCGCTGCCAAACACCATCATGGATCGCCCCTCCGGCATCCTGTTTGGAGCCCGCCCCCAAAGGTGTAACAAGACCGATCCCCGTAACAACAACCCGCTTCAGCATGAAGACCCTTTCTTTTTCAAGTGGCGACAACTCTATCCGTTCACGCCTCGAATCGAAAGCATTTTAGAGCCTATTTTCGTTTTGATTAAATCAAAACCGGGCTCCAAGTCTTTGTTTTGACGCTCCTAAGCCAAGGCGAAGGGCCGGACGGATAACCGGCCTCACCCTGAGGATCCGCGAAGCGGCGTCTCGAAGGGTCCACTTATCCTGAAAACGCTCTAAGCAAAAACCGCCGCAAGGTTTATCGCCCGCAGCGGTTTGACTTTAAAATCCAGCCCATGGCCCGCCCTGCCTGAAAAGCATGTCGAAAAGCACTTAACGGCTGAAAACTTCTTTATTTTTTTGCTTCTTCAATGAATTTAATCGCATCGCCTACGGTCTGAATAGACTCAGCGGCATCATCAGGAATTTCAATATCGAACTCTTCTTCAAAAGCCATAACCAATTCAACGATATCCAGGCTGTCTGCGCCAAGGTCGTCGATGAAACTCGCTTTTGGCTCTACTTTTGCGGGATCCGCGTCAAATTGTTCGACGGCAATTTTTTTTACGCGCTCGGCGATATCAGACATAAATCTGCTCCTTTTTTATTCCGGCTGCTGGCCGGTCCTCTTTCGGGCACCCCTATTAGAGGAAACTGACGAGTGGGCGATACGGCATATTGAAGAAATACGCAAGCACCGCCCCCCCTGGAAATTGGGGCTTTTTGAAAAAACCCCGTTAAATCATAGCCATACCACCATTTACATGCAGGGTTTGGCCGGTGATATAGCCCGCTTCCACAGACGCAAGATAGGCCGTAGCGGCAGCAATATCCTCTGGCGTACCCATGGCTCCGGCGGGAATTTTAGCATAAATTGCCTGTTTTTGCTCATCATTTAACGCCTCGGTCATCGCCGTTGCAATAAAGCCGGGGGCGATACAATTCACGGTGATGTTGCGGCTGGCAACTTCCTGGGCAAGGGATTTGGAAAGGCCGATCATGCCCGCCTTGGAGGCCGCATAATTGGTCTGGCCGGGATTACCGGTAACCCCGACAATGGAGGTAATGGCAATGATACGCCCAAAACGCGCTTTACTCATGGGGCGCAAACAGGCCTTGGCAAGGCGTTGATAGGCGGTCAGATTGATTCGCAAGACATCATCCCAATCCTCCGGCTTCATCCGCATCATCAGCCCGTCGCGGGTAACTCCGGCATTGGCCACCAGAATATCAAGCCCGCCCATGGCCTCAATCGCCTGGCCCGGCAAAGCATCAACAGCATCGAGATCGGAAAGATTGCATGGCAGGATATGCGCGCGCGCACCCAATTCCTTGGCCAGAGCTTCGAGCTTTTCCGCTCTGGTGCCGGACAGGCAAATTTCAGCCCCTTGCCCGTGCAGGGCTTTGGCAATGGCCCCGCCAATGCCACCAGTGGCACCTGTTACCAGTGCTTTTTTTCCTGTGAGATCAAACATAAATATTCCGTCTTTTCGTAAGCGTTAGAGAAAAGCTTTAAAAGCTTCGACTGTGTCGGGCGCGCCCACCGAAAGCATTTTGGCCTCTGGCGCAATGCGCTTGATGAGACCGGCCAATACTTTGCCGGACCCAATTTCAACAAAATGATCGCTGCCCTCAGCAGCCATGGCGGCAATGCTTTCGCGCCAACGCACCCGCCCCGTAACCTGATTGACCAGCAAATCGCGAATTTCATCAGGGCTGTTAACCGGTGCCGCCGTTATATTGGCAAATAATTTTGCCTGGGGCTGGTTGATCTTTGTTTGTGCCAGGGCCGCACGCATTTTCTCTGCCGCAGGCCCCATCAGCGAGCAATGAAATGGTGCCGAGACCGGCAAAGCCAGCGCCCGCTTGGCCCCCAGATTTTTGGCCGAGGCAATCATCGCTTCAATCGCCGCAGCGCTACCGGATACCACAATCTGGCCGGGGGCATTGTCATTGGCTATTTCGCATATTCCTTTCCCGGCAAGCTCCGCGCAGGCTTTTTCTATCGCCGCCATATCAAGACCCAGCACTGCCGCCATGGCCCCCTCGCCCACAGGAACTGCCGCCTGCATGGCCTCGCCACGCAAGCGTAAAAGCCGCGCCGTATCCGGCAGGCTGATCGCACCAATCGCGCATAGGGCCGAATATTCCCCCAGGGAATGACCGGCAACGCTGGCGACATTATCAAGCGACAGTCCCGCCTCTTTTTCCAGCACCCGAAACGCGGCCAGAGATGTTGCCATCAAAGCCGGCTGGGTGTTGGTGGTCAGGCTTAATTCTTCTTTTGGCCCTTCAAAGATCAACTGGCTGAGTTTCTCGCCAAGGGCATCATCAACCTCGGCAAAAACATCTCGCGCCACCTCAAAATCATCGGCCAGCGCGCACCCCATGCCAACGGCCTGACTGCCCTGACCGGGAAAAACCAGAGATAACCCCATGGAAACTGTCCTTTAACAACAAATAAAAAAGAGCATGCAACGGACCCATCATCCGGCTGCACATAAACAAACAAAGCAACAAAGCTAAACGGCTAATGAACGCCCGATTTCAAGAAATTTTGCCCGTCTTTGAACCCGCAACTCGTCGGGGCTTAAAGGTTCCAGATCATGCAGCGCCGCTTCAATCGCATCACCAAGGCGCTCTATGGCCGCTTCCGGATCGCGATGGGCGCCGCCCAAAGGCTCCGGCACAATGCCATCAATAACCTTCAATTCCAGCAAATCTTGCGCAGAAATTTTCATGGCTTCGGCGGCATCCGGCGCCTTGTTCTCGCCTTTGCCTTGCGCTTCTTTCCACAAAATAGACGCACAACCTTCCGGCGAAATCACCGAATAGACCGCATGCTCCATCATCAGCACTTTATTGGCCGCCGCCAGCGCCACCGCGCCGCCAGAACCGCCTTCGCCGACAATCACCGAAACCAGCGGCGCCCCGAGGCTGAGGCATTTTTCTGTGGAAGCGGCAATCGCTTCGGCTTGGCCGCGCTCCTCTGCGCCCTTGCCGGGATAGGCCCCGGAAGTATCTATCAGGGTTATCACCGGCATATCAAAGCGCTCGGCCATTTCCATCAACCGCACGCTCTTGCGATAGCCCTCGGGCCGGGCCATGCCAAAATTATGATCAATACGGCTTTTGGTATCGCGCCCTTTTTCATGGCCGATAATCATCACCGAGCGACCCCGAAACCGCGCCGGACCGCCAAGAATAGCCTTGTCTTCCCCAAAGGCCCTGTCCCCGGCAAGAGGGGTAAAATCTTCCGTCAGGCCAGCCACATATTCCTTGAAATGGGGCCGCGCCGCATGACGGGCCACAGAGGTCTTTTGCCAGCGCGACAGATTGGCATAAGTATCCGCCAGCAATTTTTCCGCCCTGCTTTCAAGCTTGGAAATCTCCTCCTCGACATTCACCGCCTCATCGCCATTGATGGTGCGTAAATCGTCAATCCGGCCTTCCAGTTCGGCAATCGGCTTTTCGAAATCAAGATAGCTGCGCATGCGCGCTCCTTTCAGAATTCCCCCTTCCATATCGGAGGATATGTCGCTGTTCCGGGTAATTTATAGGCTTGGTGGGGTGATTGCAAACCCCTTTCAAGTCCCGTTCATTCGGGTGCATATGGATCAATATGCGACAGGCTATCAATAATCGGGCAATCCGTCTTATCACCTTTGTCGCATTGGGACGCTATTTTCTGAAGACGGCGCGAAAGCTGCTGAAGATCGCGAATTTTGGCCCTGATCGTTTCCCTGTGACGCAGGGTCATTGCATGGATCTCATCGCAATTAGGGGCGCCATCCTCCAAACCCAACAGATTGCGAATATCGCCCAAAGGAAAGCCCAGTTCGCGACAGCGGCGGATGAAAGTGAGGCGGCGCGCCTCATCGGCACCATAGACCCGATGCCCGCCCGTGGTTCGGCCGGGATCCTGCAGCAGACCTATTTTCTCATAATAGCGAATGGTCTCGACCTTGACCCCCGCCAGTGCCGATAATCGCCCGATTGTGAAGCCTTGCGCCAAAGCCCGTGTCATAAAATGCTTGATCCTGTAGTTACTACAGCTTTTAGCATAAGCACATGATCCACAAAACAAAAAATAAAATTCAACCATCGGGCCATGACGGGGATGAACAGACACCAGAAAATGGCACAGCCTTGTCTGCCAATGGCCTATTTGTCAGTGGCGGCGCGCTGTCAGGGCTGTTTGCCTTTATCGGCGCTTCTTGCTGTGTGCTGCCATTGGCGCTGGTCAATCTCGGGGTCAGCACGGCGCTGGTTGGCAATCTCGCCTTTTTTGCCCGCTATGGGGCATGGTTCAAATGGGCCGCTTTTGCTCTCGTCCTCCTCAGCTTCTTCCTCGCTTTCCGGCAAAGGCGACCAAGCGCCGGCATAATCGCAATTTTATTATTTGGCGCAGGGCTGACCGCATTGGCTTTTATCTTTCCCTATTTTGAAGGCGATATATTGCAATGGATGGTCCGAAGATAAATTATACCCCCCGCTCCACCATCACCTGCCCGCAATGTGGCGGCCAGACGGTCGAGACCATGCCCGATAATGCCTGCCAGTATTTCTACGACTGCAAGCATTGCGGCGCATTGCTCAAACCAAAAACCGGTGATTGCTGCGTCTATTGTTCTTACGGGGACACCCCCTGCCCGCCAATTCAACTGGGTAATTGCTGCGCGCAATAAAAAGAAGCGGCCCTGCCGGATTTATCGCGGCGCAAAGCCGTGCAGGAACGGGCGAATAAAAAGACAAGCCAAGGAAACAACTCATCCTGAGGTGGCCAGCTTGCTGGCCCTCGAAGGATGGAGATTGAAGAAACCAAGCTTCAACAAGAGCCATT
>Ga0256839_1002538_pt1 | contig 20155 bp, 20 predicted proteins | sample 354166metaG_FD_185968 | JGI IMG/M metagenome (GOLD analysis project Ga0256839, IMG submission 185968) | Hydrothermal vent microbial communities from Mid Atlantic Ridge, Atlantic Ocean - 354-166 | ecosystem: Environmental > Aquatic > Marine > Hydrothermal vents | place: Atlantic Ocean: Mid... | reverse complement strand
GCTTGTTCGGCAATAGTGGCTTGATTTTGCTGAATTGTTCTTCCGTTAACCAAAATGTCCCAGACATGAAACCCTCCCTGTTTCATATCTTGAATCACATTCTGATTTATAGGTCTACGCCCTAGGAGGACAGAACATGCAGGAGCATATGCGGGCTGGACCCGCCACGGGAGAGGTTTGCCAAAATCTGGCCGATGATCTGCTGCGGGGCGCCGACGCTATCGCGCTTTTCGTCTTTGGCGACGTGAAACACCGGCGCAAGGTCTACTACTACGCAGGTGAAGCCAAGGTGCGGATGCCGACCTTCCGGATGGGCAACGTGATTTGTGCCCGGAAATCAAGCCTCCTGGACTGGATCGAGCGGCAGGAACGGGCGCAGTGAAAATAGCAGCCCTTTTCTTCACACCGGACGATCACAGCGGACACTGAACCATGGATAGCGCCATGCGTAGCAGCGGCGCCAAGGCTGACGCCGAGGCGGCCACCCCCATGCGGCCGGATGATCTGACCAGACTGCGCCTGAAGCTCCACCGCAACGGCTATCTCCCTGTCCCGGTGGTCGGGGCGCATGTCTCGATGAAGGCGGCAGGCAAGCGGCCGATGATGAAGGGCTGGGAGACCGTCTGCGCCCGCGCTGACGACACAGAGATTGCCCGCTGGTCGAAGGCCCAGCGCAACTGCACCAATACAGGTTTGCTATGCGGGACGCTGATCGGCATCGACATCGACGTGCTGGATCGGGATCACGCCCACCGCCTGACCAGCATTGCCACCGAAATACTCGGCAGGACACCCGCCGTACGGATTGGCCGCGCACCGAAGATCTTGCTGGCTTTCCGCACCGAAGCGCCTTTCGACAAGATCCAAACTCCCGAGTTTCACATGCTCGACGGCACGGTGGCGCGCGTCGAGATTCTGGCCACCGGGCAACAATTCGTGGCTTTCGGCATCCACCCCGACACCAAAGCCCCCTATCACTGGCCTGAAAGCTCACCGCTTGACGTGCCACTGCGTGAACTGCCGGCCGTCAGCAAGGAGCGGTGCCAAGACTTGATCGCCGCAGCAGAGAAATATCTGCGCAAGGTTGGGGGACAGAGCAGTGTTGATCGCCGCGAGATCGAACGCGCGGGCCGCAAGGCTGCCGGGCTCAGGCGTAACCAGACCCCATCGCGAGAGCTGGTCGAGGAAGCCGTTGCGCATATCCCGAATGACGACCTGCCCTACGACGAATGGATCAAGGTCGGGCATGCGCTCTATTCGGCGCTGGGCGCCGACGGGCGCGAGTTGTGGGAAGCATGGTCAGCGCAAGCAGGAAAGAATGATCCGGCCTGCACCGCCGAGAAGTGGGACAGTTTCGCCAATGTCCACAGCGTGACTGTTGGCACGTTATTCTGGCTGGCGCAGCAAAACGGGTGGCGGGCCGAACGGCCGCGTCGGGTGTGCACCGCTCGCGGAAACGTCTCGCCCAGGCCCCCCGATGCGACCGACAATTCGGGGCGGCCGACGATCAAGATTTTCGCAGGCCACCTCCCCGACACCGTTGATCGGGCGGAATCGGCGCTTATTGGTGCCGGTCTCGGCTTCTACCAGCGCGGCAGCATGGTTGTGCGCCCGGCCATGGTGCCAGTCGCAATCTCGGGCGACCGACAGGTAGATGCCCCTCGCCTAATCACCGTTGATCGGCACCATTTGACTGAAGCCTTCACCAAGGCTGCCAATTGGGAACGCTTCGATGCCCGGGCCAAGGACTGGGTGCGCATCGACTGCCCGCGTCATATTGCCGAAACATATCTGTCGCGCGAGGGTCAATGGCGCCTGCCCGTGCTCACGGGGATCATCAACACGCCGACGCTTCGCCTGGACGGCTCGATCCTCGACATGCCCGGCTATGACGCACGCACGGGGCTGCTGTTCGATCCCCAGAATACCCGGTTTCCGACCATGCCGCGCGATCCCGACCGCGCAATGGCGTTGCGGGCGCTGGGCTATCTCAAGGACCTGATCTCGACCTTTCCCTTTGTCACGGCAGCGGATCGGGCCGTGGCACTGTCGGCCATCCTGACGGCGCTGGTGCGCCGCTCGCTGCCAACAGCCCCGCTGCACGGCTTCAACGCACCGACGGCCGGCACCGGCAAGTCCATGCTGGTCGATCTCGCAAGCCTGATCGCCACCGTCCGACCGGCGCCGGTGATCGCACAGGGAAAGTCCGAGGAGGAAATGGAAAAGCGGCTTGGCGCTGCACTGATTGCAGGCGATGTGCTGATCGCCATCGATAACTGCGAAGAACCGCTGAGCGGCGAGCTCCTCTGCCAAACCATGACCCAAACAAGCCTCAAGGTCCGCATCCTTGGCAAGTCGGTGAATGCCGAGGTGCCGAGCAACGCCACCATCTTTGCCACAGGCAACAATCTGACTTTCGAGGGAGACATGACCCGCCGCGCACTTCGGGCCACGCTCGATGCCGGGGTCGAACGGCCGGAGCTGCGCGCCTTCGACCGTGACCCCATCGCTATGGTGAAGGCCCAGCGCGGGAATTACGTCGCCGCGGCGCTTACCATGCTGCGAGCCTATCACATTGCCGGCCGACCACAGCAGCGCCCACCGTTGGGCTCGTTCAACGACTGGTCGCGCTGGGTGCGCGATGCGCTGATCTGGCTCGACGAGGCAGCCCCCTGCGACACGATGGAGGAGTTGCGCGGGGCCGATCCCAAGCTTGAGGCATTGATCGCCGTTGTCGAACAATGGCGCGAAGTCATCGGCATGGATCGGGTCAGTGTCCGCCAGGTCATCGATCGTGCGACAGAACAACGCGCGCAATTCCATGGCGGTTCAGAATTCGTCCATCCCGAGTTCCGCGAGGCGTTGCTGCGGGTTGCGGGCACGACAGGGAACATCAATGGCGCAAGGCTCGGAAAATGGATCAGCGCGCACCAGAACCGCGTCGTCGGTGGGCATCGCCTGGTTGCGGCAGGCATGTCGGCAGGGCGCGCGCGCTGGCAGCTCGAAAGGGTGGAAACGGCCGCAACGGCGATCCACAACGGTTCTGAAACTTTCCGGAAGCTTACTGATGCGTGAAGTTGACTCCCGATCCGTCTGGTGGGTTTGGTGGCTTTGGTGGGGATATTCCGACCGTAATCTATGTTTGTCCGAAAAACTGTCAGAGCTGAAGAACACATCGATGAAAGCGCATTACCCCAACGCCCTGCAATCCGTGACAATAACGATGAACAGGGGGAAACACCCCACCAAACTCCACCATCCCCACCAGTCAATTCGTCAGCCGATGCCAAAAACCGATCCGCATCGTGAAACTTTCAGAACCGTCGTTAACCGGAGGATGGGCGGACCTCGGGCCATCGGACGGTTCCTTTTGCGCCCATTCGTATGTGGGGGGGCTTGGCGCATCGCGTCGCCAGCATCAGGGGGCGAAAATGACTAAACTCGACAGCGCCGAGACCAAGACCGCCTTCGCCGCGCGCGTCGGTCTGACCAAGGGGCGGATATCACAGCTGATTGCCGAGGGACTCCCCGTGCGCCCGGACGGCACCATCGACGTGGCGAAAGGGCTCGCCTGGATCGAGGCAAACCTCGACCCTGCCCGGCGCCACAAGGGCGGTGCCCCGTCGGCCTCCACCCGCACGGCCACGCTGGCCGAGGCCAAGCGGCTGCACGAAATCGTCAAGGTCCAGCGCGCCCGCCTGGCCTATGAGCGCGAACAGGGCAAGCTGATCGACGCCGAGGAAGCCCAGCGCACGGTGTATGCGCGCGCCCGTGCCGAACGCGACGCGCATCTGGCGTGGGTTCAGCGCACGGCGCCGCTGCTGGCCGCCGAACTCGGCGCCGATCCGCGGGCCACCTTCGCCGCGCTCGACCGCATGATGCGTGAGCATCTGGAACATCTGGCCGACCTGCCGCTTGGAGAACTGGGCAATGGTGCCTGAGATCGACCTTGCCTGGCGGCGCGGCATCCGCCCCGAACCACCGATCCCGGTTTCGGACTGGGCCGACCGGCACCGCATCCTGCCGCCCACCTCGGCCGAGCCCGGGCGCTGGCGCACGGATCGCACGCCCTATCTGCGCGAGGTGATGGATGCGCTGTCCACCTCCAGCCCCTATGAACGCGTCGTGCTGATGAAAGGGGCGCAGACCGGCGGCTCCGAAGCAGGGCTGAACTGGCTTGGCTACATCATCCAGAACGCGCCCGGCATCGCGATGCTGGTGATGCCTTCGCTCGACATGGTGCGCCGCAACACGACGGTGCGCATCGACCCGCTGATCGAGGCCACGCCCGCGCTGCGTGAGCTGGTCGCCTCGCCCCGCTCCCGCGATGCCGGCAACAGCCTGTTCCGGAAATCCTTCCCCGGCGGCCAGCTGGTGATGACCGGCGCCAACTCGGCCGTCGGGCTGCGCTCGACGCCGGTGCGTTATCTCTTTCTCGACGAGGTGGACGGCTATCCCGGCGATGCCGATGGCGAGGGCGATCCGGTCGATCTGGCCATTCAGCGCACCGCCACCTTCCAGGGCCGGCGCAAGATCTACATGGTTTCGACGCCCACGCTGAAGGGGCATTCCCGTATCGAGGCGGCCTTCGAGGATAGCGACAAACGTTTCTTTCACGTTCCCTGCCTGCATTGCGGCGATATGGCACCGATCACCTGGGCGCGCATCCGCTGGCCGGAAGGGCGGCGCGATGAAGCCCATCTGGTCTGCGAGGCCTGCGGCGGCATCCACCACGAGCACGACAAGCCGCGCCTGCTGGCCGGCGGGGAATGGCGTGCAACCGCCAGGGGCGACGGCCGGACCGCCGGCTTTCACCTCTCGGCGCTCTACTCCCCGTGGGAAACCTGGGCCGAAATCGCCACCGAGCACGGCCGCATCCGCAAGGATCCCGCCCGGCTTCAGGTCTGGGTCAACACCAAGCTGGGCGAATCCTGGGAAGACCAGGCCGGCGATACCGTCCCCGCCGACCCCCTGATGGCCCGGCGCGAAGATTGGGGCGATGCGCTGCCGGACTGCGTCGCCGTGCTCACCGCCGGCGTCGATGTGCAGGGCGACCGGATCGAGGTGCAGATCCTCGGCTGGGGCCGCGACGAGGAAGTGTGGGTAATCGACTACCGCGTACTCTGGGGCGACCCATCAGGCCCGCGCCTCTGGTCCGACCTCGACATGGTGTTGCAAACCAGCTTCCCGCACCCGGCCGGGATCGAGTTGCCCGTGCGCGCGGCCGCCATCGACACCGGCGGTCATCACACCAAGATGGCCTACGAGTTCTGCCGCACCCGCCTTGCCCGCCGCATCTGGGCGATCAAGGGCCGCGGCGGCCCCGGCATCCCGGTCTGGCCGCGCCGCCCCACACGCAGAAACAAGGGCAAGATCCCGCTCTTCATCGTCGGTGTGGACGCGGTGAAGGATGCCGTCTACGCCCGCCTGCGCCTCACCGAACCCGGCCCCGGTGCGATCCACTTCCCCCGCCGCCTGGACGCCGAGTATTTCCGCCAGCTGACCGCCGAGCGCGTCGTCACCCGCTTTACACGCGGCCGCCCCGTCCGCTCCTGGCAGCCCAAGCGCGACGGCGAGCGCAACGAGGCGCTGGATACCTTCGTCTATGCCCACGCTGCGTTGCACGGGCTGATCAGCATGGGGTTGCGGTTGAATGAGGAGGTGGAGAGGGTGGTGAAGCAAGCCGCGGTGCCAGAAAACGAGGCGAAGGCAGTAATCCGCTCCCGGTGGCTCACGACATGAAATCCATATCCAGATGTTGTGCCTTATTGACTTTTCTGGTCGACATGTCGACTCTCCGCACGATACGCACGATACGCACGATACGCACGATGGAGGAAACAGTCATGCCAGACAGCCACTCTACACTGCGCAAGATCGTCGGTTTCTCGGCGCCGTCAGAATTGGGGGCTGCGGTTAAGCAGGAAGCAGGCGGGTGAGGCCTCTCCTTGCACAAGTTGTTCGAAGAAATGTGGGAACTCTACAAGAAAACGAAGAAATCATAATGCCTGTAAATCTCGACAAGCCCCAATACTGGAAGAAGGATATCGCCAAATCCGTTGATATGTATAACCAGTGGTTCATGAAATTTGCGCCTAAAGCATTCCGCGATACACGAAAAGAGGCGACAAGGGATGTAGAGGCGACTCTCAAGTCCACGGCAAACCTCACCAATATCAAGCCCGAGGTAATGAAGCGCTGGCCGGAAGTTCTACCGACTCTGAGAATGTCAACCTGCCCTCCGCTGGCTGTCGACCGGCTCATCGGTCTGGCCGATGTGCCTCCGGCCATGGTCAAGCGGATGGAGAAGGAGAAGAAACTCCCGGTCCGGCTGAAAGGGGCAGCGCTTGATGCCGAGCTTCGAAAAATCGCGGACATCATCGAACGCATGGCCGACCCAGATATTTTCGTCTGGATCGGGCGCGAAGAACCAGCCACAGAGGCGGAAATCCATCGTGCCGCCACCATTGTAGCGGATAGGCTGTGTGGCAGCGTCGCAAATCCCATCATTCGAAATGCGCAGGAACAACGCCAACTAGCATATATTGGCAAGTGGCTAGAGGCTCGCGGCTACCGCAAGATCGCAGATGGGCACAGCGATTTCCGCACCATGCCGGCTGGAACTTATTCGTTCCGCATGAATGTTCCGGTCGGAGGTGACAATAGCTCGAACACCGTCAACATCCCCGTTGACGCCGTCATCATGCGCCGCACCGCCAAGCCTGGAGAATTCCCATTGCTGGTCGAGGCCAAGTCGGCAGGGGATTTTACCAACACCAACAAACGCCGGAAGGAAGAAGCACAGAAAATCAATCAGCTACGCCACACCTACGGCAAGGACATTGAGTTCATACTTTTTCTGTGTGGCTACTTTGATAGTGGGTATCTCGGCTATGAGGCCGCAGAAGGGATTGATTGGGTGTGGGAACACAGGATCGACGATCTTCAGGACTTTGGCCTATGACCGATATCAACCAACTCGAGGCTGAACGGCTTGCCCTGCAAGCGGCACTGGACGGTGAGAAAACGTCGGAAGACCGGAACCGCATGGGCCAATTTGCAACCCCGACGGAACTTGCTCGAGAAATAATTGGTTATGGGATTAGCCTGCTGCCTGAGGACCTTCCAATCCGGTTTCTCGATCCCGCTATCGGGACCGGCTCATTCTATTCCGCTCTGTTAGCGATTGTACCCAGTGAACGGATCGAAAGCGCAGCCGGGTTTGAGATCGATCCACACTATGGTGAGCCTGCCCGTGCTCTCTGGCAAGACACGGAACTTGAAATCCACCTCGAAGACTTTGCAGCGGCGTCGCCTGTAGGGCGAGAAGCAAACCTTTTAATCTGCAATCCACCGTACGTCCGGCATCATCACATGGATGCTGTGAGAAAGGCTACCATCCAGCGCCGCACAGAAGAGGCTTGCGGCGTCAAGATGAACGGACTCTCTGGTCTTTACTGCTATTTCATGGGGCTTGCACATCCCTTCATGTCCGAAAACGGCATCGCAGGCTGGCTCATCCCGAGTGAGTTCATGGGCGTAAATTACGGGACCATGCTAAAGCGCTACCTTCTTGAAAAGGTAACGCTTCTCCGAATCCACCGCTACGACCCTAATGATGTGCAATTTGATGATGCGCTGGTCTCGTCCTCGGTTGTGTGGATTAAGAAATGTCGGCCGCCGAAAAATCACAGCGTTCTCTTCACCTATGGCGGCACGCTCGCATCCCCGTCACTCGCACGCAAGGTACCAGCCACCGAACTGGCTCTTGAGACAAAATGGACGCGTTATCCGCAGGCCGATAGCGCCACGCGAAAAAGCGAAATCACTCTGGGCGATCTCTTCGAGATCAAGCGCGGCCTTGCCACTGGCGATAACAGCTTCTTCATTATGGACCGTGGTCAAATCGAAGAACGCGGCCTACCAATGGAATGTTTTCGCCCCGTCTTGCCGGGGTCACGCTATATCCTTGGAGACGAGATCAAAGCCGATGAGGCTGGCCATCCTCTACTGCCCAAACAGCTGTTTCTTCTTGATACGCGCCTTACCGAAGAAGAGATTGCAGAACGCTACCCAGCGCTCCATGCGTATCTCGAATCCGGCAAGACGGGTGAAAAGGCGGTAGCCGAGCGCTATTTGTGCCGGGGGCGGAAGCCATGGTACTCGCAAGAGAAACGACCCGCTGCGCCCATCATTTGCACTTACATGGGGCGGAGTAGAAACGGAGCGAAGCCCTTCCGGTTCATCTTGAACCACTCTGACGCAACCGCTTGCAACACCTACCTGCTACTGTACCCCAAGCCAATTCTGGACCGGGCTGTGGAAAAGAATGCCGAAGCCATACGGGTAGCATGGGAGTTCCTGAATGGGATCGATGCCGACGAATTGCTTGGTCATGGCCGTGTCTATGGTGGTGGACTGCACAAACTCGAACCGAAAGAACTTCGAGGCTTCCCAGCAGAGGCGTTGGCCGAGCGCCTCGGCCTGAATCTTCTCTCTCTTACGCAATCTGACCTGTTCGACCGCCGAGTCGCATAGCAATTGGTGCAACAACCCACCTTTCTCTTTCCCAAACATTCCCAATAGCTTGAGGCTCCAAAATGGGCGATTCTCCAACCCATGCGGACCCTCCTCCAACGCCTGCTCAAACTCGCGCGCATTCGCGGTCTTGACGCCGCCGGCGGCGGGCGGCGTTGGGAGAGCGCCAAGACCATCGACGGGCTGAACGCGGCGGTCCTGGCGGGCGCGACCACTGCGGCGCGGCGGGCCGGGTGGTATGCACGGAACAGTCCTTGGGTCGCGGCGGCGGTGGACAGCCTGGTGGGCAATGTCGTCGGCGCCGGGATCAAACCGCAATCCACCCATCCCGACCGGGCGGTGCGCGAACGGTTGCAGGCGCTGTGGCTGCGCTGGACCGATCACGCCACGCCGGACGGGCTTGCAGATTTCTACGGGCTGCAGGCCATGGCCGTGCGGACGATGATCGAAAGCGGCGAGAGCTTCGCGCGGCTGAGGGTGCCTTCCGAGGCCAGCAGCATCCCCCTTCACATCGAACTTCTGGATCGCGAGCAGGTGCCGCTGGATCTGCACCGCGAGATCAGCGGCGGGGCGCGGATTCGGGCAGGCATCGAGTTCGATACGGCCGGCCGCCGGATTGCCTACCATGTGCTGTCCTCCCGCCCGGGCGATCCACTGAAGCCATACCGCACAGACCCGATCCGCGTCCCTTCCGCCGACTGCCTGCACCTGTTCAAGCCACTCGCTGCGGGCCAGCTCCGGGGAATCACCTGGCTCGCGCCGGTGCTGCTGCGGCTGCACGAACTCGACCAGTTCGAGGATGCGGCGCTGGTCAAGGCCAAGGTAGCGGCCCTCTTCACCGGCTTCATCACCGATCCCGACGGCACCGCGGGCGGGCTGTCCGGCACCAACACCGGCGGCGCGCTGACCGTGGGGATGGAACCCGGCAGCCTGATCCCGCTGCCTCCGGGCACCGATATCCGTTTCTCGAACCCGACCGAACACGATGCCTATGCGCCTTTCGTGAAGAACCACCTGCGCGCCATCGCGGCCGGGCTGGGTCTGCCCTACGAGCTGGTATCCGGCGATCTGGAAGGCGTCACCTATTCCTCGATCCGCGCTGGGCTGATCGAATTCCGCCGCCGGGTCGAGCAGTTGCAGCACAACGTGGTGGTGCACCTGTTCTGCCGTCCCGTGTGGGAGCGGTTCGTCCGCCTGGCGGTCCTGACGGGTGAGTTGCCTGCGCGGGATTTCGACCGGAACCCGGCAGCCTACCTCGGCTGCGCCTGGCTGCCGCCGAAGTTCGACTATGTCGATCCGGTGAAGGACGTGCAGGCCGAGATCATGGCAATCGGCGCTGGGCTCAAGAGCCGCTCCCAGGCGATCTCGGAACGCGGCTACGACGCCGAACAGGTGGATGGCGAGATCGCCGCCGACAAGGACCGCGCAGACGGGCTGGGGCTCAGCTTCGGCCCGACAAGCCCACCACAACAACAGGACATCCCCAATGGCTGATACCATCGAGCTTCTCACCCGCCGTGCCACGCTGGCGCCCGCCACCGCCGACGCAGAAGCCCGCACCGTCGAGGTCGTCTGGTCCACCGGCGCGCCGGTGCGCCGCCGTGACATGGACGGGCAATATATCGAACGGCTGAGCCTTGCGCCCGACGCGGTGGACCTGTCGCGCCTTGAGGGGGCGTCCGTTCTCGACGCCCATCGCCAGACCGCTGTGCGTGACGTGCTGGGCTCGGTCCGCAGCGCCACCGTTGATGGCAAGCGCGGCACGGCCCTCATCCAGTTCTCGGCCAGACCCGAGGTAGAGCCGATCTGGCAGGACGTGCAGGCCGGCATCCTGCGCCATGTCTCGGTCGGCTACTCGGTCGAGGAATGGGCCGAGTCCACCGAGAACGGCGCGCGCGTGCTGACGGCCGTGCGCTGGACACCCCACGAGATTTCCCTGGTGCCGACGCCGGCCGATCCCGGCGCCCATATTCGCATGGAGACAGAAATGCCTGACACTGAAACGCAAGAGGTGGTCGAAACAATGCCGCAGACCGAGACCCGGGCCGAGGCAAACGCCGAGATCCGCTCCATCGCCCGCATCGCCGGGCTGGACCAGTCCTGGATCGACAGCCAGATCGACGCGAATGCCGATCCCGACAGCGCCCGCCGCGCCGCCTTCGAGGCGCTGGCGGCCCGCAGCGCGCCCCCTGTCCGCACCGAACAGATCCGCGTGGAGATGGGCGAAAGCCACGACGACCCGGCACTGCGCGCCCGTCAGATGGGCGAGGCGCTATATGCCCGGATCAACCCGCGCCATGAGCTGAGCGAACCCGCTCGCCGCTATGCCCATGCCACGCCGGTGGACATGGCCAGGGAACTGCTGACGCTGCGCGGGGACTCCACGCTGGCGCTTTCGCCTGCAAGCCTTGTCACCCGCGCGCTGCACACCACCTCGGATTTTCCCATCATCCTTGGCGACACGGTGGGCCGGGTGCTGCGCGATGCCTATCAGGCCGCGCCCTCGGGCATTCGTCGCCTCGGCCGGCAGACCACGGCACGCGACTTCCGCGCGGTGAACAAGATCATGCTGGGTGAGGCGCCGCTTCTGGAAAAGCTGAACGAGCATGGCGAGATCAAGGCCGGGACCATGGCCGAGGCGCGCGAGGCCTACAAGGTCGAGACCTGGGCCCGGAAGATCGGCATCACCCGGCAGGTTCTGGTGAACGACGACCTCGGCGCCTTCGCCGATCTTGCCCGCCGCATGGGGCAGGCCGCAGCCGAAACCGAGGCACGCATCCTCGTCACGCTGCTCGAATCCGGCACGGGCAACGGCCCGACCATGTCGGACGGCAAGACCCTGTTCCATGCGCAACACGGCAACAAGGCCGCCACGGGCGCGGTGATCTCGGATGCGACTCTGTCGGCTGCCCGGCTGGCGCTGCGCACCCAGAAAGGCATCGAGGATCGGACCATCCGCGCCACCCCCCGCAACCTGCTGGTGCCGCCTGCGCTGGAAACCACGGCCGAGAAATGGCTGGCCTCGATCGCGCCGGCCACGGCTGCGGATGTGAACCCGTTTTCGGGGTCGCTGTCCCTTGTCGTCGAGCCACGGCTGTCGAGCGCCACGCGCTGGTATGTCACGGCAGACCCCGGGGAAATCGATGGGCTTGAGTTCGCCTATCTTTCGGGGGCCGAAGGTCCACAGGTCGAAAGCCGCTCGGGCTGGGACGTTGACGGTGTGGAAATCCGGGTGATCCTGGACTTCGGCGCCGGCTTCCTCGACCACCGCGGCTGGTACATGAACCCGGGTGCGTGATGGCCGACCTTTCGCAACTCACCGCCTGGCGGGACGCCCTGATGGCCGCGCGCTATCGGGGCGTCCGCACCGTCGAATATGACGGCAAGCGCGTCACCTATGCGACCGACAGCGAGATGGCCGCCGCGCTTGCAGATCTCAACCGACAGATAGCGGGCGCGTCGGGCCGCATCTCGGTCGTCCGCATCCAATCCTCGAAAGGACTGTAACCCATGAAAAACTACATCCAGGCCGGCAAGGTCATCACGGTAACGGCCCCCACCGGCGGCATCACCTCGGGCGATGCGCTGATCATCGGCAGCATCTTCGGCATCGCGGCGTATGGTGCAGCTGCAGGTGACCCGGTGGAGATCGCGACGCCGGGGTGTTTCAACTGCCCAAGGCCAGCGCAGCCGTCCTGACCGTTGGCGCGCGCGCCTCCTGGGACGACACGGCCAAGCAGGTAGATGTGCCAGGCACCGGGCGGTTTCCCGTCGGCGTTGCTGTGGAGGCTGCCGGGAATGGCGTTACCACTGTGGCGGTGCGGCTCGATGGGGTGGCGACGGCGGCGGCTTAACGTCCTACCTGAGCAGCGGCGTCCTCGATCCATGTGGGGAAATAGAACGAGCCATGGTCTCGCTTCCAATCGTACACGCGGAACAGGTTCTCGAGGTTGTCGGCCTCCTTCAGCCTCGCTAGCCATGGAAGTGAGCGAAGCGGAACAGCCTGCACCTCCGTATACTCGCGCCACTGCCCATTGGGGCCGACTTCGTGAAACCGCACCATCCCGTAGCGACGGTCGAGTGTATAACCGAGATAGCGAAGCGGGTTCGGGCCCGGTTGCGGCGTGGGCGCTATGCCCCGTTCGCCAGCCAGTAGGGCACCTAGGATAGAGTTTGGCGGTGATGTCGGACGTCCACCAGCCAAACCAAGTAGCCCTCCATGCGTTGGCTCTTGGCGGGAAGCATACCCAGTAAGAGCATTTGCTGGTGGCAACGACGAGAGCAGGCCGGAAAGAGCATTCACCGGTTGCCCAGGTTTGAACCCAACATTGTGGATCCGGACACCGAGGATACCATTGCCTCGCGCAAGGCTCTTGATAATTTCGTAGCGAACCCACGGGCGCCGCCATGTCTCGCTACCGATCAGAACGCATGTGACGGAGCTGCCTTCGAGGCCTCCGTTGATCATCCGCTTTATCGCAAGCGGCCCCTGTTTCTTCGCCTCTTCCCACAGGCTCTTGTCATAGAAACGGGCAGCTTTCGTGTATTGCCGCGTGATCTTGTCAGAGTTGCGAACCACGTTAGCGCGGGTGACGTCATCGTAATGAAAGCTGAAAAACACCTTACGGGGCATCGGGAGGCCTCAGCGAGAAAAAAGCAAGCGCGACAACGACGATTGCCAAGATAGCTGCATGGAACCAAAAGACCGGCGTGGCACCCAAAGTTCGGAACCATCCTGGAACCTCTGAAACGAATGGGCGGGCATCAAGGCTGAAGCGGCTTTCAGAGGTTGGTACGGCCTTCCGCACATGGTTGTAGAGGGCGCGGTACATACGTTCCTGACGAAGATAATAGGCATCCAAAGCCCAGAATGTTAGCGAGGGAAGAAATCCTGCGGCCATAGCAAGCGTCGGCTCAGCTCCCCTAATGGCTAACAGGAAGACCGCGGCTACCAATGTCACTGACCAGCCTTTCAGGAGGAACGTATTACGAGCGTGGCGCTCGACCACGTCCAGAATAAACTCCAAATGCTTCGGCAGATCATCTCTCTCGGTTGTCATTGCTAGCCTAAAGCTCTCACTTGCGTCCGGGAATCGATGTAATTGTATACCTCGCGCACACAACCCACAATATATAGTGCCGCCTGGAGCCACGTAATTGGTCCAAGGCGCGCGGATCACGTCTTTAGGAAAGGCAATTGGGGTCTGCGCTTCTGCACATGGCGATTGCACCCAGACTTGGTGTCGACGCCCTCCGGGTTCGAGGTTGAAGCCGGAACAAGCGGGGAGCCGTGCGAACACGGCGCAATCCGTTGACACGCGGCGTCAGGGATCTGTTGACACAGTGTTGACACAGACGCGAAACGCAAAAAGACGTCCGCGTGGACGTCCATTAACATGCTGTTTTATTTTATAATTTTGGTTGCGGGGGTTCGATACCAGCAGTGTCGAACAAAGTTGAGGTGCGTCGTTACTTTATGAGGCGTATAAAGTCACCGGTGTTTCCCGGGATTAGCCTCGACCATGCGTTGGCCTGGTGAAGTGATACATGCAACCCATCGGGAAACCGGGACGTCCCGACAATTACCATCACGAATGCATTCAACTCATGCTTTGAACGAGCAAAAAGGTCGGCCATTGATGCAAGGTCGGTTCCAGATGGTTCGGGGATAGCTTGAGGGTGGGTGTGCCAATCACCGAAGTAATGCAGCCCAGATTTGTACAATGAGCCGATTTCCCGACGGTCCGCGAGACGGTCCGCGATAAAGAAAAAGCGGCCTCGCCTGTCAGAACGCCTTGGTCCAGTCGCTTGTTTGAGTTTTATACATTCGTCTTCTACCGCACCGAATAGCTGTCCACCGACTTCAAGCATTCCCGGATTCAATTGTCGCCACTTGTCAAAGTGATCAAGAACGCTTTTTTCAAATATCAAATATTGCCCGCTTTCGCCAATTGGGTAGTGGATACTCATTCTTTGCCGCAAAAAGAACATTCATCTTTCTGCCTCCAATCAAACAATTTTGATCCTCCAAACTCTGGAACAGAAGAAAAACAAGTTAGGAATTCTGCGTTAAAGCGTCCTCCTTGATCCAAAATCTCTTCCTGCGAGGCCCAATATACGGCCTCAGTCCCCGGACGAACCTCCCCAAGCAGTGCTTTCGTTGCAGTTTTCGCAACTAATGCTGCAACTCCCGACAACGCGATTGGTCCGTAGGGCTGAAAACTCGCCCCACAATGGGGTTGCTTCCGAGTCGTCTCGGCATCCCAATCACAAACCGTTCGGAGCGATCTCCCAAAATTATCCATGCCGCACGCAAAACAGGGACCGTCTGGTCCGATCAATACAGCATGCCCTGCAACGGAAAACGACTCTGCCCACCCATAGAGCACAGGTGGAAAATTGGCTTCACTCCTAGCTATTTGATTGAGCCTACCTTCCGCCAACCAACTACCAACTGTAGACACGATCAGATCAACGTCTTGGAATACCTCAGGGCGTTTCTGAAAAAGAGATAGCCAGTCCTCAGAAAAGTGTTCGACTAAGCGCATGTGTGGGAAGTTTCTAGTTAGTCTTTCCGCGAGCGACTTGGCTTTGAATGTCCTGACCTCTGAGACTCCCAACGCATGCCGGCCAACGTTCGAATAATCCAGAAGATCAGGATCAACCAAAGTGATCGACCCAATGCCCGTCTTGGCCAGAAGCTGTGCGACCTCGCTTCCCAAGGAGCCAACACCGATCATGAGAACTCGTTTATCGAATAGTGGCGCAACACCGGGGGTGTCGCGTCCATGAACCCACGATGCATCAGCCCGCATGACGTCATGGTGTTCGACCCTGTTCCCACCTAATTGTCTCTGCAATCGGATATGGGGTGGCACCTTTCCCGGACGAAAACCCTTTTGCAGCATGTCTGGGCGGCGCCCGGTTGGCATGCCCTGCTTCGTCGGGGGCATCACCTCCACGGCAAAGAATACTGGGCCGTCCTCCGTGTGCCCCTCAAAAGATACTGTGAACTTATCATCTGCGTTTTCAGCGGCTTTTGCTAGCAGACCCACGGCATCAGGCGCCAGTTCCCTCATTATAAGCAATACTGCTGCGCCAGACTTCGGGTATTCAGAGGGAAAAATTGGTCTTTTAAGAACCACGTGCGTCGCGGTCGTGAATTCATAGCCCGACTTCGTTCCGGGAAAGCGATTGCGAAGCCACCTTTCCAACGCGTCGTTATCGTCCGCCAGATAGTAGTCACCTTTACTACGCAAGATAGAAATTGTCCGTGAAGGGCCTCCAGGCGGCAGAAGGCTTATGACATTTTTCCCGCCTTCAGTTTTGCTCCAATACGAGTCGAATTCTGTACCAAAATCATCGAGAAATGCGTCATCGAATGAAGCCACGATCAATCGCGCCGCCTCTTTGATGGCATCCTGTATCAACCCCTTGGCGTTCAGTGGGTCGTGCTCTGTTCCTGGAGGGTATAGGCAAAATGCGCCGTCTTTCTCGATGTGTGGCAACTGTTTGAACTGAAATTTCTCAGGACAGAAAACACGCGGCTTGATCCACGGAAAATCCTGCGGGATCACTACTTGCAGATCAAAGCGCTCGCCTTCGTGCTCGAACGGCACAAGCCATCCGCAGAGCGGGCTGTCCGCTTTATATCGAGATAGCTCAGTTCGCGAAAGAACTCGCGCATTCGGATATTGAGCGAGCACCCACCGCGACGTCTCATCCATCTCAGCGCCAGCTTGTTCAGACGGTCCGGTCAAGCGCAGATTACCCGTAGCGTCCACCGCCCTGCTTGTTCACAGCGGCAAGACCCTTGTGCTCTGCCTCTATCTTATCAATCATCCCAAGCGTCAATGCCGCCGGTGCTGCCAATTCGTCCGGCTTAGTTTCCAACCCGGCATCGGGCACATAGAGCGTCAAGTCTTTGGGTATGCGCCCCCCAAATTGTTCCTGCAGCGCTTCGACAGCGAGAACCCGATCGGACGAATGCACAAGAGCATCGCGCAGTCGCTCCGCAAGAACCTTAGCCTTTGCTACGAAGTCATTCCGTTCCTCGGGGGTCCACCCCTGATCTAATCGTTCCCCCTCAACAACCGGGTTTGGGATTTCCTTGGAGAGGAAGTCAGGTAAGCCCTCGGCAACACGCAACAGCGCGATGTCATCCCGATCACTCGGGATTCCTGCCGATGCCTTTTGGAACACAGCTACAACAGCGGCCATAAGTGCAATCGAGGCCAGCCTCCCTTGTTTCCACTGGAAATCCTTCCAGCCCTTGAGGTAACGACTCACCGTCCTAACTTGCTCACCGTACTCTTTGACGGCATCAATAAACCAATCCTCAAGCTTTCGCGGATCAGATTTTTTCCAGCCCTCTTCACGGTGCGCCAGCATCATTTCTTCTTGGGAGAGCATACGATATGCTGTGTCTTCCATCAGAAGGTTGGCCGAAAAATCGATTCCTCTTTTTTGAGCGTCCTTTGAGATGCTTTGGAAGTCCGTCTCCGGCACGGAATAGAGCGCAAGGTCAGTATGCATCGCGTCATCGATCTTGACACGAATACATGAAGACTTGTCAGTAACGAGTTTCCAGCCCTTCTTTGCGCAGAGGGGCGCTAGGATGCGCTCAACAATAGCAAAGTAAGCAGCGCTTTGGATCACAGGAGCCCTGCCTTCATCCTTTTCAAAATACGAAACAGGCATAAACAACCCATCATCCAAATCTATCTCTTGAGGCGGAACATGAGCAGGTTGATTGCAGGTGTGATACGAGAAGCTCCCCTGCATCCTGAACTTCGGAGTGTGGAAGCTCCGAGCGAACACAGGTGCGCAATTTTCAAACAGAACCTGATCACCTAACGACTCCGCAAATGTTCCGAACTGGGAGGAAATCTCGTTGCGAATGTCATCCCGAGCGGTCCGCAGGACCTGTTCCTGTTGCTCTGAAAGGTTCAACGCGAACTTGTAACCCGAAGGACGAGACACGAAGGCTTTATGTGCGTTAATCGGCATTAAACTGTCCCTTCTTCGGCTTCATCTTGTGCTGATGTCGTTGACTACCCATATACTTGGGGGCATAGGGTCGAATTTTCAATACCAGAGGCTGAGCATTATGGCAAAGTTTGTCCCCCTTTCGTTCTGGATTACCTTGGCGGTCTATTTGGCTTTGGCTTCACCTCTTGCTGTTGGCTGGATCGAGACTTTGCTAGCGACCAACATGCCTGTTGTTGGAACGACGGTTGCCAACCTTCTGACATCAAGAGTTGTTGCGGGCGTGATTTGGGGAAGCATTGCGCTGTTCGTAGTCGTGCCAGGCTGGCGTCTACTCTGGAAGTTACCTCTTGTAGGGCCATGGCTCAAAAAACGCTTCTTTCCCGACTTGAACGGCGAATGGGTTGTAACGATCCAGTCCAATTGGCCAATTGTAGAACGGCTAAGAACCGCCGCCGCGAGTGACGAGATCACATTTGACCCTTTTGCCGACAAGTTACCCGATCTGCTCGAAGCGAGCTTTGATATAAAAATCAATCAGACTTGGTTTCGAACCGACGTGGCATTCTTGCCGAACGATAAGACACCATTGCTGAGCTCCGAAACGATCTCTGTGGAATTTTTCAAGTCAGATAATGGAAAAAAATCGATTGCATGGGTTTATGAACAGACCAACAAGCAAGACAACACTCAGCGCCTTGCTGTAACGGATCAACCCAAGTTCTACGGGTCCGCGGTGCTCAGCCTAAACGAGGACGCGACCGAAATGCAGGGACAATACTGGCAAAATCGGTCATGGAACCATGGCTTGAATGCGGCTGGCCTGATTGTCTTGAAGCGAACCACCAAATAGGTTGATGGCCTCACTGCAACCGAGATCTGCTTCGTGCTATCAAGACCAGTAAACCTGAACCTGTTGCGAGGGCCTGCACCCCGCATCCAAACTGCCCCCCCGCCAAAACAGGTTTTTCTTGAAATCGAAAATCACCCCCACTATCCTTGGGTCACAAATCCCACCAGCCATAGTGGCTGGGCCGCTAGGGAGCCAATTTGGGCGTAAGCGCCTGCCAGGCACTCGAGGCAATGATCCAAACCCGTTTTCGGGTTTATGGTTCGTTGTCAGGAGTGCCTTCCTGATTTCACCATAAGGATCATCGCCGAACCGCGGTTCTTTCTCGAAAGGACTCGTTCGATGACCTGTGCTCCATCTGCGCCCGTGGATGTCGCCCCCGGCCTTCCGATCCCCGAAGCCCTGCTCGCCCTTGTACGTTTGCTGGCCCGTGAAGCCGCACGTGCGGATTTCGCTGCCCTTTCCACCAAGCGGGAACAGGGGGTGCAGGATGCCTGATCTCCCTTTCCCCACAAACGCCACCTACCTCAGCGTCAAGGAAGTTGCGCAATTGTTTCGGGTCTCCCCCAAAACCGTTCGCCGCTGGATCACCGCGCGAACCTTGCCCGCCACGCGCTTGGGGCGGGACTGGCGTATCGCCAGAGCCGACTTGAAAGCGCTCGCGGTAGCGCGTGGACAGGGGTATTTGGCCCATGTCCTCTAATGTCCTCAAAAGTCCGGCATTTTTCGGCGACAGGGAAAACGGTCAAGCAAACTCCGGCTTCAAATTGACCACTCCGTTTTCCCGAATTTCCGCTCGTGGGCCGCCATGTCTCTTTCTGTCTCCAAACCAACCCAAAACCTGACGAGCCAAAAAGGAAATACCATGGCCTTCGACACAACACCCGCAAAAACCCTTCATGACGTTCGCGAAGCACTCGAGGCGAACCGCAACCTGACAGAGACGAAGCGGCGCGATCTGATCTCGGCGATCAATCGCGTGGCCCGATATCTGCACAAAACACCTCGGGACATTCCCGCCAATGCACCCGATCTGAGGCGTCTGCTGGCGAAGGTGCATCCGGTTCAGGCCGGGATTACCCCCAAGACGTGGGCAAACATCAAGTCGGGCCTCACAAGGGCCTTGCGGATCACGCGCGCATTCCCGCGTGACATTCCGCGCACCGAGCATAGTGCAAAATGGCGCGAATTCCTCGCCATGAGCGATGCGAAGCATCAGGTTTCCGTCCTGTCGCGTTTCGTCAAATTCTGCTGCCATCACGGGATCGAGCCAGAGGCCGTCACCGACGCGGTCATGCGCGATTTCCAAAGCTACATTGATGCCCGGACGCTGGGAAAAGAACCGCACAAGCTGTGCAAGGACATAGCCCAGATGTGGAATGCCATCATTTCACGCAACAACCTGCCCCTGCAAAAAATAACCTATCAGAAGGGCGGCGCGCACAAGTGCATTCCGCTGCCAGACTATCCCGAAAGCCTGCTTGCGGATTTCGCCTGCTATCAGGCGCGGGTATCACACGCGGACATTTTCAACGAGGACGCACCGATACGACCGCAAGCGCCCATGTCCCTGCGCAATAACGAGGCCCAGTTGAGGCAATACCTGGATGCGCTGGTTCAGGCTGGCGAAGACCCGAAAGGCTTTGTCGATCTTCGCAGCGTGATCACCGCTGACAACATGAAAAAAGCGTTTATCGCCTACATGCAGCGGCGCGACCTAGAAACCCCGCCCGCGAGCCTGAACAACATCGCCATGTTGTTGCTGGCCATCGCACGCCA